>Ga0070741_10002695_pt1 | contig 46582 bp, 33 predicted proteins | sample Coa_R1_4_FD_66440 | JGI IMG/M metagenome (GOLD analysis project Ga0070741, IMG submission 66440) | Surface soil microbial communities from Centralia Pennsylvania, which are recovering from an underground coalmine fire - Coalmine... | ecosystem: Environmental > Terrestrial > Soil > Unclassified ... | reverse complement strand
TGCTTCGTTGACCCCCAGGGCACCGCCGAACCCTGCCCCGGCAATCCAGGTCTGGTGTTCCTGCGCCGCCGCCATCTGCGCTGTAAGCGCTATATTTGCAATAAGGACGAGAGCGAGAACCAAGGAAACTTTCATAAGACAACAATTATGAAGAACGGTACAAAAATAAGCTCGCCGATTTTCGAGATTTAAAAATACGCTATTCAGGAAAAGAACGAAATGGCAACGATTGAATGGGAAAAGAAAGTCAGTAAAAAGGATTTGGCCGATGCCGAGCAATATTTGCGCCTTATTTTCGAGCCGAAGGACGTCACTCGTGCGATGGAGAAGTTCGAAAAGCAGCGTGCGAGGATTGAAAAATTCAAAGTCCGCGATATTCTGCGTGCTTCGGACAATGAACTGAAACCGGAAACGAACGAAGATGTCAAAAAACAATTCGTTAAAATGTTCGAAGGAGAGGCACTCGTGCCGATTCTAATCGTCCGAAAAAATCAAAAACTTTTCATTGCCGATGGGTATCACCGCATGTGCGCCGCATACTACTTAAATGAGGACGCCGAAATGCACTGCGTCCTGGTTGGGATCTAATGTTCTGAAGGTCGCAGCCGCAAAATGAAGATGCCACGCAATAATGCAAGGCATTTGTTTCCATAGCAACGGATTACGTCGCCGCCCAATAAGACACAAAGCAACCACGAAATTGCCGTGTCCAAAACAAGTTGTGGTTAATCTATCAACGGAATTCTTCCATCAGCGCTTCGAGCTTTGCATTTCCTGGGCAAAGATCGTCGAAGGGGACTTCGGTGAGCGGGGTATCCGTTGTTGCCATTACGCCGTGCATGTCGGACTGGGACTCGTCGATGAAGAGAATGCCAGTTGGTACTTTGCCTTCCTGCTGATGCCGCTGAAGATAGGCAAAGACCTTTGCGCGGTCACGAGGATCGTAGTCTTCCGGAGTTCGGGTAAAATGGACGACGGAACCATCGTGCATCGTAACGGCGGTGTGGCCATTGACACTGATGCTCGCGATGAGTTCGTCGGCGGGAAAGATTACGTCTGAATCGGTGACATGAAAATCGTGCTTTCGAGTGTATGCGTAACTTTTTGTGGACCCTTCATGATCGTTGAACGTGACGCACGGCGAAATCACATCAACGAGTGCAAGGCCCTGATGTTTGAAGGCCGCTTCAATGATGGGGACCAGTTGCTCCTTCTCTCCGGAAAAGCTGCGAGCCACGAAGGTAACCCCGAGCGAAAGGGCAAACATGACGGGATCGATCGGAGATACACGATTGGCCTCCCCGCGCTTGCTTTTCGATCCCACATCGGCGGATGCGGAGAACTGTCCTTTGGTCAGTCCATAGACGCCGTTGTTTTCGATAATATAGACAATATTTAAATTCCTGCGAATGGCATGTGCCATTTGCCCGATTCCGATCGAGAGGGAATCGCCATCGCCCGAAACGCCGATCGAGACGAGTCGACGGTTTGCCGCGCCCGCTCCGGTTGCGATCGACGGCATTCGGCCATGGGCCGAATTGAAGCCGTGTGCCCCACTGACAAAATAGGTCGGCGTTTTCGATGAACATCCAATGCCAGAGAACTTGGCCATCGTATGCGGTTCAATGGATAGCTTCCAGGCGGCGCGAATAATAGCGGCGGTTACGCTGTCGTGCCCACAACCGGCGCAGAGCGTACTCATGGCGCCTTCATACGCACGGAGGTTCAAACCGAGCGCATTTTTTTCGAGGCTCGGATGGGTAACGATCGGTTTTGCAATGGATGGCATAAGAGGATCTTAAAAATCGATATTAAAGGTATGATTTATTCTTCCATGAGGACGAGGTCCTTCGCCGCAATTTGCTTTTTCGCTTTTTTATGCTGAATGCCTTCGACGACGGACGCGGCGGAAAGTGGGAACCCGCCATAGACGAGGATCGAAAGCAGCTTTTCTTTGGGTACGCGGGTTTCGAGCACCAGGAGCGATTTGAGTTGGGCATCGCGGTTTTGCTCGACGACATAACAAAAATCATGTTCCATGATAAACTGCTCCACCTCTCGGCCGAATGGGAATGCCCGGATTCGCATATAGTCCGCAATGATCCCGTCCGCCTCGAGCAGATCGACCGCCTCCCGGCACGCCCGGTCGCAGCCTCCGACCGAAATCAGTCCGAATGTCGAGTTTTGCTTGCGCTCGATAATCGGTTCCGGAACGAACTTCGCTGCGGCCTTATGTTTTTTCAGCAGCCGGTCCATGACCTCCTGATATTCGGCGGGAGTTTCTGTGTAGCCACCTAAACGATTGTGACCGGAGCCACGTGTAAAAAACGACCCTTTTGCATTGATGCCGGGCAGCGTTCGAGCGGCAACAAAATTCTCATCTTCCGGCGAGTAGCGATAATAGGTCTTGATGTCATCGAGCTCTTTGCTCGTTAAAACTTTTCCGCGGTTCGGTCGATAGTCATCGTTCCATTCCAGCCGATCGACGACCCAATCATTCATCCCAATATCGAGATCGCTCATCATAAAGACGGGAGTCTGAAATTGCTCCGCGAGATCGAAGGATTGCACCGCAAAATCGAAGCATTCTTTCGGATCGTTAGGAAAGAGCAAGATATGTTTCGTATCTCCGTGCGAAGCGAACGCGCACAGCATGATGTCGGACTGCTGCGTCCGCGTCGGCATGCCGGTCGAAGGCCCGGTCCGCTGTATGTCAAAAATCACGGCGGGAATCTCGGCATAGTACGCGAGGCCGATGAGTTCGCTCATGAGAGAAATTCCCGGGCCGGCCGTAGAGGTAAACGATCGTGCACCCGCCCACGAGGCCCCGATCACCATTCCAATGGCCGCAAGTTCATCTTCGGCCTGTAAAAATGCGAAATTATTTTTTTTCGTGACCGGATCGACTCGATACCGATCGGCAAACCCTTTAAAGGCGTCCATGACGGACGTAGCGGGTGTGATCGGATACCACGCGGCGACCGTGGCGCCAGCGTAGATCGCCCCGAGGGCCGTGGCCGTGTTGCCATCGATCAAGATTTTATTGCGGTTCCCGTCCATCCGCGCACAATGGAAGGGAAGTGGGCACGAGAGGTTGGCTTTGGCATATTCATAGCCCTGGTGCAGGGCCTTGCGGTTGGAATCGAGCAGAGCCTGCTTTTTTCCATAGGCTTCTTTGATGAGTTCCTCGACGATCTCCATGTCCAGTTCCAGCAGCGCCGCAAGGGAACCCGAGTACATGATGTTCTTGAGAAGGATCCGTGTCCGTGGTTCGGGAACCGTCTCCGTTAGCATGGTGGATAATGGCACCCCGAGGAAAGTGACGTCTTCACGGTACAACTCGCTCGGTAGTGGCCATGTTGAATCGTAGAGCACATAGCCGCCGGAACGAACTTCTTTGACGTCCTTGGCGTACGTTTGTGCGTTCATCGCGACCATGAGGTCGTAATCGAGTGCGCGCGCGCCGTAGCCCTTGCCACTTACACGGATTTCATACCAGGTCGGAAGGCCTTGAATATTGGAAGGGAAGAGGTTCTTGCCGGCAACCGGGATTCCCATGCGAAACATGGATTGCATGAGAAGCCCATTGGCGCTCGCAGAGCCGGTCCCATTGACATTGGCGAGTTTGATTGCAAAATCGTTGATAGCTGGCATAATTCGATTAGCGAACTCGGGCCCTTTTTCTGATACCGAATACGCGGGCGGTGAACAATTCGCGAAGGGAGGTAGCTCCGCTAAAATGAATTGCAATCAACACGAAAACGGCCGGTTCTATTCCGTCCCGGCCGTTCGATAGATTTGAGACGAGTCGTTCAGCCCGTTACAAGACTCAGAATGTTTCCGTCCGGATCTTTGAACCAGGCCGCTTTCATTTCTCCGGCGATATGAATATCGCCATCGCGTGCAATTCCCGGCATATCGTAATGCTCGAACGCCACGCCCTTCGACTTCAACGAGCGTACGATCGTTTCCAGATCGTTGTTGCCGACGACCCACGTCATCGCTGTCGCCTGGTTCGTACCCGCGAAGTCAGAAGTATAGACGAATATTTTCGAGTTCCCACTCTGGTAGGTGATGGCCCCGCCATCCTGCGAATCGACTTTCTTCAAGCCCAGGGTATCGCCGTAAAACTTCCCGGCAGGGCCAAGGTCTTTGACCGCGATCGTCGCCGTGACATCTTTTTGTGCTAACATTTTAGTCCCTTTCTATCTGTTAAAAAATTGTAGCACTGGAAAAATTTCTCAAAAATCGAGGAATTTCGGAACGCGGTGGTGGGGGATCACGTTAGACGCCCCGCAATTCGAAATATGGAGTGCAACGCTCCATTGCGACGGGAAATGTGCTTAATCGGCAGACAGCCCCTCCTCGAAGAAATTCTTAAAAATCTCGTAATTTTGGCTGGAAGTGAGAACTTCCGCGATGCAAGTCGGGTTATACCCGCCCCTTGCACGACCCGCTCGGCTTTAGCGACCACGGTCGCGCCGATTTGGTGCGTCAAGGAAAACAAGTGTTCATTGAAATAGAAGGGCGATCTATTATAGATAGATCGTAAAACAGCATGATGAGCCCGCGCAGTGATGCGTGGGGGTTACTTGCGGATGAGGAGACATTCTCATCCCTGTGACGGTCACGTATGTGATCTCATCAGCAGCAAGCAACCGTGAATTCGGCCCTCACCCGGCCTCTCCCGCTCGCGGGAGAGGAGAGTGATCAAGGGTCATGAGATTCACACACTTGCAATCTGGAACAACAAAGCGTTATTTTTTAACGTCAGAGTTGTTCTGAGATTTCAGAATCAAACCTGAAATAGTACAGCGATTTCGTCGGGAAACCGGCGGGATCAATTCGCCAAAAGCGAATTAAGTGAAAAAATGTACTACGGAGAGTTTGATCCTGGCTCAGGACGAACGCTGGCGGCGTGCCTAACACATGCAAGTCAAGGCGGTAGCAATACCGACTGGCGCACGGGTGCGGAACACGTAGGTAATCTGCCCAAAAGGGGAGAACAACCAGCCGAAAGGTTGGCTAAATCTCCGTAATATCGAGGTGTGGCATCACACCATGATCAAGCTTTCTTTTGGATGAGCCTGCGTCTGATTAGCTAGTTGGTAGTGTAACGGACTACCAAGGCTACGATCAGTAGCTGGTCTGAGAGGATGATCAGCCACATTGGGACTGAGACACGGCCCAGACTCCTACGGGAGGCAGCAGTGAGGAATATTGCTCAATGGACGAAAGTCTGAAGCAGCAACGCCGCGTGAGGGATGAAGGTGCTCTGCATTGTAAACCTCTGTAGTCGGGGACAAACTTCGAGTTACTACTCGATTGATGGTACCCGAAAAGTAAGGATCGGCTAACTACGTGCCAGCAGCCGCGGTAATACGTAGGATCCAAGCGTTGTCCGGATTTACTGGGTGTAAAGGGTGCGCAGGCGGGCTTGTTAGTCAGAAGTGAAATCTCGGCGCTCAACGCCGAAACTGCTTTTGATACTGCAGGCCTTGAATCAGCGAGAGACGTGTGGAATTCCGAGTGTAGCAGTGAAATGTGTAGATATTCGGAAGAACACCAGTGGCGAAGGCAGCACGTTGGCGCTCGATTGACGCTCAGGCACGAAAGCATGGGGATCAAACAGGATTAGATACCCTGGTAGTCCATGCCCTAAACGATGATCACTTGGTGTCGGCCGCAAGGTCGGTGCCGGAGCTAACGCGTTAAGTGATCCACCTGGGGAGTACGCTCGCAAGGGTGAAACTCAAAGGAATTGACGGGGGCCCGCACAAGCAGTGGAGCATGTGGTTCAATTCGATGCAACGCGAAGAACCTTACCTGGGCTTGAAAGGCCGTCTAAACCCATGAAAGTGGGGTACCCGCAAGGGGGGCGGTACAGGTGCTGCATGGCTGTCGTCAGCTCGTGCCGTGAGGTGTTTGGTTAAGTCCAGCAACGAGCGCAACCCCTGAATTTAGTTGCCAGCGGATAATGCCGGGAACTCTAAATTAACTGCCTACGCAAGTAGTGAGGAAGGTGGGGACGACGTCAAGTCATCATGGCCCTTACGTCCAGGGCAACACACGTGCTACAATGGCGACTACAACGCGCTGCAAGACCGCGAGGTGGAGCGAATCGCTAAAAAGTCGTCTCAGTTCAGATCGGAGTCTGCAACTCGACTCCGTGAAGTTGGAATTGCTAGTAATCGGGGGTCAGCACACCCCGGTGAATACGTTCCCGGGCCTTGTACACACCGCCCGTCAAGCCATGAAAGCCAGGGGTACCCAAAGCCGCCTTATAAGCGTCTAAGGTAAAACTGGTGATTGGGGCTAAGTCGTAACAAGGTAGCCGTACCGGAAGGTGCGGCTGGATCACCTCCTTTCTAAGGTGCTTCAAGTTCCTTATGGAACTTATGCAATGGTAACTTAAGGGTCTTCACGGGCCTGTTATCAAAGCAGCACAAAATGGGTCAGACATCGGCAACGATGAATGGTCCGGACCAGCAATGGTCGAAGGTGAATCTCAATAACCGAATCGATCGTGCTTTAGCATGAGCAATCATGCACACATCGACATCATGCTGACCCTTCTATTTTGGTGGCTTTTTGACGAGCAATCGTCTTAAGACCCGGTCGCTTTGCGATCGGGTTTTTTATTTGTTGTGAACTATCCCATTGAATCCCCGCTTTAAATCGTGTATGAAGGGCGTACAATACCTTACCGATGATGAGGGTAACAAGAAGGCTGTCGTGATCGACTTGGAGCAATGGGCCGATCTCTGGGAGGACATTGAAGATATCATGTACGTCCGCTCCCATGCCAACGAGCCACGCCATGCGTGGGCGGACATCGATAAGGACGATAATGGCGACTTACCGGATTGAGTATATTACTTCGGTCAAGAAGTCGTTTCGAAATTTGTCTCATGACGCGCAACGGCAAGTACGGACTGACATCGAAGCACTTGCCGAGAATCCGAGACCACATGGTTGTATCAAGCTTGAAGGAGAAGATAATCTTTGGCGCATTCGATCGGGAGATTATCGTGTCGTCTATGAAATTAACGATCCGCTTCAAGTAATTACGATATTCCGAATTCGACATCGGCGAGAAGTATATCGCAAACGCTAACTCTTTGGTGAATCGCGATGAACGTACTCATCGTGAGCGCGAACCAATCGAGCCACTGCAAAACGACGAGTATTTTCCCGTGGGGCGGATGGAGACGGCCTAAAGGCTTGTTTTTTTCGCGTTCCCGAAAAAATTTATATTAGTTGAGTGGGTTATGGGCCCTGATCACAAGGTTAGGGGCACCTGCGGGGATTTTTCGTACGTTCCCGAATCCCGTTCAGAGGAGTTAGGCGAATACGCAATAGATATTCCCGTTTGAATTACTTTTGAAGTTGGGATTACTTTTGAAGTTGGGATTACTTTTGAAGTTGGGATTACTTTTGAAGTTGGGATTACTTTTGAAGTTGGGATTACTTTTGAAGAACGAACGGAATGGTGCTTGCACCATTGCTCGATTGGATGGAAAGAAAGTACGAGCCGTTGCCTAAGTGTGAGCAATCGATCTGCTGTTCCATGTCCTTTGCTTCACCAGCGAATACCTGTTCCAGTTCGCGGCCAAGTGGATCGCAGACCATTATTCGGACGATCTGCGCCTGGTCAAGATTCAACTGCAATTTCACGAAACCGGTCGTCGGATTTGGATAGAGGCGAGCGACCATGTTATCGGCGCCGGGGAGCGCTGTGTTTCGAACGGCTGCGAAGGGAGTGGTTGTAGCAGAAAGCCGATTGATAAACGGCCGCTCGTAATTCGAATCGAATGTGTTTGTTGCGAGCCCGATCAGTCCGAACGCCATGTGGCAGCAGCCATCGGGATAACCGGGCACTTCGTCGCGATTGAGAATGGAACCTGTGGTCCAAACGGAACCGCTGTTGTCGGTTGCGATCCCCATCGGGACGCATGCGTATCCGTTATTGATCTGTTTTGTCCATTCACAGGTTCCCATCGGGTCGAATTTCGTAACATAATTAATTCCCTGTTCGCGCTCGAGGGAGCTTTCTCCGAAGACGCTGTCCAATCCAATGATATACGTACCACCATCTTGCGCTGTTGCCATGCGACAGGGAGGTCCATCGATAGGCTGCTTAAAATCGATGTAGCTTTGCCAGCCGATGATCTCGGCCCAGTTCCATTTCCCATTCGAGCGTTGAGCGAAAAAGCGAGGATCGCCCACCAGGCCGCGTTTGAGCGTAGTCGTCCCCAACCTAAGAGAGTCGGCAAGCGTACCAAGCGCATAAATATTGCCTGCACCATCGGATGAGAGGGAGGTGATCGCATCGGCAGTCGATTGAACTGCGAAGTAGGAGGTGTCCAGAAGCTGGCCATTGGCATCATACTCCTGAAGGAAGCCGCCAACGCCTCGTAAGTCATGCCACAATCCAGCGACATAATAGTTGTTATCGGAGCTAACGGTAAGGGCCGTAGTGCTGGAGTATTCGTCTCCATCTAAAATGCGCGTTGCCCATCTTGCCGAACCATTGGGGTCATACGAGGCGATGAACGAGCCCTGGTCATCCAGGCTGTCTGGCAGGCGAATGCCGCCGACGGAGGTACCGGAAACGGCCTGACCGATAACGACAACGTTGCCGTTACGATCGATCGCTATCGTTCCGAGGGAGTTATTGGTAAGCGAAGTCATTACGGTATCGAGCCAAACAACCTGACCGTTGGCATTACACTTCATCAGGAAGGCTTCGGGCTGCCAGGGATTACCCTTAAGATTGAACATCCCGGCCGAGAACGCATTTAGAAAATGCGCTCCCAGGTAAATATCGCCGGCGGACGAGATCGCTATTGTTGGCGGTCGAGTAGAATCCTGAATTCCACCGCCGGCCATCCGCATCGACCACAACACATTCCCATTCGGGTCGTACTTTGCAAGAAAATAATCGCGGTCGCCGGGAGCGAGGAATTTGTGCTGATACCGCTGATCGCCGATCGCAATCGATCCCTGGAAACTGCCGAAGACAACCGAGTTCCCGCTGCTATCGAGCGCGATCGCTTCGCCGGATGCGTCCGCATAGGAGTGAACCTGATTCGCCCACTGGAAGAGTGGGACCGTGCTGTGAATATTTGCAGCGATGTCGGAAATGGGCCTGCGATAAACACCATCGTTGTTAAGACCGACCAACAGCTCAGTCCCATACTGATACAGGCTAAGCACACCGCTCGGCAGATTGTCACTCACGGGCGACCATGTTTCCCCTGCATTCGATGAGGCCATAAGGTCCAACCAGCTATCGAAGAGAATATTATCAGCAACGCCAAGCGCTTTCGAGTCAGCGTTGAACGAAGTGTAGGATCCGTTGCTGCCGCCGAGGCCGACCGTGGTTGCGATCCAGGTTTTTCCGCTGTCGTTCGAAAGTCCACCGCCGTCCGCAAACGTGCGGCTGCCGTTCGTTGCCTCCATTCCGAGCGCAAGTCGGCAGGAATTCTGCGTCCAGGTAGCACCACTATCTGTCGAGTGAAAGCTTACCCCGGGGCTGTCCCAGGCATCGAGTTGACTGCCGATGGCATGAAGATAATTGCCGCCGCCGCTGTCGCGCATCCAGGTCTCGCCAAAATCGGTGGAAAATCCGTTGCCCAGAAAGATTTTCGTTCCAATACGAGCGAATTGCGATCCGCTTTGTTTAAGTACGACCCACGAATGGCCCATGTCTGCGGATACCCGGGTCCCGAAGGATGGGCCGGTAGCGTAGATATCGGTGTCGATCGTCAGGCCCGCAGGGACAGCAGAGAGTTTTGCAAGGGCCATGGAACCGATCCACCCAAGCCGGCCCCAGCGGCCGGCATCGGCATCGGGATAATACTGTAAGACCGCGGGAGTATAGAGAGCGAATAAACTTTGATCGCGGCTCGGGGCGAGCTCGCCGGTGAAGCCGTCGGAAAAGGCCCATTCGACGGTCCCATCGTTTCGCAGCTTTGTAATTCCAGTAAAGGGTGCTTTGGGATCTACCGGTCTCGTGGGTTCCAAAACGGCGCTATCGTCGAACGTCAGATGAAGGTCATTCGATTGGATATCGACGAAAATATTCCCAATCCCACTGACACAGACTTGTGGCGTTGCAACGTTCGCAGGAGCGAACTTCACAAATCGGGTTTCTCCGGAACTGTCCAGTGCCGCTAAGATGCCGCTCGCCTCGTTGTTGCCCGGGTACGTCTTGTTATTGAAAGTCACCTGATCGGTCCCACCGCCGCACAGAGCAAGGTTACCGATCCGATCGCACGAGATCGAGGAAAACGGGAACGCTTCGTTGTCCGGGACCAGAAATGGTACATTCCAAATGGCGGCGCCATTGGTGTTGAACTTTGCAACAAACTGTGAGGTGCTATCGGGGAGCGGTTTCCCTCCTATGTACTCTGTATCGATCGACGATCCGAGCAGATAAGAGTTACCATGAGCATCCGTGCACAAGCCTATGCAATGAGCCTGATTTGGAGGACGGCTTTGCCATTTCTCAATCTGCCCTTCGGAAGACGTTTGAACCGCCCATTGAACCAGCGGATTGAATTTGGCTAAAAATATATCTTCCAGATCTTTCTGTTGCAGCCGAACGCTGATGATAGTGGAAACGCCCACATCTAACGTGCCCTTGAAAGTCCCCGCAAGATATGCACTGCCAGAGGAATCCGCCTGAATAGAGAGATTATCGACCGTCGAACCGGAAGTCTCTGAGGCGCCATTATCCCACCGGAATTTTCCTGATGAGTCATAGCTGACAATGAATGGAGCTGTAACCGCTCCGGGAGAAAGCTGGGCACCGAAATCTACGGAAGGGGTTGTTCCGTCGGTCGACGGCCCGAGCACTCCTGCTGCATAAATGTTCCCAAGGCTGTCGCAAGCGACGCCGGAATAATGAACGTTCCCATGGGGCGTGGAGGCCGAAGCGATCCACAGGAGCTTACCCGTCGAATCGTATTTGATGATGAGGAGGGCACCGTTCGGGGCACTGAGGAGCGTATCGTCGAGATAGACGGAGCCTTGCAATGTCGCTGCAATAATAGCATTGCCGTGCGGGTCGATAGCGATGCCGTTCCCGGATAATTGTCCGGAGATGGATCCTTGCGTTATGTATTTGGTGACCTGACGCACCCACGTCCACTTCGGGTAATTCAGCGTGTAAGAATGTGGAAGAACGAATATGTCTTCGCATTGGACGCCATTAACAACATAGCCATTGTTGCTCCAATGGTGCGCGTACCAGTGGTAACCGTGGTCCTGAGATTCAAAAACGCCTCGGCTCGTCGCGGCAAAGAGGAGGGAATCGAGTTCGGCAAAGGAATAGACGGACGTACCGGTATCGGGCCCGGCCGGCATGCCAGAGTTCGATTGGAGCCACTGGCCACGCGCAATGAACGGAGCGAGCAGCAGGAAAAGAAAGAAGGCCGGGAAACACTTCATGGACGATTCAGACAGATTCGTGAGTAACCACGGAAAGGCTTTCATCAAGACGAGCCCGATGTTCGAAACCTGACATGCCGGAGGGACGGGACCGAAGCTTTCGCTCAAACATCCTGGCTGACCAACCGATGTGCAGGGGGACGAAGTTTCCAGCGGCCGATGTCACGGCTTGGGGGTGAATCTCCATAACCGAGTCGATCGTGCTTTAGCATGAGCAATCATGCGCATATCGACATCATGCTGACCTTCTATTTCGATGGCTTTTTAGGACGAGCATTCGTCCAAGCTAACCCCGGTCGCTCTGCACACCGGCGGAATGAATCCCAAGGTCGATTGGAATTTCCCTCCGAAAAATGGAGGGACGAACAGGAGAAATTGAGAACGATCTTTGCCCCAAAAACACCATTGAATTAAAAAAGTCATTCCCGCGAACGCGGAATGAAATGACAATATGCAACGCAAAAATTGAGTACCCGTCTGAGTAATGGTCTCCGCGGGATCAAGCGTAGTTTTGTGCGTTCGATGTCACTGGCGGCAGGCCGGGACTCAAAATGTCATCTTTTCTTGGTACTTATGAATATGGTACTTCTCAATAGAAACATCAGGAACACTCTTTTGAACGTGGGCTTGGGGCTGTTTTTACTTAGTCCTTATGCTTTGGAAACATCGGCTCAGGCCAGGGTTTCTCATCCGAGTCATCCGGGCAGGGGGATCGCTGCCATTTTTAGCTCAATGAATGGTACCGCCCTCGATTTCGGCAGGGTGCCTATCGGGCAGAAAGAGAAGAAAGTCTTCTCCTTCGAGAATACCGGCGGCGATACGCTCTTCCTGCAATCGCTGGAGCTTTCGTCATACACCGAATTCACTATCCAGTTTGCAAGCCTTACTCTTCCACCGGGCCGGCGGGGTACCGTCGTCGTGGAATTTGCTCCGGTGTCGGAACAATCGTACCAAGACACACTTTCCTTCGCCGTAGCGAATGGAGTGGTGCCTCCGTTGGTCGCACTGCATGGCCAAGGCACTTCGCCGGAAGACACAGCACTACCCGGCGCGCCATTCGCCACAATGAATGACAGCAGCGGAAAAGACTCGCACTAAATAGAAGGAATCTCCTGTTGGATGTGCTCGATGAGTAAGAAGAAGACCCTGCGTGCTTCTTCCAGGGAGGATTCGCAGCAACGGACGATATTAAACGACGGGTTTGCGCAGGCGGGCATGTTGCGCCAGCAGGGCAGGCTCGATGAAGCAGCCGAAGCGTTCGACCGAGTCATTGAATTGGCGCGGACAGTCGGTAACCGCGAAATGGAGGGCCGTGCCACGAATGGCCGCGGCATCGTCGAAGAGCGGCGCGATAATTATCCTCTCGCCAAAACCTATTACGATCACGCCCTTGCGATTGCGCGTGAAATCGGGGATGTGATCGGAACCGGCCTCGTGCTTACCGATCTGGCCTGGATCTTCCAGCAGTGGGACATGCACGATCTTGCCATGGAACACGCGCGGGAAGCCCTCGACGTGTTACTCGCGACGCCCGAGGAGCACGCCGCGCTTCACCGGATGGGCACACTCCTCGCGGACTCCGGCCGTTATAAGGCCGCGCTCGAATTTTTCGATAAGGCCATTTTTCTGGCTAAAACAAGCCCGCACGCATCGTCCTTCCCGATGCAGGTCGCACTCGGGCTGAATTACGCCTGGAGTGCTTCGATGCACTTACACCTTGGGGACGCGGCGCTGGCGAAAGAGATCAATCTCAAGGCGCTGGCACTTGCCGAGGCGGTGAACGATCCCATCAACGTGGCGAACCTCACCGCGAAGCTTGGGTATTGCGAACTGGAGCTGGGGAATCTTCCAGCGGCGCGGGAGCGGATCCGGTTGGCTTCCGAGCTCAATCTCGCCCAGGGAAGGCTTAGCAAGCTTGCCTCGTGCCTGACCTCGCTGGCAGAGCTCGATATTCGTTCCGGGCTGCCTTCGGAAGCATTAACGACCCTCCATTCCGCCTCGAAATATCTCCTGGAGTCCGGAAGTAAGCGATATGAGTGGCGCCTGCACGAGACCTACGCGAAAGCGTATGAGTCGATGGAGGACTGGCGAAAGGTCGTCCATCACGACCGGGAACGCCAGCGCAGCCGGCAGGAGCGCGATTCGGAGCAATTCCGGCACAAGCTTGGCGAGGCCCAAATCCGGCTTGCCACCCAGCGCGAACGGCATGCGGCGGAAATGCAACAATTACGCGCCGAAAAACTCGAGCAGGAGATTTCGTTGCAACTCATTTCCGTAGCAAATCAGGCCGAGCTGATCGAGCAATTCCGCGCTGGCGTTCGGGATGCCGCGCAAAAGCTCGCCGATCCGATCAATGCACTGAAAGAAATTCAGGCGATGGCGCGCGCCCTTCCGAAGCAGCAGATCGACTGGGCGAAGTTCGAAGTGCAATTTAACGCAGTGCATCCCGACTTCAAGGCAAAGCTCGAAGGGAAGTATCCCACGCTCACCAACCAGGAAGTGCGGATGTGCTCGCTCCTTCGAGTGGGGCTTCGGAATCCGGAGATCGCCAAAGTTCTCAATCTTTCCGAGCGGACCTTGGAGAACCACCGATTCAATATCCGCAAAAAGCTCTCGCTTAAGACCGAACAAAGCCTGCACGAGTTTTTGATCAAAAATATTTAAGTCCCTACGTTTATGTGATGGAGCCTGAAACGCCGGGCCTGCAAAGAGGATACATTCCGTTATTTTTCCCCGCCCAAACAATCCAAGACCTGGAGAGGTAAGGATTGAAACATCGATGCCGTGAATATCGGATGCAAAGTATTACATGACGGGTAGAATTCGAGGAGAAAATAAAGCGTTACCCTTTATTACGATGCCTGACATCTTCATCTCCTACTCCCGCAAAGATTCCGCACAGGCGTTAGAGCTTGCCGAACGGCTGCGCGCGGAGGGAATGGGCGTGTGGATCGACCAACACGGCATCGATGCGGCCACGAGCTATTCCCACGAAATTGTGCAGGCGCTCGACGAGGCCAGGGCGATGCTCGTTCTATTAAGCCAATCTTCGATCGAATCCCACAGCGTGATTCGGGAATTGACGCTGGCGTTCGAAGCGAAGAAGGCGATCCTGCCCGTAAGTCTCGAAAAAGTTACATTGCCAACGCAATTTCGCTATTTGCTGGCCGGCATCCAGCGGGCGAAGATCTCGGATGTAGAGGGGATCGTCCGCTCGCTTTCAAAATTGGGCCTGGGGCGAACGGCTACGTTGCCTCCTCCGGGCAGCGACGGAGCAAGACCTGCCGTACAAACCGATACGCGCAAAACTCTTATTATTTTGCCGTTCGAAGATCACTCGCCGATGCAGGACCACCAATGGTTTGCCGACGGACTCTCTGGTGAACTCATCGATGCAATGAGCGGCATCAAGTCCCTGCGGATTCTTGACCGGACCACGTCCAAAGGGCTGCGCGGGGTAAAGCAAACGATGAAGGAACTCGGAGTGCTCTTCGACACCCGCTATTTCGTCGAAGGCTCGGTCACAAAAGTGAGCGACACGATCAAGATTTCTGCCGCGCTTATCGACATCGAGGCCGGGGAGCACGTGTGGCGGGACTCGATAAAGGGTACGATGGGGGACATCTTCGCGATTCAGGAATCGGTCACGGCAAAAGTGGTCGAGGGATTGAAACTTCATTTGACACGGGAAGAAAAATCACTTCTCGCCAGGCACGGAACGGAGAATTCGGAAGCGTTCGAGTTATACATCAAGGCAGGGGAGTATTTGCAGCGGCATACGCTGGAGGGTATTCAACTTGACCTTCGCCTCCTTAATGAAGCGATCCGTCTCGATCCCGGCTATGCCGAAGCCTACCTGAGCAAAGCAACCGCGCTCATCGCTCTTTACCGCGGATACGACCATAATCCGGAATTTCTCAACGAGGCGGAATCGCTGTGCCGGCTAGCGCTTCAACTCAAACCCGAGCTTTTTTCGGTGTATGAGGCGTTCTCGTCGATAGCGATGCTCCGCGGCAACCTGGAAGAAGCAGAGGAAATTGCGAAAGAATTGGTCCGCAAATATCCCGAGGATTACAATAGTCATACGGCGCTTGGATTCTTCTATATGGAGACGTTCCAGCGGGACAAGGCCATCGCTCCGTACGAGGCAGCGGTCCGGCTGAATCCGAATCGGCTCGTGACCTTGTGGAATCTTGTCATAAATTGTGACGCCGCCGGTGAAATGGAAAAACGCGCTAAATGGTCTGCGGTCGCGCTTCCGCTCATCGAACGACACCTTCGGCTTCATCCCGACGATGAGCATAATCGCGTGGTCCATGCCGCTTTGCTGCTCTTTACCGGCAGAACGGAGGAGGCCCTCACCGAGACGAATGAACTTGCGAATCTGAAGGACGGCCATTCACTCTACGATACGGCATGCCTGTTTCAAAATCTCGGCGACTCGATGCAGGCGATGCGAGTGCTACAAAAAGCCCTCGACGCGGGATTCAGGGGTATCCCTGGTCTCTGGATCTTTTTAGATGGCGACCTCGCGCCGTTCGCCGGCACGCCGGAGTATGAAGCGCTGAAAGCAAATGTGAAAAGAATTGAAGCCGAGGAAGCGGCCAAAGTCCGTGGCTGATATTTTCATCTCTACGTTCGCAAGGATTCCGCGCCCGCGCCGGCCGAGCGGCGTAACGGATCGGCGAATTCTGTCGTGACGAAGAAGATTATTCGAGAATGATCCCAAGCCTCACCCTCACCCCCATTGGCTATATCTCCACACCGTTCACGAGCAAAGCCGAGGCGCCGCATCAGCCGGAGGGGGGAGCGGAGGGAACGATTAAGCTCCTCGAAGGACAGAATTTCGAGCAGGCGCTGGAAGATCTGGTGGGGATGGAAAAGATCTGGCTGCTCTATTGGTTCGACCGGAACCCGAACTGGAAACCGAAAGTACTTGTGCCGCGCGGTCCGAGGCAGAAGCGCGGAGTCTTTGCAACGCGTTCGCCGCACAGGCCGAATCCCATTGGGCTTTCGCTCGTCGATCTTGTCAAAGTGCACGGACTCACACTCCGCGTTCGCAATGTCGATCTGCTCGATGGAACTCCGATTTTAGATATCAAGCCATATCTTCCGAATGTCGAAGCGCATGCCGATGCGTTTGCAGGATGGATCGAGGAAGCCGCAAAATCGGGAGCATACACGGTGAACTACTCACCGCTTGCGAAGGAGCAACTTGCATTTCTTCGCAAGCACGGCGTTAATCTCGCGGAGCGGATCGAGCGCGTTCTTCGCCGCGATCCGTTCCCACATCCCTATAAGCGGATCGAAGAATGTGATGGACGGTTGGTACAAGCTATTCGAGGTTGGAGGATCGTTTTTTGCGTCGAAGGTTACATGGTCACGGTCGAAGAGATCCAAAGCGGCTACAGTAAAGAAGCCTTGAGCGATTTTAATTCTGTATCGGATGCCGAGGCACAGTCCGCGTTCCTGTTATCGTATCGGAATCGGGAAGTTTGAATGTCGTGATTCTTCTTCCGTCGAAGTGTTCAGAGTGTATGAAATTCCGAGTCGTAACTTCGCTTTTATTTTCTATATTTCTTGTAACTCCTGCCTTTGCCCAGGTTACGGTCTCTGTTGACAGCGCGGTCCACTACCAGACCATCGATGGCTGGGGACAGGGCGGGGGAGTTTTTAGCGCCCTGAATTTCAGTCTCAATCAAACCTCGGGGCAGGCCCTGCAGGACACCCTCGATTACCAATATCTCCGCGACATGGCGCTCGATCTGGGCCTCACCGGTTCCCGAATGTGGGAGGTCGGTCCACGTGCGGATGGGACGGGCATCGATCTCAACGGCAATTGCGATTCGCTCGATTGGACAAAGTTCCAGGCCGCCGCTCCGTATGCTACGGTCGCGCCGTATGCGGTTTATTTTAAACAGTTAGTCGAAGGACAGGGACTCAAAACGAATTTTTACTCGAGCCCCACCTATCCCTCCTTTGCGACAATGGCCAAGCCGTGGGTGCAATACGATCCGGGCGAACGCGCACTGCAGATCTGGGCAGACGCGCTTTGGTGGAAGGAGCAGGGGATCGATATTAACTATGCGGTGATCCAGAATGAGCCGCAATTCGGAAGTTCGTGGAATACGCAAGTCCTTTCCGACGATGTTGCCGCAGTCGGCCCGCGATTGATCGCGCATGGGCTTGGAACGAAAGTTCAGTGGGCGGAAGGCGTCGATCCGCATACGACGTGGATGTACGATACCAATACGCACCGTGACAACACATGGTGGTCGTATGTCGGCAGGCTTTCGTATCATCGCTATGGAACGGACGATCCTTACCGAAGCTATCTGGCGGACTCCGCTCGCGTGCATGGAATAACGACGGCACAGACGGAAATGGGTAATCCTGGCGTTGAGGACATCGTGAGCGACCTTGTGCTGGGTAATGTAACGTATTGGGAGGTCGGTTACACCGGTGCAGTATCTGCGACTCCTGGTGGGACGAACTGGCTGCCCGGTGGGACCTATTATCGCATGCGGCAGCTCCTGCATTACGTTCGGCCCGGAGACATGCGGATCGCTGCCACGTCGAACGATTCTATGGTCCAGACGGTCGCGTTCAAAGGCAAGAACGGGATCACGACGGTAGTGATAAGCCACAGGACTAATGAATCGGTAACGATCACCGGGTTGCGCCCCGGCGAATATGGACTTTCGGAGTCGCCCAATGGCGCGACCGCATATCAGGAGTATGGAATTAAAACGGTTGGGAGCGACGGCACGATATCCTTTACGGTCGGCGCGAGCAATGGGCAAACAGCTACGGCGACGCTGTATCCGTATGTGGGACCGAATCATCCCCCTTCGATCGAATGGGCAAAGTCCGACTCCGGTTATCTTATTACGCCGCTGACCTCGGTGAATCTGAGCGCGGCGGTCGCCGATGCGGAACTCGATCCGCTGACGTATCAGTGGTCGATTTTCGCACAACCTACCGGGGCGAATGCCAGCTTCACATCTCCTGCATCTCTCAATACAAAGGTCACGGACCTCACAATTGCCGGGATGTATATTTTCATGCTCTCGGTATCGGATGGCATGAATACGACTACACGCAAGGTCTTTCTCCAGGTGTACGACTCGAATCCGCCGCCATGGCTTTGGCAATCGGGCTTTCGATTTGGCCAACCCTATGGGCTGGTCTTTGCCGATCCACAGGATACCACTCATGCGAACGTTGAATTGCCGACGTCATCGTGTACGCTGCAGGTCGGTATCAGCGATCTGGCGAATTCGAATTTCACGGGCCGAGGCAAGTGGCGCCTCATAAGCGAACCGGCGGGAGCACATGCCGTCGTCGATTCAACAATCTACATTTTTATCAGCATTCGAGCCAACGTTACGGGCATGACGGTTCCCGGCGATTATGTTTTCCAGTGTAACGTAACGGTTCCCGGTAAGCCGGACCTGGTCGATCGCGTGATCTGTACGGTCCATCCAGCAAGTTCCGGACCCACCATCAAATCGGTCATTGCAACGCCTGGAGCGATCGATCTTCCACAGGATACTTTACAACTCGCTGCGAATGTGAGCGATACCTCGGGTCAACTGCTTCGATATTGGTGGGAAGTGAAGTCCGCACCGCCCGGTTCGAATCCGGTATTCGATCATCAGGGATTGGCACAGACCACGGTGAGAGGGCTGGACGTCCCGGGGCCGTACACTTTTACCTTACGCGCCTTTGACGATCTGCACATGGCGACGAAAGATGTGGGCTTCTCGGTAAGTGTGGGCGGAGGCAAAGCCAAACTCGCGCTCGAACCGGCCACTATCATCGACTTTGGAACGGTCGATACCGGAAAGTTTTCGGAAGCTTTGGCGACCATCCTGAACGTGGGGACCGGCCCGATCACCGTGAATGCGATCTCTGTAAGTGCGTCGGCGGCAGGACCTCCCTTTTCGGTGCGACCGCAGCCGGCTCCGCCTTTTGTTGTGGCGGCAGGGGATTCGATCCATCTTGTGGTCTCATTTACACCGCATGTGGCGGGCGTGCAAACGGGAACCCTTACCGTGACGCTCGCCGATGGAGCGTTGGATTCCGTTTCGTTGATCGGCAATGGAACGGCTCCTGCGAGTGAAGTATGGGGAATGCCAAACCGTTCGAGCGCGCTTAGTATAATTCCCAACCCGGTGAACGCCGAGGCCGAGTGCCAACTGACCCTTCCAAATTCTGGCAGTATCGCTATCGCTGTTTTTTCGGCGGATGGAAGGGAAGTTATGCAGGGGCCGGCGCGCTTTGTTCCAGCCGGCCGATCCACGATCCCACTGGACCTCGGTTCATTAGCTTCCGGCCATTATTTTCTGCGAGTACACGTAGACCCACAACAGGAGAAGGGAAGTGAGGAGATCGTCCTGCCTTTTGTTGTGGAGCATTGAGCGGCTGCCACCAAAAATCAAGATGGAACGATCATCGACGAACGTTCCGAACTTCATCGGTAATTTTATCCTGCAATAATTGCTTGAGCGCCGGAAGTTTTTGTTGATTCAGGTCTTCAAGAATTTCTTCTTTCAATGAATGGACGTTTGCCGGCGTGTAGGACTGTTCAATGTGACCATGGTGTAGCCAGTGTATCTCCTCGCAGATGGATGTGAGCGATTCGAGGATATGTGACGTGACTAATATGGTCTTTCCTGAACCGGCAAAAGCCAGGAGGATTTGCGAGAGAAGAAGATTTGTCTCGATGTCTAATCCATTAAAAGGCTCATCGAGCATGACAAAAGGCCGGTCAAGAGCAAAAATTGCCAATAAGGCTAATTTCTTTTTCATGCCGGTCGAGTATGTGCTGATGAAATCTCGTAATGGCAATTCAAAGAGTTCATTCCATCGATGGTAATCGAACAAAGGGTTTTTCGATGTGAATATCTTCAAGTATTCCCGGCCTGTGATCATGGGGTAAAAATAAAGCTCGGTCTCAAGATAAGCAACATCTTCCGTCCTCAATGGTCGTGCATTCCATTCGATCGAACCGGCTTGCGGAAGGACGGTTCCATAGATCGAATTAAGAAGCGTTGTTTTGCCTTCGCCATTCCGCCCGACCAATCCGTGAATACGCTGCGGCGCAAGGGAAAGAGATAGTTCGTTGAGCACCGGTTCTTCGCCGTAATCGACGGTCAGGTCCTTAATCTCAAGCATGTGAGTAATTCCGATGAGAATACATGGGGAGGTGGAGCTTTATTTTGCGATACAAGCGCCATTCGTACGCCAACGTCACAGGAACGAATGCAATCGAAGCCGTGAGTAGGATCAAACGCACATCGTTTTGAGCCGACTGATTTTTGCCTTCTTCAAAGTGCGCGTACTTTATTAGCAGGGATCCTACCACGATTATCATACAAATACATAAAACTACAGCGATGACCCACCAATGTTCGAATCGCATTTTGAGCAGGGTAAGAATGATAAGGGGGGCCGCAAAACACAGGAATAGGCTGACGGATTGTTTAAGTTTTCGTCCCAAAAAACTGTTTGTCGAAGCGAACCCGTCTATCATGAGATAGGATTCGCACGGCCCATAAAAGGAAGCAACATTGTACGCAAGAAATAAGACTGACAATAGTGAAAGTGAAGCGTTCAGGACGCCGAGCGAACCGATGGCATAAATAACAATAAAGTTGATAACGCGTTGGCGGATGCCTGCCTGCCATTCAAAAGCGCCATCTGGCAAAAAACCTCCAATCCGAATTCCTACGGAGCGAATCGGTTTCCATTCAATAAAACCGGCAAATATTGCAATAAGGACGGAAGAGATCACCAAAACCCAGTTTTTATACGCTACGAGAATGAGTGCGAATGGGAGTACGATCAATAAATTCTCGAATACTAAAAATTTACGATAATCGTCTATTGCTACGCGAAGAAATTTTTTATCTTTCCGATATATCTGCAGAACGAATGCAAGCACGCAATACGCACTAAAAGCCACCTGCGGAAACGATTGCTCGACATTATTTGCCCCAAGGATATCGATCCCCTCTGCAACAATAATAAGTGCAGCGATTTCTTTATGGAGTCGTTTTAAGTATCGGAAAGCGATCCGAATGTGAAGCCGGAAAAGATAAACAAAAGTAGGATTTTGAAATGGCATTGTCGGAACCGGCTACGGTGCTTTCGAGATCATTGTTCCGATCATGTGGAAATAAAGAGAGCTAAACGGACATTATTTTATTTCCACCCATACTTCCATGACGGCATCGGACGGATTGAGCGCCCGTTCGTCGTAGAATTCCAGATCGGCGAGATACGCGCGTTCACCGCCTAATTCGTCCGCGGGCATGGACCAAATGCGCTGCCATAATCTTGGGACGACTTCATACAGGGGGCCTCGATCGGAAGTGAAAACCGCGTATCGTGCGGCACCGATGGTCTTGGCTATCATTCCTTCCGGAACAACATCCGAACTCACGACTTTTGGACCGATGAAAAATGTATAGTCGCCCTTCGCATCCGATTCATAATCGGTATACATCGCTAAGACATTTGTATCGGCTCGGTTCGGAATTTTGTCCAGGAGATTTCCGGAAACGATGCGGTCCCACATGGGCCCGATGATTCCTTCGGGCGACATTTCCCTTGCATTGTTCGTCCTCTGGGCGATGCCGATGACCGTAAAAGCAGGAAGGTGCCTGATCGTCATTTTCGTATCGAAGAAATTCCGGCTTTACAGATCTTCGTCTGCGGTGTCGGTCACTTTTAGCTTGCCGCCCTCGAAGAGAAGGTAGGACTTCATAAATTCGGTGATATCTCCGTCCATCACTGCCTGGACGTCGGTCTTGGCGACTTTCGTCCGATGGTCTTTTACCATCGTGTAGGGCTGGAAGACATACGAACGGATCTGGGAGCCCCAGGTGATCTTTTTCTTGGAGCCTTCGATCGCGGCCAGCCGTGCTTCTTCGATCTCGCGGTTGATCGCAGCAATGCGAGACTTGAGCATCTTCATGGCCCGTTCGCCATTCTGGAGTTGGGAACGTTCTTCCTGGCACGCGGCGATCACCGTATGCTGGTTGCCCTCGAGGTCCGTATATTTATACGTGAGCCGGACCGCCGTTTCCACCTTATTTACGTTCTGGCCGCCCTTGCCACCGGAACGATACGTATCGCGCTGCAAAAAGGCCGGATTGATCACGATCTCTGTATTCTCTTCTTCGATGACAGGATAGGCATAGACGCTCGCGAAACTGGTGTGGCGGCGGGCATTCGCATCGTAGGGCGAAATGCGGACGAGGCGATGCACTCCGTTCTCGGTCTTGAGATAGCCGAACGCATTTTCGCCATCGATCTCGAGCGTGGCGGATTTAATTCCCGCCGCTTCGCCGGGCTGCTCATCGAGGAGGCGGACTTTGTAGCCGTTGCGCTCTGCCCAGCGGGTGTACATGCGCTCCAGCATTTCCGCCCAGTCGCATGCTTCCGTACCACCCTGGCCGGCATTGATCGTCAGGATCGAGTCCTTATAATCGTCCGGCTTATTCAGCATCACGGCGAGTTCCTGGGAGGCCAGATCGTTCGAAAGTTCCGAAAATTCCTGTGCCACCTGCGGGACGAGCGAATCGTCCTCGCGAGCGAACTCGAGGAGTTCTTCCGCATCGTCGAGGCGCGAACGGAGTTTCTGGAAATCGTCGCGCTCCTTTTTGAGGCGCGAAAGTTCCTGCATGATCTTCTGGGCTCTTTTCGGGTCGTCCCAGAATGGGGCCTGGCCGGATTCCTGCTCTAAGGCTTCGATCCGTCGTTCTTTGGGACCTAAGTCAAAGAGAGTCGCCGAGCTCTGCGAGGCGGGCGCGCAGATCGGCAATTTGGGTGGAGGTAATCTCGTTGGTCATAAAAATCAGGGCCGTAAACCGAGGAAATCCGGAATAAGATTCGCGGAATCGCAAAAAAGAAAACGGGGAAGCCCTTCGAGAAAGACACAGGGCGTTCCGGAATGCTCCTGGCGGAATAAACATCGAGCAGCGAGGCTGTAGAGCAGCGAGGCTGTAGAGCAGCGAGGCTGTAGAGCAGCGAGGCCGTGCGATGCCAGTGAATCCACCCGGAGGGAGTGCAGGCATCCCTGACTGCACTCGGTACAAGGGAATAAAGAACCGTTTATATCCCACGTATCAGCGGGCACCCGCCTTGTGGACCGCTTACTTCCACTGTCCCTTGGCCTGCGGAGCTCCTCATGGGGAGGCCATGCTTGCGAAGCGCGGCAGTCCCTTCATGAGCGGCTCGGCACGGAGTTCCCATCGGAACCTCCTGAGACCGTCGGAGATCATCACGTGTTCCCACGCAGCATGCTGCGAAGGTCCGGTGAAGTGAGGCCTGTAATTGGAATCAAGCGACAAGCGCCCTTTGGCTCACTGTTGGTTCTTTTTTCGTTGTGCTCCGGAAGCGCCTCTCGAAACTGGTAGAGCAAGACGGTTTATGAGACCTCCGCTCCCCGATGGAAGGATTGCTCATCGAGCCAGCACGGAGATACGTCACGTTACGTGCGATCGGCCTGCGGCTCGCGATTTCTCCTCCGATGTGAACCGCCATTTTCAGGCGGTTCCTTCCGTGTGTCTTTCTCGAAGGGCTTTCTGACACACCCGTGTGGATCGCGTCATGCACCGACACCGGCGTATCATGCACCACGATGGGTGCCCATAAATAACTACAAATTTCGGGGCTGCGGAGTTCTTAATATAATGCAAATAGGTGACCTATTGCTTGCGAGCTTCGATTGCCATTCGTAGCTCCATTTCTCCGACGGCGCGCTGGTTCGCTTCGCTGAAAAGGATTTCGTGCTGCCGCAGCGCTTCGTGCAGGTATTCATTGGCTACTTTGTACTCCAGCCGTTTTGCGGCGAGTTCCGAAGCTAAAAGATTCGCTTCGTAGAGCAGTTGCGGACTGGCGATCTGCCGCGCGAGCCGAAGCGCATTTGCCACCGGGGCCTCGGCATCCGGGATTTGTCCAAGTTTCAAATATGCTTCGCCAAGGGCCTGCTCGACTTTTTGAATGGGAATTGCGTCCTCTGGTTCGTGAAGCAGCGGCCGGGAACGAAGCAAATAAATGAGCGCGCGATCGGGCTCTCCAATTGCCAGTGCGGCTTCGGCAAGGCTCATCAGAGCATGCGCGTGTAAGTCCTTGAAACGCTCCTGTTCTGAGATCTGAAGCGCTTCTTCGAGATAGCGCCGGGCTTCGCCGGAACGTTTTTCTGTCGTTGCCGTGTCGCCCAAAAAAATGAGGCAGGAGGCGATGTGACGGCGGTCTTCCAGCTTCCTTCCGAGTCCGAGGCTCTGCTCGAAATGCTCGATCGCAATGGTGTACTGTCCGGCACGCTGAAAGATCGCACCGACATTCAACAGCACGCTGGACTCTAAGTAGGGATCGGGCGAGCGGGAAAGCGAATCGAGACATTCTTCGAACGTCCGCAGCGCATTCGAATAGTCGCCGGAACGAATATGTACAATGCCCCAGCTATTCAGGACTCGCTGAATAGTGAACTCATCATGGCGTTCGCGAGCGAGCGGCAGGGCTTTTGTAAACAGTTCGCTGGCGCCGTTCAGATCGCCGGCCGCGCTAAAGACGGTTCCCAGTGCCTGCAGGGCGCGTGGGAAGTTTTCCGAGTCGCCGGCGGCTTCGTAGAGATCGCGAGCGGCTTCGAACTGCTGTCGCGCTCCACGCAAATCGGCTTTTTGACGTAAGGCGCGGCCCCATTCCATTCTGGCCTGTGCCATGAGTGCCGGGTCGCCCTCGGCCTCGGCGATGGAAACGATGTCGCGAGCAATATCGCAGGCGCGATCGGGTTCTGAAAGATAGAGCCCGGCCGAATCGCGAAGGAGCTGGCGGGCCCGATCGAGCGGCAAAGCGGCCGGAGAAGAAAAATCGGCGTCCGGCGACCGTTCGGCGCGAGAAAACGAATCAGTTACCATCCCGGGTCAGGCCCCCATGATCTCGGCCACAAGCTTGACGGGCGGCGAACCAAAGGAGAGCAAAGCATTATGAAATTCGTAGAGTGAAAAATCACTTCCACCTTCGCGTTCGAACCGCGCACGAAGCTCCTTGATTTGGAACTTTCCGTACGTATAAAAAAGATATCCGGGATCGAACACACCGCGCTCGGCTTCGCGACGCGCCGAGACCGGACGCAAGAGCGCTTTTTCCTCAAAGAGCTGCTGGGCCTCCGAGAGGGTCATCGTCCCGGAGTGAAGCGATATCGCCGAGATGTAGCGAACCACACGCACCAGCGCTTCCTGCAGATAGGCCATTCGAATGCGTGCATCGCCGGAACCCCATCCGGCTTCGAGCATCATTTCTTCCGTGTAATGCGCCCAGCCTTCGACGAAGGCGTACGACCAGAAACATTTTCCGACCTTGCTCTTGACCTTCTGGATGTGAAGGAAGTGCGTGTAGTGACCGGGATAGGCTTCATGGATCGAGACAATTTCGAGCACCGAGCGATTCAGGCCGTGAAGGAACTCTTTTCTCTTGGCGTCGTCCCATTTCGCTTCCGGGAGTGTAATGTAATAAAAGGCTTCCGTAGCGACCTTTTCGAAGGCACCCGGACTGAACATCGCGGCGGCCGCCCAGCGCATGTGTGCAGGCGTTTCCTGTACGGTGCAGCGCACTTCGGAGGGTATCGCGACGAGATTGTGCTTCAGGACAAATGCACGGATGCGCTCGAGCATGCTGGCCGTCTCCGTTAGGATATTTTGTTCGCTGAAATGCTCACTTTCGACGAACGTATGGAATACTTCTCTTGGGCTTGCCGTGGGATCCAGCTCTTCGCTCGCTTTGAAGAGTTCGACCGTAAGCCGGTCCATTTCGCGTTTGCCTTTTTCGAGGATCGACTCGAGCGGTTCATCGACGAGTTCGGCGGAATGGATGTACCGTTCGAGCAAGTTGGCTCCCAGACGGAACGAATCGTACAGCGCATTCGGAAGGACGACCGTTCGTACGGCTTCGATAAAACTCGAGATCGCAAGCTTTGCACTCTGAACGGCCTCCGAGAGATCTTCGAGAAGTTTTGTATCTTCGATCTTTTCGAACGCGATCGAAGGGAGTTCCTCGAGATAGTCGAGCCGTCCCTGGAATGAAAGGAGCGCCGTTTCAACGATCGTTCGATCTATATGTGCGCTTAAATTTTGACGCGCAACGGCAAGTACTCGAGGATACGCCTGGACACGCAGCAGGACGGAACGCATCCGGTCCGTGATCGGGGCGAAATCGCGATCGACGAGGTGAGTAAGTTCGAGTTGATCGTTATAGACAAGCGGGTTCCATTCGAAGTCCCTCAGTTCGGTAAGGCGGAAAAGCTCGTCGCGAAGTTTCCACTCGATCGCGCGGTATTCGAAGCGGCCCTGTTCCTCGGCAGGAACGGAAAACTCAAGCAGGGCATCGAGCGAACAGGTGAGATCGTGGACGTATTGCTCGCGGCGGGCCGCGCTGTAATCTTCGATCAGTCCATCGTATTCGTGAAGCCCCAGCGAGGAGGCAAGCGTCGGATAAAAGCGCAGATAGACCGAAAGGACGTGATCGCGAAATTCAGGGAAGGTGAAAAACTTGCGGGGCCGTGCCATGAAATCTTAGTTCATCCTAAAAATCTTAATGGGTCCTTAACGTAAATCTATTTCAGAAGAATCGCCCGCATTAATGTGGCGGAATTGTCCTATGACGCTCGCATTGTCGCCCAGGATGCTGCCATCAAGCAGGACTGATTCTACGCGGACCTGATTACCGACAATACTATCGCGCACGATTGCATTTCGGACGATCGATTCCGCGCCGATCGCAGCATAGGGGCCAACGATCGCATCTTCAATATCGGCGGTATCGTCAATAAAGACCGGTTCGTGAATGACCGTGCGAGTTCGCGGACGGCTATGCGAACCACGGTCGAGCAGAACGCGGTTCGTACTCAACAATGTCTCCGGTTTTCCGCAATCGTACCATCCCTTTAGCGGAAATACGGCAAATTTTTCTCCGCGCTCGATCATCATTTGCAGCGCGTCGGTGAGTTGATATTCGTTCTTTGTGCGCTTATCATTTGCAACGAGTTCATCGAGGCATTCCCGGAGCAGCCGAGGATTTCGGAAAAAGTATGGTCCGGAGATCATGAGATTGCTCTTCGGCTGCTCTGGCTTCTCGACGAGCTTCGTTGCAAATCCATTCTCCGCCTCGACGACTCCAAAGCGGCGCGGATCCTCGACGGTATAAACGCCGATGGCGCTCGTTTTCCCTTGAAGCATTGCTTTAAGGTCGGCTTCGAAAATCGTATCTCCTAAGGCGATAAGGAAAGGATCTCCGTTCGCTGGGATATCCTCGCGTGCGATCCAGATCGCATGGCCCAGGCCCTGAGGTTCCTTTTGCTCTATAAAATGGACGGGAAGATCGGGATACCGTCCGCGCATGAATTCCTGCACGGCATCGCCTAAATATCCAACGACAATGGTGGCGCTTGTCATGCCGCTCGCAAGGAGGTCGTCCAAAATATGCGCGAGTATCGGTTTACCAGCGACACTCAACAGCACTTTTGGAATGGTATAAGTGTGCGGCCTCAAGCGCGTTCCGAAACCTGCGACCGGAATAATCGTGTGCATACGTTAGATTGCCGGGCGCACGAATTGCAACCGGTGTACAAAAATACGAAACGATCGGTACCGGGCGGCAATCCGTCGGTTCCTGTGTTAATGATAGTATGAGATCACTCCTCGTTACAATTTTTATGTCAGTATGCGCAGTCGCCTTTGCATCGGCAATGCTTGGCGGCTGTTCGTCCACCTCGACATCGACGGTTTCGCAATACGTCGATGACCTTGCGTGGCTTCCGGATGAGTCGGGGTTACTGGCCTACATCGATAAGGTCACGATTTCCTCACTCGACGGTTCGACGATCGAAGGAGCGAATCTTTACCATGTTTCTTCCAGCGGCTCGATCGGGAATTCGATCAATCCGAGCGACGAGCCGATAAACTCGCTGGGGTATCCGCCCATCGTTGTTGTTGCTCCGGACGGTCATTCGGCGATCACTCCTTTTTCGAACGACATTTATCGCGTCGACCTGACGGGTAGTGGTGGAGTTACCGATATCATTCAGAATGAGGGCCTGATCGGCGTTTCCCGTGGTTCCCAATATGTGTCGGTTACTTCGGTCGCATCGTCGGACGCCACGAAGCTGGTGACGATGTACCGCCTTACGGGTGGGACCGCCCAGACGCCGCTCAACGGGGGACGCCCCTATACGATTGTCGGTGTCAATTCCCAGCGATTTTTATGGCTGGACGATGCACATTTTGCCGCAACGATCTACGATTCGACGGGGGCCGGCGGCATTCAATTCAATCATGTAACTATTTTCGATACGGCTGCCAATAAATTACTCGATATTCCGAATGCGGAGGTCTCCCTGCATGCGAGCGCGTATGCCCCGAAAAGCGGGGACCTGTTTGTACGCAATTATGCCAGTGGGATCGACCGCATCCATCTCGACTGGAACAATCTTTTGGATACGTTGCGGACTTCGATCGTAACAGGGGATACCGTAGCGAGCTTTGACGTTTCGAGCGATGGAACGTTGCTCGTCTATTCTTCGGAAGCGCTTAGTACGAATGGGAATTATCCGGCGTATGCCGTCAATGTGTCCAATGGCCACAGGAGCGCATTGGCTTCAAATGTGATCGCGCCAGTGATCTCACCGAATGCCGATCGTGTCGGATATATCGAAAAGGCCGACGCCTCGGGGGACGAGACCGTCGGAGTGATTGCAGTAACACTGCCGCAATAGCAGCTTAACCGTTCATCGCCGTCGTCCTGTGAGCATGCGCTTTGCAATGGCCGCTCTTGCATTTGGCATGCGAGCAGTTTGCCTTATTGCAGGACTTAGCGGCCGTTGCTTTGGAGCACTGGCAGGTCTTTTTTCCTTTATGCGACCTTGAAGCAGTTTTGCCGCCATCGCAGGCATTGGCAGACGTAGCACCGAGGAAAAGTCCGAGAGCGAGCAGGAGTGCGAGTTTACGCATGGTCGTTACGAGGTTCGTTAAAACGTTCGAAAATAACCGGACCGGAGCAGTATTCGTTCGACGCGAAATTTATTTCCCGTATTTTTGCAGACTATGAAATTAGCAATGATCGGCCTCGGCCGGATGGGGGCCAATATGGCCGAGCGGCTCGCCCGTGGCGGACATGAGATCGTCGGTTACGATCCGAGCGAAGAAGCGCGCAAGCGGCTTACGGGACACGGCCTGTTTTCGGTCGCCTCGCTGAGTGCGCTCGTCGGCGCGCTACCGAACCCGAAAATCATCTGGATGATGGTTCCCGCCGGAACGCCGGTGGACGGTACGATCGCTCAGTTACAACCGCTGCTTGGCAACGGCGACGTCCTTATCGACGGAGGGAACTCGTTTTATAAAGATTCTATGCGTCGGGCAACGTTACTCTCCGAGACCGGTATTGCCTACATCGATTGCGGTACCAGTGGTGGCATCTGGGGGCTGGAGGAAGGGTATAGTATGATGATCGGCGGCGAGAAATCGGCGGTCGCTTCGCTGCGCCCAATTTTTGAGACGCTGGCGCCGGCCAAAGATAAAGGATGGGGTTATGTCGGCCCCAGTGGCGCCGGGCACTTTGTGAAAATGATCCATAACGGGATCGAATATGGACTGATGCAGGCCTATGCGGAGGGCCTCTCGATTCTAAAGCACAAAAAAGATTTTTCGCTCGATACGCATCAGGTGGCCGAAATTTGGCGCTACGGCAGCGTAGTGCGATCCTGGCTGCTGGACCTTGCAGCCGATGCGCTAGGAAAAAATCCCAATTTAGACGGCATTGCGCCGGTCGTGGCCGATTCGGGCGAAGGCCGGTGGACCGCTTTCGAAGCGATCGACAACGATGTGCCTGCACCGGTGATCACGCTCTCGCTGCTCGAGCGAATCCGCTCGCGCGATCGCGATTCCTTTGGCGATAAACTGCTGGCGGCACTCCGCAACGAATTCGGCGGCCATGCCATAACGAAGGAATAAGATGGCGAATAAACCTGACCCATGCCTGCTTACGATCTTCGGTGGGACCGGGGACCTCTCCCACCGAAAAATCCTTCCGGCGCTCTATGAAATGTCCGCCATGGGACAAATGCCATCCGGGACCCTCATCCTGGGGGTCGGTCGCAATGAGAACAAAACGGACGAAATGTTTCGGCGGGATGTCGAAGAATCGATTACACGGGCCGGCCACCAGAATCAGAAAGACATTCAAAAGTGGTGCAACGGTCGCGTTTTTTATCAGGGGATCGGTAAGGGAACGAAGGCAAACTTCGGAACGCTAAAATCGAAGATCGAAGCGCTGGAAAAAAAGCACCGCGGAACTGGGAACCGGATATTTCACCTGGCGATACCTCCGGAATCGTTCGGCCCGACGGCAAAATCGCTTGGCGAATCCGGGCTCAATCGTTCGACCGGCTGGACGCGAGTGGTGATCGAAAAACCGTTCGGGCACGATTACAAAACTGCCGTTGCCCTGAATGACGTGCTATACCAGTATTTTTCCGAAGACCAGATTTACCGCATCGATCATTATCTTGGCAAGGAGACGGTACAAAACGTATTGGCGTTTCGGTTCGGGAATTCGATTTTCGAGTCGCTGTGGAACCGGGAGAAGATCGAAAAGGTGGAAATTCTTGTCGCCGAGGAACTGGGGATCGAATCCCGCGCCGATTATTACGAAAAGTCCGGAGCGCTCCGCGATATGATCCAGAACCACCTGACGCAGCTCCTGACGATGACCGCGATGGAAATCCCGCTCGCTTTCGAAGCGACGGATTTGCGATTCGAAAAAGTAAAGGTCCTTCGGTCCATCGATCCGATCGAAGAGAAGGACGTGGTCCTGGGACAATATACCGAGGGGGAAGTCGATGGTAACGGCGTACGCGGATACCGGCAGGAAGCAGACGTCCGGAGAGATTCCAAAACTCCGACCTATGCCTCACTCAAGTTATCGATCAATAACTGGCGCTGGCATGGCGTGCCGTTTTATCTTACCACAGGCAAACGGCTCAAGGAACATAAATCGGAGATCGTGGTAACGTTCCGGTGCCCCCCGGTTGCATTATTCAAATCGAAAGCAGGGCGGGGCACTCAGCCGAACGTGCTCGTCATCGCGATCCAGCCGAATGAGGGCTTCCGTATTTCGTTCCAAATCAAGCAACCCGGAACCGAGATGGCGGTCGAACCCGAATGGATGCATTTTTCCTACTCCGAGGCCTTTGGCCCTATTCCGGAAGCTTACCATACGCTGCTTTTGGATGTCATGCGCGGCGATCAAACGCTCTTCGTCTCCGCCGAAGAAACGCTGGAATCGTGGAAACTGTATACGCCGGTCCTGAAGCACCGGCACGAGATCCTTTTTTACCCAGCGGGATCGTGGGGACCGAAAGAGGCGGAGAAGATTAACCCCTAAACGGAGCGATGTTTAAGCCCACTGATGCGTAAACATAGTAATAATATCGCATTTTGAACCGCCCGTACCGTTTTACCGTTTTGCACACCCCTAACCAGATTACCACAAGGACTTACGAGATGAACAAGCAAGAATTATTTTCGAAAAAGGTCGAGCATATCGACATTAAGCGGATGAACGCGGTTGCAATGGTCGATGCGATGGGCGCAATGGCGTTCCAGGCTCGGAACCTGAATCGGGCCGCGCAGATCTATAATAGGATGATCGAAGATGAGGGCTGCGCGATCATTATGTGTCTCGCCGGCTCGCTCATCAGCGCGGGGCTCAAGCAGGTGGTGATCGATCTCATAGAAAATCGAATGATCGACGCCATTGTCTCGACCGGGGCAAATATCGTCGATCAGGATTTTTTCGAGGCGCTTGGATTCCGCCATTACCAGGGATCTCAATGGCTTGACGATAACCAGCTCCGCGATCTTGCGATCGACCGGATTTACGATACGCTCATTGATGAGGACGAACTTCGCGTCTGCGATCATACGATCGGGGAGATCGCCGATTCGCTCGAACCCCGGCCCTACTCTTCCCGGGAGTTCATCCGCGAGATGGGGAAGTTCCTTGACGAGCGGCACCCGAATGCGAATTCGATCGTGCTGGCATCCTACCGCAACGATGTGCCGATCTTCGTTCCCGCTTTCAGCGATTGTAGTGCCGGCTTTGGGCTGGTCATGCACCAGACCGCGCAGCCGGACCTGCACGTCTCGATCGACTCGGCGAAGGACTTTTTGGAACTTACACAGCTCAAACTTGCGAGTAACGATACCGGACTGCTGATGATCGGCGGCGGAGTCCCCAAGAATTTTGCACAGGATATTGTCGTTGCGGCAGAACTCTTAGGCGAAGATGCGCCGATGCACAAATATGCCGTGCAGATCACGGTTGCCGATGAGCGCGACGGCGCGCTCTCGGGTTCCACGCTTCGGGAAGCAAGTTCCTGGGGCAAAGTTTCCACCAGTTACGAGCAGATGGTCTATTGTGAGGCCACCGTCGCTTTGCCATTGCTTGCGAGCTATGCCTATCACAAGGCGAACTGGAAGAATCGGGAAGCTCGGAAACTGGCGCTGAGATTTGCGGAGGAATTGGCCTAATGTTCCCGCGAAAGTGGGAAGAGGCGTTACAACGGCAGGTTTCTTTCTATTCAACGACTGCATTCCCGCTCTTGTGGGAATGACAAATAAATGGTAATTCTCACCGGCGGTGCCGGATTTATTGGGAGCGTTCTGCTCCGTAAACTGAATGACTCAGGGCACGATGATGTCCTGGTCATCGATCGTCCCGAAATGGAGCGTTCCCAAAACCTCGATGGCAAAGAATACCGCTTCGAAGAATGCGACCGGTTCATCGACAATCTCGATAAGATAGATGCTTCGAATGTGGAAGCAGTTCTTCACATTGGCGCGATCACTTCGACGACGGAAACGAATTGGGACTTGCTCGAACGATATAATACCGATTACAGCCGCAAGCTTGCAGCGTGGTCCTTCGAGAACAAGATTCGATTCATTTATGCGTCGAGTGCCGCGACGTACGGCGATGGATCTCTTGGGTTCAGCGATGCCAATGAGATGACGGCAACGCTCAAGCCGCTCAATGCCTATGGCGAGTCGAAACGGCGGTTCGATCAGTGGATCATTGAACATGGTCACGACCTGCGGTGCTGTGGTTTCAAGTTTTTTAATGTGTTCGGTCCGAACGAGTACCACAAGGGCGATATGGCGAGTTTGGTCTTCAAGGCTTATAACCAGATCCGTGAAACGGGAGCGATCCGCTTGTTTCAATCTGCCGATCCGCGATACAAGGATGGTGAATTCACGCGAGATTTTATTTATGTCATGGACGCCGTCGATGTTTTAATGTGGGCGTCGAACAATACGAAGGTGAACGGGATCTTTAATCTGGGGACCGGTAGATCGCGATCCTGGAACGATCTTGCGAATGCCCTTTTTGCGGCGATGCACAAACCTTCGAACATTATTTATATCGAGATGCCGGACAATGTGAAGAAGCAATACCAGTATTTTACAGAGGCAGACATGTCGAAGCTACGCAAGGCGGGGTATACGAAGTCGTTCCAGCCGCTTGAGGATTCGGTTGCCGATTATGCAAAGAATTATCTGATGCAGGCTAATCCCTACTATTAAGATGACCATTCGGTCTTTTCCGTCCCTTGCATCCCTTAGTGCAGCGGCTGCCCAGGAAATTTTTGAATTATCCACCGCAGCCATCGCAAAACGTGGGCGCTTTACCCTCGCACTTTCCGGTGGTAGTACCCCACGGACCCTCTATGAAACACTTGCGAGCGATTATGCCAGGACGATGGATTGGCAGCACGTCCATTTCTTTTGGGGCGATGAACGGTATGTCTCGCACGACGACACTGCGAGCAACTACCGCATGGCAAAAGAATCGCTTCTTGACAAAATAGATATTACAGAAGGGAATATTCATCCGATTCTCACTTCGTTATCGAATCCCCATGATGTGGCTGCTTCATACGCAACCGAACTTACTTCTTTTTTCGGCCAGTCTATTCCGGAATTCGATCTGATCTTACTTGGCCTCGGAGACGATGGCCATACCGCCTCGCTTTTCCCCGGCATGACCGAGGAAGAGATGTCTCGAGAAATAGCTATTGTAACCAATTCGCCAGTTCCACCGCGGATTCGAATTTCACTGACACTTTCGGCCATTAACAATGCATCTAAGGTGGCATTTATCGTTGCTGGAGAGGGGAAGAAAATTATCTTACAGTCCGTACTTAACGATAGGAATAATTCTTCGCCAAAATATCCAGCAAGTCGTGTCGATCCCAAGGGGGATCTCGTGTGGTTTGTGGATGAAGCGGCTTATGACAATAATTCTTTTCAGAAAAAGGAAAATTAAGAATTAACTCGTCGAGATTTACGGTTCTCCATTCGTAATTCTTAATTGAACTGCCGTGCCGGAATTCGTCCATCTTCATAATCATACCTATTATTCGCTCTTAGACGGCGCCTGCAGCACGGAGCAGCTCGTCCTTGCCGCAAAAGAGAACGGAATGAAGTCCGTTGCCCTTACGGACCATGGTGTCCTTTTCGGTGCGTTCGAATTTTATAAAAAGGCGAAGTCCGAAGGCATCAAGCCAATTATTGGATGCGAGGTTTATTATTATCCCGAAGGACTTGCCACGGAACGCGAACGCTTTCAGGACGCGGAGGGCAAGAATAAAGCGTACAACCATCTCATCCTTCTCGCCAAGAATGAAATAGGTTACCAAAACCTGATGAAGCTCGTTTCGCGCGGGCATACCGAAGGCTTTTATTACAAGCCGCGCATCGATTTCGAGATGCTCCGCGAGCACCGAGAAGGACTTCTTGCGACGACGGCCTGTGCCGGCGGCATCGTAAGTCCGCACCTCATCACAGGTGATTACGAGAAAGCGAAGCGCATTGCCAAAAAATTCAAAGACCTATTCGAGGATGATTTTTATATCGAAATTCAGGACCATGGCCTGAACTTCGAGACCAAAGTGCGCGAACTGGCTCCCAAACTTGCGCAGGAATTAGGGATCAAGCTCGTGGCAACGAATGACTGCCACTATATCGAGCAGAAGCATGCCCTCGCGCATAACGTCCTGCTGCACATTCGCGATGCGAATGCCAAAGAGCCGCCGGACGTCAATAAGCTGAAATATGGGACCGACCAGAATTATTTCCGGTCGGCGAAGGAGATGCACAAACTTTTTTCTTCGTGGCCCGATGCGATCGAATCGACCCTCGAGATCGAAGAAAAATGCAACGTGTCGTTCTCGAAGGATTTTAAAATGCCGGCCTTCCCAATTCCGGCCGATACCGGTATCACGACTCCGGACGATTACCTGAAGCACCTTACAGAGAAAGGGCTGGAGCGCCGTTTTACTGCGATGACGAAAGAGATCGAAGATCGTTCGAATTTCGAGCTTTCGGTCATCAATAAGATGGGGTATGCCGGGTATTTTCTTATCGTGCAGGATTTTATATCCGCGGCACGGGACCGTGGCGTGCGTGTCGGACCCGGCCGAGGCTCAGCGGCAGGCTCTCTTGTCGCATACGCCCTCGGAATTACGAATGTCGATCCGATCAAATACAATCTGCTTTTCGAGCGCTTTTTAAATCCCGATCGCGTATCGATGCCCGATATCGATATCGACTTTTCGGATGACAAGCGCGAAAAAGTGATCGAATATGTCCGCGATAAATACGGTCGGGAAGCGGTCGCGCAGATCATTACGTTCTCGACGCTCTCTTCGCGGGCGGTGTTGAAAGATGTGGGCCGCGTTCTGGGCGTGCCACTTGCTACGATCAACGAGCTGACGAAGAATATTCCTGTGATTATGGGACGTGTGACCCCGCTCAAAGAAGCGGTGGAACTGCCCGAAGTAAAGTCGCTCCTTGCCAAGGCCGATCCGCTTGTCCATAAGCTGATCGAATACTCCCTGATCCTGGAAGGCTTCGCTCGATCGGCTTCAAAACATGCGGCAGGGGTCGTGATCGCGCCGAGCGATATTTCGAATTACGTTCCGCTCTATAAAACGCCTTCGCTGGACGACGCCGTCACCCAGTTCAATATGAAGGACGTCGAGGAAGCCGGTCTGCTCAAGATGGACTTTCTCGGCCTGAGAACGCTTTCGATCATCGATACGGCGCTTGCGCTCATCGAACAGAACCACGGCGTGACGATCGATATCGATGCGATTCCGCTCGACGATCCAAAGACGTATGAGTTGTTCGGCCGCGGCGATACCATTGCGGTCTTCCAGTTCGATTCGCCGCCGATGCAGAACTATATGCGCGCGCTCAAGCCGGAGAACATGGAAGACCTTTCTTCCATGAATGCGCTGTATCGGCCCGGCCCGATGGAACATATCCCGGAGTTCATCGATCGCAAACATGGGCGCAAGAAAGTCGAGTATCTCCATTCGAAACTGGAACCGATTTTAGCTGAGACGTACGGCGTCATCGTTGTGCAGGAGCAGGTGATGCGCATCGCGCGGGACCTTGCCGGCTTCTCACTCGCTAAAGCCGACGAAATGCGCCGTGCGATGGGGAAGAAAGACCTCGCGAAGATGGAGGCGATGAAATCCACCTTCATTCAGGGTTGCGTTGCCAACGACATTCCTGAGAAGATTGCGAACGAGCTCTACGAACGGCTTGCAAAATTCGCTTCCTACGGCTTCAATAAATCGCACAGCCTCGCCTATTCGCTGATCAGTTACCAAACGGCCTGGCTCAAAGCGAATTACACGGCGGAGTTTCTCGCGGCGAACATGACGCACGAAATGAACGATACGGATTATATCGTTCAGCTCATCGACGAAGCGAAAAAATATAATATCCGCACCCTACCGCCGGACGTCAATTTCAGTGGGATTCATTTTAATGCTGCGTCGGAAGGTATTCGCTTTGGGCTTGCTGGAATTAAAAATGTCGGCGAGAAAGCGGTGGACGAGATCGTGCGGGAGCGGGATAAAAACGGCAGGTTTACTTCGCTCTTTAACTTCACGTCGAGGCTCGATACACGGCTTGTCAATCGCCGCGCGATCGAAGCATTGGTCGAGGCCGGCGCATTCGATTCCACGAACGACGATAAGCGCCTGACGCCCGCCTTCCGCTCCGACCTGTTCGAAAACATCGAACGCGCTTTGCAGTATGGTCAAAAAGTCCGCGATGAAGCGCTAAGTCCGCAGGACTCACTTTTTGGGGACGGCACTCCGCACACTCCGGAGCCGCCACCCATCGTCGAAGCGCAGCACCGATGGACCGAACTCGAAATGCTTTCGCATGAAAAGAAGGCGGTCGGTTATTACGTCAGCGGCCATCCGCTCGAGCCATACCGGATCGATGTGACGAGTTTCGTTACCCACAAGGCGATCGATATTAACAATACGAAGCAGAACGATGCCGTCCTCATCGGTGGTGTGATCGTAGGAATCGTCCGTAAGCTGGACCGCAATGGCAATGCCTTTGCAATCGTCAAGCTCGAAGATTTTACCGGCAAGATCGAATGCGTGTTCTGGAGCGATGCCTTCCGGCAGAATCAGCAACTGGTCGTCGATGAAAAACCGCTTTTCATTCGCGGCAAGGTCCGGCGGAACGGACCGGATGAAGCCCCGACCGTGATCGTCGATGAAGCCTTCGAAATCCCGGGAATGCGAAAGAAAATGACGAGGGGAGTGCTCGTACGTCTCTTCGAAAGCGAGGAAACGCAGCCCACGATCGAGCAGGTCGAGCGGCTTTGTACCCGTTTCCGAGGCGCTTGCACCACCTTTATTTCCGTTGAAACAGCGGCCGGGCTTAGCCGTAAGTACCGATTACCGGAAAAGTATCAGCTCGATCCGAGTGACGACCTGGTACAGGAATTCGGGAAGATTTTTGGAACGAACCGATTACTTTTTACTCGATAGGAACTGCTATGACCACCACAACAGCCGGACCGCTTCACCTGACCGACGCGACCTTCGAAAAGGACGTGATCAACAGCGATAAGCCGGCGCTCGTCGATTTTACAGCCACCTGGTGCGGTCCCTGCCGCATGATCGCGCCGATTATCGAAGAACTCGCCAGCGAATATCAGGGCAAAGCGACGATCGGCAAATTAGATGTCGATGAAAACCCCGAGACCTCTATGAATTTCGGTATTCGCTCGGTCCCGACGCTGCTCATTTTCAAGGGCGGCCAGGTCGTCGATCAGATCATTGGTGCCGTCGGCAAAGAGCGTATTCTCGCGAAGCTCCGGCCGCATCTGGCGTAAGCTCGAGCACTCGAATTTTTATAGCCGTGGCCCAAAGGTCACGGCTTTTTTGTTATTGAAAAGCTTACGAATTAAAAAAGGCGTCCTTTCGAACGCCTTTTTATTGTGACCAAAGGCCACAACTATACTCTTCAAGGTTATCTTTCGATCGCCACTTTCTTCGTAATTACGTTTCCATTCGCCTCCATGCGAAGGTAATAGGTCCCCGCTGTAAGCGTGCTTGCATCGAGCGTGAAGGTATGATCGCCGGCGGCCATCGTCCCGTCGTAGATGGAGCGGATGCTGCGGCCGAGCACATCGAGCAGAACCAGATTGACGCGAGCGTAATCGCCTGTTGTAAGCATGATGCTCGCCATGCCACTCGCCGGATTCGGAACGATCGAAAGCGTGGGAGTGGGAATGGATGTTCCAGCAACCCCACTCAGAGCACAATTTAGAATTGTGTCGTAATTCACGCACGTCCGGTTCCCATTGACATCGTACGTGGTGATCTTTACAGGATAATTCCCGGTGGTCGTCGATGGTGCCTGGTAACTAACGACGAATCCGCCTTGGGAGCTGGATTCAGGAATTCCCGGTCCGGGAGTCGTTAACGTGGCGTTACCGGACGAATAGCTGGCCGTCCATAACGGGCCGGACGCATTCAGTACCGTGAGCCCGTTTTGAGGCTCGATCACGATCTTGTTAATGCCGCCACTATTCGTTCCGCGGCTAAAGAAGGTGAGCGTATCGGTACACTCGTTCAGAGCTTGTGAATGGGTAATCGAATCGCAGATGACAGGAGGAACGCAGCCGGCGACATTGTTTATAACGGTGTCGGTAAAGAGGTTGCCGTTCTTGTCGTAGGTGATCCCTTCAAGCGTCCACGGCGTATTCTGATTTTTCGGAATAATGCAGAAATTGAATGTGCCGGTGGTGCCAGGCTTCAAACCGGTCCCGCTCCCGGCCGTAGCGAAAAAGCGGAGTGACGAATCGCCGGAACCGAAGCTAAATTGTTGTCCCGTCGATGTACTTGCGGTTCCCTGCTGGAAAATCGTCCCGTTCTTCGCCAGGAATGCTTCTGCAGAAATTCCGGAAGTCTGATCATTCTTGACAGTGACTTTATAGCAGCAACTGCCTTCGGCAAGAATCGTAAATAGATCCGGGTTTGCTGGAGGTACCGCACACGTATCGTCGGAAGTACCGGACGTCACGCCAACCAGCGCTCCTGAAGTGTTACTCGAATCGCTCCACTGCACGGTAAAGGGGACCTGATTTGGATTGTTGACACTTGCGGGGAACGTCAATGTCGTCCCACCTGGCTCGGCACAAGCCGGGGTGTTTGCTGAGTATAGCAGGGTTGCACTGTCGAGCAATCGATAACTCCAGCAAAATCCCGTCGAAGGCGGTAGAGATTCATGGCTCCAGGATAGTCCGTTCGTTGTGATTTTTAGCTGCAATCTCGATATCTTCGATGTGGTGAGTGCATTTTGACCGGTATGGAAATTCTCGAGGTTGAAATTGAACGAGCAGTCGCCCGTATTTTTGGTCACAAATAATGTATCGTAGCTCGGGTCCTGTGAGCAAGGCTTTGGAGTCGCCGCAACGTTCCAAATCGTATCTCGATCGATCAGAGCACCCCCGCTAAAGGCCTGCATCACGAACGAAAAGGAGGTTGCTCCAGGATTCGCGCGCATCTGAAAGATAAAGTTACCCAAATTTTGATTTGTTGCAATTTCACCTCCGGAAGTACTCCGGTAATACGCCGCGGAAGTAGTAACGGAATCGATCGACCATCCCGAAGGAGTGACCATGCCGGCAGGGCGAGTCGTGCCGGTATACGGATTTAAGATTTGAAAACTGACGGCATCAATGCCGTCTCGTAAACTATTGCGATTAAAGACTCTGAAATTGAATACAGGATCGCAGCCGGGAGTTGAAGCCGATGCGATAACGGTGTCAAGGACCGGAAAGTATTGAAAGACGGTCGGAATTACGATAAAACTGCCAGTGGAAATGGTGCTTCGAGTTGCGCAGGAATCTGCCGTGGCCTGATTGGCGGCCCACGTGATGGTGATCACTGAATCGTAAATATTCGGAGGAACCAGTGCGTTTGGGTTCGGTTCAAGCGTGAAGTCGAACAGCGAATCTTTCGTGTTATGCTGAATACCGAAAATTTGATTACAATAGATCGCTTTATCGGCGTTTGGGCTTAAGATCAGGAATCCATTTCCGCCCCAGTTCTGAAGAGTACTCCCGGCCGGAGTTTCCGGGACAACCCCGTTGTTTTGAAAACGTACGTAAGGGTAAACATCTGTGTCAATTGACAAAATTATTTGATTAACCCCGATAAGACTTGGTCCGCTATGTTTAAAACTAAATTGCCACGTAAGCGGTGAGGACGGTTCCTGTGAAACGTACAGTGTATCCACTGGCTGGCCCTGGGCATGAACACGAGGGACGCCAAAGATGAATGCGAGGATGAAGAAGGGGAGGAGGATTCGAATGTGCTTCATAGTCATACGAAAGTTAAGCAGAAAATAAGCAGAGGCCTTCAAAAGGAGTAATTCGCAATGCGCGCAATCGTTACACTTCCGACCGAGCGCATTGTTCGCAAAAATACGAATTCTTTAAGTTTTCGTTAAAGAAACTCCATGAATGAAACCGCGCTTCGGCTGTTTGAACTCCCTTTCATGAGGCTAAATTTGGGAATCGTCTTATCGGTCATGGCACACGCCTTGAGCAAGACTATGGAATATTCTTCTCATTATGGCAATTCGCAGACGGTTACGGTTATTCAGCATTGCTCTTCCTCACCAGGTAAGCTATATTGTTTCAGCGAGCGGACTTCGTACGGTTCTGCAGGCACTGCTGCGATATACGTTCTTTGGGGAGCTCTTTGCACGCTTATTTCGCGAGGGAACGGGTTTCGAGCCGATCGAGGAGTTTGTTCATGAGCCGACAGCTTCCGACGCCAGCAGTGTACCACACGCTTTAGCCACGGCGAACACATTGCCTACTAAGGAATTGCATGTTCCCGCCGGGCGTTAGCCGCAACTACTAACGCATTGATTCACAACGACTTAGCGATTTTCCCAAAAGGGCTTTGCAGCGCGTGCGCGAATGCAAAAGTCATTATTTCACTGCGCGGAAGTAAGTTCACAATGTGCCTGCTTTCTCAACGAGACCCGCATTTTGTAAAATACCCCCACCAGCCGGTCGTTGCATGCTCTGGTTTTGAGCGCCGTCCAGATGGATCGGAGCAGTCCACCAGCGAAGATCGATTTCCGGAAAAGGACGATCTTTAACGAGCGATTCCTGAAGGATTTCGGCGTCGTCCTCATTCAATCCTTCGCCCGAATTATATCGCTCGGCCATATCCAGGAGCCGCGAAAGAAAATCGGCGTGTTCGGCAAAGCGCTCTTTCGAGTATTCGGTCGCGCCGCCGGTGGAAATGACGAATTCCCAGTCGCTCGCCTCCAGAAGTAGGAGTTCTCGTGCGGCTTGTTCCATGATGGTGCGGAGTGTATCGCTTTCTTCCAGGGCATCGATCGCCTGGAAGGCATGCAGGACGTTCAGGAACCGTTCCTCCAGTGGGTAGATCGTATCCCACATCCAGGCGACCTCATGATTGGCCCAGACAAAGTGATGGCCGCCTTCGCCCCAGGAGCCTTCCGGAAGCGAAATCGTGACATGGGGCGCCGTGTAGCGATCGAGTGCTTCCGCACAATCAGTGAGTTTGACATCGCTGGGATCGTGCCCGAAGCGGCGCAAGACTTTTTCGAGGAATCGCGGGCCCTCGAACCACCAATGCCCGAATAGTTCTGTATCGAATGGTGCAGCAAGGAGGCCCGGCCGGCCATGCTGCTCCACATGCTCTTCGAGCTCCCGACGTACGAGCGAGACGAAATCGTCCGCATCGAGATCTAGCTGCCATTCCGTATGATAAGGCACATACGGCTGTTTATCGCCCAAGTCGATGCGAGCACCCGTTACTCGCCAATAGCGCAACCCGGACTTGTGGTGTTTTTTGTGAAAGTCGAGATAAACGCCGGCGCCCGGAAAACCGAGATCGGCCGCCCATACCCGGGAGGCGCTTTTCGGATCGCGCGAAAAAATGGCAACGGGAGAAGAGCCGGCCGCGATCGGGTGGGGATCATAAGAAGTTCCATATTCACGCGGGGCCTGACTTCCGACCCAGTAAATATCGGTCAGCGAGCGGTTGGGATCGAATGTGAACGTCGGCTCCCCGCGCGACCCGATCTCTTCGAGATATTTTTCGTGAAGTTTCTTGCCGAACGGCCGATAGGCCGGGACGGTCATTCCGCCGCGGGTCAGCGCGCCATCGATCACGAAATATTCGAGTCCCGCTTCAGCGACCAATTCTTCGACGCCGGCGCGCTCCTCGCTTCTGGCTCGATATTGTTCCGTTCCAACCGGCGGCGACCAACGGTAACGCGGGCGATAACCGCACTCCGGAAGCCAGATCCCGCGCGGCCGTTTACCGAAATGACGCTCGTGCGTTTGTACGGCACACCCCAATTGACCGCGAATATTATCGTCCTTGAGCAGGAGCGGAAAATATCCATGCGTAGCCCCGCAGGTCATGGCATCGAGAATACCTGCGTCTGAAAGTTCTCGGAACCCGGAGATCACATCGGAATGGTACCGGTCGAGGAACAGCGATTTCGTTCGAGAATAAAATTCCCTCCAGAACTCGGCGAGCGGCTGTAAATGCGTTTCCCCGTTCTTTCCAAAGAATTCATAGTCATTCCTGGCAGCAATGATTTTTTCGTCGCAATAGGCAACGAACGTTGCTTCGAAGGCCGAATCGGCAAGCTGTTCGAGATTGATCGGCGAGAAGTCCATCGAAATGCGCGGAGCCAGGCCCTCATCGCGAAGACCCTCGAGAACCTGAAGAATCGGAATATAGCACTCTGCGACGGCCTCGGAAAGCCAATCAGAACCATGCGGCCATTTGCCGTGATGGAGAACGTAGGGCAGATGAGTGTGAAGGATGAATGTAAACGAGCCGAGCATTAAATTGATAAATCAACCGAATGAAGAAAGTTTTCCGGATGAGCCGAGGAAGAGTCCAATTTCTCTTTGCAAAATTTTGGCCGACGGTCACAACGATTGTTTTCGAAGAATCAATAGCGAATTCAGATGGGAACTTCGTCTCGAGGTATAATGCCCGGATAAAAGCCTTTGGGCAAACTCTGGAAAGGATTTATAATTGTGGGAAAAAATGTAGAAAGTTGTTGACTTTTGGAATTTTTCATTGTATATTGCGCTTTCCAAATGAACCAGTTCCAAAAGCGAATTCTGAGCGGTTTATAATTTGCTAATATTGGAGTTAGTGCTGTTTGGACTGGACAGCGGGGAATAATCCAAAATACGGTTTACCGTGTTTTCTTATTCACAACATTGTTCGAACCCAGAGCTTTGAAAATCGCGTTAAAAGTCTGTTAGGGAGGAAGAAATTGACAAAAATGCCAAAAAACTTACCAAAACACCGAAAACCCGATCGCCGGCTGGCCCTCATGGTGGCTTCGGCGTTCATTGTAGCCTTCATGGCGGGGTGTGGAACCGCGCCCCAGGCGACGCATAAAGCGACGACTGCCTCGAAAGTAGTAACCAAATCCGATCCGTTCGCGGTGCTCGACGAAGAAGTCAAGGCCGGCAACATCGACCCGCAGCTCATCCAGGAGCGTGTCGATGCCGCCCGCCAGGAATGGCTTCGCGCGCTCGTAGCACAGCAGAAGAATCAAAAGGTCGAGGTCGTTAAGTATTTTGAGGGTGCGATCGATATTCTCGACCACCTGATTACGTATCCTGGCGTCGATACGAATTCAGAATTCCAGGATGTCTCGAAGAATGTGATCGGCGATTACGAGAAATATGTGGCTCGGATCGATTCGCTTCCTTCCAACGCCTCGGTTTTCGCCTTCCGTGAAAAATTCAACGAGGAGATGGCGAAGATGCAGGTCAACAACGTACCGATGCCGCGCGTCGATCTCTCGAAGACACAAATACCTTTGACGATGAACACGGCCGTGGAGCAAACGATCGCGTACTTCACCGAAGGTAACGGACGGCCCTTCATGGAAAAATGGCTGAGCCGAACAGGGAAGTACTTCCCCATGATGAAGAAGATCATGCAACAGCAAGGCGTGCCCGAAGAGATGGTATCGCTGGCGATGATCGAGAGCGGCCTTAGCCCAACGGCTGTTAGCTGGGCAAAAGCGGTCGGCATGTGGCAATTTATCGATGCGACCGGTTCGCGCTATGGCCTTGAAAATAATTGGTGGTTCGATGAGCGGCGCGATCCGGTTGCTGCCACACGAGCCGCAGCACGGCACTTGCACGATCTCTATAACGATCTTGGCGACTGGCACCTTGCGCTTGCGGCCTATAATTCCGGGATCAATCGCGTTCGTGAAGCTATGGCCGAAGCCGGTTCGAATAATTTCTGGGAAATTCGACCGTTCCTTCCACGCGAAACACAGAACTACGTACCGCTCTATATTGCAGCGACGTTGATCTCGATGGACCCGGCGCGCTATGGATTTACGAACATCAATTATGAGTCGCCACTCAAATTCGATACGGTCCATGTGCACGAAGCGATCGATTTGAATGCATTGGCAAAAGCAGCCGGCGTCAGCGAACTGGAAGTCAAGGAACTGAATCCGGAATTATTACAGCCCTCCACTCCTCCCGTCGAACTCTGCGGGCCGGATGGCTATTGCTTACGGCTTCCTCCGGGAACGTCCTCTAATTTTTACGATCGCCTGGCAGCGATCCCTCCGGCCGAACGCAGGCCATGGCTTGTCCATACCGTTTCTCGCGGTGAGACGCTTAAGTCCATTGCCCATTTGTATGGTGTTTCGCCGGCAGAACTCGCCCAATATAATGACATGAGTGAAGCGGAGCGTGTTCGCCGCGGCGAGCGACTGCGCGTGCCGATGACCGTTATGGCGCCACAGACCGGTTCCAGCGAAAGCAACAGCGCACCAACGGAGGCTTCGCCGGTCCGCGATAACGGATCGTCCAACAGCAATGCTGTCGATAGCAAGGTCCGTCTTATTCGTCATCGTGTGCGCCGTGGAGAAACGCTACGCAGCATTGCTGCGGCCAATGGCGTTTCGGTCGCCTCGCTTCGCGAGTGGAACGATCTTTCGCGCCGTGCCCACCTTCGTAAAGGGCAGACGATCAAGATTTATAAGCCGCAGTATGCGGCCAAAGCACAACCGGCTTCGAAAGCCCAGAAGCCGCAATATGCAGCGCAAGTCAAATCGACTGCAAAACCATCTTCGAAACCGAGCTATCATACCGTCCGGCGCGGTGAAACGCTGACAAGTATCGCCCGCCAATATGGAACCACGGCCGATCAGATCTCGGAATGGAATGGGGGACTCGATGGCGCCGATCTTCAGGCCGGTTCGAGAATTCGCGTTTATACAACGACAACGCAAACGGCTCAGGCGGAGACGAACACGGAAACATCAAAGCCGGCGAGGATTTCTACGCCGACACTGGTGCATTCGCAGCACCAACTGACGTATCGCGTCAGGCGCGGCGATACACTTTCGACCATCGCCGACAAATTCGGTGTAGCGATCGCCGCATTACGGCATGCGAACCACATTCGCGGTTCGCTTCTCGCCGCGGGACTTCGCCTTCGTATTCCGCAATAAGCTGTTTCAAAAAATACATTGCATTTCTGGGGAACCAGAACCGCTCCGGCGGCCTTTGTTTGCCGCTTGTTCGAAAGAATGAGCGGCTCGTTTATTTCCAGACGCGCCGATGCCGGTGTAGCTCAGTTGGTAGAGCAGCTGATTTGTAATCAGCAGGTCGTCGGTTCAAG
>Ga0070741_10002693_pt1 | contig 46601 bp, 41 predicted proteins | sample Coa_R1_4_FD_66440 | JGI IMG/M metagenome (GOLD analysis project Ga0070741, IMG submission 66440) | Surface soil microbial communities from Centralia Pennsylvania, which are recovering from an underground coalmine fire - Coalmine... | ecosystem: Environmental > Terrestrial > Soil > Unclassified ... | reverse complement strand
ACGACAGCCTTTTCCTTTTTACTACCAACTATTATCTTGTCACCGCTTTACTTCGTCACCGCAATGGCCAGCGTCATTCCATCTTGATAGTGACGGGGGATCAGGCAGGAAAATTCCAACTGCTGTCCCGCCGCGGACTCGGGGAATGTGTACGTCACGGTCGCTGTCGCGCCGGGGCTGAGTTTGTCGCGCGTCACAACCAAAAGCGCCTGCGCCAGCGATGCATCGAGACTGCCGGAAACCGAAACCGGCGGAGCGATATTGAAATTGTGCACGTGTGTGCCCGTGTTCCTGATGACAAATGTATATGGCACTCCGACCTGGAATGCTGTCAGCGAAGATTCAATCGTGTTGTCTGCCAGCGTCACGTTCACTTCGGTTCCACTGTTGGAAGAAGTCTGCGATTGAGATGATTGACTCGACGTAGATTGCGCGATTGGCGCTTGCGTGGCCGGGTCCTGCGAGGCGGCAGGCGCGGGAGTCCCTGCACGGCGATGAATCCTTTGAGCAGTTCTCCCATTTTTGGGCTTTTGATTCCCAAATAGTCGAATTGGTCACGCATGTAACGCTTCATCGGCGCGGCCTGCTCCGGGTCGGCGTTATCTTTGAAAAGTTTTTGCAGTGACTTTACATAAGGATGCATTCTCACCACATGTCGTATTGACCGGCGTCTTCGACGTTGTTGGAGAGGAAGTATGTCTGCGCGGGCAGAAGCACGTGGACGCGCCTGCCAATGGGGTACACCGTGGTGCAACTCGTGCGCGGCAGGCGTTTGATCAGCGCTGAATCGTACAGCATGATCGAACGATTCGTGATGGTTTCGATGACTGTCCAGTGATCGTGGAAACCGTTGAGGCCGAGGATGATGGCGCGGCCGGGCGTGCCATCCAGAAAATATTGCATCGAACGCCAGAAGGTATCGAGGTCCGGGTTGGGCACGCCGCGGAAGGGAATGTGCACGTTGGAGATGCGTTGCTTGCCCACCACTTTATCGAGGATCGTCAACATCTGCGTGTGGATGATGCCGCCGATCAGCATCTTGCTCAACAGACCGCGCCGCGAAAGAAAATGGATCAGGTCGTCGAAGAGTTGCTGGCTTTCCTCGTCCGACGAGTGATTGATGAAGCGTTCCGCGTTGACGATGCTGTACAATCCGCAGAGCGAATCGAGACCGCCTTGTTGAAAGGGAGGAAGTTCGGAGGCGGGTTTAGTGTACATAACAAGCCAGTGACCTCGATGATTGTCATGAATTATTTCACCAGGCGCCAGAACAAAATCCCGGCGAGCAGGGCCAGCGACGCGCCGAAGAAGAACGGAGCCGAGGCGCCGAAACCGGTCCATGAACCCGCGCCCTGCCAGAGCAGGCCCGCGATCACAGAAGCAGGCAGAACGGTAATTCCAATCGCCGCGTTGTAAAGTCCGTACGCGGCGCCGCGTTGCGCCTCCGGGACAAAGTCTGCGACCAGCGCTTTGGCCACGCCTTCGGTCGCGGCGTAGTAAACGCCGTAGAGCGCGAATAAAACCCACACGTGCCAGCCGGTATGTGAGAACGCGAAGCCAAGATAGACCAGCCCGTACGCGATCCAGCCGCCGATGATCAGTTTGCGCCGCCCAATTTTATCCGAGAGTGAGCCGAGCGGCCCGGCCAGCGCGGCATAGATGAAGTTGAAGGTCATCAGCATCAGCATGATCTGCAAAACGTCCAGCCCGCGATTTTGCCCAAGCAGGATGATGAACGAGTCCGAAGAGTTGCCGAGCATGAACAAGACCGCAACGAAGAGAAAGACCTTGAAGCGCGCATCCATGCCTGTGAAACTCAACCGCATCGGCGCGGACCCTTTGCCGGCGTTCGTTACATCTGCCGCGCCCAACACCAAAGCCAGGACTCCCAACACCGCCGGGACAATGCTGACCAGCACCGCGATTTGAAATGTTCGCCGCGAGAGTTCCGCGGCCCCAGATTGAGTCAGCCACACGATAACGGCGGCCGCTAAAAGTCCAAGAAAAGCGCCGGCGGTGTCGCCCGCGCGATGAATGCCGAAGGCCAGTCCGCGTTGGTTCTCGTTGATGCTGTCCGCCACCAGCGCGTCGCGCGGCGCGGTGCGAATCCCTTTGCCCATGCGATCCGCAAAACGGACTCCCAACACCCAGCCCCATGCGTTCGCAAAATAAAGAAACGGTTTGGAAATCGTCGAAAGCGCGTAGCCCGCGACGGCCAGCCATTTGCGCCTGCCAAGTTTATCCGAGAGCGCGCCCGAATAAACTTTCATCAGGCTGGCAGTGGTTTCGGCGATGCCGTCAATCAGGCCGATGACCGCTGTCCTCACGCCCAGCACGTTGGCGAGGAAGAGCGGAACGAGATTGAAGAGCATCTCGGAGGAGATGTCGGTGAAGAACGAGGTGAGTGTGACTGCCCAGATGTTGCGCGGCAAAGTGCGGCGCGAGGAGGCGTTTTCGATGTCGGCTTCCATGCGGGTGATTATAGTGGGAAAAGATGAGAAGTGTGCGGAATGCCTCACTTCTCGCTTCAATCATTCCTCCCCGCCCTCATCGCTGGGAGCGCTGGGCTGATCCACGCGCAGAACCTCCCCGTGATAATTGATCACCACTTTGAAACCGAGCATCCCGAGATAGACGCGCCCCGATTCGGGGATACCCTGATCCATCAACGCCTCGAATTGTTTATCCATGTTCTTGAGTTGATTTTCGATCATGGCCTTCGTGAAAATATCTTCCTGCCCCATCATTTTGGCGGCCTGCTCCGAGATAAGCCCTTCACTGCCTTTCATCATATCCTGCATCTGACCCAGCACCTGACGATCCACCTGCTCGGCGGGGATATGACGGCGGAAGCCCGCGTCGTCAATCACGTAAAACGCCTCATCGCCCACCGTCGTCGTTTCCACGGCGCGGTCGTTTTCGTCCACCACCAAACCTTCAAATAGCGCTTTCTTCGACATGAATTCTTCTCACGAATTCGATGAAACAATCTGGACGCGCGTTCCTTCGCCGGGTTTATAAAGATACTGCGTTTCGCGCGGGACGTTCGGGCGGGTCCAGCGATAAATGAATTTCGCGTCGCTGGGAGTTAAGTTCACACATCCATGACTGCGCGGCTTGCCATAATCGTTGTGCCAGTATGTTCCGTGAAACGAGACTCCCGTGCTGGTGAAGAAACTGACCCACGGCACGCCGGGCAGATCATAACCGCGGCCCGCGCCGGCTTCGCCGTCGTTGGTCATGTGAATCGTCGGGCCTTTGTGGAAGGTCTGGAAATCGCCGAGCGGAGTCTTGGTGCCTTTGCCGCCGCTCGAACAACGCGCGATCAAAACAGCCTTATCATCCTCGAACGCAGTGACCGATTGCGTGGCAGTATCCACAAAAATATGCTTGCGTTCTTCGGGAATGTCAGGAGAAAGCAAAGTCAATTCATCGTCCGGGACGAGGCGCATGTCCATGGCCGGGACGTGATACGACTTCTGCAAATGGCTGTCGTAGATTTGATACCACACACCTTTTTCGTATTTATTGACGCTGACGCCTGTGACCCAATGTGTCGTTCCGAAATAAACACGATAGCCGGTTTCAGCCCACATACTGGGATCGGTTCGCGTATCGCTGAACGGGACGGTGATCTCACCGAGTTGTCCTTCGTTGGGAATTTGAAACACAGGCCGCTGATAATTTGATTCGACCGGTTGCACCCAGCCAGAATAAGTGTAGCCTTCGCCATTAATTTGATACCACTTGCTGTTGTAGGGGTTGCCCGCCTCACCGTCTACTTCAGCGGTGACCTTCACCACCTCGTCGCGGCCAAAGATATGAAGCTTCTTCGCATTGAACGAGGGATCGCTGTACAAGTTGAGGCCGCTGAGAGTCATGCGTCCCTGCGTGACAGGCGCGGCGAGAGCGCGGTCGAATTTCAACTCGGCGAGGAACATTCCAAGCACCCCTGCGCTGGAGAGTTTGAGAAAGTCCCGGCGGGAAAACGGTAAGTTCATCATCGTGGTATAGATTGTATCTGATTTACGGAATTGAGTAGATGAGGCATGGGAAAATCTAATAGAACTCTTATTGCTCTTAGCACCAAGGACGATAGTGCAAGGGGATTATAGATCGTGTATGACTCTTAATCATTAGCATTGTTTCAAAAGGTAGGTATAATTAGAACAAATGACTACAAAGGTAAATTTTATGGCTGAGCATACTCTGACCGCTTTTAAAATAGAGAGACTTCCTAAAAAACTGCAAAAGACTTTCCACGCGCTCTACTCCAATGGAGACACGACGGAGACTTATTTGAAGGTTAATGAAATTCATCAAGGAGACGCCAGAGAGTTGCTTGCAAGAATTGAGCCAAACAGTGTGTCGGTGAGCGTTTGGTCTCCGCCGTATTTTGTCGGTAAAGAATATGAGGCTTATTTGACCTTTGAGGATTGGCAAAACCTTCTCAGATCTGTGATCCTTCTTCATTTTCCAATTATTAAGCCAGGTGGATTTTTAGTTATAAACATCGCTGACATTTTAGTCTTCAAAGACCCTGAGATGCCTCGCGTACAAGCAGATGCAATCAACAAAAAACGTTCACCTGTTACTCGGGAAGATGTCTTGAATGCGATGAAAAAACATCCAAATTACAGTCGCTACCAATTGGCTGAATTGTTGAATTGTAGCGAGCAAACCATTGACCGTCGACTTCATGGCAATAATATTCGCGGTGGCAAGCATGAGCCGCAAACAAGAGTCAAAATTGTAGGCGGAATGGTTGAAGATTGGGCATTAGAAGCGGGCTTTTATCCCTATGATCGCAGAGTTTGGGTAAAGGACGCGGCTTGGGAAAACTCGCGTTGGGCGAGTTTATCTTATCGTTCTGTTGATGAATTTGAATATCTTTACTTTTTCTGGAAACCTGGAATTACAAAATATGATAGGAATAGACTCTCTGCTGATGAGTGGAAAGAATGGGGCTCGCGAGGCGTCTGGGAATTTCCCTCCGTCCGAGTCAATGATGATCACGAGGCAAAATTTCCATTGGAATTGCCACGGAGAGTCATCCGTCTGCTTACTGATCCTGGTGAAGTTGTTCTTGATTGTTTCATGGGTAGCGGCACTACAGCACTTGCCGCAATTCAGGAGAATCGACAATATATTGGCGTTGAACTTGAAAAGAAATATGTCGAATTAGCCGAATCGAAAATCAAATCGGGAATTCAGAAAAGCCTCATCTCCGAATCAAGGCACAAAAACTATGCTGATAAACCCTGAAGAACTCCGTCACAACCTTGACCGGCTTGAAGAAATTGAAAAGGTATCTCTAAGGTTGGTAACTCAAGCAATCTACGATTATCGAATAACCGCTCAAGAAATCTTTCAAGCAGAAAGCGATCAAGTTGCCGATATTGGTGAGGACATAACTCGAGAGGCATTAGATCGACTTGGAATGCCCAAAATAGATCAAAGATTGTTTGGTAAAGTTGATTACAAACGCGCCTGCTATCTCTTCCAGCCTGAATATGCCCTCAAGCAGGCTTTGTTTGTTGACTCAAAAGCTGAGAAAGTAGGTGGACAAGGTACTGCCACTTTGCAGATTTCACAGCTTTCAATGATAGTGAAGCAGGTTCGGTTTGAAAAGAATATGGAAGTTCCCGGTAAATTGCCGGTGATTGTGAATCTGAAGGGCGAGTCTTATCTAACGACAACCATATTTGTCAAATACAACTACGAAGAAGAAAGCTCTGCGAATGTGTTGAAAAGTATTACCATCGCGGCTGTGCCGAATGGCATGTTGCAAGACAGATATAATTCCAACGCGCAAGATACGATTTGGATCGCAGGTCGTAATGCGCCGACTTTGGGGGAGGAATTCAGGGTTCGGCTGAGTTTTCATCGTTTGAAGGAAAAGGCAAATTGGCGGGTTCAATACATTTCTTTGGGCGGAGACAGTTTTGCTTGGGATAAATAGAGCAGAAAAACAGAAATTTACTTTATTATCTCCACCAGTGTCCCTTTATCTTTGTAAGCAAATTGCTCGCTCGGCTTCACAACAGGATTTGTCCAACGGAAGAGCCATTTCGCCGCGGAGGGAGTCAGGTTCACGCAACCGTGACTCTTGGGGTGGCCAAAGTCGTTGTGCCAAAACGTGCCGTGAAGCGAGATACCCGCCTCGGTGATGTACATCACCCACGGCACGCCGGGCAGATCGAAGCCGTTGGCGGTGATGTCGCCGGCGGCCATGTGACGCGTGGGACGTTTGTGGTAGGTCATGAAGAGGCCGGTCGGCGTGGAATAGGATCCATCGCGATAAATGCCACCGGTCGCGGCGCGCGTGACGAAGACCGGATTCCCGTTTTCGTAAGCGAATACCAACTGATCGCTGAGTCGCACTTGGATTTTTTTATCAGCGTCGGGAATGTCCGGGGAAAGTGGAGCCAGTTCATCGTCCGGGATGAGGCGGAGATGTTCGCCGGGCGCGTAATACAACTTGTTCCATTTGTCGTCCAGCACCTGATACCAAATCCTTCCGTCCGGCGCGATGATCGCCGACATGACCCAATGTGTGGTCTCGTAATACATGCGATACGCGACGAAAGAATTCAAGTCGGTTTGCAAGTGCGCGTCGGTGTACGGCACACTGACCTCGCCGAGCACGCCACCCTTTGGAATGTTTGTCACGGGCGTGTTGAGAATCGTTTGCACGGGTTGAAGCGTGCCCGAATAGGCAAAGCCCTGATCGCCAATCTCGTACCAGACGCGGTTGTAATCCGAAACATCCTCGCTGACGGTGGCATTGCTGATGGACAAGACGCTGTCACGCCAATACATCTTGAGGCGATTGGCATTGAACGAAGGTTTGTCGTACAGCCAGATCAAGCGCGAAGTGACGCGTCCCTGTTGGGTTTCGTATGCGTCTTGAAAAAGCGAATTGAGCGGAAGCCCGCGAGCGAACAACCCAAACAGACCGACCCCGCTCAATTTGAGAAAGTCGCGGCGCGAGAGGAAGAAGTTGTTTGACTTCATGATAACTTAACGCGAAGGCGCCAAGACACAAAGAATCTTTTATTTCGGTTTGAAATTCTCCCGGCGACTTTGCGTCTTTGCGTTGGAATTACAACTCTCTCAACGATCATTTAATAATGCACATTCACCAGTGTCCCCACCGAGGCCCAGTTATACAACCAGGCCGCATCGTTGGTATCGAGATTCACACAACCGTGACTCATTGGCGTGCCGAAGTTATGATGCCAATACGTTCCGTGTAAACCATATCCTTGATAAAAGTACATCGTGTATGGAACATTGGGCAAATAATAACCCGGCCCGGTCATATCCGTGTAGCGCAACTTCACGTAAATGTGATATCGCCCGGTCACGGTGGGGGTTTCCCATGTGCCGGTCGAAACCAAAAATGAATTTACCACTGCGTTGCCTTCATAGGCATACACCATTTGCTGTGAAAGGTTCACGTCAATCCAACGCTCACCGCCGGATGAAACATAACTTGTGTTCGGCGCGGGGGTCGGCAGTTCCGCGGTCGGCGTATCGGGCACGACCTCAACGGAGATCGAACCGGTCCAGGTCGGCGCGGCGGTTGGCGGTTCGGGCGTATTGGCCTGCACTGCCTGTACCGTGCTCTCCGGTGTGTTCTCCAGTGTCGGGATCACAACCGCCATTTCTGTTGGAAGGTCAGTGGGCAGATCGGTGGGGATTTCCGTCGGCAGATCGGGCAATGCGAAAGTCGGAGTGGCTGTGGCTTCGATGATGGTCTGCGCCAGCGATTGCGGTGTATACGTCGGTTTTGGAATATAGACCTGTGCCCATGATGGCGGATGAGTGGGCATGGCCGCGACCGGCGCGGGTCTTTCCATAAAAGACGCCAGCACAGGCGACGCCGACCAGGCCGCGACTCCGCAAACGAGAATCCCCAAACCGAATAACAAGATTGGAAACAGCAGACTTCGTTTCGATGTGGATTGCTTTCCGCTTCTTTCTGGACCTTTGCCCGGCGCGCTGACATCTGAACTTTTCCTCGGCTGAGACTCGCGCAAACGTTGCGTCGCCCATTCCATTCCCTTGCGCGCTCGAGGACTCGTGGGGTTGATCTTCAACGCGCGCTGAAGATATTCCAGGCTGGCGCGCGGGCTGGCGATGGCCGCCAGAATCAACCATGGATCTTCCATGTGCGGAGCAAGCATGGCCGCGTGTTCCGCCCATTGACGCGCTTCGGTGCGATTGTTCGCGCGCATGGCTTCACGCGCTTTTTGGACTGCTGACCGAGCCTCGTCGAATCGTGTGTTCATGGCGATGGAGTTGGCATGGGAGTCGGTTCGACGTTTTCGTTGTTCATAAAACACAGGATTCCGTTGACGATTCCGTCGGCGACTTGATCAGTATGCTGGGTGAGGATTTCGCGGTCGAGATTCAAGAACCCGGTCTCGATGATGGCCGCGATGGTGTTCGGGTCAATTTCACTGAAGGCATGGTAACTGGTCATGTCAGTGGTGATACTACCCGGGTGGAATTGCAATCCGGTCGCTGTGTGGTAGCGGTCAATCAGGCAGGCCTGCAGGCGGCCGGCCCGGTTGGTATCACGTGTGTTGAGCGCGGCGGCCACTTTGAAGCCGGTGGCTTCGTCATTGATGTATTCGCATGAGTCGTTGTGAATGGAAACAATCGCGACGGCGCGATAGCCGTTCAAGCGTGTGTCAAATTCATTGAGCAGGTCCACCTGGAATCCGCGGTCGTTCAATTTTTTCTGGACCAAACTTGCGATTTGATAATTGACGTCCGCCTCAGTCAGTGTGACTTTGCCGGTGTCATCCACGCAGACCGCGCCCGAGTCATTCCCGCGGTGACCGGCCACGATCCCGATGCGAAGCGGTTGCTGGACAGGAGCCGAGGGGTTGTTGACTGCTTGTGGCGTCAGCAGTAAGGCCAATTTGTCCGCGAAAGAAGCGGCGGTGAAACTGGCCGGAGTCCACATCACGAAAACAGTCGCCAGCAGAACCGCCACAAGGAGCGTGGTCTCGACCGCGCGCAGAGGTTTCGCGCGCGGGGGTGGAGGTGGAAAAGGCTGAGGCCGAACCGGATGTGTATTCACTTCGCGTAATGGTACTCAATTGCAAAACAAAAGGCAAGGCCACAAAAATCAGATAGAGACTGGTCAATTTTATGGTTAGCCTTGTCTCTTATCCGCTAATCTCCGCGAATTTTCGCTAATTTCAAAAATAATTCGCGACCATTAGTGTAAATTCGCAGATGGTTTTTTGCCTTGACGCTCCCTCGCCTCGACAGTATGATGACAACCGATGGAGACACACAATGACGCTTAGCCCTGAGCAATTACGCGCCGCCATGCGAGCCTGGACCTCGGGCGTGGTGATCGTGACCGCCGCGCACGAGGGCGAAAAACATGGGATGACGGTGAATTCGTTTACATCCGTTTCGCTCGAACCGCCGCTGATTATCATTTCTTTGCAGGACAACACTCATACGCGCAAACTGGTCGAGCGCGCCCAGGCCTTCGCAGTGACCATTCTGTCTTTCGATCAACGCGAACTGGCCGATCGCTTTGCAGGCCGCACCCCGGAATCACAAGATCGAATGGCCGGCATCGAAACAGAGACACTTGTCACGGGCGCGCCGCTCATCAAGAATGGACTGGCCTGGTTCGACTGCCGCGTAAAACAAAGTATAAACGTTGGACCAAACACAATGTTTGTGGCCGAAGTGGTGGCGGCGCGCGGGACGGGCGAGGGCGAGCCGCTGGTGTATCACAACCGTCTGTATCACAGATTAGCTGAATGATCCTGAATGATTGCGTTGCCATCGTCCAATCTTTAACATGTCATTCTGAGTGGCGCTTCAGCGCCGCGAAGAATCCCGCCGCGAGGCGGCGTAGACCCTTCGCCAGTCCCTTCACTTCGTTCAGGGCTTCGGCTCAGGGTGATACATGGAGTTGCAAGAAAGGAGGGATGAGGCATGAGTGCTGATCAACTTTCAGACGAAGAAAAAAAGATCCTGCTTCGGCTTGCGCGCGAAGCAATGGAACATGGCGTGCGGCATGAAAAACTCCCGCCGTTGAATCTTGATTCATTGACGCCGCCGTTGAAAGCGCATGGCGCGTCGTTCGTCACGTTGACTGTTGACGGGAACCTACGCGGATGTATCGGCGCGCTGGAACCGTATCAGCCGCTGGCGCAGGATGTGCGCGAACACGCCATCGCCGCTGCGCTGGAAGACCCGCGCTTCCCCCCGGTCACGCCGTCAGAGTTGGATCAGATCGAAGTCGAGGTTTCCCGTCTCACGGTCCCGGAAAGACTCGAATACAAAGACGCTGAGGATTTGCTCGCGAAACTGCGTCCAAACATTGACGGGGTGGTCCTGCTTGATGGAGTCCGCCGCGCTACGTTCCTTCCTCAAGTCTGGGAAAAGATTCCAGAGAAGGCCGAGTTCCTCGACAATCTGTGTTACAAGATGGGCGTCGCTCCCGACACGTGGCGGCGTAAACATTTGGATGTGTTGATTTATCAGGTGGAAGAGTTTCGAGAATAACAATTCTGTATTGCAGTTTCCTCTCCGCATGTAATACAATCAGGCAGGGTAGTTTTGAAACATGGCCGAAGAAATAGACAGCCCGTTCGATGAGGCGGTAAACGCGTTGCGGCAGGGGGATAAAGCCCGCGCCAAGGATATTCTGACGCGCCTGCTTAAAGAGGATCAAAACAACGCGACGTATTGGATCTGGATGAGTGCCGCGGTGGATACCGCCAAAGAACGCGTCTATTGTCTGGAAACTGCGCTCAAACTGGACCCTGAAAACGGGACTGCCAAACGCGGCCTGATCCTGCTCGGCGCGTTGCCTCCCGACGAAAACACAAAGCCCTTCCCGCTCAATCGCCCGCGTCCGTGGGAGGACAAAATTCTGCTCGCGCATGAACGGCCCAGGGAAACCGGCCTGCGCGGCAACCCAGTCCTGCGTTTGGCGGGTGTCCTGATCATCGGCCTTGCAGTGGTTGGCATTGTGATCTATGGATTTATGACACCGCGCGGTGTAACATTCCGCCCATCCATCACATACACGCCGGGGCCATCCCCCACTTTCACACTCACTCCAACTCTCATCGGCGCGACCGCGCCGCCCACAAAGAAAAGCGCAGGCCCAACTCCGCTGGCTGTTTTGCTTGGCGTTTCGTACACGCCCACGCCGCTTTACTTCAATACGCCGCGCTCGCCTCTTTCACAGGATATGTATCGCGGCGCGAAGGCCGCGTATGCCAAAGGCGATTGGGACACCTACATCGCCGACATGAAACAGATCATGCAAGCCGAACCCAACGCGGCGGATGTACCTTACTACATCGGCGAAGCCTATCGCTTCAAGGGTGAATGCCGAACGGCGCTGGAGTATTACAACGACTCGCTCAAGGTTGACAATAACTTTGCGCCCGGTTACCTCGGCCTGGCGCGCGCCCGCATCTGCATGGACCCGGGAGCGGGCACACTTCCTCTGTATGACCTCGCGCTTCAGGCGGATCCCAACTACGGCGAAGTCTATCTCGACCGCGCCAACTTTAATTTGGTGCGCAAAGATTTCAACGCGGCCCTGCCTGATCTTGATAAAGCCGCGCAGTTACTGCCCAACTCGGCGCTGGTTCAACTCGCGTATGCCCAGGCGTATCTGCTCGCAGGCGATAATGAAAAAGCGCTGACCGCCGCGCAAAGAGCCAACAGCATTGACCTGACCCTCCTGCCTTCCTATTATTATCTCGGCAAGACTCTCATCGCAGATGGACAATATGCGCAAGCCATCAAGCCGCTGGAAACATATCTGATCTATGAACCGGAAGATGGCAGTGCCTATGCCCTGCTCGGACAGGCCTACACCAAGACCGGCGCATACAAGACCGCCGCGGATACGCTCAGCAAGGCGCTCGATCTCGATTCGACCCAGCGGCAGGCCTGGGTTTATCTCGCCACCTGCGATCTGAAACTCGATAATCTTGTGGATGCGGAATATAACTTCGGCAAGGCCATACAGTATTACCCCGATTCGTTCGATGCCAACATCGGTCTGACGGAAACGTATTATCGAGAAGGAAAATTTGGAAGCGCGTATTTGCAGGCGGAGACCTCCAAGTCCAAAGCGACCAACGATACACAACTGGCGCTGGCGATTTACTGGCGCGCCCTCAGCCAGGTGGGACGCGGCGCCGTCGGCGACGCCATCAAGGATTTCAAAACGTTACTCGCCATGCCTGAGAGTGTGATGACCCCGCAGATGCGCCAGGACGCGGAAAATTACCTCAAGACCCTGCTCACGCCCACTCCCACGCCCAAGGGCGGAGTCAAAACGCCTACGCCGACGAGGACCCCAACGCCAACGAAGAAGCCGTAACGTTTAGATAAGACGGGCTCCGATATTTGGTATCATAACTGGCAACATAAACAAATTCCAAACGAAAACAATTTGCAAAAGAGGAGTTTATGTTTGATTTAATCATGTCTGTTCTTCTTGCTCTATTTGCCCTTCTCATTGCTCTAGATGCTTTTCAAAAATGGAGAAAGAACAAAGCTATATGGCTTATTCTAGCTTCGGTTACGGGCTTACTTTCCGCATTGGCAGCGTTCATAAATTGGTCAAACGCCTTCTATGGGTTATTCCTAACAATAATTTTCTACTTGATCGGGCGAAGCAAGAAGAATTAGGTCTGTACACGAATTCAAATTGTGTCTCTCTGAGCGAGGCAAAGAGTCCCGTTCTTCTAGCAAAAAGCGAGATTCTTCGCCGCTTTGCGGCTCAGAATGACATGCCAAAAGTATTTTCACGTGCCCTCAAGCATTTCCGGAATTGAATTGTGTTGCGCAGTTTTGTAATTGGATAACACTGATAACGGGTGGTCACTTTAAAAGTGACCACCGGTTTTATTTCCCATACTTCGCTCGATCTTCCTCGCAGGGACATAATGCCCGCAGATAATGCCAATTATAAATCCCATAATCGTGGCCGTCCTCCCAGACGATGGTCAGCGCGTAGGAGCCAACGGCTTTGACATTGCTGATGCGCGTGGCGGGCGTCTCCGCCATCGGCAATTCAAAGACCTCCGGGTCCGGTTCAGGCCTCATGTTTTCGTGCCCGCCGCGGCACGAGGCGCACGGACAGGCCGCGCGCAATAATCCAAATGGATAGATGCTCACGTGTCCATCGTCCCATTGGATGGTGAACTCGCGCGTCTTTTTATTGGCGGTGATGTTGGTGGGTTTTTCGGTCATATCGTCCTTGGTTCCCCTCTCCCTTCAAGGGAGAGGGGTTAGGGGTGAGGGTCAATCATGGTGATGGCACGACCGCCAGAAAATCTGCGGCGGCCCAACCGGCGCGCGTATCATCATACGGCGCGACCAGATACCACCATGTGTATCCGTCGGCTTGTTGAGGGCCATCCTTCACTTGAAATGTTTCGGATTCTTCACCGCGGAAGACGGTGTCGCTGTTGAGGCCGGGCGCAGAACGGATGCGCAGACCGGAACCTTCCGTCCCGCTGATTTGCACATACGCCCCGATCGCGATCTGACCCGGAGGCGGAGTCAGCGTCCCCGCGGGAGTCGCCGTCGGTTGCGGGAGCACGGTCGCGGTTGGGGGCGCGATCACGGTCACATCCGCGGGAGCAAGGCCAACGTCCGGGCCTTGATGCGGTCCAAGCCATCCAATCAAAAGTAAAGTGATCAGCAGGAGCAAGCCCGCGAAGACGACCGCGCCGCCGACTGTCCAAATATTAATCAGAGAAGGCCAATCGTTGCGATTCATGTCAGCAGGAAAAAGGCCAATCCGAAAATGAGATAGACCGCCAGCAAGCCCGCGCCTTCGAGCCAGGTTGATTCGCCGTCTGCTGAGACGAGCGCGGAAATGGCAACCGCTGTTAACAGGGCGAGCAATTCAAATTGATTGAAGATGATCTGCAGAGGGTGGCCGAGCACGAGGCTGATGAAGACCAACAGCGGCGCGACGAACAGCGCAATTTGCAGACTGGATGAGATGGCGATCTCGGTGCTCAAATCCATTTTGTTTTTGTGCGCCATCTGCACCGCGACCAGATGCTCGGCCACGTTGCCGATCAGCGGGACGAGGATGATGCCGAGAAAAAATTCCGAGATGCCGAGGCCGGTGATCACATCTTCGGCCGCGTGCACCAGCGATTCACTCAACCATACCACGCCCAAAGTTGACAATGTGAGAATCAGGATGGCTTGCCAGAGCGTCCAATTGGGAAGATCGCCTTTGGGGAGAGTGTGTGAGAGCGGACTCTCTTTGGACCGCGAAGAATCAAACAGACCCAGACCATACAGCACGAGCATGATGATGGCTACGCCGATGCTCAATACCTCGACCTTGAAACTGCCCTCCGGGCCAATCGAATGACTGAACACGGATGGAATTGCCAGCGTCACAACTGCAAGGATGAGCAGGATGGCATTGCGGGCCGCGTTGCGTTTGTTGAAGGTTTGTATGCCGTGGCGCGCGCCGCCCACGATCATCGAGAATCCGAGCACGAGCAAAAGGTTGCCGATGATCGAACCGGTGATCGAAGCCTTGACCAGTTCGAGCAGTCCCGCTTGGACAGCGGCAATGGTGATGATTAGTTCAGCAGCGTTGCCGAGCGTGGCGTTGAGCAACGCGCCGAGACGCGGGCTGGTGTACGAGGCCAGGTCTTCGGTCGCTTCGCCGATGTATGATGCGAGCGGGATGATTCCGATCGCGGCGAGGATGAAGATCGCAGTCGGCGACCAGCCCAGCAGTTGCGCGGCCAATGTGAATGGCAAGGCGAGAAGCAGAAAGATAAGCGGATTTTGGGCGATGAATTTTTTGAATGACTTCATGATCGTTTCTCTTTGAGCAATTCCAATGCTTTGGGTGGGATGATGACTTTCAGAGCCTGCTTCTGAACTTTGAGTTCGGCCTGCGTACCGCCGAGCATTGGCTCGCCGTCCATTTGAATCGAGAAGGCCGTGTCCGATTCTACCCGCGCCGAGCGGAAAGGCAAACGACGAGCCTGATCGCTGGTTAAATGGCGGCCCGCCAACAGGTCGAAAAAGTGGCGGAAGGCGTCGGCCACGTTGTTGCCGCTCATCAGCCAGATGTCCATTTCACCGTCGTCGAGGAAGGCGTTCGGCGAAAGAATTGCCATACCGCCAACGTAACGACGGATGTTGGTCGTAATGGCCAGCAGAAAATGCCCGTCCACGCGCTGATCATCTGCCCAGACGCGCAGGTCCATGCCGTGCCAGATGGTCGCGTTCCAAACGGTGGCCGCGAAGTATTCGGGCACTGAAACATACTTGACGAAGCGCGGACGCGGCTCGAGCGCATGGATCGTGATCGCGTCAAGGCCGATGCCGGCCCACAACAAAAAGGGATGGCCGTTGCACATGCCCACATCCACGCGATGAATCGGCGCCTCCGCCAGCAGGCGTGCGTTCTGACGCAAAGCCGCATTGTGCAGCCAGTCAAAAGTGGGCAGACCCAGTTCGCGCGCCCACACATTTGTTGTGCCCGCGGGCAAAACAGCCAGAGCGGTCTCTGTGTCGAGCAGTCCGCTCGCGACTTGACCCACAGTTCCATCGCCGCCGATGGCGAACACCGCCTCATATTTCTCGACCGAGGCCTGCCGCGCAACTTGTGTGGCGTGCGCGCCGCTGAGAGTCTCGGCGACATCCACCTGCCAGCCTGCCGCGTTCAACGGACGAACGATGCCGCGTACAAACGGTCGCACGGGCACGCGTCCCGCCGCGGGGTTGTAGAGTAGAAGTCCCTTGCGCATGAAGCAGATTATAAGGGATAAGGGATGGAGAATAGTGAATGGAGGATGGTGAATAGTAAATTAGTTTCATCCTTCATTCCTCACACTTCATCCCTGATATAATGCCCTCGATGCCTGAAAACGGTGAAGGACGTTTACTCAACAATCGTTACCAACTGCTCGAAAAATTTGGATCGGGCGGCATGGCCAACGTATACAAGGCCCGCGATAATCTCCTGGGCCGCTACGTTGCCATCAAACTTTTGCGCGACGATCAGGAACGCAGCGCGGAATTCAACGACCAGTTCCGCTACGAAGCGCGCGCCGCGGCCAATCTTTCGCATTCCAACATCGTCACTGTTTATGATTTTGGTTTCGATAACGGTCAGCCTTTCATCGTGATGGAACTTGTCCCCGGCACGGACTTGAAATCCCTGCTTCGCAAGCGCGGCCGCTTCACGGTCGAGGAAGGCGTAGCGCTGCTGGTGCAGGCCTGCGCGGGAATTGGATACGCTCATCGCGCTGATCTCGTGCATTGCGACGTCAAGCCGCATAACATGCTGGTCACGCCGGATGGCCGCCTCAAGGTCACGGACTTTGGAATCGCGCGCGCCCTCGCCACCATCACACCTGGCGAAAAAACAGATGTGGTTTGGGGCTCGCCGCAATACTTCTCGCCGGAGCAGGCTGCGGGGCATGCACCCAGCCCGGCCTCGGATGTCTATTCGCTGGGCGTCGTTTTATATGAAGTGTTGACGGGCACGCTTCCATTCACCGGCTCCACTGCCGAAGAACTGGCGCGGCTTCATCTCAACGCCGAGCCGATTCCGCCGAGCGAATACATTCCGGATATTCCTCCGACACTGGAGGAAATCATCTTGAAAGTTTTATCGAAGGAACCCTCCGCGCGCTACCGCACCGCAGACCAGCTCGGACGCGTGCTGATGAAATTCGGGACTCAGCGTGACGGACAGAAGACCGTTCCTCCTGCCCCGATCACGGTTTCTGAACCCGCGCCGCCTCAAGTCTGGGAACAACTCCCGTCTCAAACCGAATCGGTTTCGCGTCCGCGGATAACCTTGGAATCGACCGAAGCCGAATCAATTGCAGACATTGATTGGTGGTCGGTCGGACTTGGTTTGTTGGCCTTGATCGCGGTGGGCGGCTTGATTCCGTTTTGGATCATGATTTACTTCACCTACAACCCACCGATAAAATAACTCACCGCGAAGGCGCTAAGTCCACAAAGTTTTTCTTTGTGAACACACAGAAATTCTGTGTTCATCGTGTCTTTGTGGTGAAACGAAAATGAACAAATATCTGATTGCCCCCTCGATTGTTTCTGCCGATTTCCTCGAATTGAAATCTGCGATTGCCGCGTGCGAATCCGCAGGCGCAGACTGGCTTCACGTGGATGTGATGGATGGTCACTTCGTCCCGAACCTTACGATGGGACCGTTTCTGGTTGAGACCTTCCAGCGCGCCACAAAACTTCCGCTCGATGTGCATCTGATGATCGAACAGCCCGAGCGTTATCTCGAAGGATTTGCAAAAGCGGGCGCGTCGCATCTAACAGTTCACGTCGAGACGTGCCCGCATTTGCATCGCACGCTTCAACACATCAAATCGCTCGGTTGCAAAGCAGGCGTGACGTTGAATCCCGGCACGCCGGTCTCAGCCATCGAGCCGGTCCTGCATCTGGCCGACATTGTTTTGGTGATGAGCGTCAACCCGGGATTTTCCGGCCAGGCCTTTTTGCCGGAAACGGTCGGCAAAGTTTCGCATCTCCGCGCATTGTTGCAAGTTTTGAATCCCGCCGCCTGGATTGAAGTAGATGGCGGCATCAGCGCTGAAACTCTGCCAAAGATGAAAGACGCCGGCGCGAATGTTTTCGTGGCGGCCAGCGCGGTGTTCCATCATCCAGAGGGAATCGAAGCGGGGATCAAGGCGTTGCGCGATTCGATCAACCAGTTCCCTCCAAACCGCACGCGCAACATCTAGCATTAAACAAAAATCACGGCCAGAGCCGTGACTTTGCTGGTGCATGAGAGCGGGTCTTACGCCGCAGACTTGCTCAGCGACTTGATGCACTTGGCGCACAGCACCTGCTTGACGATGCGGCCATTCTTCATAATGGTCACTTTTTGCAGGTTGGGCTTGAAGTCGCGGTTGGTGGCGCGCTGAGAGAATGAGCGATTATGCCCAAAAGTGGTCGTCTTTCCGCAGTTTGCACATTTAGCCATCGTACACAATCCTTTCTTGCAATGATTCCAATTCTGTTCCCGCTTTTAGGCAGGAAATGCTCCCGCATCTTTCGACAGGCACGGCATTTTACCACAGAACGTATCCAACCTCAACACAATTTGTTAAAATAGATGCACAAGAGATAAAGAGGACAATCATGGGCGAAGAAACCACTTCATTGGGCGGGATTCATATTTCACCAAGCGCTATCGCGGCGATTGCTTATCATGCCACGCGTCAATCGTATGGCGTGGTAGGACTGGCGCCGAAGAATCTGGCGGAGGGACTGGCGCAGACCATCACGCACGAACCGGCGCGCGGCGTATCCGTGCGGTACGACGGGGAGAACATAGACATTGATATTTACATCATCGTTGAATATGGTACGCGCATCACTTCTGTGGCAGATAGCGTCGCCAACACGGTTAAATTCCATGTGGAAAAGGCGCTGGGGATGCCGGTCCACGAGATCAACGTCCACGTGGCGGGACTGCGCGTCAGCAACACGGACTAGGAGACATGCCTGATGCCCCCCGATAACCTCCGCACTTCATCGCTGGATGATGAAACCATGAAACGATTGATGAAGGCAGGCCTGCGGCCATTCGATGGTCAGGCGGTTAAACGTCTGGTTGAAGCCGGTTTGACCTGGCTGAAGACCAACCAGCAGATCGTCAACTCATTGAATGTGTTTCCGGTTCCTGACGGCGACACCGGCACGAACATGACTCTGACCATGACCTCCGCCTGGAATGAGATCAAAGATTCAGGGGAGAAACATGCAGGCCGAATGATGGCGCTGGTCGCCAAAGGCGCGCTGATGGGGGCGCGCGGCAATTCGGGCGTGATCCTTTCCCAACTGTGGCGCGGCTTTGCGCGCGCCATGCAAGACTCGGCTGTGATGGACGCGGACTCTGTAGTGCGCGGGTTTGACGAAGCGCGCGACACCGCGTACAAAGGCGTGGTCAAGCCGGTCGAGGGGACGATTCTGACCGTCGCACGCGAAGTCGCCGAGGCAACGCAGGCCGCTTCAGGGTCCACGAAAGATTCGATCAAAATTTTGGAGATCGCAGTCAAGGCCGCGGATGAAGCCGTCCAGAAAACTCCGGACTTGCTTCCCGTCCTCAAACAGGCCAACGTGGTTGATTCGGGCGGCAAAGGTCTATTCTTCATCCTTGAGGGAATGTTGCGCCATGTGTATGGTCAGCCATTGGATACGCCGCTCGCAACTCTTCAGCCGCTGTCATCGTTGAATTTCGAGAACGCCATGCAGGAAGTGGAAGAGGGACAGGATTACGAAGTCGTGGTTGACTTTTTCCCGAACAATCAATTTGAACTGCAAAAGTTTTACAACAAACTTGAAGAGATGGGCACGTCCATTCAAGTGGGTGAGGGCGAGGGGATGTATCGTATGCACATCCACGTGCCGCTTGATAAACGTTATGAGCCGATTGATTACATCATGAGCCTCGGCACCATCACCAAGGTCGCCATGGAAAATTTGATGGCGCAGATGAATGAGATTGACGCCAGGACCAAAGGCTCGAAAATTGAATTTGCAAAAGTGGAAGCGGGCCAGATCGCGGTCGTGGTCGTTTCGCCGGGCGCGGGCTTGAGCCGTATCTTTGCCAGCCTCGGTGTGGCCGCGGTAGTCGAGGGCGGGCAGACCATGAACCCATCCACGCAGGATATTTTGAATTCGTTCGAAAATTTGCCCACGGACAAGATTATTATTTTGCCGAACAATAAGAATATCATCATGGCCGCCAATCAAGCCAAAGATGTGACGGTGAAAAAAGTGGCTGTTGTGCCAACGCGCACCGTTCCGCAGGGATTGGCCGCCATGCTCTCGCTCAACCCGGACGGGGAATTGGATTCCATTGCTGAAAAAATGACCAAAGCGATGAACGCGGTCAAGAGTGGGGAGATCACGGTTGCGACGCGCTCGGTGGAAATTGACGGGGTCAAAGTCCAGACCGGTCAGGTCATCGCGTTGCTGGATGGAAAACTCGTGCTTTCTGCCTCTTCGGTGGAAGAGGGAGTGCTCGGCCTGCTCGAAAAGGCGGACGCCGCGAATCATGAACTCGTCACGTTGTTCTATGGCGAAGAGATGAATCAGGCCGAAGCGAATCGCATCGCGGACCGGGTGCGCGAAAAATATCCCTCGCTCGAGGTCGAACTCCAGGACGGCGGGCAACCGCATTATCAATTTATTATTTCGGTGGAATAATTCTCTGCTTCCTGCGCCGTCCTCGGCGCAGGATTGTTTCAAGCAATCGCCGCCGGAGACGGCGGCTAACGCAAACTTAAATGAAACTCGGCATCGTCACAGATTCAACCTCCGACCTCCCGCAAACTCTCGTTGATCAACACGACATCGAGGTGGTATCATCCATTTTGATTCTGAGTGGAGAAGAATACGCGGATGGACGCGGCATCTCTCGCGAAGAGTTTTACAAGCGATTGCCCTCGCTTCAAACCCCGCCGACAACGGCCGCGCCTTCCATTGGCGAATTCTCATCCCGTTATGAAAGACTCTTCAGCCGAGGCTGTGACCACATCCTGTCCATCCACGCCGCGGGGACATTGACCTCCATCATCAGCGCCGCGCGACAGGCCGCGCAGGAATTTCCAAATCGCGTCACGGTCGTGGACAGTCTCTCCCTTTCGCTGGGACTCGGCTTTCAAGTGCTGGCTGCGGCTGAAAATATCGAAAATGGACTGGACGCCTCGCTGGCCGCGGTTGAATCCACTCGCAAACGACTGCAGGTCTATGCCGCGCTGGATACGATGGAATATCTGCGTCGCAGTGGACGCGTGCCGGGCGCAGTCGCCATGCTGGGCGGATTACTGTCCATCAAGCCGCTGATCGAATTGACCGAGGGCGAGGTCAAAGCTATGGGCGCAGTGCGAACCGCGAAACAAGCCAACGAGCGATTGCTGGCTTTCTTCAAATCGGGCAGTGGATTTGAACGTCTCGCCATTTTGCACACCGGCGCCGAGGCGCGGGCGCGCGAATTTTTGAATCAACTGATGATGGAAGTCAGCCAGTCCCTGCCGCGCGACATTCTGATGGTCAATGTGACCACGGTCATCGGCACACACGTCGGGCCGAATGGTCTCGGTTTCGCGGCGGTGAGGAAATAAATAATGGAGGGGCGCGATATATCATGCCCTTATCCCCATGATAAAATAACTTCCATGCAGTCATCATTGGAGAAACTACGTAAATTCTTCCGTCTCGAACATGAGAACGGATACAGCAACAGCGCGATTATCGGTGGGTTGGCCAAGATGCTCGACTTCTGGGAAGGCGAGGCGCGCGCGGATGGCATCAACGAAGAAGTGATTCAAGCCGTCGTGCAGAGACTCCGCTCGTATGACGGACTCAGCCCGCAGTCCCGCGCCGACGCGTTGAAAGGCCTGTGGAAACGCATCGGGGATGTCTATCCCGAAGCCGCGCAAAAGCCGCGAAGCGTCCCGGGCGCAAGTGAGGGAACTCCCAGACCGCGTCCGGCGACCTCCGAAGCCGCATCTACCAGACCGAACCCGACGCTCGCTCGTCGCCCCGCGCCTCAACCGCGATCTGAATCCATGCCCGGCGCGAAACACAGTCAGACTCCCGCCGCGCTCAACGCGCCGTTGACGGTGCTTCAGGGCGTCGGCCCCAAACATGCGCAGACGCTCGAAGGCCTCGGCCTGAAAACACTCGGCGACATGCTATATTATTTCCCGCGCCGTTATGAGGATTATTCACAACTCAAACCCATCAAGAGTTTATGGTACGGCGAGCAAGTGACCGTGATCGGCACGATCCAATCCGTGCACACGCGGCCCATACGCGGCGGCGCGGCCACCATCATCGAAGCCATCCTCAGCGATGGCACCGGCTCACTGCGACTCTCGTGGTTCAATCAACCCTGGATGGCGAATCGACTCAAAGAGGGCGAGCAGATTTCCGTCTCCGGCAAAGTGGATCAGTATCTCGGACGCCTCGTGATGAACCAGCCCGATTGGGAAGCGGTGGACATCGAACATCTGCACACCAATCGCATCGTGCCCATTTATCCGCTCACAGCCAAGATCACACAGAAGTGGTTGCGCGGCCTGATGAATCAAGTCGTCACCTATTGGGCGCCCGCAGTCGTGGACTCTCTGCCCGAAAGCGTGCGCTCCTCGGCGCGGCTGATGAATTTGGGAGAGGCTTTGTTACAAGTTCATTTTCCTGATACACAAGATTCGCTCAAGTCTGCGCGGGAACGTCTGGCCTTCGACGAAATTTTTTATTTGCAGATGGGTGTGCTGAGACAAAAGCGCGATTGGAAATCAGTCGAAGGCCGCCGCTTCTCTGTCTCGGACGAATGGCTGGGCGCGCGTTTAAACGGCCTTCCCTTCACTTTGACCTCAGCCCAGCAACGCGCCATCACCGACATCCGCGCCGATTTGGATTCAGGCAAGCCCATGAATCGACTCTTGCAGGGCGATGTCGGCTCCGGCAAAACCGTAGTTGCGGCTTTAGCCGCTAGTATTATCGCGACAAACGGCGCGCAAGCCGCCATCATGGCTCCGACCTCCATTTTGGCGGAACAGCATTATCGCAACTTCAAAAGCCTCCTGGCAAGTGAAAACGGAATCATGAGTGAGGCGGAGGTCCGCCTGTTAACCGGCGACACGCCCGAGGCGGAGAAAGACGCGATCCGCGCCGGTCTTGCGGATGGTTCGGTCAAAGTTGTCATCGGGACTCACGCGGTCATCGAGGGTCCGGTCCAATTCAAAGATTTGCAACTAGCGGTGATTGACGAACAACATCGTTTCGGCGTCGAACAACGCGCCGAACTGCGCTCGAAGGGGACCAATCCGCACTTACTGGTGATGACCGCCACGCCCATCCCGCGCTCGCTGGCGCTGACGGTGTATGGCGATCTCGATCTCTCCGTGATGGACGAAATGCCCGCGGGCCGCCAACCGGTCAACACCTATGTGCTTCGTCCGCAGGAACGCGAGCGCGCTTACACATTGATTCGCGGGCAGATCAAAGAAGGGCGGCAAGCCTTCATTGTTTATCCGTTGATCGAAGAGAGCGAAAAAATGGAAGACCTGCGCGCCGCGGTGGACGATTACGAGGTGCTGTCAAAAGAAATCTTCCCGGATTTGAAACTTGGACTTTTACATGGCCGCATGAAACCGGATGAAAAAGACGAGACCATGCTCAAACTTCGCGACCGCCAGTATGACATTTTGGTTTCCACAACCGTCGTGGAAGTCGGCGTGGATGTGCCGAACGCGACCGTGATGTTGATCGAAGGCGCAGACCGATTTGGTTTGGCGCAATTGCATCAATTGCGCGGCCGTGTGGGACGCAGTTCGGCGAAATCGTATTGCCTGTTGATTCCCAGCAACGACAACGCCACCGAGAACGAACGCCTGCAGGCCATGGCCGAGACCAACAATGGTTTCATTCTCGCCGAACGCGATTTGCAACAGCGCGGCCCCGGCGAGTTCCTCGGCACGCGGCAATCGGGGTACGCTTCTGGTTTGCGCATGGCAAGCCTGACCGATGTGCAACTTATTGAAAAGGCGCGCCTTCAGGCACAAAAGTTGTTTGAAGAAGATGCTGATTTGAAAAAACCCGAACATTCCTTGCTGGCTGAGTCTCTGCAACGATTCTGGGGCGAAAGCGGTAAAGGTGATGTTTCATAATTTGTAGGGGACGGCGATGCCGCGCCCTACCGACCACAATGATTTGGAGAATGCATGGTTAGAGCACTCTTTCCCGGAACGTTCGACCCCATTCACTATGGCCACATGGATATCGCCGAGCGCGCTTCCCGCCTGTTCGACGAGGTGGTCATGGCGGTGTACGACAAACCGCTCAAAAGCCTGATGTTTGACCCCGAAGAGCGCATGGCGTTAGTGAAACAAGCTGTCAACGGGAATTCCAAAATCAAGGTCACAGGCTACAGCGGTCTGACAGTGGACTTCGCGCGCAAGGTCAATGCGCAGGTCATCGTGCGCGGTCTGCGCGTCTTTTCGGACTTTGAGTTTGAGTTCCGTATGGCGTTGGCGAATCAACGCCTGAAGCCGGACGTCGAGACAATTGCCCTGATCACCGCCGAGGAACACACTTTCCTTTCCTCGAGCACGGTGCGTGAGATTGCCATGCTTGGTGGGGATGTTTCCTCCATGGTCCCGCCGCATGTAGAGAAAGCACTCAGGGCAAAAGTGACCAGTCTGGGGGATCAACATTCCCCTCCCAACGCCCTGCGAGATTGATATATAATATGTCTAGCCGCCGCGACTTTGCGGAGTAACCTATGGACATCCTGCAACTGATTGATCGCCTCGAAGAACTATTCAACGAAAGCAAAGCCATTCCCCTGACGCGCAACGTGATGGTGGATGAAGACCGCATGTTGGAGATCATTGACCAGATGCGCATCGTCATCCCCGATGAAGTGAAGAAGGCGCAACAGATCATCGGTCAGCGCGACCGCTTCCTCGCTCAGGCACAGGAGGAGGCAGATCGGACGATTGCGCTTGCCCGCGAAAAGGCGGACCAATTGACGACCAAGGACATGATTGTTCAGGAGGCCCAGCGCCGCGCCGAACAGATCATCGCGCAGGCCCGCGCAGATGCCGAAGCCACCCGCCGCGAAGCGGACGATTATGTGGTGGACACACTAATGCAATTGCAAGACAACCTTGATAAAATCTTGAATCAGGTGCGCAATGGAGTTCGTGTGGTGCAGGAAGAGCAGATGCGCAAAGGAGTGTCCATCTCTTCGCCGGTGATGCCGGAAAAAGAGAAGATCAGTACGAAGTAAATGAAATCCCCGCCACGGCGGGGATTTTTTATCCGCCGAACTCGAACGTTGGCATCCCGGTGACATCGGTTTGCATTCGGAAGACACCGCCCGCCTGCGGATATTTTTTCAGCGCGGCCGCGTCCATGCCGACGCGGGCGGTGGTGATGAACAATTCGTTCATATCCGGTCCGCCGAAGACGCAGGACGTAACGTTCAGCGCCGGGACCCCGAATTGTTCGAGTAAAACTCCCTTTGCACTCCACTGCGAGACGCGCGCGCCGCCCCACAGCGCGATCCACAGATTCCCTTTCATGTCGGTGGTCATGCCGTCCGGCCAGCCGAATGTGTCTGCGAGACGAATCAACACACGCGGATTGGCAATTTGACCGGTCTCGATGTCATAGTCAAATGCTTTGACCTCGCGCGTGGGTGTGTCAATGAAATACATGGTCTTATGATCCGGCGACCACGCAATGCCATTTGAAATGCGGACTTCTTTTAGTAATTTCTTTACGCGGCCTTCGGTCGAAAGCGAATACAGCGCGCCGGAAGCTTCCTGTTCGTTGTGATCCATTGTGCCGGCCACAAAGCGACCAGCCGGGTCACACTTCCCATCGTTGAAGCGGTTGTTTGACGGTTCACCTTTCGGAGACGCAAGCGTGGTTAATTTATTGGTCGTCGGCTCAAAGGTCCAGAAGCCGAAGCGTTGCGCGATGACTAATCCGCCATCTTTACGCGGCGCAAGACATCCAACGTAATCATCTAATTGGAGAAATAATTTCGATCCCGCGTAGATACGTTTTTCGAGGATGTCCACCCAATAGAGCGTTTGCGTTTTCGCGTCCCAGGCGGGGCCTTCGCCGAGTGTGGCCTTGGCGTTGTAAAGAAGTTCAGGGAGCATCATAACGATTTTTTCTGCGATCCAATTTTGTTTCCAATGTTACCACTTCTTTTTCATCTGAAGATTGCTTGTCTAATCTTATGTTCCTGCGTATACTGCAAGACATGGATGCGCTGATTGCCTTTCAGAACATCACATTGATTGACGGCGCCGGGCGCGAACCTGTTGCGAATGCAACTGTTGCAGTGCGCGATGGAAAAATTATTTATGCGGGCAAGGCGAAGAAGTGGCAACCCTCACATAATGAGGACATCATCAATCTCGATTATGGCGGGAAATATCTTTTACCGGGACTCATTGATTGTCATGTGCATCTTTCGGGGAGCGGCGAGCCGGACAGCCAGTTCAAAGTGGATGACGGTTCGATGGCGTTGAAGATTCTGAGCAACGCGCGCAAGAATCTGGCGGCGGGCATCACAACTGTCCGCGATCTGGGCGGATGGAATGAGTTGGAATTCGCAGTGCGCCGCTGGATTCAGCGCGGTGAGTTCACGGGGCCGCGCATGATGCTGGCGGGGCGATTTATTTCCATCACAGAATCGGGCGCGGATTATTATGAGGGCATGTATCGCGTCGCGGATGGAGTGGAGCAGGTTCTCAAAGCGGTGCGCGAGCAAATCAAGAATGGCGTTGATCTCATAAAGCTCGGCGTCACAGGCGCGGTGCTGGTCGAAGACGGCGTGCCGGGCGCGACCCACTTTAACTTCGATGAAGTCCGCGTTGCAGTGGAGGAAGCGGCTAAGTTCGGCAAGCGCGTCGCGGCCCACGCGCATGGTATTGATGGGATTCGCAAGGCAGTGCAGGCCGGAGTGCACACCATCGAGCATGGCACGTTTCTGCATCAAGGCCCGGATGTGATCGAAGAAATGGCGCGGCGCGGAGTCTTTCTCGTGCCAACCCTCAGCCCGGGCATGGCCGTCATCAACGGCGACCGCTCAAAGGTCCCGGCATGGATCGTGGATAAATTGATCGAAACGCAGGACGCGGCAAAAGAATCTCTGCGTCGCGCACTGGAGGCGGGAGTCCCCATCGCCATGGGAAGCGACGCAGGCACACCGCTCAATTATCACGGGGAGAATGGGCAGGAAGTCCATTGGATGAATGAGGCGGGCATGAAGCCGATGGACGCGCTGGTTTCGTCAACCTCGCGAGCGGCCAAGGCGCTTGGTTGGGATTCGCGGCTTGGCACCATTGAAGAAGGCAAGACCGCCGACATTTTGATTCTGGATGAAAATCCACTTGAGGATTTGCGGCGGCTGACCGACAAGAAATTGATTCGTGCGGTCTTTCTGGACGGGAAGCTGGCCGCGCGTCACCCAACCGATTCCTATCCCAAAGCGATCCTTGCCAAAGACTGCCTGCAAGTGGGAATGTAAAAATTCGCCTCTTGACAAATAGAACAAACGTTCTATAATATAAGCAACCTTCGCTCTCACTGTTTACCGAGAGGAGTTGCTTATGAACCGTTCACCTAATGGCAATCTGATGCCTTTCCTGCGCGGAACTGTCCTCAAGCGCGGCGCGATCTTCGGCGCGATTCTTGTGACCGCCCTGCTGGCGTTTGAAGTGTTCAATTTTTCCACCACTGCTTTTGCATTGCAGGATGTGCTTGGTGATTTGAAATCCGCGGGCATGCAATGGTCCACAATTTTGGCGATTGCTTTCTGCGGAATTGACTTTGCCGGAATCGCCCGCATCTTCACCCCGCAACGAGGACGCGACGAACCGGCTGAAGTCTGGTATCTCTTTGGGGCCTGGTTGCTGGCCGCGGGCTTCAACGCCACGTTGACGTGGTGGGGAGTCTCTGTTGCAATCATCAATCACACTGCCGAAGGAAGCGTTTTGGTTGGTCAAACTTTTCTGGCGAAAACCGTGCCGGTCTTTGTGGCTGTGATGGTTTGGATGATCCGTGTGTTGATCATCGGCACGTTCTCGCTCGCGGGCGAAAACATGTTCAGCGTGGCTGATGCTCGATCATCTTCTCGCTTGCCCATGCAACGCCCGGTTGTCTCCACTCAACGCGTGCAACCGGCTTCATCGTATCCGCGCCCTTCGCCGAAGCCATTGCCTCGTCCTGTGGCGCGCCCCGAGCCGACGTATCATCCTGTTGGCATGAGCGCGCAATCTTACGAAGACAATCCATCCACGCGGAGGTAACCGCTGTTCTCTCTCCATCCAACCGCTGAGACGACCTTCCCCTACGGGGTGCTTCGCGAGGTCGTCTCATGCGTTAAATTGATGCCCTCTCCTTTTAGGAGAGGGGCCGGAGGTGAGGTCGTTATTTCGATCTGCGGATGATTGCGTCAATCACAGTCAGCTCCCCGGCTTGATTGAAGGTATGCGCGCCCAAGATTTTTCCGCGCGGCGCGAAGGTGGACTCGGTCACTTCTTTGTATTCGTTTTCATTCAACTTCAGGATTCGATTAAATTTAAGAGCGTAACCGTATCGTTTCGATGAATCCTGAGAAGGGCGGATCAGGTTTCCATTTCGGGAGAAAACGCGCCCTGCGGGCCGCGCCGAGCGAAGATCGCGCACAATCGGGTTGCGCGGGTGTGGCGTCCAATGAGATGAAAGCGGATCGTCCGCATAAAACAGATGCAGAGCATTCAGGCTGGAGCCGCTTTCGGTCTTCACGTTGGCGAACAGCCAGAATCTGTTTTCGTGTTCGAGAAGAGTGGCATCCACCGCGTAAATATCTGTGATTAGGTTCTTGACAAATTCCCATCGGTCAGGAAAACGCACACAGCGATACAACTCAATCGCCCGATTGCCCGCCGTTTCGGGGATCATGTACATCTGGCCGCGATCATCAAAGATGAACGGATACGAAAGATGATACGGTCGTTCCAGCACAACTTGATTTGACAGCAACTTTCCTTCTTGATCCAGGGTAAGACAGGCAATATGACCGAGGCCGGTCGCGTAGATTTTCTCTTCGATGAAGATGTAATACTGATTCTCTTTTTGAATAATGAAAGGGTCTGCCCAGTAACGGTCTTTGTCCGGGACAAGGGGCTGGAACGCTGACCAATCCAGCGAATCATAGTCCGAGCCTTTTGCGAACATGATGACCCACTGGTCGAGGAAGAAGCGAGAAGCGATCTCTTTGTTGATGCGACGGACGATTCGCTGAAACAATGAAGGTTGTATCATCGCGGAGATTCCAGCGTACTTTCGCCATCAGTGAGAATGTAGAAACTGCGTTGACTGGCCTGATCGAAAATGAAATCGGTGACGATGTAACCTTGTGCAAATGCAGTTTCAAAGAGTTCGCGCGAGAAGAAGCGCCAATCGCGGGCGAGAGAGAAGTCCGCGGCTTTGAGCGCCATGAAATCGGACGGAATCTCAGTCATGAGCAGTTGAGTTTCCAGCGGGGGGACATGCTCGGGCGGGCGCGGCAAGCCTGCCCTGAGCGAAGCCGAAGGGTCACCAGGTCCGATTTGAAGCGAGTAGAGAGGGCGGACGCCGAGGCGCATGACGTGGTTCAATTTCAATGTGGGGCGCGCGTTCTTGCTCAGTCTGCGCTTCACGCGCGCAGTGTTGATCCACCAGTCCACTTGAAAGCGATCGGAGGGAAGGCCGGCATTCAGGCCGTCGCGCATGTCGCCATATTCGGAGCGGCGATACGTGGAACACACCGCGCCGAGGCGCGCGATGTTGAGAAACGCGTTGCGGCTGAGAAGCGGATCGTACGTCCACGTGATGTGATCGAGTCCCTGATGCCGCACCATTTGCCACTGCGCGCGTTTGAGGGCAAAGCCCACGCCGCTGTCGCGATGATCGGGGTGGACACCGGCCATGTGAGAGCAATGTTTTGGACGCGGACCATCGGGAGTGAACTCAAGGCCGGGAAACCCGAAGACGAAGCCGATGAGCAGGGACGACTCGTAACTCGTCCCCGCATCTTTGAACGCCCCCAGCACTACTCCCCCGTTGTGTACGGCTGTAATCAACAAGTGGGCAGGGACAATATCTGTCTCACTGCCGGGCCAGACTTCGCGTTGCAAGGCCTCCACTGCCGACATTTCTTCGGGGGTTTCCAAAATGCGAATGGTCCAGTCGGGCATAATCAGGAACGAAACGTGCGCACGGATTCCAAAACTTTTTCGGTGGTCCTGGAGACGCGCTTTGCAATTTCTCTCCAGGCGGTTTCATACCAGGCCGTATGCTTGAGGTAATCGAGGCGATAGGTGAAACGCGCCGGCATCAAGCCGAAGATGCGCGGCAGATTATCCACCGGGCAGGTGCGGCTGATGGAGATGTAATCGAGCCAGAACGAGGAAATCGGATAATTGGGGAAGAAGGTTTCCAGCGTGACAATCAAAGCGCGCAGAAGGACCGGCGGGAGTTCATAAAGGATGCGTTGTCTGCGCGTGACTTGCATGATGATCTCAACCACCTGCCGAACAGTGAAATATTCGCTTCCGCCGATTTCATAAGTGTGATTGATCGTCTCATCGTTATCGAGCGACCAAAGCAAAACTGTGATCAAATCTTCCACCCACAGCGGTTGGACCACGGTCCGACCGCTGAGAGGCAGTGGAAAGAAAAACGGCGACATCTGTAACAAGCGCGCCACCGCAGTGGTGAAGTGATCCTCGGGTCCAAAGACCAGCGAGGCGCGAAAGATTGTATGTGGCACACCCGAACGGCGGATGTGTTCTTCGGCGATGCCCTTGGCTTTGAAGACCGGATAGCCTGAGGAGCGACTCGCGCCAATGTGACTCAAGTAAATCATGCGCTCGATGCCCGCCTCCGCCGCGACGCGCGCCAGATGTTCAGTGCCTTGCATGTCCACGCTTAGTAAGTTGGCATTGCGGCCTTGCGACTCCGCGCCCGCCAGATGGATGATCGTATCCACATTTTTGAGAGCGGCACGGATGGCGCTTTCGTCGGAGAGGCTCACCACTGCTACCTCCACCGGGACTCCCTTCGGGAGGCGAGGCGAACGCCTGGATGGCCGAATCAACACGCGGACCTGTCGGCCGGTTTCGAACAAATGGCGGATCAACGCGCGTCCGATAAATCCGGTTGCGCCGGTGACTAAAATCATGGAATGGATTATAGCAGAGTAGGAAACCTGCATTTCTGGAATGAAATTGAAAGCCAGCCGTAAAATCCAGCCGATGAACAGGGAGTAAAATGAATTGTGCAGAAGTCTTCCATTTATTAATGCAGATAAGATCAGAATGAAACCACGGTCCAAACCCGTACCCGCTGCTCGTCCACGCGGAAATCGCGTGAGCGCCAATTCTGATTTGCTCTTTCAAAAAAATCCACTTCCCATGTGGATCTGTGACCTCGAGACTCTGTGTTTTCTGGATGTCAACGAGGCGGCAGTGGAGCAATACGGATACACGCGGGACGAATTCCTGAACATGCATGTCACGGACCTCCTGTTTGAAAAGAAGGCTCCGCGTCCGAGGGCGCATGTAAAAAGCACATCGCGGCGCCTCAAGCTCTCGGGGGAAATACCGAATCGCAAAAAAGACGGTTCCACTATTTTAGTAGAACTCACTTCGCGCTCCATCACTTTTGAAGGGCGGAAAGCCGCGCTGGTTGCCGCACAAAAAGCGAATAGACAAAAACGAGATGAGGAAAAATTCCGCAGTCTGCTCGAAGCCGCGCCGGATGCTGTGGTCGTGGTGGATGAAAAAGGCAGGATTGTCATCGTCAATTCGCAGACGGAAAAGCTCTTCGGCTATCAACGATCCGAGATTCTGGGTCGGCCCGTTGAAGTTCTGATCCCGAAACGATTTCGCGGCAGGCATCGCAAACATCGCGCCGGTTACTTTGCAAATTTGCACTTGCGCTCCATGAGGAGCGAACTCGAACTATTTGGGTTGCGTCGTGATGGAACGGAATTCCCGGCAGAGATCAACCTCAACCCGCTCCAAACCGAAGAAGGAAAACTGGTCTCCGCCGTCATCCGCGATATCTCTGAACGCAAAAGCATTGAAGAAGCCCTCAGACAGTCGGAAGAAAAATTCTCGAAATCCTTCTCTGCCAGCCCCATCGCGGTTGCGATTGTCTCGTTCCCAGATGGAAAGTACATTGAAGTCAACGATGCCTTTGTGCGTCTGTTTGGCTATTCGCGGGAGGAGGCTATAGGCCGTACTGCAAGCGAACTCAACATATGGGTAAAAGGCTCTGACCGCCTTCGGTTGCTTAAGGCGGTGAAAAAACAGGGTCGTCTGCGCGACTATGAGGAAACGATCCGCACAAAGTCCGGGGAGTTGCGGCGTATTCAAGGTTCCGCTGAACTGGTTACGATAGCGGGCAAACCTCATCTGCTTGGCTTGGCGCAGGACATCACAGAACGCAAACAGACCGAGCAACTGCTTCGGGAAAGCGAAGACCGCTTCCGCAATTTGTATGAAAATGCCACCATTGGGATCTACCGCACCACGCCGGACGGCGAAATTCAAATGGCCAATCCGGCCCTGGTCAAAATGCTGGGGTATGCCTCTTTTGAAGAACTTGCCCGTAAAAACCTTGAGCGGGACGGGAGCGAGGCAGGTTACCAGCGCAGTGAATACAAAGAGCGCATCGAGCGGGACGGTGAAATTCGCGGCCTGGAGGCGATGTGGCGTAAAAAAGATGGGACTCCCATTTATATCCGCGAGAGTGCGCGCGTCGTACGGGATGCGAATGGCAGGGTCTCATATTATGAAGGTACGGTGGAGGATGTTACAGATCGTAAACTGGCCGAGGCCGCGCTGGCTGAGAGTGAGACGCGCCTGCGTACCATTGTTCAATCAGAGCCTGAGTGCGTCAAACTGGTGGATGCAAGCGGAAATCTTTTGGACATGAACCCGGCAGGCTTGCAGATGATCGAGGCGGACTCGCTGGAACAGGTAGTAGGGAAACCCCTGATTAGCCTTATAGCGCCCGACCATCGCGCCGCGTTCAAGGATTTGCATGACCGCGTCTTTGCAGGAGAATCCGGCATACTTGAGTTTGAAATGGTGGGACTCAAAGGCACGCGCCGCTGGCTTGAAACACATGCCGTGCCTTTGAAGGATTCAGAAGGCCGCATTGTTTCGCTGTTGGGCGTTACGCGCGAAATCACGGAACGAAAGATTGCCGAGAAGGAAATTTACCGCCGCAGTCAGGACCTGAGTCTGGTCAACTCCATCAATGATGCCATCAACCGCGGCGAGAGTTTGCAGTCCATCGTCCAGCTAATTGCCGACGGAACGAAAGACGCCTTCGATACGTTCGGCGCGACCTTCCTTCCGCTGAGCGCGGATGGAAAACGCCTGACTCTGCAGAATCTTGTCATCTCTTCGGAAATGGTGAACCAGATTGAAAAGATGATTGGTCACAAGGTCCCTCCGATTGAGCTCAGCATGGAAACGGACCATGTATACAGCCGCGCACTCCGCGAGCGAAAAGCGATCCTTTCCAACAGCGAATCAGAAATGGCCGGCATTATCGGTTCTTTTTTGGAGGTAGCGCCAATTCCTGAAACCATCCGCGCGAAAGTTCGGAAGGCCATTCCCCTCCTGATCAAGATGATGGATTATCGGTCTCAGGTAACCATTCCGCTCATTTCAGGAGATGAGCTCCTGGGCACACTTAGCCTCGGCAGTCGCCGGCATCTCAATGAGGATGATTTACATCGTCTGGAGAACATCGCGGGCCAATTGACCACTGCATTGAAGCGCAAACAAACAGAGGAAGCTCTGCGCGCTTCAGAGAGCGAGATGCGCGCCCTATTTCAAGCCATCCCCGATGTGATTTTGGTGCTGGATAAAGACGGGCGCTATGTAAAGGTGGCCCCTACCAGCGCCAGCAATTTGCTCTATCTGCCGGAACAAAACCTGATTGGCAAACGATTGCACGAAATCTTCTCGCGCCAGAAGGCCGACGAGTTCCTCGGCCACATTCATCAGGCATTGAAAACACAAAAGCCGGTGCAGTTCGAATATGCTTTACTCATCGAAGATCACATTGCCTGGTTCTCCGGCGCGGCGGCTCCGCTCACGCAGGACACCGTTATCTGGGTGGCGCGCGATATTACGACGCAGAAGCAGGCCGAGGAACAGGTTCAACGCCGCTTGGCCGACTTGGAAGTTTTGTACGAAGGCGGCCTCTCTCTCAGTAGTTCGCTCGAGCCGCACGTTATCGGCGAAAAAATCATCACCGTTCTTTCAAAGCGGCTCAACTGGCATCATGCCGCGGTGCGCGTGCGCCGCGCAGACAGCGATGAAGTGGAACTGCTCGCGTTCAGTGAGTCTGAAAACTTAATCGGTCGAGGCGACGACAACGTTCAAACCGTTGAAAGAGCCATCACTCATGTTGGCGTGGGATTATCCGGCTGGGTCATCAAGCATGGGCGAACGATCAACAGCGGCGATCTCGAGAACGATCCCCGTTATCACGAAACGTTTCCCGGAATGCGTTCCGGTTTGTATGTGCCGATCTGGAGCGGCGGACGCACGCTGGGATGTATCAGCGTGGAAAGCAGCCAGCGCGAGGCGTTCAATGAAGATGATGAACGTTTGCTGACCACGCTGGCATCGCAGGCCGCGGCGGCTTTGGAAAATGCGCGTCTATTCCAGGACGCGGTGCGGTCCGCTGACCGACGAGCCGCTCTGCACGCCGCGGGCCGGGAGATGAGCCAGATCAGCCAGGACCTTGAACAGGTCTATGCTTCGATCCATCGCGCCGCCACGCGTTTGATGCCAACGGAGGCCTTCATCATTACGCTGGCTGATGAAGAACGTCAGGAAATCGAGGGCGTTTACTTATTCGACCGCGGCGGACGCAGTTCTGCAGTTCGAATCCCATTCGGGCAGGGACTTTCGAGCCGGGTGATCACAACCGGCGAATCGATTCTCGTCAACGACGATCTGGAAAAACAGGTGGATGGAATCCATTTCGGTTCTCCGGACGCGGTGCGTTCGATTGTGGCTGTGCCCATGCGTGTCGGTGGAAAAATGATCGGCGCGATCTCTGCGCAAAGTTATCAGCCCGGAGTTTATACCGAAGAGGATCAACTCCTGCTCGAATTGCTCGCCGCGCAAGCCGCCACCGCCATTCAGAACGCGCGCTTGTACCAGGAGGCCTTGCGCGCCGCAGAGCGCCGATCTGTGCTGTATCAGGTCAGTCAGGATATTGCCAAGTTAAACCAGGATTCCGAACAATTGTATGATGCGATCTATAAAGCCGCTCAGCAATTGATGCCGACCGACATGTTCACGATTGCGCTGGTGAATGAAGCCAAGAATCAAATTGATGGCGTGTGCGGAATTGACCGGGGTGTGCATTATCCCGTGAAAAGTTTCCCGCTCGGCGCGGGGATCGCCGGCCGCGTAATCGAGACGAAGGAGACGCTCCTGCTCGACGATTATGACGAGCAAAGCGACATCGAGCGCATTCGATTCTCAAAAGAGGGCGGCACGCGCTCCGTTTTGGCGGTCCCGTTGCGCTCTGGCGAAAAAGTGATCGGCGCGATGTCTGTGCAGAATTACCAGCCCCGGCAATATACAAAAGAAGATAGCGCCATCCTCGAGATGCTCGGCGCGCAGGCGGCGGTCGCCATTCAGAATGCGGATTTGTTTGATCAAATCCGCCGGCGCGTCAACGAGCTGGAAGCGCTGACCAACGTGGGCGGCGCGCTGACCTCCACGCTTGATCTGCGTTCTTTGCTCGAGGATATTCTCAAAGCCGCGCAGAAAGCCATCCCCGCCGCGGAGAAGGGCGCGATCCTTCTGCGTGAACTGGATGGACATGGACATTTGCACATCCGCGCGCAAATTGGCTATCAGGACAAGCGTTTGATGGAACTTCCCTTTGATGACAACAAGGGCTATTCGGGCCGCGCCTATCATGAGAAGCGCCCGATGTTGGTCGCTGATTCTATTGCTGAATATGAAATTCCCTTCGACGAACAGCTGGAGGAAGTGAATAGAGTACAAAGCGCCATCGCGGCCCCGCTCATCGTCAAGGATGAAGCGATAGGCGTGATCTCGTTGGACAATGTATCGCGCAGATCCGCCTTCAGCGAAAACGATCTGCGGCTGTTGACGGTCTTTGCTTCCTCCGCCGCGGCGGCCATCGAAAAAGCGCGTCTGTTCGACGAGACGCGCCGGCGCGCGCAGGAATTTGAAACTTTGTACGACACGACGCGCGACATCACGCTTCATCAACAAGATCTGCCGACGCTGTTGCAGACATTGGTGGAACGCGCTGTCCGCCTGCTGGGAGCCTATGGCGGCGGAATGTATCTATATGATCCTGCGCGGAACGATCTGGAACTGGCTTATGTTGCTCACGACCCGAAGGGCCGCGGTCAGCGTGTAAAACTTGGCGAGGGAGGATCCGGCCGCGTGGCGCAGACTCAAAAGCCGTTGATCATCGAAGATTATCAGACCTGGGAAGGCCGCCAGCCTGCAACTGAAGGGCTTCCTTTTCGAGCAGTGCTCCAGGTGCCCATGCTGTATAGCGGCGAGCTGGTCGGCGTGCTGGATGTTTTTGAGTATGGGGATTCTGAACGAAAATTCAACGAAGATGATGTGCGGTTGCTCTCGGTCTTCGCGGCGCACGCCGCCGGCGCGATCCACAACGCGCGCCTATTTGAAGAAACTCGCGCGCGCGCCGATCAATTTGCCGCGCTCTACGAGGTGACGCGTTCGGTCGCTTCCAAACGCGACCTGGATGAATTGCTGAACAATATTGTTCGACGGGCCTCTGAACTGCTCCACACGGGGGGAGGCGGCATCTATCTGTACAATGCGGAACGCAAAGACCTTGAATTAATCACCAATGTTGGCCTTAAAGCGCCTCCCGATGTGAAGCTGAACCTGGGAGAGGGCATGGCTGGCCGGGTAGCTCAAACGCGCGAATCCATGATCATAGATGATTACCAGGCATGGGAAGGGCGCTCTGCAAAATATCAAGGCGTACCCATCCGTGCGGTGCTGGAAGTACCCATGCTTCACGGCGGAGAATTGATCGGCGTGTTGACCGTGGAGGAACATGGGGATTCAGAACGAAAATTCACCGAGGTTGATGAACGCACCCTCTCGCTGTTTGCCGCACACGCCGCCAGCGCGGTCTACAATGCGCGCCTGTTCGAGCAGGTCAGCTTGCGCGCTGCGGAATTCGAGGCGCTGTATCAGACCGCCTCGGACGTGTCCTCACAAACCGATCTGTACATTCTTCTGAATACCATCATGGAACGCGCTCGCGTTCTATCCGCCGCCACCGGCGCGGCCATCTCCCTGTATGACTCTGAACGCGGCGATCTCGAACTCGTGTCCGCGCTCGACCCCGACCTGCCGTTGGGAACCCGGATTCGCATGGAAGAAGGATTGATCGGCCGCGTTGCGCAAACCAGACAGCCCGTCATCATCAACGATTATCCCAACTGGGAAGAACGTTCAGACCGCTTCGAGGATTTCGAGTACGCTTCCGTAGTTGGAATTCCCATGGTTTACAGTGGTGAACTGGTGGGTGTATTGAGCGTGTATAACCGGCTCGGTAAAGAGAATCACCATGCAGATCACGCATTCAACGAGCGGGAAATTAACTTATTGACCTTATTCGCCAATAGCGCGGCGGGAGCGGTTTACAGCGCGCGCCTGATGGATCAGACACGCCGCCGACTGGCGGAATTGAGCGTTCTCTCGGATGTCTCTTCGGCCTTGCGCATCGCCTCCACGCGGGCTGAAATGATACCCATCGTCCTCAGCCAACTGCGGCGGATTTTGAATGCAGATGGAGCCATGTTCGTTACGTTCAAGGCCGAAGGTCCGGACCTGATCGTTGAAATGGGTCAGGGCAGTCTTGAGAACCGAACCGGTCAGGTCATCCCTGCAGGTCAGGGACTATCCGCGCAAGTCATGGCTTCGCGCCAAATCTACGTGACCTCCGATCTGCATGCGGAGGCGAACGTCTTCATGCCTCAACTGCTCGAAAATGTCCGATGCGCGGCGGTTGTGCCTCTCGTGACCCAAGAGAAGTCCATTGGGGTATTGTGGGTCACGCGTGATGAAAGGGAAGATTATCCGCCTCCTCCTTTCTTTGATAGTGAGATTCGTCTGCTGGTGGCAGTAGCCGACATTGTTGCCAATGCCATTCAGCGCGTCTCTTTGCATGAGAAGACCATGCATTATGCCGAACAATTGGTGACGATCAACGCCACGGGACAAGCGCTCTCGGAAACCCTCGACCTGCATGCGATTTATGAAAAGGTTTCCCGTTCGGCCCTTGACCTTTTGCCGGGCACCGCCAACGTTTATATTTCCATCTTCGATTGGCAGACCCGGACCATCGTGCCCGGCTATGCACTGCGCGGCGGAGAAACGGCAGACGTTTCCAAATTAACCGCTGTCAGTGTGGACGAGACCAAAGAATGGAATCAGGCTCAGGTCGTTTTGAACGGCCAGCCGCTGATCATCTCCGAAGTGGATGAAGCGCGCGCCGGATTCCGATCCATGGACGGATGGGGCACAGGCGACAAAGTCCCGCGCTCTGCGCTGTATGTTCCGCTGAAAGCCGAGGGGCGCGTGATCGGCGTTATGCAATTGCAAAGCCTTGAAAAGAATCGATACAGTCAGAGCGATGCCGAATTGCTTGAACTGGTGGCAAACACAGCCGGGATTGCGATTCAGAACACGCGGCTCTTCTCTCAACTTCGCCGCCGGGTGGATCAACTCTCCGCGCTTCACACAGTGGATACAGCCATCGGCTCCACCACCGACCTGCGCGTGAGTCTGCAGGCTGTGCTGGAGGGCGTCACCCGTCAATTGGATGTGGACGCGGCCGCGGTGCTCTTGTTGAATCCCGCCACGTTGTTCCTGCAATACATCGCCGGTAATGGTTTCTATACTTCGGAGATCACGCGCACCACGCTGGCGATTGGCAGGGGGCGCGCGGGCAAAGCCGCGCTGGAAAGACGGATCATCCGCATTCCCGATATGGCCTCGGCGGATGTGAGTTTTGCGCAATCGAACCTTGTGCGGGCCGAGAGATTCGTCGGATATATCGCCGTGCCGCTTGTGGCCAAAGGCGAGGTCAAAGGCGTGTTGGAACTCTTCCATCGCTCGCCCCTCGATCTGGACGCGGAACGCACCTCCTATCTTGAAATGCTGGCCGGGCAGGCCGCGTTGGCCATAGACAATGCTCTGCTCTTCGAGAGCCTCGAAAAAACCAACATCGAATTGACAATGGCGTATGACGCCACCATCGCAGGCTGGTCTCAGGCGCTGGAATTACGCGATCAGGAAACGCAGGGACATTCCGCCCGCATGCTTGACATGACCGTCCGCCTCGCCTCCATGATGGGAATCCCGGACAAGGAGTTGCAGGATGTCCGCCGCGGCGTGCTCCTGCACGACATTGGCAAGATGGGCATCCCCGATTCCATCCTGCACAAAGGCGGCTCGCTCACCGAGGAAGAGTGGATCATCATGCGCAGGCATCCCCAATTTGCCTACGACATGCTCTCGCCGATTGCCTATCTGCGCGGCGCGCTCGATATTCCCTACTGCCATCACGAAAAATGGGACGGCTCCGGCTACCCGCGCGCCTTGAAAGGCGAGACCATTCCGCTGACGGCGCGTATCTTCGCAGTAGTGGATGTCTATGACGCGCTCACCTCCGACCGGCCATATCGAAAGGCGTGGTCGAAGGAAAAAACCATCGAGTATATTCGCTCCGAAACGGGCAAGCACTTCGACCCGCGTGTGGTGGAAGTCTTCCTCGAGTTGATCAAAACATAACCCGGCGTGGTACACTGACCGTATGGAGCCTGTGACCGCGCTCGCGCATCCGAACATTGCCTTCATCAAATATTGGGGCAACCGCGATGACGAACTGCGTCTGCCGTCCAACGGCTCGCTGTCCATGAATCTGGATGGACTGTTCACGCGCACGACGGTCAGTTTTCAACCTTCCCTGCCGCTCGATGAATTGATCATCAATGGACATGAGATCACCGGCCCGGCGCTGGAACGCGTCTCGTTCATGCTGGACCTCGTGCGGGGCGCGGCCAAAATGAATCAGCGCGCCGAGGTCATCAGCGAGAACAACTTCCCCGCGGGCGCGGGGATCGCCTCGTCTGCGTCGGCGTTCGCGGCGCTGGCTTTGGCGGCGACCAGGGCCGCGGGTCTGGATTGGAGCGAGCGCGAGCTCTCGCGTCTGGCGCGGCGCGGATCGGGGTCCGCCTGTCGTTCCATCCCCGGCGGATTCGTCGAATGGCAGGCGGGAACGAGCGATGAAGATTCGTTTGCCTTTTCGATTGCGCCCGCCGATCATTGGGCGCTGGCGGATTGCATTGCCATTGTCAGCGCCGCGCACAAGAAGACCGGTTCGACCGAAGGCCACGCGATTGCAGAGACAAGTCCGTTGCAGGCCGCGCGCGTAGCCGATGCGCCGCGCCGACTCGACCTGTGCCGCGCCGCGATCCTCAACCGCGATTTTGATTCTCTGGCATCCATCGTCGAATTGGATTCAGACATGATGCACGCGGTGATGATGACCTCCTCGCCTGCTTTGCACTATTGGCAATCGGCTTCCATCGCGGTGATGGAATCCGTTCGTTCCTGGAGGCGGGATGGCACACCGGCTTGTTACACCGTTGATGCCGGAGCGAATGTGCATGTGTTGTGCCCCGAAAACGACGCGCAGGAGATCGCTTCGCGCTTGCGCGAGATAGATGGGGTCAAAGATGTTCTTACCGCGCGCGTCGGCGGGCCTGCGGAGATTGTCGAGAATTCTTAGTGCGTGTCATTCTGAGCGAACCGCTTTGTGGCGAGCGAAGAATCTCGCTACGAAACGGTGGAGACCCTTCGCTACGCTCAGGGTGACATGCTTTTTGTTAACTGTCCTCTTCATCTCCCGCTAATTTAAACAAGATATAATCTGTCCACGAGTTAAAAATGAATACTTCCCTGCTTTCCGGTTTGATCTTTATTGTGGTGTTCGCGGGCGTGGTCTTTATCCACGAGTTCGGGCACTTTATCGTTGCGCGGCTTCTCAAAGTGGAAGTCGAGGAATTCGGATTCGGTTTTCCGCCGCGCGCGTTGACCTTCTGGCGCGAAAAGGGACATCTCTTTTTGCGAAGCGGCAAACGCGTCGAAATCCCGCGCCAGTTCAACATGCCATTCGAATGGTCGCGCCTGCTCGACCGCGAGCTGGCATTCACTGCCGACCCAATGGAAGACAAACTTGTTCTGCGCTCCATCGAAATGACCGAGTACGATGAAAAGAAACGAAGCGCTGCTAACCCGATCAAGTCTGATCACGTTCTCGTGGATCAGACCGGCAACGTCGTCCAGCCGCAAAAGGATTCGGAACGCGTGGCGGTCAAAGTTGTCATCGGCGATCAGAAACAATCCGGCTCAGAAAAGTTTACAGACTTCATCCGCGAAGCGCATCCCGGCACGGCCTTCACGTTGAACTGGCTTCCGATTGGCGGCTTTGTCCGCCCGATGGGCGAAAATGATCCGGGCATTCCCGGCGGCTTGGCCGCCTCCAGCCCGTGGACGCGGCTCTCGGTCTTGTTTGCCGGGCCGGTGATGAATCTTTTGCTGGGCATGATCGTGTTCAGCGTGCTCTTTTATCAAATGGGTGTGCCCGATTACAACCAGGTTCAGATCAACGACGTGATGGCCGGTTCTCCCGCGCAGATGGCGGGCATTCAGGTCAATGACGTGATTCTCACCGCGAACGGCGCGGCCATCACGGACCCGGCTCAATTGCATGACATCATTTACGCCAACCTCGACAAGCCGATTGTGTTCACGGTGCGCCGCGGCGCAGAAACCGTTGAACTTACGGCCACGCCTTCCAGCACGCGGCCAAAAAATCAGGGCGCGCTGGGAATTTCCATGGGGCCTGCACTGGTGCGTTCGGGTTCGATCACAGAATCGCTGAAATATGGAACGCTGGCTGTCTATGCACAGACGCGCGGCCTGATCCTGCTTCCCGCGCAAATGTTGCGCGGCCAGACCAGCCCCGAGGAGGGCCGCGTCATCGGCCTCAAAGGAATCTACGACATCTTTGGTCAGGCCGTCAGCCGCGATGTACAGAGCCGCGAGCCGGTGTCATCCTCATCTCCACCGCAAACGCCGACCTTCTTCACGCTTCAATTGATCGGCGCGTTGACCATCAGCCTTGGCGTGCTCAATCTGTTTCCCTTCCCGGCCCTCGACGGCGGTCGCATCATCTTCGCGCTTCCCGAAATCATCTTTCGCCGCCGCGTGCCGCCTCAATTTGAAAACATTGTCCACGCCGTGGGCATGGCAGTATTGCTCATCTTCATGATCTACGTCAACGTGATGGACTTCGTCAACCCGGCTGTGGTAAATTTGCCCTGATGACCGATAAGAAACTTCCCTTTCAAAAAGTAATTGACGAACTGGAGAACGGCACACAGGAACTCTCGCGTCGTTCCTTGCAGGATTTCTCCGATATTGACCCGGCTTCGCTCGAGGCTTTGATGGAAGCCTGGCCCCGCATCAAACCGGACCGCAAACGGACTCTGCTCGAGGGGCTTCAATCCCTCGTTGACAGCGACACGCTCGTCTCGTTCGACGACTTCGCGCGCGCCGTGCTCAACGATGACGACGCGCAAGTCCGCGCCCGCGCCATCCGCCTGCTGGATGAATGCGACGACGTAAAACTCACGCCCGTCTTCATCAAGATTCTCAACAATGATCCCGACGAAAATGCCCGCGCCGAGGCCGCCTTCGCGCTCGGAAAATATGTGGAACTGGGCGAACTCGAAGAACTCACCGAAGACGTTCAACGTCAAGTGGAAGATGCGTTGCTCGCCAAAGAGAACAGCGACGATAAATTGATCGTGCGCCGCAACGCGCTCGAGTCGCTTGGTTACTCATCGCGCGCTGAAGTAACGACCTTGATCCAGTCCGCCTTCCATCGTGAAAATCCGGATTGGCAGGCCAGCGCGCTATTCGCCATGGGACTCTCAGCCGATGATCGCTGGGAGGAAGACATTCTCTCGAGGCTGGATGATCCCAACCAGAACGTGCAGGTGGCCGCCATCCGGGCCGCAGGCCAGTTGGGTCTGAGTTCAGCGCGCCTTACTCTGCTCAAAATGCTGGAAGACCTCGAAGACGACGATGTGATCACGGCGGCCATCTGGTCGCTTTCGCAGATCGGCGGCGAGGATGTGCGCACATACATCGAAAGCCTGCTCGATCTGGCGACCGACGATGAACAGATCGCGTTCCTTGAAGAGGCGCTGGATAACCTGGCCTTCACTGAAGACCTGAACCGCTTCGACTTTCTGTCCTTCGATGCGGATGAAATTGATACAGACGATGAGGAAGAGTAACGTCATTGTGAAGGCGGCGGTTGAGATGCAGGCAATCGAAACCCCGCACCAAGCAATCTCGCATCGCATCCAATTGATCCTTTGAAGTTAACAGGGGATGGCTTCGTCGCCGCCGGTTGAGTAGCGAGCAAAGCAAGCGTATCGAAACCGGCGCGGCTCCTCGCAATGACATTTGCATATGAACATCACCGACCTGCTCAATACCTTCGCCAACAACCTGCTCCCGATTCTCATTTTGAGCGCGGCGGGTTTCACGCTCGGCAAGACCCTCTCCATTGACTCACGCAGTCTGGGGCGGGTCGTTTTTTATATCTTCAGTCCAATCCTTGTCTTTGACCTGCTCCTCAACACCCAACTCAATTCGGCTGAAATCTTCACTACGATGGCTTACACTGTTCTGGTTTGTTCTTCGGTCGGCGTGCTGGCCTTCGCGCTTGGAAAATTATTTCATTTTGAGCGGCCGGTGCTGATGGCGATCATCCTCACCTCCGCTTTTGGCAACACAGGGAATTACGGTCTGCCGGTCGTCTCGTTTGCCTTCGGCGAGGACGCGCTGGCCTTTGCCACATTGTTTTTTGTCACAACGTCTATTCTTTTCAACACGGTCGGTGTGTTGATCGCCTCCCTCGGCCACATGGACTTCAAAACCGCGCTGGCTGGAATCGTAAAGGTCCCAGCCGTGTATGCCGTGACTTTGGCGGCGTTGTTGAATCGCTTTCATCTTATTTTGCCAATTCCCCTCGCCCGCACCGTTGATCTGGCCTCGAATGCCAGCATCCCGGTGATGATCGTTCTGCTCGGCCTGGAACTCTCGCGCGTGCAATGGTCACACAGCTTCAAAGCGCTCGGCGTGAGCGCGGCGTTGCGCCTGCTGGCCGGGCCGATCATCGGACTCCTGCTGGCAAGCCTGTTCGGATTCAAAGATGCGGCGCGGCAGGGAACCGTGACCGAATCCGCCATGCCGGCCGCGGTGACCAGCACCGTGCTGGCCACGGAATACGGCCTCGATACCTCGCTGGTCACCGCGATTGTTTTTATCGGCACGATTCTCAGTCCGCTCACGCTCACGCCGTTGTTGGTATATTTGGGGAAATAACATGCAACCGCCTTCTGCCTCCTGCATACTGCATCCTGTTTGCCTCATCCTGCTTTCTCTAACAGTCGCCGCGTCCACTTTGGGGTTTACGCGCCCGCCTCAAGTCCCGCCCGGACTCGATGTGAGTAATATCGGCGTTTATTACACCTTCGGTCAGCAGATCACGTTTACAGCGCGGCTCACCTCCTCGATTCCCATCACGCAGGCCGCGATTTCATTTCGCGACATCAATGAACAGAACACGCGCGTCGAGCCGCTGGTTTTGAACCCCGATGGTTCTGTGAGTTATCAATACGACGCGTCGCAAAAAAACATTCGTCCGTTTGCGACGATTCTTTTTTCGTATCAGGCTACGCTGGCCGATGGCGAGACTGTGACCAGCGGCCTGTTCAATTTCAAATACGAAGACAATCGCTTCCCGTGGAAATCGCTGGTGCAAGACTCGCTCACGGTGCATTGGTACGAGGGCAACGACGCGTTCGGTCAGGCCGCGCTGGAGGCGGCGCGCATCGGCTTGCAAAACATGAGCACACTTTTGCCGGTCGCATCGCCCGCGCCGCTGGATGTTTATGTTTATTCCACGTCGGGCAATCTGCAAAACGCGCTGGCGCTCGGCGGCTCGCCGTGGATCGCGGGACACGCCGATCCCGCGTTGGGTGTGGTGCTGGTTGCAGCCGCGCCCGGCGACGCGCAGACGATTGAACTGCAAAGACAAATCCCTCATGAACTGGCGCGCGTGATGTTGTATCGAAGCCTCGGTGTTGGATATGCTCACCTGCCCGCATGGTTGAATGAAGGCATCGCTTCGATGAATGAACTGAATCCGAACCCGGATTATGCCATTGCCCTCCAGGCCGCAGACGCCAGTGATGCGTTGATTCCCATCTCGGATTTGTGCGCCTCGTTCCCCGCCGATAGCGGACGCGCCTTTCTGGCCTATGCCGAGTCTGGATCGTTTGTCCGTTATCTGCGCGACACGTACGGCAGTACCGGCCTCGTGGCGTTGACCCGTGCCTATGCCGACGGCCTCGATTGCGACCTCGGCGCGACGCGCGCGGTCGGCTCGCCGTTGAATCAACTGGACGCGCGCTGGCGCGAATCCGCGCTGGGACAGAACATGATGAGCGTTGCCATGCGAAATTTATCGCCGTATCTTTTGATTCTGGGGTTGATCCTGATCGTGCCGATCACCGGCGCGGTGATCATGTCCATTCAACGGAGGCGGGATGCCAGAGCCAAATGAAATCGTACGCGTCCACATTTGGGTGAAGGGACGCGTGCAAGGCGTGGGCTTCCGCGCTCACGTGGAATTCTACGCGCGCCAGATCGGCGTGAGGGGCTGGGTGCGCAACGTCGGTGCGGACACGGTTGAATCCGTGGCCGAGGGCCAGCGCGTCAACGTGGAACGCTTCATCGAGATGGTCAAGCAAGGCCCGCGCGGCGCGCGCGTGGATGAGTCAAAAGTGGACTGGGAAAACCCGACGGGGGAGTTCATGGAATTTGGGGTGAAGAGAAGTGCGTAGGAAATCGCCCTATGTCAATGACGTTTAGCTTTTTGTATCACACAAGAATTAGTATTGGCAAATGTAGTCGACAACAAATTTGATTACCATGGAAATATGTATGTTCGAAAAATGCGCCAGCTCCCAAACAGAAAGCACCAAATTGTAGGAGATTCTTTTGCGGCTAGGTAAAGTGAGGATAGTACAGTCTCGACAAATCCGATAGGATAGACTTTGACGGCGCTCATTGTGGCGCAATATTCATCATTTTCACACTCCGTATCCACTCCATTATGGATAAAGGCGTGCTCTAATTCATGTCTGGCGACAAAATATTTTCCTTCATTACTTAGACTATCTCTCACAAAAATCATACCATCTCCGCATAAGACGCCGTTGAGTCCAGGCATGTCTTCATATTTTACTACGTTGATTACTTGGTCCAAGTCCTCCCTGGAAGGCTCTATACCCTGTTGTTTTAGCTCAATCAATCTCTGAATAGTTTGGAGTTTTCTTTGATTTACAGAATAATAATTCGAATCACATACGAATATATTTTGTGGGGGTTGATCTGATATTGGACATTTGTAATATTTGCTCCCTATTTCCAGGAATACGATAATAGCTACAATAAACACTATTATGCTTATGAAGAAATTCCTTAATAGTTTTGACGTTCTTTTCATAATGTCCAAGATTTAGAATACCCTTTCTGCTCAAGCCGCCGTCCTTGGCGGCGAGGACGCCGCCTAGAGCGCAGAAGCGAATATCGGACATTCTAATATCGAATCACGAGAATCCCAAGCCTCTCTCTTTCATCGAAACATATTTTCCCTGCCCGATGATCAAGTGATCCAGCACGTCCACATCAATCAATTTGCCGGCCTGCACGAAGGCGCGCGTCACGGCCACATCGTCCGGGCTGGGCGTTGGGTCGCCGCTGGGATGG
>Ga0070741_10002692_pt1 | contig 46607 bp, 37 predicted proteins | sample Coa_R1_4_FD_66440 | JGI IMG/M metagenome (GOLD analysis project Ga0070741, IMG submission 66440) | Surface soil microbial communities from Centralia Pennsylvania, which are recovering from an underground coalmine fire - Coalmine... | ecosystem: Environmental > Terrestrial > Soil > Unclassified ... | reverse complement strand
TTTTTCTGTTTCGCCCACAGGCGATAACGCAGTATCCACCATTCAGATTTTTTTACATCGTCATCGATCTGTTGTAACACTCTTTGCACCGCTTCTTTAGCAGCAATATCCTCCAGTACCTCTACCAGGGCAAAGCGCATCTCCACACGTTCTTTCACTGAAGATAACGTCTGAATATGCAGCTCCAGGCTCTCCAGCGTTGTTTGCGCCTGTAACCTGCTGGCCTCGTCCTCCCTGCTGGCGAGAGCTTTGATAAATTTACATAAGCCCATAACGTAATACGGAGTACCGTGTGCCTGACCGATGGCTTTATAAGCATCCTCAAACTTGCCTGCATCAATATATTGCAATGTAATGTTGTAGTAGACCTGGGCGCGCTTGTTTTCGTCGTTAAATAGATCAATATAGCATAGCGCCTGTTCAAATTGCTGTCGATTGATGAGCGTTTCACAGATGCAGTAAAGCAGGTGCTCCTGCTTAGCAATATCATCTATAAGCTTGAAGATAGCCTCAACTCTCTCAGGATGTTGTATATTTGCCAGGAGCTGACCCAGGCGCTGGCGGGCCAGTTGCTGCTCGCTCTCGTCTTCTATGCCAGTAATCACGTCAACTATTTTGCGTAGCAGACGATTCTGTTCTTCATCATCGGTGGTAAACTCTGCTATGGATACTAACGCCTCTACTTTGTTTAATGCCTGAGTAATGAGATCCACCAATCCATAGAAACGATCTTGCGGCAGATGCAACATCATTGCCAGGCGAAATGCTTCTGCAGGATACTGGTCGGCTTTACTAACAAGGCTGCAATAGAGCAACGAGTAGCGCCAGAGGCGCGGCAGGCATTCGATACTCTCCTGCTCGTCGTAATTATTTGATAGGAGAGCCTGTCGTCCCAGGTCCAGGTCCAGAATATAAGACCGCATGCTGGGATCGTATTTCAGTTTTGCTCTGCCATATGCTTCCCCAGCCAATATTTTATGCAGTTCTTTTCTATAGCGTCGCCCACTTTCATAAAGGTGTAGAATGTAATATCTGCGAGCATACAAACGGCGTTCCTGCTCAATGTGATCATCCTTCTCGTTCTGCCAGATGATCTCTAAGCCCTCCTGGGCGCAGCATTCTGCCATAAAACGATGACATTCCTCTACTGGCAGATAAAAGCGATTATCTGTGCCATCATGCAATCTACTGCTGCCAAGAAAATCGATAAAAGACTGATGGAAAAGGCGAAAGCGAGCAGTATCTTTTTGCTCGCTACCGTCGGTGCATTCAATAAAATGTTGCAGGTTGCGATAATAGCTCTTCACCTTCATCTTGCTTTTTCCAGTAAAGGCCATCAACTGAGTCAGGGTCATATGCTCTTGTGCGACGCTCAAGATCTGCATAAAGGGAGCATATTCTTCATCCCAACGACTATCATCATTTGGCGGAATAATACGCTGTAAATAGGTAAAATACAGCTTATCCAGACCTACTGGCAGATCTTTTAACAATTTGAGCGATTGCTGACCACGGGCGATGGCATTGAGCAAGTAGAGGACATAGAGAAAGTTGCCTGAAGCTTTCTGAGCAATTGTTTCGTACTGGACCTTTTTCTGTTTTTGCTCATATTTTGCAATGCGGTCGCTGAGTGTCACTTCGTTCGTAAAACGGTGTACCACATACTCATAAATATCGTCGTGATTATTCTTATCATAATTCTGTGCCGAGAAATAAAAGACGTTTATTTCTGATAAGAGACTTTTTACCCTGGTGTTGTCACTACGGGTGGTGCAGATGAAACGCACATTTTGGGGCAGGTCGTTGACGCGGGCAAGCAACGAGACAATGTTAATGCGACCGCTATAAAGAGCAGCCTCATCCAGCCCATCGACGAGGAAGAGAATCTGTTTGGCAGGATCGGCCTGCACCAGAGCAGACAGGGGTTCGAGGATCGAAAACTGGAAAGCATCCTCAGGATTTGTCATTCTATCCATATAGATGCTCAATTGCTGGATAACAATACCCGTGGGCGAGCCGATACCTACGTCCTGGTTCACATTAAAATAGACCCCTGCTTTTTCTACCAGAGGAGGGATATACGCCTCATAGCGCGCCGATAATTGAGCCATCAGAGAAGTGCTGAAGTTGTTTGGCAGAATGTCTCTTCTATCTCTGTGAGCCGAGCAAAAGTAGATTGCACTGAGAAAGTTTTTTTGGAGATGCGTGGTTGAAGCAGGGGGCTGAGCATCTCCCAACGAGAATTGCGCCAGTCGGCTGGCTAAAGCGGTTTTTCCGCTCCCTGGCTCGCCCTCCAGTAAAAAGATGCGGGCGGCATCAGGATCTGCCAGCCAGCGGTCGATCTCCTGAAAAACCCATTCGCGGCCAGTGAAATTGCGCGTATTTTCCTGAATATAGTTGCGAATATCCTGTTCTATCGTCTGAGTATCAATCGTCATCTTGTTGCAATTCGTGTATTTCCCGATTTATATCCTTACTCAGTGATAAAATATAAGTGTGGTGACTAAGAGTGTGCTGTGATGATATACAGTTTTGATGATATATGGTAAAGTATTTTCTGTCAAACATACTTGTTTTTGAGATTACAATTATCCTATCCTGATGTTTCTATTGTCAAGTGCCCGTTTGTACGCTTCTGCCGCAAAAGCCATATTCTTGCGCGTAGATTTCAATCAGAACGGCATCGTTGATCGGGTACACCGATCTCGAAAATATTTCCCGCAGTTATTCTGGTGCATAGTCAGGCTCTCCGAATTCCTTCACGAACGTGACTACGCAGCTTTAATATAGAAGAAGCAGCGGGAAATACTAATTTTCCAGCCTTCCTAGTCGGAGAGTGCTATTCATGCTGTTCCGGCAAGAGACCGTCCTGAGGAGAAGCGCCAGCCTCTTGACTAATCGATTGCTTCAAGGTGGTGAGACGCTCGCGTGTGGCGCCAGTCTTGGGATGTTCAGGCCCAAGTGCCCGTTCGCGGATGGCAAGCGCTCGCTCTAAGAGCGCCAGCGCTTCCTGATAGTTTCTCTGCTGCTCCCGCAATGCGGCGAGATCATGGAGGATCTCTGCCACCAGAGGATGTTCTGGCTCTCCTTGCTGCTCCCTGATAGAGAGTGCTTTCTGGTAGAGCAGCTCCGCCTGCTCGTACTTGCCCTGCCGATAAGAAACACTTGCCAGCCCGTGGAGCGGGTAGGCTATCTCGGGATGCTTCAGTCCCAATTGCTGCTCCCAGATAGAGAGTGCTCGCTGGTAGAGCAGCTCCGCCTGCTCGTATTTGCCCTGCTCTTTGTAGAGTTCCGCTAGGTTGGTAAGCGGATAAGTCACCTGGGGATGCTCAGGACCCAGGCTCTGCTCCCGGATGTGCAAGACACGTCGATAAAGTGGCTCGGCCTCGGCATACTTCCCCTGATCTAAGTACAGATTCGCTAATCCGTGGAGCGGAGTAGCCATCAGGGGATGCTCCGGTCCCCAGCGCTGCTCCCGGATGTGCAAAGCCCGTCGGTAGAGCGGTTCGGCTGCTTCATACTTGCCTTGTTCTTTGTAGAGGCTCGCCAGGTTGTTCAGCGGATACGCCACGTCGGGATGCTCAGGACCCAGGCGCTGCTCCCAGATGGAGAGCGCCTGTTGGTAGAGCGGCTCGGCTGCTTCATACTTGCCTTGCTCCGAGTAGAGGATCGCCAGATTGTTCAGTGAAGAAGCCACCTCGGAATGTTCCAATCCTCCCAACCGTTCCCAGATGGAGAGCGCCTGTTGGTAGAGCGGTTCGGCTGCTTCATACTTGCCTTGCTCATAGTAGAGAATCGCTAGCCGTTTCAGTGAAGAAGCCACTTCGGGATGTTCCGCTCCGAACAGCCGCTCTCGAATGGAGAGCGCCCGCTGGCAGAGCGGCTCGGCCTCTCCGTAGCGTGCTCGTCCCTGAAGATAGACAGCGGTCTCAGAGAGCAACCGCCCTGCCTCTTCGAACATCATCTGGTCCTGCTCAATGTATTCGATGGCGACCAGAGCGGGCAGGAGCAGCCGTTCACACTGCGCCCACGCCTCATATTCCTTATTAGCTCTCATATGGGGAAACGCCGCGTTGACCGCCTGCACCGCTCGCTCTGTCCAGATCCGCCGTTCCGCAGGGTCTTGCTGATCTTGCAGCACTGCCTGGACCAACCGATGGATCGAGAGGAGCTTCCCCTCAGGATCACGTCGGATCAAGGAATAGGCGCGTAACGACTCCATCGCCTGGTTGAGCAAGAAGGTGTCGGCTGCCACAGGAGAAAGGACAAGGCCAAGCAAGGATGCTCCCTCGGTCAAGATCTCTTCTGCGATAGCGTCGGGAGCCAGATACGCACACAGGCGCAGCAGGTCAGCGGCAGCAGCATTCCGCTGTTGGACCTGTTGAAAGTTCAGCTCGAAGGTCGTTGTGACCGAATCAGGATGATCGGTTGGGATGCTCTCTCCTATCCTTCGTTGCAGGAGGTGGTCCCGATGCGTCTGAAACAACATCCCATACTCGGCAAAACTACACCTGGTTTCCAGGATATAGGCCCCCGCTTGATCAAGGGCCAGCGGCAAGTTATCCAGCAGGCGAGTAATCGCTCTTGCCGCCTCCACCTCGTTATCTGAGGCATCCTCTAGCGACGCATCAAGCGGCAGCACCTTTGTCCGTTTTAATAAAAAAAGCACAGCCTCATCTTCAGACAATACTGCTAGTTCAAGAGTTTGTGCGGCTGGTTCGGTCACCTGTCTGCGCGTCGTGAGCAGGACTGCTCCTTGTCGATTCTCTGGCACAAAGGATGGGAGCAAGTGCAAATCCTCGATGTTATCGCAGATCAGGAGCCAGTTGGTATGCTGCTGGAACCAGCGACAGACTGCCGCTTTCACTTTGTTTTGATCGGCCTCTTCGACTTCAGACAAGCGCAGTGCCTCGGCAAATTGGATATAGGATGCCATGAGCGCCTCTTCGGTGTCCGCGCTTGCCCAGAAGATGTCATGGTAGCTTTTCTGATAGCGATAGGCATATTCGAGCGCCAGTTGAGTTTTGCCAATGCCGCCCAGTCCACTGATCGCTTGCGTGAGAGCAACCTGCTTGCCTGCCGAAAGCAGGGTATGGAGCTGGCTGAGTTGCGCGCTGCGACCGGTGAAATAGGGATTGCGTTTCGCTGGGGGGTGATGAAAGGATGTTGCTAAGGCGGTGACGGTATATGCCTCGAACAACCGCGCCTGCTCCTGATCGGTGAGGCTGAGCACGTTCACAATTTCATAGAGCATCACTTCATCGTCTGGCTTATAGTTTCCCCGTTCCCACAAGCTCACCGTCTCGCGGGTGACCTCAAGCCGTCCTGCGAGTTGCCGCTGCGTCAGCTTCTTGCGCCGACGAAACTGTTTGAGCAGATCGCTGAAAAACAACTCTTCCTGGCCCTCTAACGCTCCCATCCTATTTCCTCTTTTCCTTTTTTCATACTACATTGTCAATGCGAAAGCCTATTTCGCACGAAGCCTTCTACAATAGTAGACGAACGTGATGTTGCGCAGCAAAACGAGCAGATAGAATGTCTACCAGGTAAGTGAGAAAAGAAAGGCAGAAGAAGATGGTTCTTCGCGTATCACCGCGTTCCTACCAGATGAGCAGACTTCTCATTGGTCTGTTGCTTGTGCTACTGGTTGCGGCGAGTCTGGAGTTCTTGAAATGGATGAGAATCCGCCCGATACCTCGTGTCGAGCCGCATGAGGATGCGGAAGCCGCGATAGTCTTCCCGGCGAGTCAATGGGCAAACACAGGTTCCCGGGTGCATCCTGTCGGAACGCTTCCACAGATAATAGCTGCTGATACGAGTAATGGTGCGCCGCTTTTGCTGATCAGCGTCACGGATGTGGAAGTACGAGCCGTATTGAACATGGTTTCCGGCGCGCTTCCTACCGTGATCGGCAATAGAACCTACTATGATTTAGGGATGGTGGGAGGAACACAGACGTATCTCGTTCAGGCAACGGGAATAGGACCAACCGGCGTTCGCTCCTGCATCGAGGATGGGATTCGTGTACTTACCCCCTGTGCTCTCATCCTGGTCGGGATCGCCTTTGGTATGCAGCCAGATCGCCAGCAGATCGGTGATATCCTGCTCTCCCGCCAGGTGCAGGATTACGATCCGCAACGCTGGGGCATTGGAGACGACCAGGGAGTCGTAATCTATGGTCGGGGGAACCGGGTGGCGGCGACCGAATGGCTCCTGGACCGCTTTATCGCGGGCAAACACCGGTGGAGCGGAATAGCCCGGGTCCAGGCAGGACTCCTGCTCTCGGGTTCTCTGCTCGTGGATCATCCAGAGGCGCGGGATCAGTTACGACATCTGGCCCCAGAGGCTCTTGGGGGCGAGATGGAAGTGGCGACCTTGTGCGATATCGCGCAGCGTCATCATGTGAGTTGGATCGCGGTCAAAGCCATCTCGGATTGGGCCGATGGCAACAAGCAGCAACGGGAACAAGAACATCAGTACCTTGCTGCTGAACATGCCGCTCGGTTTGTACTCCATGTCATCGGACAACCTGGCTTTTTGCCTCGGGCGTAACCTCAGGATCAACATGAGTGTCTCTCCTTCACAGTAAATGAATGCATGGAATGCTGAGCAGCAACCGTGTGGTCGTTATCAACCGCATGGTTGCTGTCAGGAATGGTCTAAAGAAAAGGCCATAACACCTTTCTCTGCATATTGTCTCATTTTAGAGGCCAGCTTCTGCCTTTATGCTTGCATGCAGTTCGCGCATCTGCCAGACATAACTATCCTCCAGGCTGGGTTCTGTTGGCCGGGCAACTGCTCCTTGAATCTGGACAATCGCTTCGGGATCGCCAACCACGCGATACTGGATGGACGAACCCATATTGAGCGTGGATACGACAGTGAAATTCCCCTGCGGCTTGACTCCTTGCGTCGTCACAGTCCAGACCTTGCCACTGGTTTCGCGGGCCAGATCAACCGTGGTGCCCTGGAAAACGACTATGCCACTTTTCATGATCGCCAGGTTATGACAGGTCTGGGCAATATCTTCAACGATATGTGTAGAGAGCAGCACAGTGCGGTTGCCACCCAGTTCGGAGAGCAGGTTGCGAAAACGAATACGCTCCTCGGGATCGAGTCCTGCCGTTGGTTCGTCCACAATCAGCAGGCGAGGATCGTTGAGCAATGCCTGAGCGATGCCTACACGGCGCTTCATGCCACCAGAAAAGGTTTTTAGCTTACGCTGTGCCACATCGCTGAGTCCCACTGTTTCGAGCAGTTCCCCAACGCGTTTTTTGCGCATGTTGCGGTCATCCAGCCCTTTGAGGATGCCGATGTAATCGAGAAACTCGCGCGCGCTCAAGTCAGGGTACATCCCCAGTTCTTGCGGTAAATATCCCAGGATACGTTTGATGTGTGTCCGTCCACTCTCCGTATTACCATTCCATTCACCGACCTTGACTGTTCCAGCCGTCGGACGCAAGATTCCAGCTAAAATGCGCATCAGCGTCGTCTTGCCCGCTCCATTTGGTCCCAACAGGCCAAACATACCGTTCTCAATCGTTAAATTAATCCCTTTGAGTGCCTGAACTCCCCCACGATAGGTTTTGGTGAGATCATCAATCACTACTTTCATTGCCTCAAACTCCTTATAATAAGAGCAATCTGTCCTTAAAAAAAGATGGAGAATGCACGCGGCCAAACATTATTGGCGTGCTTGCTGCCAACGTATGACATAATAGAGCACAAACAGCACCAGAGCAGCTATGCCCAGCAGCAGCAGCATACTTGCACTTGCAGTCATAGCGGTAGCAGGAAAAAATTCTTGCTCCCAGCCATAGAAGCCGCTAGCGATAAATTTCCCGTCCGGCGTGAGAATGGTGCTGCTTAGTGTAGGAATGCCATTGCGAACTCCAAGATCATTACCCCAGAACCAGTAGCCGATAAAGCAAAACTGATACAATGGTACCCACATAATAAGCGGACAGGCTAATGAGAAGGCGCTAACAAACAGCAGACCTGGGAGACAGATCGTGACGAAGGTCAGGAGCGCGACAGGCAAAACAAGCAGATTATGCGTGAAAAAGATGATCACGCCAACTCCCATCAGGTAGAAGACAAAAAAAGGCACAAGCGTTGCCAGTGTACTCCCGGCATACTTGCCCAGGAGACGCGCACTCAGCCCACTCGGTAGGGTAGTGAATAGCTCATCCACTTTGGTCCGGCGGTCACGGACCAGGCGATCAGCCAGTAAACAGCCAAAGCCAAGTGGCAAAAACGAATCGATAGTTCTGGACCAATAGGCCAGACCATAGGCCAGTGGGTGGGAACCCAGTATGATGGCCTTCAGCCCTGTAACGTCGGGGCGCCGAAGAAAGATCGTGACCACAAAGGCCGCCAGGAACAGGAACGTGATCCAAACGGAGCGGCGTCGGATCTGCATCAGAAACTCATAGCGCACAGCGCCATAAAACACAGCATATTGATTCATCATTCGACAGTCGTCCCTTTCAACATCCGTTCGGTCTGCCGCAAGAGCAGCCAACCGAGCATGAGTAATACAACGGCTGTACCGATCAGTTCGAAACGGGTGGTCAGCCAGTAGGTGTCAAAAAAGCTCAGCACGGCGCTCGGCGTACCATCTGATATGCCAAAGAAAAGCAGCGTTGTGGGAAAAAGCAACGTCGGCCTGAGCCAGTCATTCAGGGCAATCAGATCCTTGAAGACGATTTCGATCACCCAAATACCACCGAGCAAAGCGACATTCCCCGTCCAGCCTTGCATGATGAGCGAAAAGCAGAAGCCGACCGCGATACACCACAAGAGCGGAGCAAACCATATCCCCTGCCGAATTACCAGCAACTGAAAGGGAGAAAACAGTATCTGTTCCTGAGGTGGCACATAAAGCAGGTTGAAGACAGGCAATAGATTAATAAAGAGCAGGGCAATACATCCTATAGAGAGCAGCACCAGGGCCAGGCGTAACATGCCGGTCAGGTGATATTTGCGCGGCACCGTCAAATGGAGTTCCAGTGCTGAATCCTGAGTGATTACTGCACCTACCACCACGCCCCCAACAAGCGGTAAGAGCATCTCTGGCACCGCCATCAGGAAGCGTTTCGGATCAGTTTTTAGAGCGAACAATAAGAAGGTGAGGGGAATTGTGCCCATCACTATCAGTAAAGGCGTCAAGGTGGCCCAACGACCCATAATTTTGAGTTCATAATAGAGGCGGTCCAGTATCAAGAGAACATCTCCTTTTTCTTCATAACATCTACAATGCTGCCAGGCGTGGCTGTCGGGGCGCGTAGAGGGCGGCTATGATAAGCAGCCCGATGGACAGTATGAGCAAGATAGGGCTGGTTTGCCAGTTCTGCGAGATCACGAAATCGAACGTGAGCCAGTGCTGCTGGCTGTGAAACACTACTGTTTGCGAAAGCTCGACGACAAGGGCCGCATATGTGGCAAGCCATGAGCCCATGAGCAGTGAAAGCGTCAGCGTCAACGACGAGAGTAACACCAGAGGCCCAAACCAGAGTTGTATCGTCGCCCAGAAGCCCCCGCCATCCAACAATGCCACTATCGCCGAGGCACCGGCAGCCAGCAAGATATTGTATCCAACGACCAGCAGGAAGCGACTGAACATCACCACACGAATAGAGGTTGGGGTTGAAAGCGTCAACTCGAACGCACTATCATGCTCCCCCCCAAAGATAAACGCAGTGCCAGTAGCGGCAGCGACCGTTGTCAACAACGCCAGGAACAGACTCGCAGTATGGGCATCACCTTTGAACAGAAATGGAACGGGCAAGTACTGGATGCCCCATACGAGCAAAAGCAGCAACGTACTTATCCAGATACTTTTGGGAATCAGAGCTATCTGCCGCGAGAAGATCAGACAATAGCGCATCATCACGCGGGGCCATGTCGCACATGGTTGCGCAGCTTCTCCCAGCGATACCGCATCAAGTATAGCCACCTGGGGAGCAGCCTCAGAAGGCGAGAGAGAGCTATTGAGCGCAAATGTAGCGGCATCGCGCACGTTGCTATGAGAATCATGCTGAGCAGCGAGAAGCAGCGATTTGATTGGATCAGGTCCGTGATTTCCCAATTCGACGAGAGTCAGGATGACCATTTCGCGTACCTCCCAGGCAGGATCTTGCATGGAGCGCAACAATATATCGAACGGCGCGTGCTCTCCCAGGCGTCCCAGCGCGTGGACGGCAGCGGCACGAACAAGGCGATGCTCGTCGTTCAATGCCTTCAGCAGCAGATCACGCGAAGACAGCTTATCCGCGCCTCCCAGTGCATGCACAGCGGCGGCGCGGATCTCCCATTGTGGATGCTGAAGGGCGACCATATGTTCCTGTTCAGGTATGCGAGCAGAAAGATAGCTTTTGCGTTGCTCCAGACGGTTCATCACGTTGGTAAGAAGAGAGGGCGGCGCTTGTTCAGATGACTTCAGGACCTCTTGCTTCTGGATCTCATGATGCTCCATGACGATATTCCCTCTTTGCTATTTCTGGCGTATTGAGCTGCGTGCGCAATAGCCGAATACCCCGCGAGATGGTGGATTTGACGGTGCCCAAAGGTTGATCAAGCAACTCGGCAATCTCCTGGTAGGGGAGATGTTCAAAGAAATAACAGGTAATGGCAACACGATAGCGTTCCGGCAGTTGAGCCACCAGCATTTCGAGTTCCTGACGCTGCTCCTGGTGTTCAAACAACAACTCTGGACGCGCTTCCTCCTCACCTTCCATCTCCAATACAGGGCTGTTATCCAGGGGCACCAGTTGCAAGCGCGAACCACGGGCATGATGGGTATAGACGTTGAGCGTCACACGATATAACCACGCCTGCAGCTTGAGTGCCTGGATACGTTGCGGCGAGTAGTTCTCCAGCGAAACATAGGCGCTGACAAATGCTTCCTGGACAATATCTTCCGCATCCTGCACACTTCCCGTCAGGCGGCGCGCGAAGGCGAAGAGGCGGTGCTGATAGCACAGAACCACCTGCTTGAAGTGTTGATGCAGGTCTGTCGCCAGCAAGAGCAACAGGACCTGATCACCTTGATCCATAGCGTCACCTTCCTACAAACAAAAGAAAAGAAAGATTCTCCCCCCGTTTACGTTCGCCAATGCTGGCGAGTGCAGGCGGTATAGAGAGGCGTTCTATCAAATACATACCAGAAAGTGTGTATCTGGTTGCAAAGGGCTTGCGGTGGAGTAAAAGAGTCTGAAGGGGGCCAGCGGTTTACAAATTCGTGTTCTCTTGTCTACTCTCTGCAATCACTGTCTATTCCGAGCACAAATTTCGAAAAACGTGTCTATGACATCGCACCAAAAAGAACGCCCTCTACCCTCGCTACTCTGCTGATCTGGCGAGAAGTGAGCGAACACCTTTTAGCTGTTCCTGCACCCGTCCCTCCTTCCAGCTAGCTCGGCCAACAAGGCAGTCTTGCGCGCAGGCGGGATGAAGGAGGCGCGGATGGCGTTGGTAGTGAAGTCTATAAGTTCGGCAAGCGAGAAGCCGAGGGCGTGTGCCAGCGCGTACTCTCGACCGATGGTGGTCGCGATCTGGACGGGCACATCGGTACAGAGGGCGACGGGAATCCCGTGCTCCACGAACTGATGAATGGGATGCTCCTCGTAGGATGGCACTGCGCCCAAGACGACGTTGCAGCTCAGCGAACATTCCACCGTCACCCCGCTGTGGGCAAGCTGTTCTAGCAGGCGTGGGTCACGCGTCGCATAGACCGCGTGTCCGATCCGGCTCAAGTGGGGCACCCGCAGGGCGGCGGCGATATTGGCGGTGGAGAACTCACCAGCATGTGCGGTAATGGCTAGCCCCACGTCCGCTGCCCGCTCGGCAGCGCGATACATTGGCTTCCACTCGGCTTCGGCATCGTAGGGCTGGTACAGCAAGTCAATGCCGGCCAGTCCGTCACGCTCTTGTGCCGCGCGTACACACGCGTCCAGCAGGCGTTCTAGCAGCTCGGGCGTCTTCCACGGCATGAGGATGCAGATCGCCTCCGCGCGCAAGGCAGGATGACTCGCTTGCACCCGTCGCTCCGCCTCGCGGAAGAGCGCCATGAAGCCGGGGCGCAGCACTTCTTCCTGGCCGAAGCGCACCTCTACCAGCACCGCCCCATCCGCCGCCGCCTCTTCTAGCGCATCTTCCACCCAGGCGACGAAATGCTCCGCACGGTCATAACTGCCAGGAGGGGTTGGCTTGATTTCACCCAGCCGCTGCAGCCGTGCGCTCCCCGGTGGAGTCTCCGCCATCAGCCGCCGCGCCCACCCGCGCCAGTCATAGGCTGACCGACCCTCGCGCCGCGCCAACACACGGTCCAGGCGCGGTGACCACTGCTGGTGGAGGTGGAGGTCGGCTTTGGGCAGCGCAGCGACCGCGGGATGGATCGGTACCTCGCCGAGCGGGTCAAGCGGCGGATTCTTGATGTTCTCCATAGGTGATGGTCTCCGTTCTCTCGGACTTGTCCAAACATGGACACTCATCCATTCCAGTGTCAAGTTCCTGCATCAACGACCACTGCGAACATTTCTGCTCATCTGACATGATCGTGAACCAGGGCATCAATTCCCGCCGAACTGGCGGTATTCGTGTGAAGGAGGCTTGGTTTTCACCTTCTTCACAGATCTATTCTCGCACCTCAAAGCCTAAATAGGAAGAGAGAAATGACCACAAATGGGTACATTGAACCATAAAACCAGAAACGAGTTTCAACTCCTGAAGAAGCATATTCCGATCAATGGCTACGCCGCAAGAAAGCAAGCCGTTTTTCTCACCAAAAGTGAGACAGAACCCACTTCGGACGTCATTTACCAGGCGTCGAAAGCGGGTGGTCCAAGCAAACGAGCCCTCTACCCATCCATCGCCGAGGCAAGCGCACAAAGTGGACTTGGCCCGAAAATATGGGTCAAGTCCAGTGCAGCGCCATGGATAATTAATATTGGCATCCGTATGTATGCCTCTAAGTGGTTCTTAGATGTAGCTAAAACTATGTTGGGAGGGAGGTGCTGTAAGGAGCGTGGTAAGGCGTACTCAAATATAAGATATGGGCATGGCGTCAATACTGCTTTGTTTACAGCAATTTCTCCCGTGTTTAAATCTATATCCTCTGCTTTAAAATCACAGCAAAATATGTTTGCTGTTGTTACTATAGATGGTATAAATATTTTTTTCTCGAAAGGTATAGGTTGTGATTTTGTATCAGAACCTAGTAAATTGTAATACTCACTCTCCTCGATGATAATTGCTTGTGTGGCTAAAGCGATTTGATTAGAGGCTTCCGTAACTGCCGCGTTAGAGGTTTTTGTCTTTTCTGCTCTTTGGTGGCTCTGATATGAGCCTTTAACTTCTCTAGCTTCTTCTGTGATAATTAAATCTTTTTGAAATAGTTCCTTAAAAGGAAAAGGGACAAAACCACGGCCAACTAGCCAACTATAGTGGTCATCAGGGGAGGGTGCGGATGTAAATTGGGCTATTCTTGGGAATGTAGGGCGTGTTCGTCTTTGTGGTTTCTGAAAGAAGATCCAGTTTATGAAATCTGGATTATTCTTCTTACATTCTATTAGGAGCGCTATTGTGCATTTATAACCACTGATTTCTGCATATATGTCAAGTTTACTTTCTTTTCCGTGGGTTGGTCTTTGGAGTACAGGAAATTCAACAGGGTAATTGGTTTCTTTAACTCTCCATCCTTCAAAATTACTTATTATCTCTTCGCATAGACGCTCGAAAAAGAAACCGTGAATATTAATTGAATGGGTAATTCATTCTTCGTCTGTCTCTGGTTGTTTATTCATGAGTAAATTATAAGCGATAACATCAGTAGTTTCAAGCAAAAACTTCGTAATAGATCAGATACAGCATGTTGCGGATTTATTGTTTCTAGATGGCGTGTTTGAGAGGTTAGGGGATTTTAAGTCCCAACAATATCCTAATTAGCTCTAGAAGCGGCTTCGTCTACTTGTGGTGGTGTCTAAGTCAGGGGATATTATTGTGTTTATAAGGCCGTGATTTGAGAAGCCTGTTCCTCGTATGGCTTGCTATTTAGCAATAACTTATATCCTGTCGTATAGGTAGAAAGTGTGTACGTGATTAGATTAGGGTTAGGTTGCTTTTGGCTGCACACTTATTTTCTTAGCAGACGCAGGAAGTTTGCTACGACCTTATCAGGTTGTTGGTAGCATTCATGAGCGTCATAATGCTGTACAATTTGGATACCATGAGCGAGGAAGTCCCTGTCTCTTTTATGGTCTTCGGTAGTACGTGAAGGAGGATGAAAAGGTTCGCCATCTACTTCAAGAATACCCCACTTACCATTATCACAAATTATGAAGTCAGCCTCCTTGGTTCCTCTCCCATCCTCTATATTGAGTCGTGCTAAACAATTCGGTAGAAACATGACCTTTGCCCTTTCTAGGGCTTCGGCAATTCTTTTCTCGGTCTCTGAGCGAAACCGTAAGTTTCTCCATATTATGGTCGCTCTATTCTTAATCTCTATGCCCTGATTATGTGCCTCTTTTCCCTGGACAATCTCAAGCATTTGTTCCTTCCAATTAGGCTCGACATCGACAAGATTTGCTAAAGGAATAATTTCGTTCACATAATCTTTGGCGGGTAGCACAGCATTGAAGGCGTTTATAATTTGTTTTGTTATTTGGTGGTCTTTGTCCTTAATGATTTGATAAATATATCTAGGGCCTCTGAGGTAAAGGCTATAAGCGGTACCCTCCCAATTTTGGTTCTGAAATGCGAGTTCTGCTGTGCAAGAGAGTAGTGTAAGTGCTGTTTCATTCTCTTTTTCGCTTATTAGGAAGTATACAGCACTTGCATGCATCTGTTCGTCAAAAGATACTTGGTTTTGTTCCATATATGCGATCTTACCCTTATCCTCAATCCACTAAAGTTGGGGTCATTTTAGTCTATGATGTATCTTTTGTCAATAAAAACCTTTTGATACTTCATTAATATTCGGAAAGTGGCTTTTTAGCTAGGCGGTAGAATTGTAAAGCAGTGCGCTAGGGGTTCGGTCTCTTTGTTGCTAGCTTAAAGGGCCTTGAGAAGCTTGGTCATAGTAAGTATGTTGGGTGCTATGACCAAGCTCCTCCGTGTGTTTTTTGAGTCGGAGCCAACTACTTTTGATTTGATGTCGGTGCTTGTCGGTTACATTGAGAGATGCCCCCAAATTTAAAGGGTCTGCAACAATAATATATTCATGGCTTAACCTGTAGGATTTGTTCTGGCATTATCATCTTCGTTTTTGCTATTATTATTTTCTGATGGAATCTGTTGAGATCTGATTGTTTTAGGTCTTGTGGCTTTTGTTGTTTTTGATGTATTCGATAAGCACCTCAACAATGCTAAGTTGCTGTCCCAATTAATACGGTGGAAGAAGGCTTCTCTGGAAACCGCGTTTTCAATCTTATTCAAAAAAGAGTCAACCCATTTATAATATTCCCATCCATTGGATGATAGTATAGCGCCAAGCTTTATTGTGATTTTTATATCTATGTAGATTTCATCAAGTCCATAGCTTAGTAATATACCTTTAGATGTAGGTGTTTCTTGTAGTTTGAGATTTAAGTAATATTCTTCAAATTTTTCTGGTAGAACTGTCGCGTAGCCGTCGTAACGGATAGCTAGGAGTATTTTTAGCTTTTTTGTTTCGATTTCAAGCTTATTTTTTTCGGGTCTTGTTACTTTGCTGCCTTTGGGTAGAGTTAAACCGAATTTTTTGTAAATTGCCCCATTGCTATAAGCATATACTACTTCCCTGTCGTTTGTATCATCTTCAAAACCTGCAAATGCGGACCTTTCAGACATAGGTCTTGAAAATAATTCGAGGAATTTATTGCTCAGTAAAACTGAAGGAATGTCTTGACGACTATATTCAGCCAAATTCGTCTTTTTAAATGGTTGGTTATGAAAATAGTCATCTAGATGTATCGAAAGCTTTTCTAGTAAATAATATTCAACCGCTTCTGTAATTAACTGTTGAGCGTCTTTATGGTGCTTTTTCCAGAGCGTTAACAGTGCAGGATTTTCTGTGAAGCCTCCTTGTATATACCTATGAATTTCCTCTGAAAAATCGTATCCTGGTACGTAGGCGATATTGTTTACCCCTGACTCTTGGATAATAAAGGCTTCATATGTATGACTTTTTGTGCGTGTGCTAAATAAGCTGAGCAGTGAGTATGCTATAGACACAAGACAAAGAGATATTCCAGCTAATAAAATTACTAGAGATTTTTTGTCCAACCAGTTTAATAGTTGATCGGCAATAAGATTGACTCCAAGAGACAACAAAATCGCAATAATAACTAACTCTACTAGGTTTTTGCGGCTGAGCTTAACGTTTTGAATAACTGTGTTTTTGTCTTCCATAGATTGTTGGCCTCTCTACCCGCTTTATTACCTCTTAATATAAGACGTATGAATAAATCAGTAATAAAAACCGAAAAACGTAGTTTTCCCTGGTCGGTTAAGTAAATACAGCCGATTGTTTGTGATACTGCTTTTTCTACTATTATAAGCTTTGAAAATAATTACTTGTTCCTGTCTGTTTTCAGTGCATGAGCAATTGGTTAATTAACAAAAGTTGAGCAATAACCTGTTTACTTTATCATGCTCCATGAATGCAGATTTCTTTATCACGAGCATAGCGCCAGATTGTGTCTGGATGCTGTTACTGGTATAGGTTGTGTTTACGATAAGAAAAAAGAACGATCTGTATAATGGCCAGCTATTTAGCGTATCGGGAGCAAAATAAAAGAAGTTTTCTAGCTTGCTAAACTCGCTTCTCAAGAGGTTTTTTGTTACTTTGAGGCGGTTTGAATAAGCTACTTTGTTTTTGTATTACACTAGCAAGTCATTAGGAGAACAGGAGGTGTGCCTGTGATTGCATCGATAGTTGGGATTGTGTGGCTCGCTCTTGCTTGTATGTATGCTTGCTGCGATGTTTCTTTTGCGGAACATGTCAGGGAAGTTCATTATCGTTGAGCGGGGGCTTTTGTGTGGTCTTGCTCTTATTGCGTTGAGTCTGGTTGTCTACGGAGTCGTTTCGTTCCCCCGTTGATAGGGGCTAGTTCACCGTCCCTAGCTGTGGTACTGGTCGGGTGCTACGGCTGGGGACGGTGGGTGGAGCCGAAGGCGACGAGCCTCCTTGAGAGCAGAGGCCCGCCGGAGGCACTATCGTTGTGCAGGATGTTGGCTCCCGAAGGGCTGGGAGAGCAAGCGATGCCGCCAAGCCCGACCCTTGACACAGCGGGTACGCTCGGAGTGCGAAAGCGATCTGGTGGGGTGGTGGACGATGCAGTACCAGATCGCTTTCGGCACGCAGTGCTTTCCCCGCCAGCGTCAAGGGCGGCATCGCCTCCCAGCCCGCCGGAGTGTTCCCGTCGAGCGGCGTCAGCTTCCAAGCTCCGCGAAGCGGTTCCTTGATTGGGAGGGGGTGGGTGGTGCAAGGTTGTGGGGGTTGCGGCTGTACGCGCCGTCCGACTCGGTGGGGCCTGCGGTTCCACCCTGTCGGGCGGACGACGTAGCAGCCGCCCAGGGCGCGGGACAAGTATATCGCGCCTATAAAAGTCCAAAGGGAAAAGAGCGTCGGCGGTCATATGGGGAATGGATGGATGGTGGATAGGAAGGAAGTGAGGTGTCTATGGGACAAGAAAAAGCAGTCAATCATGGCTTAGATACGCTGGTAGTCAATGCGTATCATACCGACCATACAGGCAATAAGGTCAAGCGAGAACTTGATAACACGCTGCGGGTGCAATTAGAGGAGTGGAAACGAGCAGCGCAAGCAGTAGGGGAAGCGGTTCCGACCTCTTACACGTTTAACGGCTTGACATTGTTGATGCAACCCAACGGGGCGTTACATGGGCAATTTCCCTGGATGCTCAAATCACGGGATATTACACTCTATGTCTCGTCGGGGTCATGGAATGGGATAGGAGCGGTACGCTTTAATAGTGATTTCCTCTGGTCGTCTCAGAGGGTGCTGCATGCGGTGATCTTGGTGCAGGAATTTGTGGATGCCTTCTTTCAGGATGAAATGTACTTGCAAGCCTCGCAGTGGATTTATGTGTGGATATTGCGGGCTGGCAAGGAATAGAACGCCTGGATAAAAAGCGCGATTTTGTGTCTCGCTCGTTCAAGCGTCGCAGTCACGTTGAGCCAGATTGGGGCCATAACACGGATGCAACAGACTATTCCTATGGGCTGCAAGAAACGGGGTTAGATTTCTCGCGTGGGGGTGCCTTATCCCTGACCATCTATGATAAAACGCGTGAGCTAAAAAAGTCGGGAAAAGAGTGGTTTGAGGATTTATGGCGGGCGAACAGCTGGTCAGAAGCTGATGGGCGTGTGTGGCGGGTGGAACTCAAGTACAAGCGTGAAGCTCTGCATGAATTGTGTCAAGAGGTGGATGGGCAAGAGGTGTTTCATGGCATAGAGGATGTGTATGTGCTGCTTGATCGGCTGCCGCTTCTGTGGGCCTATGGTGTGGGGAGTGTGGAGGATGGTGGTTTACCTGGGTGGATGCGCTACGTGGTTCCTGGGAATGATAGAAGGCGGACGCGGTGGCCGACACATCCCGTTTGGAGAGTGGTACAAGGGGCATTCTCATCGTCTCATGAGCGTCCTGAGCAGTTTGGCAGAGTGGTACGCAAGCGGCATAGAGACCACAATGTAGACCGCATGTTAGAGGCGATTGTGGGCTATGCCTCGTCTCTGGCGGCCTACCTGGGCGAAGAGTACGCGACGGAAATGACGGACCTCTCGTTAGTGCTGCACTGGATAGCACAAGCGGGGCCTGCGTACTTAGAGCGGATTGACCGTGATTTTGCTCAGGAAGTCCAGCGCAAGCGGGTACAATTTGGGGCCAGTGGGGAGCAGGACGCGATAGCATAGGAGGTGGTGTATGGGGATGACAAGAGGACAACAACAGGCCGCGATTATCCAGGCTCGTCGTGAGTGGGAAGGAAAATGGGTTCAGTTTGATCTCGGTGATGGGGCTGGTATGCAAAAGGGCGTCGTATCGTTTATTAATGGGCTTGGTGAGGTGTATGTGTCCTATGATTTCGATGAGTATGGCTGTTATACGCTTCCTCTGTGTACGGTTGATGATATCGCGTTGGTGTTGGTGAAAGTATAGCCGGATGTTTGACAGCGTTTTGCAGTGAGAAGAAAGGGGGGATTGAGCAGATTTGATCGGTATGGCTAGCCATTAGAGGATAGGAGGTGTCCTATGGTAGCAATTGCGGGTGTACGTTCAAAGCAATCTGAAAAAGCAGTGGTAAAGCCCTTGTTGCTGACTATTCCTCAGGTGATGGAATGTTTAGGGCTGGGCTATGAACTTATTCAGAAGAAGCAGCTTCCTGTCAAGCGGTTTGGACGTGCGGTACGGGTCTCGTATAGCGATTTACAACAATGGGTTGAGCAATATCAGTAGGTTGTGTGTTCCAGGCATAGGGGAGGAGGTACGCCTATGAGTAAACGTAAGAAGCGTGAAGACGGTGAAGGGTGTGTGTTTCGTAAGCGGGATGATCTGTGGGGGGCGTATATTGTCGGGGAGGATGGCAAGCGTAAATACTTTTATGCGAAGTCGAAGCAGAAAGTACTGGAAAAGTTGGAGGCTGCGCGTGGGGAGAAAAAGCGTGGTATGTTGGTGTTCGCTCCTCAGCAGACGGTAGCGGAGTACCTGGCTTCGTGGCTTGAGCATGGTGTGAAGGGTGTTGTTCGTTCCCGGACGTATGAGCGGTATGAGGAGTGTGTGCGTCTGCATATTACTCCCGCTATTGGTCGTGTGAAGCTGCAAGGCCTGACTCCTGAGCATCTCAAGGCCCTTAAATCTAAAAAGCTGAAAGAGGGTCTTTCGTCTACTACAGTTAGCACTATTCTTATTGTTCTGCATAAAGCGTTGAGTGATGCGGTGAAAGAGGGGCTGATAGGGTACAACGTTTGTGATAAGGTTTCGCTTCCTCGTAAGCAGCATAAAGAGTTGCAGGTGCTCACACCTGAGCAGGCGAGGAAGCTTCTCGATGCTGCAAAAGGGCATCCGAATGAGGCTCTTTTTGTGCTGGCTTTGGCTACGGGCATGCGTCGAGGGGAGTTATTGGGGCTTAAATGGCAAAGACATTGATTTTAATGGTGGTGTTTTGCATGTTCGGCGTACTCTTAGCCGTGTGCCTACTGTCATGGGTGAAGGGGCTGGTTCTCTGGTGGAGTCGGAGCCGAAAACGCGGCAAAGTCGGCGGAGTATCGTCCTGGCTGGTTTTGCGTTGGATGCCTTGCGGAAGCATAAGCAGCTTCAGGACGAATGGCAAAAAGAGGCGGGGGACTCCTGGGAAGGTCGTGATTATGTATTCTGCACTCCTCTGGGACGTGGTATTCATCCTAATACGCTTCGTAAACAGTTTATAGCGTTGGTGGGAAAAGCTGGCGTTCCTGCTATTCGTTTTCATGATCTGCGCCATAGCGTTGCTTCATTACTGTTGATGCGGGGTGTTCATCCAAAGGTGGTGCAGGAGATTTTGGGGCATAGCCAGATTAGTATTACAATGGACATCTATTCTCATGTCTTGCCAATTATGCATCAGGATGCAATGGACCAGCTTCATCAAGCGTTTGCTGAGCAGAATGAAGGGGAAGGGGATGACGATGAAGGCGGCGGAGTGCTGGCACGAATATAGGCTTTTGTGCTGGTTGTTGCACTAGATGTTGCACTAGGGGGTAAAGCCCTAGATAGAAAAATCTCTCGTACGGCTCTACAGGCTGCACGGGAGATTTTTAGTGTACAATTTGTTCGAGCGTAGGGAGCCGGTGAAGGGATTCGAACCCCCGGCCAGTTGTTTACAAAACAACTGCTCTACCCCTGAGCTACACCGGCTTGATGGTTATCCCGCTGACCTTGCTTGATAACCCATCTGACGATGCAAATTATACTCTTAAACTGGCATCACAGTCAAGCCTTTTTCCATACAACTGCGTCTCTTTAACAGGCTCGGTTCTGTTAGCTGATACTATTGAACGAGGCTTGACAGGGAAATATCTGAACTGCTATGCTTCTGATGATGAGATAGCGGAATAATATAGTAAGTGGCGTATAAAAGCTTGAATATATAAGCAACTGCATATTGGTAAGATAGCTCTCCCTCCAGACGAAAGATATTGCGATGATAAACGGCATGTTTCACAGACCGGCGCGCAGCTATCCCGATCCTTTGCCCCAGGAGGAGGTCGTTATTGCTGGCCCTCCCCCGCTGCAGCTTCAACAGCAATCGGGCGCGTGGCTTCAGTATCTGCTTCCCGCGATTAGTAGCCTGGGGTCAGTGCTGTTTTTTATTGCTGAACCCTCCGCGCTACACAATCCCATTACGCTGATCGCCATCGGCAGCATAGTGGTGACTTCGGTCCTCGTAGGTGTGCTCACGCGGGTGATACAATCGCGCAGCGCAAAGAAAATGCTCAAGGTACAACATAATAAGTATCGGGCCTACCTGGATGATCGCAAGAAGATGCTGGAGATGACGGTACAACAACAGCGCGCCACGGCTGAACGGCTCCATCCTCCGCTCGAACAATTACAGATGCGCGTGCGCTTGCAAGAGTATCTCTGGGAACGTCGCTTGAACGATAACGACTTTTTAACAGTGCGCGCCGGGACCGGCACTGTGCCGCTCTGCTGTCCACTTCGCCTGGACCTCGGCTCTAATATCTATGTTGACTATAATGCCGATGTCTTGAACGAAGCCCGTAGCCTTGAGGCGACGTATGCCCAGGTGAGCATGATGCCAGTGGTTATATCTTTGCGCTCGTTTGGCGCGCTCTCCATCTGTGGCAGGTCTGTCCAGACACGTATCTTGCTGCGCTCCATCCTCTGCCATACCGTGGTTCACCATGCCCCCGAAGATGTGCGCATTTTGAGCTACTTTCCTATCGAGGCTACGGCTGAATGGTCATGGCTTAAATGGCTGCCACATACCAGGCGATTGCGCCGGATCAAAAAAGAAAAGTTGGATGCACCCGAAATACTCAATATGCTGGCTAATAGCGTGGAGGATTTCCGGCTGATGCTTGAAAGCCAGGTGTTGCCCGAGCTGGAACGACGCCGCAAATTGGGAAATGATTGGCACGATAATAGAGCTATCGAGATGACCCGTCCCCATTTTATTGTGATTATCGATGGCTTCACACCCCAAAGCCCCGTCGCTCAAATTCCTATTATTGAAGAGTTGCTCCGTGCCTCTTCGCCCGGCGTCTCCGTCATCTGTCTGATCAACCAGCGCCTCCAGGAGCCATCTATCCTGCAAGCCCGCATAGAGATTGCAGCGTCGGGCAGCTTCACGATTGAGGAGACGATCCCGGGCGGGCGTCGGGTGCAGGATGTACAGATCGATTCTGCCGATATTGCCGCCTGCGAAAAGACTGCCCGCACCATGTCACCTCTAAAGCTCAATGAGAAGGGCGCACAGAGCGACCTCTCTCAGGATATTCGCCTGCTCGACCTGCTGGATGTTCATTTTGCTGATCAGGTCTCTATTCGCGCGACCTGGCAAGCTCGCGCTCTCCCCAATATCCTGCACGTTCCCATCGGCATTAACGCCAATGGCGAACCATTGATGATCGATTTAAAGGAGGCCGCTCACGGTGGCATGGGGCCGCATGGGCTGGTTGTGGGCGCGACGGGTTCGGGCAAAAGCGAATTACTGCGTACAATAGTAACCAGCCTGGCAATCACGCACTCACCCGAACTGCTTAACTTTGTGCTGGTCGATTTTAAAGGTGGCGCGTCCTTTGCCGACCTGGCCGCACTCCCTCATGTCGCAGGCATGATTACCAACCTTTCCGACGACCTCTCCCTGGTTGACCGCTTTTACGCGGCTTTGAGCGGTGAGCAGGAAAGACGGCAACGCATGCTGCGCGAAGGCGGGAATCTGGATAATATCAGGCAGTATCAAGCGAAATACCAGCTCACGCCAGGGATGGAGCCGTTACCTTATCTGCTGATTATCGTTGACGAGTTTGCCGAACTGCTCGCAAGCCGCCCCGAATTCCTCGATCTCTTCATCGGGATCGGGCGCATAGGTAGAAGCATCGGCATGCATTTGCTCTTTGCGACTCAACGCCTGGAAGAAGGCAGGCTGAAAGGATTGGCGGGCCACTTGCGCTACCGTATCTGCCTGCGCACCTTTAGCGCGGCTGAAAGCTCGACGATGCTGGATACGCCCGATGCCTTTTACCTGCCCTCGTTCCCCGGCGTTGGCTACTTCAAAGTCGATACTAGCATCTACGAGATGTTTAAAACGGCTTTGATTACCAGCCCCTACATCTCTTCGTCGGCGGACTACGCCGATATGGCTCCCCTTATGCGCGAGTACACGGCGACCGGTCGATTGATCGAGCTGGACACCAACATCTTCGATGCCCCTACTATCGTGGTGTCGCCGAAGAGCAGCAACGAGCAGCCGACAGATATGGATGTGATTATCTCATCGCTCGTCGCTCAGACGCAGGCGGCTCGCTACGCCCCAACTCACCAGGTATGGCTGCCACCTCTGCCCGCGGCCCTGAAACTCGGCTCGGTTTTGCATCTCAATGATTTGCACGCCTGGAGTGACAAATTCTGGCGCAACCAGGCGCCCGGCAACGAGCTACGCGTTCCAGCCGGTCTGCTGGATATCCCGTTGCAGCAGGCGCAGGCGTCGATGGAGCTTGATTTTTCCGGTACGGGTGGACACCTTGCGCTGGTAGGCGCTCCGCAATCTGGGAAGAGCACATTCCTGCGCACGTTAGTGACCTCATTTTTGCTCACCCATTCCCCGCAAGAAGTGCAACTCTACTGCATTGATCTGGGCGGCGGACTGCTGCGCGTGTTTGAAGACGCGCAGCATGTTGGCGCTGTTTGTGGCAAGTCCGAGCGCGATAAAGTGCGCCGGGTCGTGCGACAGATGCGTAAGGTTATTGAAGAGCGGGAGTTTCTTTTCCGCAACCACGGTATTGATAGCATGACCACATTCCGGGCGCGCCGCCGCGCGGGCGAACTGGCAGACGTTCCCTTTGGGGATGTTTTTCTGATCATTGACAATTTTGCCCAGTTTTTCCAGGAGTTCGATCTGCTTGAGCCAGAGATTACCGAGATTGTCGCTGGCGGGCTGACCTACGGAGTACATCTGATCGTCGCCACCAACCGCTGGGCGGAGATCCGCACAAAATTGCGTGATAATATCGGCACGCGCCTGGAATTGCGCCTCAACGATCCGCTCGATTCGGAATTTGGCAAAGCGGTGGCCTCAACCATCCCGGTGGGCGTCCCTGGACGCGGCATCAACAAAAACAAGCTCCAGTTCCAGACCGCTCTGCCTATCATCGATAGCTCTGAGCAGCACAATCTTTCCGTTCAGGAGGCATTGGAAGCGTTAGTGCGCCAGATCCGTCTCTCCTGGAAAGGAAATCCGGCGCCGCCCATTCGTATGCTGCCCGCTCTGGTACGCTGGGAAGACCTGCCCGCGCCCGCGAAAAATCAACCGCCGGGCGTTCCTGTTGGGCTGGAGGAGTTCCGGCTTGATCCTTTGCACATCGACCTGATTGGCGGCGGGCCGCATTTTATCGTGCTGGGCGATATGGAAGCGGGCAAAACCACGCTGCTGCGCACCTGGATGCGCGGCATAGAGCAGCGTTACGACCCGCAAGAAGCCTCGTTCGCCATTATCGATTTTCGCAAAATGTTGCTCGACTTCACCGAGAGCAAGCACCTGCTGACGTACGCCTATAACACGCCGACGCTGGCCGCCTGCGTTGGAAACTTCAAAGCCGACATGGAGAAACGCGTGCAGGCCAATGCTGACGTGCCATTGGGCAAATTGCGTAGCCCCCAGCGTTGGAGCGGACGCCACTACTTCCTGTTCGTCGATGACTATGAATCGCTCGTCACCTCCAGTTCAAGCCCTTTAAATCCGCTCGGAGAGTACTTGCTGGCGGGCCGTGACATCGGTTTTCACCTGGTGCTAACGCGTCGCGTTGGGGGAGTTGGGCGAGCCTCCTTTGAACCCATTTTCCAGCGTCTGCGCGAAATGGGCACCTCGGCCATCATCCTGAGCGGCGATCCGCAGGAGGGCAAGATTCTCTACGGGCAAGCAGCAGGCGTGCTGCCGCCCGGGCGCGGCTACTTCGTGCAGCAGAAGTTCCCCTCGACGCTGATCCAGGTGGCACTGTCGGAACCGGAGCCTGGGGATTAATCACGACCTGGCTACCTGAAGCGCGCAATCAAGGAAGCAGCTCGCCGTTGATCGCGGAATCGTACACCTCCTGAAGCTTTGGCACTGTTTCGTAGTCACGCAGCCCCAGCGGCTCGATCCAGCGCATTTCGCTCGCCTCCCAGTCAGGCTGGACAGCATCAGGCTGGAGCACCTCAAATAAGAAGGGGTGGATGTAGAAATGTCGCCCGAGGTCCGCATCGATATGTTCTACGACCGCGCCGTGTCTGAGCAAGTGTACCTGGTTGCGCTGCAATCCGGTCTCTTCGCGAATCTCGGTGAACGCCTGCTCTTCGGGCGTCACTCCAGGCTCAACAAAGCCGCTGATCCCAGCCCAGCGGTGATGGTAGCTGCCAACACGCTGGCTGCGGCGCGCAATCAAAATGAGCGGCGACCTCTTATCGTCGCGCCGTAGAATGCAAGTCACAACATGGGTGGGACGTATGGGTAATGTTTCATTTTGCTGACTCATGCTCTTTCTCCTCAAAAGATGACAATTTTATCAATCTCCGTTATAATCGCCTCAGACGATACTAACATTAGTAGAGTAACCCTGATAAAACACATCCTTGCTTGAAAATCACACGTATCAGGTAACTTATTGATAATCTTGATACGTTATAACGTGTATATCAATAGCATCATCATAGTTCCTGGAGTATCTCTTTTATGCAAACAGATGAGCCGACCCGGATAGAAAATCCAACCACCGCAGCCGAGGAAACAGCGAATACGACATCTCAGCCAGAAACTACAGAGAGTACATTACAAGTGTGGCGCGCCGCCGCACAGCCGTGGTGGAAAGCTACGCTGGCCGTGCTACCAACATTCCTTATCACGCGTCTGATCTTTATTCTGTTGACATATTTCGGAGGCATTCTCTTTTTCGTGCCCAATTATTCGCAGACCGTGCTGGGATTTCGCGACGTGCTTTATACCTGGTACCACTGGGATGCCATACGCTTCATCACCATCGCCACAAAGGGATATATCTCACCGGACTATGCCGCCTTTTTCCCGCTTTATCCGGCGCTGGAACATGCTTTTACCGCAATTTTCCGTGATGTGCTTCTTACAGGGATGGTTATCTCCAATGTCGCTTTTTTTGGCACGCTGATCGTGCTGTATCGCCTTACCGAAACCGAATTTGACCGCGATACCGCCAGAAGAACCGTTTTCTACCTCTCGATCTTTCCGACTGCGCTTTTCTTTTTCGCCGCTTACAATGAATCGCTGTTTCTCTTCTTCATGCTGCTCACCTTTTATACGCTGCGGCGCGGCCAATGGTGGCTGGCAGGAATTTTTGGCGCGCAGGCAACTTTGACGCGCTCGATTGGCCTCTTGCTGGCAGTCATCTTCGTCTGCGAGTTTCTGCGCCAGAAGCTCCCCGAACTGCGGCAGCAGTGGAGCGAAAAACAGGTACAGCCGCTGCTGCGTTTAGGAGCCAGTTTTGCTGCGGTAGTGCTGATACCGCTTGCGCTCGGCATCTATGCATATGGGCTGAAAATCATCATGGGTGATCCTCTGGCGTTCTCACACGCGCAGGCGCAGTGGCGCACGGGGCTCAATTTCCCCTGGGTCGCACCTTTACGTGCCCTCAAATTCCTGCTTCAGCATTCAATCTTCTCGTTCACCGCGGCCCACATCATGATCGACCTGAGCGCATTAGGGCTTTTCCTGGTACTCATGGTATTGTGCTTCTTCGGCCCGGTACGTCTGGAGCGTCACCAGTGGACCTTCGCTCTGTTTGGCGTGCTGGCTCTCATTTTTGCCGTAACCTTCCCTGGTATACCTGTCCCGGGAGGACTGCTCTACGATCCAATCCCATCCACGCAGCGATTCGTCCTTGAGATCTTCATAGGTTTTATCATCCTGGCACGTCTGGGCCAGCGTCCCCGGTTCCACTTTACTTACCTGTTCCTTGCCTTGCCGCTGCTTGCATTTCTAACCCTGATATTCATGACCGGACGCTGGCTGGTTTAGCCCCAACGGCGTTGGCGGTGGCGTTACTGCGATCCAGGTCTTAGCAACATTTGCACAGAAGAAGATAACTTGCCATATCCTTCCTATTTATTGTATGCTACACTTTAACCAAGCATGAGGCCACCCCCCATTTTTCGTGCTTGACGTATTGTTCACACTTTTATATAGTATGCTTGGCGCATAATATGCCTTTACGTATTACCCACCGATCACAAACCCATAGAGTACCTATTGATATCATCGAGCCTTTATGGGCCTGTTCGTTTTACTATTGGAGGTAGGCCGACGTGTCAAATACAATCGGCGAAGTAGTCCTCATTATTGTAGCACTACTGATAGGAGCTCTATCCGCAGTTTACTTTGGATATAACTTTGGACTGACGCGCAATAAAGAAAAGTTCGAAGAAAGCTTGCGTGCTGAAAAAGAGGCCAGCGAGCGGCGGCTACTGGAAATCCAGAATCAACAACACGAAGCTTTAAAGGAGGCACGGGATGAAAACGCGCGCTTTCGCACTACGATAGAACGCGAGAACGCCGAGCGCCGTGCTGAATTACAGCGTCAGGAACGCCGCTTGCAGAGCAAGGAAGAGACGCTTGAACGCAAGCTTGAAGCGCAAGAACAGCGCGAACGTAAGTTGGCCACCAGAGAACGTAGCATCGAGCAAACGCGCGAAGAACTGGAGGATCTCAAGCGCCAGCAGTTCAAAGAGCTTGAGCGGATTGCCCAGATGACGGAGGAGCAGGCCAAAGACTTGCTCCTCACACGTATTGAATCGCAGGTACGGGCAGAAGCTGCTCAACGCGTACGTATGATTGAAGAGAGCGCGCGCGAAGAAGCGGAGACGCGGGCGCGTGAGATCATTACCCTGGCCATCCAACGTTGCGCCTCCGACCAGGTGGCCGAGTCGGTTGTTTCTGTAGTGCCACTGCCAAACGATGAGATGAAAGGGCGCATCATTGGGCGTGAAGGTCGCAATATCCGCGCGTTGGAAGCTGCAACGGGCGTCGATCTCATCATCGATGACACGCCGGAAGCCGTCATTCTTTCCGGCTTCGATCCCGTACGACGTGAAGTAGCGCGTATCGCCTTAACCCGGCTGATCCTCGATGGGCGCATCCATCCCGCTCGCATTGAAGACGTCGTCGCCAAAGCGCGGCAGGAAGTGGACGCCATTATTCGCGAGGCGGGCGAGAATGCTGCCCTGGAAGCCAGTGTTCACGGCTTGCAGCCGGAACTACTCAAAATTCTTGGTCGGCTCCACTTCCGCACCAGTTACGGACAAAATGTGCTGGCCCACTCGGTTGAAGTTTCTATCCTGGCAGCCACTATCGCCCATGAGCTAGGCGCCGATGTCAATGTATGTAAGACTGCCGCGCTGCTCCATGATATGGGCAAAGCTATCGATCAGGAGGTCGAAGGACCTCACGCCATCGTTGGCGGGGAAGTCGCGCGGCGTTTTGGTAAGTCACCAAAAATCATTCACGCGATGGTGGCGCATCACGCCACCGAGACTGAGCCCCAGACGTTAGAGGCCGCAATCGTCCAGGCCGCCGATGCCATCTCAGCCGCTCGCCCGGGAGCCAGGCGGGAGACAATAGACCTCTACATCAAACGGTTGGAGGCGCTCGAATATATCGCCAATTCTTTTACCGGCGTGGAGAAATCGTTTGCGATCCAGGCAGGCCGCGAAGTGCGCATCATTGTCAAGCCGGAAGAGATCGATGAATTCGCCGCCAGTCGCCTTGCCAGCGAAATCGCTCACAAGATCGAGGAAAGCCTGGATTACCCGGGACAGATCAAAGTCTGCGTTGTACGTGAAACTCGCTCGGTCGATTATGCGAGATAATAGGTAGAAGCAGCGCATAAGTTTTGTGAACTTTCTAAGAACGATTACGATCATAGATCCTCGCCTGTACGCCAGTATGTGTATGCTGGTAATGGAGAATCCTTTGATCGTAATCGTTCCTGAAATTTCACGCGAAAGATTATATAACATATGAGTAACTACTTCGATTCCGCGTTCCTGAGCGAAGCTAGCCGTGAGAGCGGCGTTGAAACGCGGAAGTTATCAAGGTACATCGATCTTCACACCCACTCCACGGCCTCGGATGGCGTCTATTCTCCAACCGAGTTGCTGCATCAGGCCAAAAAGGTAGGGCTGCGCGTGCTGGCTCTGACCGACCACGATACAACCGGAGGGCTGGAGGCGGCGGCAAAGACAGCGCGCGAGCTGGACATTGACTTTATCCCGGGTATCGAGATCAACACCGACGTTCATGGTGGGGAAGTACATGTTCTTGGCTACTACCCCGAATATCAGCGGACGGCATTTCAGCAGATCTTACAGGTGCTACGAGATGCTCGCGAACGGCGCGGCCAGCGCATGGTTGAGCTACTAAACGAGCAGGGCGTGCATATCGCATGGGAGCGCGTCCGCGATATCGCTCAGGGCGCCGTAGGTCGGCCCCATGTCGCCAAAGCGTTACAGGAAGCAGGCTACGTCCAGACTATCGGGGAAGCTTTTGATAAATACATCGGAACAGGGCAGCCCGCCTATGTACCACGTTACAAGCTCACGCCAGAAGACGCTGTGCGCCTGATTGCCAGCGCAAATGGCCTGCCCGTCATGGCCCATCCAATCGAACTGCCGGGCCTTGCCCAGTTGCGCGCCTGGCTGCCAGGTTTACGCGCCGCCGGGCTGGTCGGGCTGGAAACCTATTACGGCCCCTACACGCCAGAGCAAGAAGCGGCGCTACATCAGCTTGCCGATGAATACCATCTCATCCCAACAGGAGGAACCGATTTCCACGGTCCAGGCATCCATCCCACGCCACTTGGGGGACGCTACGTCCCGTATGAAGCGGTTGAGCGCCTTAAAGCAGCAGCGGCAGAGCGGCATGGCAAGGACCCCGTAGCATTCACACTGCCTCCTCCTGTTGAGGAAAAGTAGGAGGATGAGCTGCTATCTTGTGGAGGTAAGAACAAGTGGCTTGCGCAGGATAGCAGCAAAGGAGCCAGCTTTGAACCAGGAAAAACGTTCTACACGGCCCTATCTCTGGGTACGCCAGTTATTCGAGACGATCACCCTGATCCTTCTGATGATCCTCGCTATCCGGCTCGGGTTACAAAACTTTCATATTGAAGGCCAGAGCATGGAGCCAACATTGCACAATTATGAATATATTATCGTTGATAAAGTGACGTATCTCCTGCACCCACCTGAACGGGGAGATGTGATTGTCTTCCACTACCCGGTGGCCCCCCAGGAGGATTTTATCAAGCGCGTTATCGCCATTCCTGGCGACACCATTACCATTATCAATAAAACTGTGATGATCAATGGCGTAACTCTACAAGAACCATATATTAACAAGAATGATCCTTTTACCCCTTATCCATCTTCTCAAACATGGCATGTCGGCATAGATCAGTACTTTGTGATGGGAGACAATCGGGGCAATAGCTCGGATTCCAGGCAGTGGGGCTTCGTCCCGCGCCAGAATATCATTGGGAAAGCCGATCTGGTCTACTGGCCTATGGATGTCAATAACTTCGGGCTACTCCCCGATGTTAGCAGCGTCTTTGCCAAAATACATCAATAGACATAGATATGCCAGCCCTTCGCACGAAAGGCTGGCATATTCATGCGATGAAAGGCAATAACTTATCCCTGCCTCAAAACCTCTCGACGAGCGGCCAGCCGCCAGCGACTGGTCTCTTCGCCATTGCTTCCGCCCGTAACCGGCTGCCTGCGCAGTTTCTCCTCCTCTGCCTGCTCCTGCATAAGCAAGCTTCCGATGATAGCGGCGACCTGGGCAGCAGAAATTTCACCTTCCGTCGTACTGATCTGGGCTTCCTCCGTTGCCAGACGTTGTTTACGCGTATCCCATTCTTCGGCAATAAAGTCGGTAGACATATCACCAGCGATGAAGCGGGGATGCTCCATCAGCCAGCGGGCAAAGGGCAGGGTTGTGCGTACGCCAACAACATGGTATTCGGCGAGGGCGCGGCGCATGCGCGCAATTGCCTGCGCTCGATCCTTGCCCCAGACGATCAGCTTCGACAGCAGAGGATCGTAAAAGAGCGGCACCTGCAAACCAGGGTACAGGCTGCTATCGACGCGTACCCCCGGCCCTGATGGCTCCTGCACCGCCAGAACTGCTCCGGTGGCCGGAAGGAAGCGGTTTTCGGGGTCCTCCGCCGAGATACGGCATTCCATCGCTGAGCCGCGCAGCTCGATCTGCTCCTGGGTGAAGGAGAGAGGCAGGCCCGCGGCCACGCGAAACTGCTCCTGCACCAGGTCCACCCCGGTACACCACTCGGTCACTGGATGCTCCACCTGGATGCGCGCGTTGACCTCTAAGAAATAGAAATTGCGGTCTGGCCCGACCAGGAATTCAGCCGTACCGGCATTGACATAACGAATGGTGCGGATCAGATTAACGGTAGCCGAAGTCATACGTTCGCGCAATGCAGCATCCACGATGGGGGAGGGCGATTCCTCGACCAGCTTCTGATGGCGGCGCTGGACGCTGCACTCGCGCTCGCCCAGATGTACCACATGCCCATGCGTATCAGCAATAAACTGTACCTCGATATGGCGCGCGGGCGCAATGGCTTTCTCCAGATAGACGCGGCCATCGCCGAACGCGCTCCTGGCCTCGCTGCGAGCCGTGCGCAGGGATGAGAGGAGATCCTTCGGCTCGCGCACAAAACGAATGCCCTTCCCACCGCCGCCGGCAGCGGCTTTTAACAGAATGGGATAGCCCAGTTGTTCGGCAATCTCCACAGCCAGTTCATCGCCTTCAACATCGGACATTGCTCCAGGCACAATTGGCACTCCTGCGGCCTGGGCGGTACGGCGAGCGGCTGTCTTCTCGCCCATCGCCAACTGCGCTTCCACCGGTGGCCCAACGAAGATCAGGCCAGCATCCTGACATGCCTCAACAAAGGCTGCATTCTCTGCCAGAAAGCCATAGCCCGGGTGAACTGCCTGCGCCCCCGAACGTTTTGCCACATCAATCAATGTTGGAATATGCAAATAGCTTTTGGTCGCCTGAGCGGGACCGATATAATAAGCCTCATCGGCCATGCGTACATGCAGCGCGCTGCGGTCTGCTTCGCTATATACCGCCACGCTCTTCAATCCCAGTTCCCGGCAGGCGCGAATGACGCGGAGAGCGATCTCCCCCCGGTTGGCAATAAGCACCTTTTGAAAAGGCCACTGAACTACAGAGAAAGCGTCCATATAGGCTCCTTTTGCGAGTTTTCTATGGCCCATAGTATAGCACGTTCTCCCTATGTCGCACTAGGAAAATCGGGTTACTGATCAGGCGCGATATTCCCTTTTCTACTAAAGTGCAGTACACTCGTGTTTGATTGCCCATATTGTGGACTTTCAATCCATCAACATTACGGCAATCCCGTGACAGTAACCTGAGGCCGTTGAGGAGGACCCGGCAATATGTCTAGATTTATCTCAAATATCCCCATTTCACGCCGCCTGGCCTGGGCGTTTCTTCTCGCGGCACTGATCCCAGGTCTTGCTATCCTGGCGCAGAGCTTCATCTTCAGTAATATACAGAACGAACGCAGTCAGGCCGTACAGACGAGCATCAACTCGCTCAAAGCTACTACGGCTGCCGAGGCGGATTTGCAGGATATGAGTGCAGCCCTCAATCTCGCTTATCAAGATCAGTACGTGTCTAATAGCGTCATTTTGCAGGGACAAACGCAGGGAATTATCAAGAATATTCGCACCAACGCTACTCAATTCAACGATACGGCTCGCCTGTATCAACAGAGCTACCAGGTAGCAACGTCACCACAAATGCAGGACATCCGTAATATCCTGCTGACCGATAATCCTGATACGCTCTTGCCCAACAAGCAGCAGCAGTCTATCTCTATGGTGCTGGATCAGCTCTGGCCCGACTATAGAGATGCCCAAAATCGGGTATTGCAGAGTATTGCTGTGAATGCTCCCAAAGCCCAGGTTAATGCCCTTTTGGATCAGGCCAGGCAAAAATATCTTCCCCTCGAAAGCGAGTGGGCGCAGATCGCGCAGATCGCCGAAGACATGAGCAACGGAGTCGCGCAGGCTGGCCCCTCGCAGATGAACCCGGTGATTACATCGGCCATTATCATCTTTCTGAGCACTGTCGTCATCATCAGCATCATCGGTTATGTCATACGGCGCACTATCACGCACCCCTTAATCGAGCTGGCGACGCTGACGAAACGTATTGCAAAAGGAGAAACAAACGCGCGCGCGTTCATTGCTGGCCGCGATGAAATCCATATTGTGGCTAATTCCATGAATAATATGCTGGATAACATCGTACGCCTCATCCAGGAAACGCAATCACAGCGCGATGCTCTGCAAGGGCAGGTAGAGAAGCTGGTCAGCGAAGTCAGCGGCGTTGGCGAAGGCGATCTACGCGTACAGGCCGAAGTAACCGCCGATGCTCTGGGCGTGCTGGCCGACTCCTTTAACTATATGGTGGAAGAACTGGGTAGCCTGGTTGTGCGCGTTAAAATGGTGGCACACGAGGTCGGCAATTCAACCACCGCCATCCTTGATCGTATGACCCAACTGGTGGAGACGGGCGACCAGCAGATCAACCAGATTGCCGGGGCGGTTGTGGAAGTAGAGCAAATGACCACATCCAGCCGCCAGGTAGCTGAACGCGCCCAGGTTCTCTACGACGTGGCGCGTGTGGCTCGTCAGGACGCCCAGGTCGGGCGAGAATCAGTCATGCAGGCAATTGAGGGCATGGGCCGCATCAACGAGAACGTCCAGGCTACAGCCAGCAAAGTACAGGTGCTGGGTGATCGTTCGCGTGAAATTAACGATGTTGTCGAGGCTATCTCCAGCATCGCTCATCAGACGAACCGCCTTGCGCTCGACGCCGCCATCCAGGCTGCTATGGCCGGTGAAAACGGCAAGGGCTTTGGCGCAGTCGCTGCTGACATCCGCCGCCTGGCGGAACGCGCCAAAGATCAGGCGGGCACCATCACCCGCATTGTGCGCAGCGTCCGTGAAGATATCGGGGCCGTCGCCGTTTCCATGCAGGATACCGAGCGCGAGACCGCTGGCGGAACACGGTTGACGCAAGAGGCTGGCGTCGCGCTAGAATCAATCTTCGCTGCTGTCGAGCACCAGGCCCGCGAAATTGAAAACATCAACCAGGTTGCCATCCAACAGCTCCAGTCTTCAAGCTCGGTAGTGCAAATTATGCATACCATTTCTGAATCAACCCAGCAGGGTAGTTTAAGCACGCGCGATGCCTCGCAAAACATGGAACGTCTGGCACGTCTGGTTGAGCAGCTCCGCTCTTCGGTCGAAGCATTCAAGCTGCGAGAAAATCAGGGTTACGTCGGCCAGAAATTGAACACCAGCATCATAATGGAGGAAGAGCCTGAGAATCCCCTCACTGTGAGCGGCGTTCTGCGTACCGTCACCGCACCGCCAGCTCCTCCCATGTCCCGCACGGGTATCAGTGGCGTCAATAATACACCGTACGCCGAAGATCCCTTCCCTTTTTACCCGCCGCCGCATACAAACAGCCAGCCAGTGAGGAATAGCCAGTCGTTGAAAACCTCCGGCAATAACTGGGGCTGGCCCCACACCTCAGACCAGCATAGCAGCGGTCAGTGGCCCAGCTACGAGGAACAATACGACAATTATAATGGCGCAGGCCGATAATATCGCATAGCGGCAAGCAATCCTCCCTCTGATATCCTGACGGATATGTCAGAGGGAGCACTTTTTTATCCATTTCTTATCTTTTCAGTCAATCCATAACCTTTTAGTTATATATAGCATCCATAAGACCTATCCAATTTCGTAGACTTCCATCTGTTTTCCCTGTTAGACTTATCTTATGCCCGTGAGAATGTTGGTATGGGAACTTCTGAAGAGCTTTTCTTCGGAAATATATCACCGGAGGTTATACATGACCGCACAGAGAATAATGACCAGGGATGCTTCAAAAGAGATGTACACCGCGATAAGAGAAGTATTCACGACATTGGAAATCCATGTTCCTTTACGGCGTCTTGTCTGGACATGTGAAATCTGTGGTATGGTACATTCGGGCGTTGCTCCAGAAGCCTGCGATAGTTGTGGCGCTACCGATGCTATTGCGTTACAGCAGGACATTCGCCCAGAAGTAAATTCCCGCTGGTAATATCTTTTCTCCTGGCTCTCACCAATTTAAAATAAATTAACGCGCATTGGCCTGCCGGACCGCTTCATAAAGGATAATACCGGTGGCCATCGCCGCGTTTAATGACTCCACCCCATTGGCCAATGGTATGCTCACGGTCAGCGTTGTCAATGCCCGCGCCTCTTGAGAGGGACCATGCGCCTCATTCCCGATAATGAGCGCAAAGGGACGCGTAAGATCCTGCTCATAATACCGCTCCAGGCTTCCAGCTTCCGCTAACAACACCCGGGGAGTTTGCGCGCAATGGGACGTAATCCTCTCCGCGATTACACTCCAGGCCATATCCGTTTCCACGGGCAAAGCAATATGAGCGCCTGCCGCCGCACGTATAACCTTAGGGCTATAATAATCAACGCAATTCGCGGTCAGCAATACCGCCTGCACATCAGCGGCCAGGGCTGTGCGTAAAATGGTACCGAGATTACCAGGATCGGCCAGATCATCCAAAACAAGTAGCGCAGGACGCGGTGCATCACGGCGGCGCGTCATCAGTGTGGCCGGATCGAAAATTCTCTGTGGCAGCACGCTGACCACGCCTTGCGCCGCCTGCACGTCGCTGATCGCGTCCATCACCCGCTCGCTCACCTCTATCAACCGCGAGGAGACCAATCCCGGTACATGCAGCAAACGCTGTAGCAACGCGCTGCCTTTAGCGGTATGTTGTAGCAATGCGGGCTGGTAATACACTTCCTCCGGCAGCACATCAGCATCCAGCAGGGCTTCAAGAAGATGTGGGCCTTCCATCAAAAAAAGGCCGTACTTCTTACGGCCTCGCGTCGTCTGTAATGCCTGCACTTTGCTGATGCGGGGATTCGATAGACTGGTGATAAGCGTCATAACAAATTTTCAGTCTTTCCCCTCAGCTAAAATCAATGCTAACGAACACCCCGTAGGGGCAGTGCCTCGCGCCTGCCCTCCAACGATGCAATAGGTGAACGGGGGCAGGCGCGAGGCACTGCCCCTACAGTAGCCTATTCAGCGATGGCAGCCAGAGCCGTTTTGACGATTGAGCCAAAGGCAGCTTCGTCATGCACAGCCATTTCAGCCAGGATCTTGCGATCAACATCGATATTGGCAACGTGGATTGCATGCATGAGCTTGCTGTAGCTCACACCATACATGCGAGCAGCGGCGTTAATGCGCGCAATCCAGAGGCCGCGCATATCCCGCTTGCGGGTCCGCCGGTCGCGATACATGTACGCCATTGAGCGCATGACTGACTCGTGTGCGGGACGAAAGAGTCGCCGGCGTGTAGCACGATGGCCCTCGGCCATCTGTAAAACTTTTTTATGCTTCTTATGAGCGGTAACGCCACGTTTTACTCTGGGCATAGTTCTTTACCTATCCTCCTGATCATGATGCTAGAAAGCGTAGGGGAGCAGACGCTTCATCCGGCGCGTATCGCTGGTAGCCAGTTGAAAGTCTTTGTCAGCCGAACGAACAAGCCCGGGCGATTTGTGGCGGCGCAGGTGGCTGATAGCCACTTTACGGCGCATAAACTTGCCAGAAGCGGTTACTTTCACCCGCTTGGCCATAGCCTTGTGTGTTTTTAGTTTCTGCTTCATCTTTCTTTACTTTCTGGATATCTTCGCGGGGCAACATTCTCAAATTTCATGCACAACCCATGATTGTGTGAGCGTAAAAAGCACAGGCACAACAGGAGAGTGGCAGTAGAAGCGGTTTATTCGCACAAACCCTTCAATCTATAGACCCATCAAAGGCGCAGAGAAGCCTTTTTCAGGAGCTAGACCCCGCATGCCCAACGATTATATCATAGGCGAGTCACGCGTGCAATAGTACCACGACCTGGCTTTTCTTCCTCTTTTTTCCGCTTTTCCACTTTCTCAACGTATGATAAGAATAGCTATATGAAAAAGGAGTACACCCCGACTCCGACTCTATTGTCAGATATAGCGAACAATGTTATAATGGCGTGGTATTGATGGCCTCTCTTCTGCTTGTGCGCGCCAACGACGCCACAGATGAGTTGGAAGGAGGATATCAACCCCACGACCAGCGTGGGACAATTTTTGTTGAGGCCGCAAACTATTCAGCGGCATCTGTTACTGGCATCAATGTCATATTGATGCTCCACTACTCCGGCAGGGAATCAGCTTGCGAAAAGCTATCTGACCGGATGTATACCCAGAGGAAGGAGGTTGCTTCGTGAGACGAGACTACGAACTCGCGTTCATTCTCAATCCCGAAGTCAACGAAGAAGAGGTACGCACCTTTCAGGATCGTATCGAACAGATCGTCGCAACCTATGGCGGTCAAATCGTGAAAGTTAACCAGTGGGGACGGCGCCGACTGGCATACCCCATTGAGCGCCACCGCGATGGTCTCTACACATTCATTGATATGATTCTGACACCGGAGACTGTAGCCGAACTCGAACGCATGCTGAAGGTTTCCGAGATCGTGCTCCGGCACATGGTCAAGAGGCGCGATCCAAAAGCTGTTCAAAAAGAGCGTGAGGAGCGCGAGGAACGTGAAGCCCGCGCCGCTGCCGCCGCATCGGCTGCTCCAGCAGAAGAGGCAACAGCAGAGGGGGAAACAACAACGGAGCAAGCGCCTGAAGAGGCCACTGCCCCGGCAGAAACTCCCGTGGAAGACGTTCCTGTATTGACAGAGGCGGAAACGGCAGATGTTCCACCAGCTATTGTTGAAGAATCGATTGAAGCCTGATCGGCATACAGTTGGGTACGATCTTTCAATCTCCAGAAGAAAGGGTCGGGGTTTGTTTATCACGGCGAAAGGATGTTGAGCCATGAACAAAATTATGTTGATTGGGAACCTGGGAAGAGACCCCGAGATGAGCTATACTGAAAGTGGTGTTGCCGTCACGAAATTCTCGCTCGCTGTCAATCGGATCACAAAATCATCAGCGGGCGAACGCCAGACAGAAACCGACTGGTTTAATATTATAGCCTGGCGCCAGCTAGCAGAGACTTGCAACTCCTACTTAAAAAAGGGTCAGAAGGTGTACGTCGAGGGGCGATTGTCCCAGCGAAAGTATACTGACAAAACTGGTGTCGAACGTACTGCGGTAGAAGTTACCATCAATGACATGGAAATGCTTACACCAAAGGGACAGGGAGGTCAGAGTTCTAGCTCAGATCCTTTCCTGAACGATGCTGACTCGCTTGGAGAATTGGAGGATCACCCCTTCTAAATTAGAAGGAGAAAGTTTGTGCAGAGACGTAATGAAGGCGGCCCGTCTTCTCATCGCAGACGCGAGGGCGGGCGAGGGGAGCGCTCATCGCGCCGCAAAACATGTCAGTTCTGTCATGACCATGTACGCGAAATCGACTATAAAGATGCTACCCGCTTTATGAAACGCTTCATTTCTGATCGCGGGAAGATCGAGCCGCGTCGCAAAACCGGCACTTGCGCCAAGCACCAGCGCGGCTTGAGTACGGCAATCAAACAGGCTCGCTTTATGGCATTGCTCCCTTATACTGCCGAGCACATGCGTGGGATGTAACCAGTAGCAAACGTCCCTTTAGAGATAAGGAGATAGAGAGCTGTAATGCTCTCCCCCAGAGCCAGGGGCACCACATCTGGAGGTTTTGTCAGGAACCCTATCCCCTTGAGGGGATGGGCTTGGGGAGTGGGGGTAACTTCTGCCCGTCCATGCCACAAGCTCACCTGACCAGCCCCAGCCAGGGCCTATCGTACGGATAGAATCGTGCGAGCCATCGGGCTACGATAGCAGCAGTGTCCAAGAACGTACCAAGGGGTGCGCGGCCAGCCTCTTGCTCTACAACTTCTGAGTTAAACAGGTATACGAGGGTGAAGCCAGTGCTCAGAAGAAGTGCAGACTGCTATCATCGGCGAGGCCAACATTACCCGGGCAACCGGTGGGGTTTTGCCGTTCCCACTCAAAACGGCACCCCGCAAGGGGTTCGCATACAGGGGGTGCCTTTGTTTCCTCCCAGCGCCTGAAGGTGGCTGGGTCTCCACAAAGGAGGTTTTATGAATAGTCAGACGGCACGTCGGCCTGCAAGTCAACGACCAAATCGTACCGCTAAAACCAAAAAATATGTTAAACAGACGGCGCACGTCGAGGCACGCCGCGATGGCAAACCTCTTATTTTTGGATGGGGAGGCCACCTCTCTCATAGTGAGAAAACTCGTATCCAGCGCCGCGCTGTCTGGGCCTTCACGGCCCTCGTTTCTCTGTTAATTATCGCAGTGATCGTGGGGTACTGGGTCAATATCAACGTTATCGTCCCCAACCTTCCTATTACCAGCGTTAACGGGCAGCCCATTCCACAGTCCGATTTTCGCAAACTTGTGGCGGTGAAAGCCCAGATCGAACTCAACAAAATTTATGGGCAGCACGGCATGACCGCCCAACGCGATAGCCTGCGTAAACAGGGACTTGATCAACAGAAGGTCATCGACGACGCGACCAAGCAGGTTGACGCGCTGAATAAACAGATCCAGGCCCTCCCGGCTGGCCCCAGCGCCCAGCGGACCAACCTGCAGAATCAGCTAACGGCAGCCAAAAAGCAGGTCTCCGATGCCACGACAAAGCGCGATAGTCTGAACTCGCAATATAATGATATGCTCAATAACACGATTCCGCAGGAGCAGCAATTATATACTCAGGACCAGGTCGGCAGCGAGAGCGCAAACTGGCTCCAGGATGATGCCCTGATCCGCCAGTGGCTAGTCAAGCAGCCCGCAGACATTCGCGCGAAAATCGAGCCGACAGCCAGCGCGATAAATGGCGCTATCCATGATTTCGTGGCGAATTTCCCTACGTCCACCACTTACGATAAATTTCTAAGCGACGACAATATCAGTGACGCCGATGTGCATACGATGTTTGCACTCATACAGCGCCGCAATAACATGCAGACCTATCAGGCATCACTGATCAACTCACCAGCTCGCCAGGTGCATGCGCGCATGATCGTGCTCAGCACGCCTGCCGATGCCAACAGTATCCTGAAGCAGCTCCAGCAGCCCGGAGCCGATTTCGGCAAGCTGGCAAAAGCCAAGTCCACCGATACCAGCACCAGCAGCAAAAATGGCGATCTGGGCTGGCTGGCTCGCGGGCAATACGCTCAAAACGATGCTGCCAATATCAGCGGCCTGGCCGACAACTGGATTTTTGATCCAGCTCGCAAAGTGAATGAGATAAGCCCGGTACTGACGGAAAATGGCACTTACCGCATTATCCAGATCACCGGCATTGACCCGGCTCGCGCTATAGATGCAACGACACTCAAGTCGCTCAAAGACAATGCGCTGACCGCGTGGCTGCTAGAGCAAAAAGCTTTGCCAGGCGTGAAAGTCAGCTCTATCGACCAGAATAAGCTGCTCGATCCCTTGAATATGCCTCCTGGACTTCCTTCCGCAGCTCCAGCAGTAACCCCGCCCGCTGGCGGAGTACCAGGCGCTCCAGGTGGAGTCCCTGGAATACCGGGTGGCAATATACCAGGAACTGGACCGTAATTTCGGAAGCTGTCATAGTCCAGGCAGGCGAGCAATCTGCCTGGACTATCGTATAATCAGGATTATCAAATTTCAATCCTTTAGTTGCAGGAGAGCATAAGGAATAAGCTACCATCCATGACGACCATCACCCCCTATACGGCTCAGAATAGACAAATGCTCTTACAGCAGACAGAACCAATTCAGCAACTTCTGGATACTGCTTCGCTCTACCTGCATATTCCGTTCTGCCATACGCGCTGCCATTATTGCGATTTCAACACCTACGCTGGCATCATGCCGCTGAGAGAGCCTTATGTTCGCGCCCTGCTCACGGAAATCACGCTGGCAGGCACAATGGCGCAGCATCAAGATGGGCAGCCGCGCCGCTCGCGCACCATCTTTTTTGGTGGCGGTACCCCCAGCCTGCTGAGCGTTTCGCAGGTCTCACGTTTGCTCAATGCCTGCTTCAACTCCTTCTCGGTTGAGAAGAATGCTGAGATTACCCTGGAGGCGAACCCTGGCACATTGACACAGGTTCAACTGCAAGGGCTGCGCAAAGCAGGTATTAATCGCCTGAGCATGGGAGCGCAGAGTTTTGATGCGCAATTGCTGAAAACACTGGGCCGTATCCATTCGCCCGATGATATCTCTCAGGCGGTGCAACAGGCGCGCGTAGCCGGTTTCACATCAATCAATCTCGACTTCATGTTTGGCTTGCCGGGCCAGACCATGCGACACTGGCGCCAGACGCTTGAGCAGGCGCTGGAACTGCACCCGGAACACTTCTCGCTCTATTCGCTGATCGTCGAAGAAGGAACGCCCTTCTATACCTGGGTTCACGAGGGCCGCATCACTCCCGGCGATGAAGATCTGTGCGCCGATATGTATGAGTACGCCGACGCACTGTTGCAACAGGCTGGCTACGTGAACTATGAAATTTCCAACTGGGCATTGCCAGGTCATTATAGCCGTCACAACCTGACCTACTGGCAAAATCTGCCCTACATTGGCATGGGGGCTGGCGCCTATTCTAGCTTCGGTGGCAGGCGCTTCTCTAATGAACGCGAGCCGCTGGAGTACATTAAAATCCTCAAAACACAACGCGTACCAGAGGTCGAGTGTGAGTTTATCGGACGCGAACAGGCCATGTCTGAAACGGCTTTTCTTGCTCTCCGCACCGCTATGGGCCTGCACCTCCCAACCTTTGAACAGCGTTTCGCCGTACCATTCAAACAGTTCGCCGGTGATCGACTCGCCATTGTAGAGGATGCTGGCTTGCTGGAACATGAAGACGAGTGGCTGCGTTTAAGTAAACGTGGACGCCTTTTAGGTAACGAAGTCTTTCTGCGGCTACTGCCGGATTAGCGAGTAAGGAAACACCTGTGGAATCTGCTGAAACACTGCGACGCTGGAATGTGTATCCTCTGCTCTCAAAAGAGCAATTTCAAGCGGCTACGCTGGCTGGTATAGAGCCTCTCCACGCTCAATTGCTCATGAACCGGGGCATTACATCTTTCGAGGAGATGAAAAAATTTATACACGCAGAGTATGACGAGACACGCGATCCGCTGGCGCTGATCGATATGCCGCGCGCCGTTGAGCGGATTCGGCAAGCTCTGGAGAGGGAAGAACATATTACCGTGTACGGCGATTATGACGCTGACGGCGTTACCTCCTCAGCGCTGCTTTTCCGCGCTCTGCGCACGCTGAAGCATCCCCAGCCTCCTCTCGACTTCCATATTCCTCACCGGCTACGTGATGGATGTGGGCTGAATCTGTCTGCTATCGATCAACTAAAAGCGCGAGGAACGCAGTTGATCATTACAACCGATTGCGCCAGCTCCGACGTTGAGCAGGTGGCATATGCGAAGGCGCAGGGAATTGATGTGATTATCACCGACCATCATCATCCGCCGACGCACCGCCCTGACGCTTACGCGATGGTCAATCCCTGGCGTCCAGATTGCGTATATGGCGAGCGTTACCTCTGTGGGGTTGGGATAGCCTTCAAACTTACACAGGCCCTCTATCGGGCATATAAACGCGCCAGAGAGGAAGAGCTAGCCCTGCTCGACCTGGTGGCGGTTGGCACAATTGCCGATATCGCTCCCCTGCTGGGAGAGAATCACACATTCGTACGCCTGGGCATGCAGCGATTAAATGACACGGCTAATCCCGGCTTGCGCGCGCTAATCCGTATGGCTAATTTGCAACCAGGTAAATTACGGGAACGCGATATCGCTTTTGGCCTGGCCCCGCGTATCAATGCCGCCGGACGTATGCAGGAAGCGAGCATTGCCTTTGAGCTGCTGACGACCGATAGCCAGGAGGAGGCCAACGCGCTGGCTACCGAGCTGGAGCAGCTCAACCTGTTACGCCAGCAGGAAACGGAAGAGCTGATGAAGCATGTGCGCGAACAGGCCCAACGCTATCCCACCAGATCGGTGATCCTGGTAAGTGGCGATGACTGGCATGAAGGCATTATTGGCCTGGTCGCGGGCAAGCTCGCGGAAGAGATTAACAAGCCGGTGCTGGTCCTCAGCAACGACCCACAGACCAGGCTCAGTCGCGGCTCCGCTCGCAGCCAGAAAGGCTTTAACATCATCGAGGCGCTACGTGGCTTCTCGCCCTCATTTGAACGCTATGGCGGTCATGCGCAGGCGGCAGGCTTCACTATTCGCAGCGAACTGATAGAAGAACTCTACCAGCATCTGCTGCAATGGAAGGAAAACGATGGGCCTCCGGCCTTGATCGAAGGAACCGGATTGCCAGATCAAACAGGAGTTGTGACTGAACAGGAGGGTGATCCCGTAGGGGCTGGCCTCGCGCCTGCCCAAGAGCTGTCCACCCTTGCTACGTCAATGGTGGATATCACCTTCACCAAAATGGAGCGCCTCAACTACCAGTTCTACAAGACATTGCGCCAGCTCAGCCCTTTCGGAGCTGGAAATCCTGAGCCAACCTTTAAAATGGAAGGGCTACGGCTGCTTGATAAGTGGTCGAGCGGCCTCAAAAGGCAAAACTTGCGCCTCCGCCTGGGCGCTGCCAGGGGAAACGTCCAGCAAATGGGAACCTTTACGCGCCAGGCCGCGCTCCAACAGGCGCTCGAAGGTATTACCCACGTAAACATCATCTTCCGCGTCGAATCATCGATAGACGAGGCCAAACAGGAAATATGGCTCAAAATACTGGACATGGAGCCGGGACATAGCTCTAGCGAGAGCGAAAATTTCGGAACTCCATGAGGTAATTTTGACAATCGTCTGAGGTAACGGGTATTCTTAAAAAGCAGGCGGCATCTCCCAACTATGACCGGGTCCGTCAGATTACCAAGAATCTCGCCCCTGCTCTGGTCACGATGGCTCATCAGGCGTCCCAAAATCGTTCGTTTGTTGCAACCAAAAGATGAGTTCGGCTGCCTCGATAGTGAATTTAAAGAAATATACGCATGGAGATATATGTAAGCAAGAGCGTTTAGAGCTAAAATGAGAAATTTTGGATAACAGTTGTCTTAGAAGAGCATGAGGAGGAACTCTATGCTTTGGGTGAAAGGCGATCCTACAGCCTCTGAAAGGGAGGCTGCGGAAAAGCTTGCACAGATTATTCTCCGTTCTTGGCCGCATGTTTCCGATGACCCAACAAACCACATCTGGATTATTGTAGGAGCAAAATGCTACGGTCAGAAGATAAAAGATATCGATCTCCTTCTGCTCGCAAGCTTTGAGACTGGTCTTCCCTATCGCCCTGATCATGCTTTCCCTCAGAGCAGTCAGCGAAAGCTTCCCGATGAAGTACTTGTGAAAAACATGTGTGCTGCTATTGAGGTAAAAGGCCATTATCCCGAGGATACTCGCTTCGAGGGTTCACGCGTACAGGTCTACTACCAAGACTCGGGATGGAAGGATGCAGCTTATCAAAATTATCAACAGGGAATCGCGGTGAAGGGGTATATAAAAGACAATGGATTGAAAAGTCCGTGGGTCACAAATCTCCTCTGGCTTCTCAATGTGCCTGAAAAGAACCTTCCTCAATGTTTGCATAATATTTTAGGGTCTGACCTCACATGGGAACACTTTCTTGATGTCATGATTCTTAATGACGAACCCCAAATCATCCATCAAAGGTCGAAGAGCCGTCCTCCAATACTAGCAAGCGCTTCTTCCTACGACGTCATTGCTAAAGCAGCAGACTTGTTCATCAAGCCGCTCGTGCCCACGCAGTCAGTTGATCACCAAGGGCAAGAAGCAGAGCGCGAACAAAGCGAACGGGAACCTCAAAGGCATGCGGAAAGAGCAATTCGTGAAGAGAGACAGGCTCGGGCAACCGAAGCAGAGTTCCTTCGCTATCGCAAAGCATGGGGGCAACACAACGCTGAAGAAGCAGAGCAATTGCGTAAGGCCAAAGAAGCAGAACGGCTGCGCATTCGCAAAGCATTGAGGCTGTACTGGACCAAAAAAGAAGAGCAATTGCGTAAGGCTGAAGAAGCAGAGCAGCCGCACATTCGCAAAGTATTGAGGCTACGTAACGCTGAAGAAGAGGAGAGGAAGGAAGAGGAGGAAAAGATTCCGCTGACGAATTACCTGCGTCTCACTGAAAAAGAAGAGCGGTTGCGCAGGGCTGAAGAAGAAGCAGAGCGGTTGCACAAGGCTGAAGAAGCAGAACGGCAGCGCAGGGCTGAAAAAGAAGAGCAATTGCGTAAGGCCAAAGAGGGAAAGCTCTCCATCTCCAGAGCAGTAGACTTGTTCATCGAGCCGCTCGTGCCCACGAAGCCAGTTGATCACCAAGGGCAAGAAGCAGAGCAACCGCACATTCGCAAAGTATTGAGGCTACGTAACGCTGAAGAAGAGGGGAGGAAGGAAGAGGAGGAGAATATTCCGCTGACGAATTACCTGCGCCTCATTCAAAAAGCAGAACGATTGCGCAGGGCTGAAGAAGCAGAACGGCAGCGCAGGGCTGAAGAAGAGAGGAAGTCCTACCTCCAACTAGAAAGTCAACGAAGGGCGGAAATAGCAGGGAGGTATCTAGCAAATAAACAGTACGAGGAAGCGCTAGAGGTTTTGAGTTCTGCAATCCAACTCACCCCAAACAATAGCTCTTTGCATAGCAATATGGGATATATACTGATTAAACTGAGAAGATTTTATGAAGCATTAGATATTTTAAATACTGCAATTCGACTTGACCCGAATAACAGCCATGCGTTCGTTAACCAAGGGGCCGCGTTGAATGGACTTGGGAAGTTCCCAGAAGCGCTTGAGGCTTTCAGTCATGCAATCCAGCTCAATCCAAACAATGGTAATATCTATAGAAATATAGGGTATACATTAGTGAGACTGGAGAAGTTTCAAGAAGCGTTAGATGCTTTCAACCACGCAATCCGGTTTGACCCAAATGATAGCCCCACATTCGTTAACCAAGGAGCTGCATTAAGTGGACTTGGAAGATATCAAGAAGCGATTGAGGCGTATAAAAGAGCTGAGAAAATTGATCCCTCTAATTATCAGGCAAAATCTGAGCGGGAGAAGCTTGAAAGATATCTGATGCACAACATAACTTTCTCATAATCGTCCATTTTTTGATACACATAGATCAGTTTTTCCAGAGCAACTGGGCATGATATCCACGAACGTGGTACAGATGTTTGATCAGTCTCAAAAAATGTGTCATTATCAAAGTCTCAAT
>Ga0070741_10002690_pt1 | contig 46609 bp, 44 predicted proteins | sample Coa_R1_4_FD_66440 | JGI IMG/M metagenome (GOLD analysis project Ga0070741, IMG submission 66440) | Surface soil microbial communities from Centralia Pennsylvania, which are recovering from an underground coalmine fire - Coalmine... | ecosystem: Environmental > Terrestrial > Soil > Unclassified ... | reverse complement strand
GGCCCGCGCCGCCGACTTCCCGCAGGCCCGCGCACGCCTGCAGCCCATCGGGGGGACACCTCAATTGTCGGGCGTGCGCGTGGCCGAGGACGCAGGAGGCGGCGCGGGCCGCCTCGCCGCCGCCACCGACGCTCGCCGAACGGTCAGCCCGCGCGAGACTCGACGGCAGCCCGGAGCAGCGGCTCGAGCTCCCCACGCGCATGCATTTCGCGCACGATGTCACACCCCCCGATGAACTTCCCGTCGACGTACACCTGGGGGATCGTCGGCCAGTTCGAGTACGTCTTGATCGCGTCGCGCTTCTCGGGCTCCGCGAGGATGTCGACCGCCTTGAACGGCACGCCGATGTCGCGGAGGACCTGCACGGTCGCGGCCGAGAAGCCGCACATCGGGAAGCTCGGCGTGCCCTTCATGTAGAGCACGATCTTGTTGTCGCGGACCTCGCGCTCGATCTCCTGCATCACGTCGGCCATGGTCTCACCCCTCGGGCGCCGCCGTGCGAAGCGACAGCGCATGGATCTGCGGCATCAGACGCGCGAGGGCGCGGTAGACGAGCTGGTGTTGCTCGACCAGCGTCTTCCCCGCGAACGCCCGCGCCTGCACCTGGACCTCGAAATGATCGCCCGCGCCCGTCGTGTCGGCGACCTCGACGCGCGCACCGGGCATCGCGCTCTCGATCGCTCGCCGGATGTCGTCGGGCGTCGTCATCAGCGGGCACCACCCCGGCTGGTACACGGCGCCTCGGTCTCACGCAAGCGGAGCACCAGCGCGCTCATGGACGGCCCGCCGTGTGCGCGTCGCCCGTCATGTCCTTCAGGTTGAGGAACGGGATCGCGCCGCCCCCGGTGAACTGGGGGAGCGTCCCGTTCCAGCGCTCGATCGCCTTGTTCTGGATAAGCATCGGCGTCAGCGCCTCCTGGAGGAGCTTGTTCGCCTCCGCCTGCGCCTTCGCCTTGACGAGCGTCGACTGCGCGTCGCCCTCGGCCTCGGCGACCTTCGCCTTGGCGAGCGTCTGCTGGCGCTGGAGTTCGTACTCGGCCTGCTGCGCCTGCTGCTGCGCCGCCATCTTCTGTTGGAGCTGCTTCTCGATGATGTCGGGGAGATGGCTCGCGCCGAGGTTCACCTTGTCGACCACGAAGCCCATCTTGTTCATCTCGTTCTGCAGGTCATCCTGGATGTGCCCCTGCAGCGAGCCGCGTTGGGCGGAGATCAGGTCGGTGAGCGACATCTGCCCGGCAGCGTTCTGGGACACGGTGATGATCGTCCGACGGACGAACGTCCGTTCGATGTCGGAGATGTCCGCCCCGCGGAAGGACTTGAAGACGTCCGCCGCCTTCTCGTGGCTCGTGTTGTAGGTGACGGAGATGTCCTGGCGGATGTGCTGCCCCTCCTTCGTCGGCAGATCGATCGAGTCGTCGCCGCGCTCGGAGCCCTCGATGTTCCGCGCGACCATCGTGTAGGTGCGCAGCGCCACCGGGTACGACTGCACCTGCGTGATCCACGGGATGCGCCACGCGACGCCCTGCCCGACGGTCTTCAGCGCCCCCGACCACCGGTTGAAGACGACGCCCACGTTCCCCGGCTGGATGATCGTGAACGACGCCCACATGGCCGCGACCACGAACGCGACGAGCCCGAGCACGATCCCACTCGCCGCCATCGCAGGCGCATTACCCCGAAAGTCATCCGTCATGGCGATCCTCCGTGGCGATCCTCCGGACCGAAGGTTCCATCGCGCCGCCGCTCGAGGACGACGACTCGTCCCGGACGCGCGGGCGGCCGGCGCGACAGCCGGCGCGCGATGCGCGCTTCTAGCCAGCGCCGGAGCGGGGTGAGGAGCCAGTACGCGAGCGCGACCAACGCCGCGAGGACGAACAGCTCCCCGGCTCCGATCATCGCCGTGGTTATACGCCCGGGGGTCGCGCGCACAACGGCGTCGTCCGTCGAACGGCCCGACGGGCGGCAGGGCTGCGCGAACCCTGCAGCGGTGCCATCCCAAGCGTCCCGCACAGCGGGCCCTTTCGGGTAGCGGCGGCGGCCCTCGTAGGCGGTCGACCAGCCCCCCGCCTAGGCACAGCGGTTGCTCAGTCGGGCGCCAGAGATGCGGCTCCCGCTGCTGGCGATCCTCTGCGGTCTGCTGGTCGTGCCACCGGCGTACGCTGGCCGGTGCGGCGACGACGTAGACGGCCGCGCAGTCCCGTGCGACTGCGGCGACGTGCTCGTCGCGTCCCACACGCTCACGGACGACGATCCGATCACGCAGCGCACGTGTCCCGGACCCGGCCTCCTGGTCGACGTCCCCGAGACGATTCCCACCGCGACGCTCTCGCTCGGCGGCCGCACCGTCCAGGGAAGCGGATGGGGCACGGGAATCCAGGTGCTGTCCGGCGGCGCAACCGGCCTCCGCCTCGATGGTCCCGGCTTCATCCGCGGCTTCCACGTCGGCATCGTCTCGACCGGTGGCGCGCTCGCACGCGCGACCGCCGTCAGCGCGATCGAGAACCGCGGCGACGGGTTCGAGATCGCCGGCAGCGGCTTCGTCGTGACCGAGTGCGAGGCGACCCGCAACGGCCGAGACGGCTTCGCGCTTCACGGACATGGGTACCGCGCCGACGGGAACCGCGCGCTCCAGAACGGAAGAGTCGGCTTCGCGCTTGCCGGCCGCGACGCCGCCGTCGGCGGAACGACCGGCAACGAAGCGGCGGGCAACGGCAGCGACGGCGTGCGCGTTCGAGGACGTGACCACGCGCTCGAGGGCACGGTCACGACGGCGAACAAGGGTCACGGCATCCGCGCTCACGTCGCCGGGGGTCGGATCGCGGATGCCGTTGCTTCGTCGAACCGGCGGCGGGGCATCGACGCGCTCGGACCCGGGCTCACGGTGCGAAGCAGCGCGGCGCACGGCAACGGCGGCGGTCTGGTCGCGCGAGGGCTCGGCGTGCGCGACGGCGGCGGCAACCGCGCCGACGATTGCCGGATTGGTGGCCCCTGCCGGTGACTTACCGCCGGCTGGCCGCCGTCTTCGTCGCCATCGTCCTCGTGGGCGGCGCGCGATCCGCGAAGGCCGTGTGCACGGGGACGGCGTGCCACCTGAGCGACCTGCCCGCGAGCTGTTGCGGCGCCACGAGCTGCACCCTCGACGGGGCGATCACGATCAGCGGCCAAGGGTGCGACCTCGACTTCGGCGCCCGGAACGTGACGCTCACGGGGAGCGTCAATCTGCCGAGCGCCGGGGCGAGCATGCTCGCCATCGAGGCGGCGACATTCACGATTTCCGGATCGGGCTCGATCAACGGGCGCGCCACCGCGCCGAACCCGGGCAGCAACGTCGTGATCACGACCACGGGTCACGCGGCCACCGCGGTGAGCCTCGCCGGCGGCGCCTCCTCGGGAATCGACCTCTCGGGGTTCCGGGGCACGGGGACCACGGCACGGGGCGGCGGCACGCTGATGATCCACGCCGACGGGGACGTCTCGCTGAGCGGCGGATCGATCACGGCCGCCGGGCTCGAGCCGAGCGCGATCGGCGGCACCGTTTCGATCGACTCGAAATCCGGAAACCTGGCCGTCGGTATCCCGATCGTCGTCAGCTCGGGCACCGACGCCTTCAGCCAGGGCATATTCATCGACATCCCCGGCAACGTGACGCTCGGCGCCGGGAGCCGGCTCGATGCACGGGGCGGCTTCATCGAAGGCGGCACGATCGGGATGGACGTATCTGGCACGCTCACGATCGCCGTCGGTGCGCTCCTGCGCGCCGACGGCGGCCCGGCGCTCAGCGCGGGCACCGGCGGAAGCATCGACATCTCCGCGGGGTCGATTCACAGCGACGGCACGGTCGATGTCGACGGCGCGACCGACGTCACCGGCGACGCGGGCGGCGACGCCGGCAGCATCTCGCTCGAGGCGAACACCGGCGCGCTCGTCGTCGCGACGTCGATGATCTCCGCGGACGGCGCTGCGGGCGGTGGCGGCGGCGACATCCAGCTCACCACCGACTCGCCCGTGAACGGCACGATCACGATCGACACGCCGGTCTCCGCGTCCGGCTTCGGCGGCGGGCAGAACGCGCGGCCCGCTGCCGGCGGCAGCGTCAGCGTGTCGGCCGCCAACGGGCTCAGCATCACGAGCTCGATCTCGGCACGCGGCGCGGGTGCCGGCGGCGGCGACATCGAGTTCTCCGCGGGACGCGACATCCACGTCACCAACGTCATCGAAGGCGACGATGCCCTCGGCGGCGGCACGCTCGACATCGAAGCGGGACACGACGTCCTCATCGAGAAGACCGGGACGGCGAAGAGCGTCGATTTCCGGGGCACCAAGGGCGGTGCCGGCGGCGAGATCGACATCACCGCCGGGAACGACGTGACGATCACGCGCTATCAGGTGGATGCCTCCGGGACCTCCTCGCAGAGTCTCGGGTCGGGGCCCGGTGGCGACGTCTCGATCATCGCGGGCCGGAACTTCCTGCTGAGCGCGAATGGCGGCACGATCAGCACCGACGCGCGCGGCACGGCCGGGGCCGAGGCGGGCAGCGTGACGATCGTGGCGGGCTTCGCGTTTCCGGAGCAGACAGGCGACCTCGAAGTCGATGGGGACGTCACCGCGAACGGTCACCGCACCGGGGCTCCCGTGCCCGGCTCGATCACGCTGCGCGGCTGCCGGGTGACCGTCGCCGGCAGCGTCGACAGCCAGGGCGACACGGGGAGTTTCAACGAGCTCACGGGACGGTCGCGGATCGTCGTCAGCGGCAGCGTGCGTGCGAGCGGGAAGAACACCGCGATCTCGCCGACCGGCGGTGCTCCGACGAGCGTCAGCGGCGTCGTCTCGCCACCGTTCACGGTGGTGACGCAGCGCGCTTGTACGCCCGCGGATCCGCCGAACGCCGTCTGCCTCATGCCGTGCCCGACGTGTGGCAACGGCACGCCGGAGTTCCCGGAGCAGTGCGAGCCCGGCCCGAACGGGTGCACCACGCACTGCGACGCGCACTGCCGGACGCTCGACTGCAACGACGACGACGCGTGCAGCACCGACAGCTGCTCGACCGAGCCGGCCGGTACCGTGCACGGGGCCGTCTGCTTCAACGAGCCGATCCCCAACGGCACGTCGTGCGCCGACGGCTCCGTCTGCAATGGGCAGGAGACGTGCTCCGAGGGGGTGTGCATCCCGGGAATTCGGCTCGACTGTGACGATCACAACCCGTGCACCGACGATACGTGCGATCCGGGCCTCGGGTGCCGCCATGCCAACATCATCGGTCCTGGCGAGGGCGATTGCGACGATCGCTGCGTCGAGACCTGCGCGAATGGAACGTGCACAGCGATCACGCCGCCCAACTGCGACGACGGAAAGCCGGAGACCAACGACGCGTGCAATCCGGCGACGGGCACGTGCGTGCATTCGACGGGAAAGACCTGCACCAGCGGAACGCAGTGCGACGATGGCAACCCGTGCACGGACGATCAGTGTACCCTTGGGACGTGCCGGAACACGGAGAGACCGGACGGCACGTCGTGCGACGATGCGACCGTCTGCAACGGGCGCGAGACCTGTCAGAACGGCGCGTGCACGCCCGGCACGCCGCCCGCCTGCAACGACAACAAGCTCTGCACCGACGACCGCTGCGACCCGACGCTCGGTTGTCCGCTGCCGCATCCGGCCGTCCCGAACTGCTGCGAGGCCGACGTCGATTGCCGCGAGAATCCGGACAACCCGTGCACCATCGACCGGTGCATCGACCATGCTTGCACGCACACGATCGATACGACGTGCTGCACGGTCGACGCCGACTGCAACGACGCGAATTCGTGTACGGCGGACTCGTGCAATGCCGGCCACTGCCAGCACGCGAACGTGGGCAACGGGACGTCGTGCGGGACGGTGTGCAATCCGGCGAGCTGCCAGGGGGGGACGTGCCAAGCGCAGGGGGCGGTGCCCTGTCCCGACGAGCCGGACGTGTGCACGCTCGACTTCTGCGACGCCGTCATGGGGTGCGTCCACCAGCCGATCGACAACTGCTGCCACGATGCCGGCGAGTGCGAAGATCATGACGCGTGCACCACCGACGTCTGCACGGATGAAAACCGGTGCCGGCACGACGTGCTCTTCCCCGGCTGCAAGACCTGTCGCGTCGACACGGACTGCAATCCCGACGGGGCATGCGGCGGGACCATCTGCGACGCGAGTGGCGTCTGCCAGGACCACGCGGCGCCCGACTGCACCGACGGGAACATCCGGACCCGCGACGTCTGCGTCGTCGATGGTCCCGGCCAGGCGCACTGCGAGCATCCGTGCCTCCCCGGTGTCTGCGACGACCACAACGCGTGCAACGGGACGGAGGGCTGCAGCGCCGGCACGTGCGTGCCCGGGACACCGCTCGACTGCGACCGGGGCGACCCGTGCTTCGACTACGGCTGCGATCCGGCGTCCGGTTGCACGAGCACGCCGAAGACCGGGTTCGCGAGTGCGCGCTGCCGCTTCGACGCGATGGAAGCCGCCCTGGCGGCCTCGGGACCGGGCGACGTGTCGGCGTCGGTCAGCGGCAAGCTTCACGCGCTCATCGCGAAAAGCCGCGCCAAGCTCGCCGCGGCGGAGTCCGCCGGCGGCGGGAAACGTGCGCTCAAGAGCCTGAAGGCGGTCGGCAAGCAACTCGCGACGATCGGCAAGGTCGTGAAGAAGGCACAGAAGAAACACAAAGTCGGGGACGCGCTCGCCGCGGCCCTCACGACAGCCGCTCAGGGCGCGAGCCAGGCGCTCGAGTCGCTGAAGAGTTGAGCCCGGCCGAGACCGAGCATCGCGTCCGCTCGGGACGGTAGACCGGCGGCGCGGCGTCGGTTAAGAACCGGTCGAGGAGGACCGTTCATGCCGACCGATCGCATCATCTCGGCTGACTCGCACGTGAACCCGCCGAAGGATCTGTGGACGCGGAGCGCGCCGGCGAAGCTGAAGGACCGCGCGCCGCGCGTCGAGTCGACGCCGCAGGGCGATTTCTGGATCGTCGACTCGCAGATCTCGGGCGCGATCGGCCTCGATGCGTCGGCGGGGCGGAAGCCCGAGGAGTTCCGTCCCACGGGCCTCTCCTACAAGGACATGCGACCGGGCTCCTACGATCCGAAGGCGCGGCTCGAGGACATGGACACCGACGGCGTCGACGCCGAGGTCCTCTACTTCGGCGGGCCCGTGACGCAGCATGGCGCGGACGCCGAGCTCCGCACGTTCGTCGTGCGGACGTACAACGACTGGATGGCCGACCTGTCGAAGGCGGCGCCGGACCGGCTGGTCGGCCTCGGTCACGTTCCGCTCCTCGACATCGAGGAAGGGATGACCGAGCTCCGGCGCATCGCGAAGCTCGGGCTCCGCGGTTTCCACGTCGACCCGTTCCCGGACGAGCGCGGCGGCAAGGCGTTCTGGGACCCAGCCTATGCGCCCTTCTGGAAGCTGGTCGAGGAGACCGGTCTCCCGATGAGCTTCCACATCGTCGGCCCGCGGAACCAGAACGTCGCCGCGACGTTCATGAACCCGACGCCGGGCGTGAAGGAGACGTTCATCGCGATCGCCCCGATCTCGATCGTCGAGATCGTTTCGACGCTCACCTTCACCGGCGTGCTCGCAAAGCACCCGAAGCTCCACTTCGTCCTGGTCGAGTGCGGCATCGGGTGGATCCCGTACTTCGTCGAGCGCATGGACCAGACGTTCGAGAAGCATCGCTTCTGGACGAAGTCGGTGCTCACGGAGAAGCCGAGCACGTACTGGTATCGCCAAGGGCATGCGACGTTCATCCGCGACCTCGCCGGCGTGGCGGAGCGCCACCGGGCCGGTCTCCGGAACATCATGTGGTCGACCGACTACCCGCACAGCGACAGCACGTGGCCGAAGTCCCGCGAGGCGCTCGCCGAGCACTTCCAGGACGTCCCGGCGAACGAGCGCGCGTTGATTGCGGGTGGGAACGCCGCGGCGCTCTATCATCTGAACTGAGGAGACTGACGCGGGAGCGAGCGTGCAGTTCGGCGTCGCGCTTCCGCAGTTCGGCCCGCTCGCGGCGGGCGACGGCGTGCGCGACCGGATCGCCGCACTGGCCACCGCGGCGGACCGGCTCGGCTACGACGTCCTCTGGACGGCCGAGCACATCGTCTTCCCCGCCGAGATCCGCTCGCCGTATCCGTACGGCGGAAAATTCCCGTTCCCCGTCACCGATCCGATCCTGGAGATGGTGTCGACGCTGTCCTACGTCGCGGCGCTGACTCGCCGGATCCGGCTGTCGTCGTCGGCGATGGTCCTCCCGTACCGCCACCCCGTGCTCGCGGCGAAGGAGCTCGCGACGCTCGACGTGCTCTCCGGCGGACGCCTCGCCGTTGGCGTCGCGTCGGGCTGGCTCGCCGAGGAGTTCGCGATGCTCGGCGTCCCGTTCGCCGAGCGCGGGGCGCGCATGGACGAGGCGCTCGACGTCCTCCGCCTTCTCTGGACGGAGGAGCGGGTGACGTTCCGCGGGCGCTTCGTCGAGCTCACGGACGCCGTGGCGTTCCCGAAGCCGGTCCAGACGCCGCATCCGCCGATCTGGATCGGCGGCGCGTCGCGGCGCGCGTTCGAGCGCATCATCCGGCTCGGCGCGGGCTGGCTCGCGCCGCCGCGCGACCCGGCGCGGCTCGCCGACGACATCCGCCGACTGCATGCAATGGCGGAGACCGCCGGACGGGACCCGGCATCGATCGGCGTCGCGTCGGGCGGCGCGGCGCACGACGTCGACGACCTCTGCGCCCGTCTCCCGACGCTCGCCGCCGCGGGCGTGACGATCGTCAACGTGCCGGTGACGTTCTGGGCACGAAGCTTCGCGCACGCGCTCGAGCTGCTCGACGCATTCGCCGCCCGGGCGATCGCCCGTTCCGCGCACGGTTGACAGCCCGAAACGTTCGGGCGAGTCTTGCCGCCGGATGGGATCGATCGTCGCGTATAAGTGTTCGTCCTGCAGCTTCGCGACCGAGCAGCTGTCGGTCGGCTGGGGCAAGGCGGGCCGCGCCAAGTTCTGGGGCGGGCTCGCGATCTGCAACGAGTGCAAGGACCTGACCGTGATCGACCTGTCCGAAGCGCGCACCGATCGTCGCGACCGGCGCTGCGCGCGCTGCAACTCGCCGCTGAAGCTCATCGAGGGCACCGTCGACTCGATCCCGTGTCCACGGTGCGGCGCGAAGCTCCGGCAGGCGACGCTCGGCGCGTGGAGCTGATCGCCGTCGCGTAGAAGGTGCCGACGCTGCGGCGTGGGCCGGGGGCACCGTCTTCGCTTCGATTCGGCGCCGACTCCGCGGCGTCTCGGTCGGGCGGCACGGGCGGCGCCTCATCGGCGCTGCGACGGCGCCCCCGCGGCCCACGCCGCAGCGTCGGGATACCTTCTACACCCCGACTCCTACAGGCGGCGGAACTTCACCAGCGTGATCTCCGGGCTAGCGGGGACGAAGATCGCTTCGACGGGCATGTCGTGGCGGATTTCGTCCGGGGGGCAATCGATGATTTGGCTCACGAAGTGAATGCTTTCGTCGAGGAGGACGTCGACGACGTTGTAGGGGAGCGCCGGCTCGAACGCGGGGAGCGTCGGGCCGCGGACGATCGTCCAGGTGAAGACACGGCCGCGGCCCGAGACGCGCTCCCACGTGTGGTCGCGCGAGAGACAGGCGGGACAGGTCGGGCGCGGGTAGTGGCGGAAGCGACCGCACGCGGCGCAGCGCTGGAAGCGGAGCTCGCCGCGACGCGCGGCCTCGTAGAACGGCGCCGTGTCGAGTGTCGGCTGCGGCAGCGGGACATCGCGCGTGAGAATCGCGTCGCGGAGAGTCATAACTCTGCCTCCCACACCTGGAGGCTCATCGTCGGAGAATCACCGCCCCGGTCGGATCGGTGTTCCCGCCGGCGACGAAGGCGAGCTCGCAGTCCTGGACCTGCGACGTCGACGTGCCGCGGATCTGCCGGACGGCTTCGACAGTATTGTTGAAGCCGTGGATGAACGCCTCGGAGAGCTGTCCGCCGTTCGTGTTCGCAACGAGGCGCCCGTCCGGCCACGCGAGCCCGCCGCCCTCGACGAACGGTCCACCCTCGCCGCGCGGCGCGAAGCCGTAGTCCTCGAGCGCCATGATCACGAGCGGCGTGAAGAAGTCGTAGAAGAACGCGACGTCGACGTCGCTCGGTGCGATCTCGGCCATCGCCCAGAGCTGGCGTCCGACGCGCGGCGCACCGTCGTCGGCGCGATCGCGATCGTAGAAGCTCGAGAGGCGGATGTGATGGCCACCCGCGGCCATCGCGCCCGCGCGCACGTACGCGGGCCGCTGGCGCAGGTGGCGCGCGCGCTCCGCCGACGTCAGCAGCAGTGCCACGGCGCCGTCCGTCTCGATGCAGCAATCGAAGAGGCGGAGCGGGTCCGAGATCATCCGCGACGCATGATGATCCGCGATCGTCATCGGCGCGCGCATGACGGCGTTCGGGTTCCGCTGCGCGTGCCGGCGGAACGCGACCGCGACCTCGGCGTACTGGTCGTCGGTCGTGCCGTACTCGATCCGGTGGCGCATCGCGATCATCGCCATTTCCTGGAACGCCGAGACGAGACCGTGCGGGACGTGCCACTGGTTCAGCCCGGGAAGCGCCGTCGCGAGGCGTTCCCAGTAGCGGCCGCCCTGATGCGCGCCCGCGCCGTAGACGGACGCCTTGCCGCGCGCGCGCGAGCGGTAGACGAGGACCGTGCTCGCCATGCCGGCGGCGATCGCCGTCGCCGCGAGGACGATCACGGACGCCGCACCGCCGCCACCCCAGGCGCTGCTCGCGAACCAGCGGAGACAGGGATTGCCGAGCGCCGCGAGGAGGTTCTCCTCGTCCGTCGTTTCCATGTCGTAGCGGACAGTGCCGTCGAGGTCGCGCGGCGAGATGCCGGCGTCGTCGCAGGCGGCGACGATCGCCTCGAGCGCCATGTCGTACTCGGACCGTCCGAGGCTCTTCGAGAATGCCGTCTGTCCGATGCCGACGATCGCCGCGCGATCCCGGATCGCCCTCGCGCTCACCGGCAGACGCCGTCCTCGACGAGGCGCGCGACCTCGTCGCGCGGAAGGCCGAGGACGCGGGTCAGGACGTCTTCGGTGTCGGCGCCGAGACACGGGGCCGCGCGCGGTGGCGCGAGCGGCGTCCGCGAGAAGCGGAGCGGGTTGCCGCTGTGGCGCTCGGGGCCGATCTCGGGATGCTCGACCGTCACGAGCGCGCCGCGCGCAGCGAGATGCGCGTCGGCACGATGGTCGTCGCCGTTCTGGACGGCCATCGCGGACACGCCGGCCGTCTGGAGCACCGTCGCGGCATCCTCGCCGCTCCGCCCCCGCGTCCACTCGGCGACCCTCGCGTCGATCTCGGCGCGTGCCGCGAGCCGTCCGGCGAGCGTCGCGAAGCGCGCCTCCGACGCCCACCCGACGCAGGCGACGAAGCGTTCCCACGCCTCGTCGCCGACGACCGCGATCGCGCACCAGCGATCCTCGCCCGCAGATGGATAGACGCCGTGCGGGCACGCGTACGGCGCGGCGTTCCCGTGCGGCGCGATCGGGCGGCCCGTCGCCGGACCTTCGAGATAGGCCTCGCCGACGAGATACGCCGCCGCTTCCGCCTGCGACATCTCGACGAGCTGTCCCTCGCCCGTGCGGCGGCGGTGCTCGAGCGCCGCGAGCAGGGCGACCGCGGCGAGCTTCGCCGCGATGTGATCGGGATGGTTCAGCGACGAGCCCGCAGGATACGGCGCGTCGGGATGGTTCCAGAGCCAGGTGACACCGGCGAACGCCGAGTTGAGCGGCCCGTACGCCGACGCCTCGCCGAGCGGCCCGCCGCGCCCGTAGCCCTGCGACGCGACGTAAATGACGTCCGGGCGCACGCGGCGGACGTCGTCGTAGTCGAGCCCGAGGGCGCGCGCGACGCCGCCGCGATTGTTCTCGAGGACGACGTCGGCGGCCGCGCAGAGTCGCAGCGCGACCGCACGCCCCTCCGGCGTCCGCAGGTCGAGCGCGACGCTCCGATGCCCGCGCGAGGCGTCGTTGAACGTCCACGAGCGGTTGGGCGCGCCGGGCTCGAAGGTCACCCGGCGGAGGAAGTCGACGTTCGCACACGACTCGATCTTGATGACCTCGGCGCCGAGCTCGGCGAGGAGCCAGCCGGTCTCCGGGATCGCGACCCCCACACCGAGATCGACGACGCGGACGCCGGCCAGCACCGGACCCTCTCCCGCCCGTGACACCTCGCCGTCGCGGGTCGGAAAGTCGGCGCCGTCCTCGCCGGGCGCCGGCGCCGGTCGCGCGAGGACCGCCGGCGTCTGCGAGAAGTTGAACGGCGACGGGGCGAACGGCGCGTCGCCGAGGTGCGGGAAACCCGTCCGGCGGAAGTAGCCGCGGACGCGTGTCTGCTCCGCCGCGACGAAATCGTCGAGCGTGTTCAGCGGCGTCATCGGCACGTCGCGACGTCGCGCCTCGCCGATGACGTCGTCGCGGCGGCGGTCGCGCAGCGCTTCCTCCGAGATGACGCGAACGACGTCCGTGTTGCCCAGGCGGAAGAGCGGCATCTCCCAGTGCTCGCCCTGCAACGCTTCCGGATCGCCGAGGAGCGCCAGGTAGGCCCGCCACTGGCGCGGCGAGCCGGGCAGCATGCGGACGTAGCCATCCGCCGTCGGCAGCACCATGTAGGCGCCGTCGCCGTTCCGCGGCGGCGCGGTCGGGAGCATCGGGTAGTGCCGCGCGTAGTCGGCGACGGGGATCGACCAGGGATGGAGGCCGTTCAGCGCGGCCTCCTGCACCGACACCTCGACGGTCTGTCCGCCGCCGTGCCGCGCGCGATCGAGCACCGCGGCGAGCGCGCCGGCGACCGCGAACACGGACGCGCAGTCGTGCGCCGCGTAGCCGGGGAGCCAGCACGGCGGCCGATCGCGGAGCCCCGAGGAGTGGAGCGCCCCCGACGCCGCGAAGGCGGGAAGCGGTTCCAGCCGCCACCCCGCGCGCGGACCCGAGAGCCCGAAGTCGGCGATCGCGACGTGCACGAGATGCGGGTGGCGCTCGCGCACCTCGGCGGGCGTGAGGCCGTGGCGACGCTCGCCGTCGGCGCCGAGGTTCTCGATCAGGACGTCGGCGCGCTCGCAGAGCATGCAGAAGCGACGCCACCCCGCGTCGGAGTGGAGGTCCATGACCGCACCGCGCTTGTTCGCGTTCCGGTAGAGGAACGGGAGCGAACGGTCGGCCGCGACGACGTCGCCGGCGAAGGGCGCGCGGAGCCGGCCGGGATCGCCGCCGGGCGGCTCGACCTTGACGACGTCGGCGCCGAGGTCCGCGAGCAGCCGGCCGGCAAACGCGCCGCGGAGGTCCGTCAGATCGACGACCCGGAGGTGCGCGAGCGGCGCGGGCGCGGGCATGCGGTCCTCTACTCCGCGCTTCCCGGCGGCGGCAAGAGTACCTAGCGGATCGCCGCCTTCGTCGGGTCGAGCGCCTGGAGCTCGAACGTGTTCCGCCACGGCCCGAGGAGACCGAGCCGCACCCACGCCTGATGGAGGTAATCGGTGAGCGCGCCCGGATCGCCCGGGCGCTCGACGCGTACGACCGTCACGGCGAGCTCCGGCCGCGTGCGCGCGAGCTCGCCCGCCCGCGCCACGCGACGCTCCCATTCCTCCACGCCGTCGATGCGCACGCCCTGGTGATCGTTCAGGTCGGCGTCCTGCCGCTCGAGCTCGTCGAGCGCGCGGGCGAGCGTCGCATCGTCGTGGCGTAGCCGCGTGAGCGCGGCGAAGACGTCACGGGCCGCCGCGGTCGGGCGAAGATAGAGCGCGCCGCGATTCAGGTCGTCGCCGAGCCGGTAGCCGATCAGATGCGGCTTCCGGACGATCAGCGTCCACGGGAAGATCGCCTCGATGCACTCGCAGAGGCCGGCGACGTGCTCCGGCGGGACGCAGTAGTTGTTGTGGTTCCACGCGTCCACGCGACTCGCATACCACGCGACCGTCGCCGCCTGCGAGCGAGGCGCGGCGCTAGTGCTCGTTCTCGCCGCCGAAGATCTCGTGGTGATGGGCGTGTCCCTTCGCTTCGCTGCCCTGGAGCGAGTCCGCGTCGACGCGCACGGCGACGCCGTTCAGGAACACCATCTGTCCACCGAGATCGGAGGCGACGAGGAGATTCAGAACCATTCCGGCGGCGATGAGCAGGTAGAGGAAGCGGCCGCGCGTCGGGAACGGCGCGCGCGCGGCGAGCCGCCAGAGCGAGAGGCCGACCGCGGCGCCGAGCGTCCCGAGCTGCAGATCCATGTGACGGTCCATGATCGCGTCCGCGGCCTCGGTCACGTACGGATGGACGTCGTCCGCGCCCTCGATCCCGCTCCAGACGGCGGCCGCCGCCCCGAGCGTCCCGAGCCAGAGCGCCCAGCGTCCGCTCACCTGGAGGTCGCGCGAGCGGAAGAGAAGCCCGAGCACATCGAGCAGCAGCGCGACGGGCAGGAGCGCGATCGGGAAGTGCACGAGGAGCGGGTGGACGTTCGGAATCTCGCGAAGCCCGACGAAGAGATCGCCCATGGCACGACGTTCGGCCGTCGGGCGCCGCGAGTCAACTCCCGCGGCTTGACGCTCGGGATGGTCGCCTCCTACTGTCGCCGCCATGGCAACGGTCTTGGACGGCATCCGTGTGGTCGAGGTCGCCGACTGGGGCTTCGTCCCGTCGGCAGGCACCGCGCTCGGCGACTGGGGCGCGCAGGTCGTGAAGGTCGAGCATCCGCGCCACGGCGATCCCATCCGCGGCTTGATCACGGGCGGTGTCATTCCGGGCGCGTCGGGACGGAACTTCATCGTCGAGCAGATCGGCCGGCACAAGCGGAGTGTCGGCATCGACATCGGCACCGACGACGGTCGCGCCCTGCTCTACCGGCTCGTCGAGCGCGCCGACGTCTTCCTGACGAACTTCCTTCCCGACGCGCGCGAGCGCCTCCGCATCACCTACGAGGACGTCCGACGCGTGAATCCGCGGATCGTCTACGCGAAAGGCCACGGCCAGGGCGCGCGCGGCCCGGACGCCCGGCGCGGCGGCTACGACGGCGTGTCGTTCTGGGCGCGCGGCGGGATCGCCGATCGGCTCTCGACGCCCGGCCAGCCGTACGTCCAGCAGCGCCCGGCGTTCGGCGACTTCATCGGCGGCATGTGCATCGCGGGCGGCGTCGCCGCGGGCCTCTTCCAGCGCGAGCGGACGGGCGACGGCATCGAGATCGACGTCTCGCTCCTCGGCGTCGCCATGTGGGTGCTGTCCCCGGACATCACGGCCGCGCTCATGTACGGCACGCCGCTCCCGTCGGCCGGCGAGATGAAGATGGTCCCGAACCCGCTCGTCGGGAACTACGTCTGCGGCGACGGCAACTGGATCGTCCTGATGATGCTCCAGTCGGAGCGCTTCTGGCCGCACTTCGCGGAGACGATCGGACGCCGCGACCTGCTCGAGCGCTATCCGACGCCGGAGGCGCGCCAGGCGCACCGTCAGGAGATCGCCGACGAGATCGGGCGTCACTTCAAGACGAAGCCGCGCGCCGAGTGGGCCGACATCCTGCGCCGCTCGGAGTGCATCTGGGGACCGCTCCAGGGGCCGCTCGATCTGCCCGACGATCCGCAGGTCCAGGCGAACGGTTACCTGCTCCAGTCGGGCGAGGTCCGCGTCTGCGCGAACCCGGTGCAGTTCGCGGGCGCGCCGCCGACGGTCGAACGTCCGGCGCAGGAGGCGGGGGCGCAGACCGAGGAAGTTCTGCTCGAGCTCGGGTGCTCGTGGGACGACATCGGGCGGTGGAAGGACGCGGGCGTCGTGTCGTGAGCAATGCTCCGGACGCTAACCGCTGGTACTTTGCCGCGGAACATGCGGGACGCCGTCGGCGGTCGGGGGACGGCTTCCGGCCGGCCCTTTCGCGCCAGCCACCCCAGGTGCGCGGCGACGCTCGATTCGGCGACAATATCATACAAACTATAGGTGGGTGCGGTGTGCGTGATGATAGCCATGGTACCGCCGGCCTGCTCGACCGGGCTTCGCGCCGTTCGCGACTGCGCCTCGCGACGCTGGCGCACGCAAGTGACTAGCGGTGGGGGATGACCCCGTCGTCGACGCGTACAGGTTCGGCCCGGGATCCGCGGCGCAAGCCTCCGTCGCACGCCTCGACGAACGGAACAGAACGCTTCTAACTCGGATCACACGGCCCCGTGCACAGCTGCTTCACCGTCCCATCGGGCTTCAGGAACTCGTTCGCCTGCTGGAGCGTCGGCCCCGACGGCGACGCCGAGCCTTCGGCGCCGTGCGCGCCGTTCTCGAACTGCGGCGGCAGGTTCGCGAGCGGCGGCACGCCGGAGTCGCAGCGCGTGCGCGACGGCTTGTCGCCCGCGCCGGGACAGTCGGCGTCGGTCGTGCAGACGGCGCCCGGGTCGTCGTCGCCCGGGACGTTGCAGCGCGATACGCACTTCCCCCAGTCGATCTCCTGCAGCGCGGAGCCATCGTAGCCGTCGACGGGCGGTGCAACCTCCGGGATCTCGAAGAAGTGATGGAGCGGCGGCGCGACCTGCGGGACGCCGAGCGAGCGCACCATGATCTCCGTCGCGAGGTTCGAAACCTGCGAGTCGCACGTCGACATATGCATGAGGACCTTGTGCGGGACCGGCGGCGTCGAGAGGTCGCCGGAGACCAGATGATTCATGTAGCCCTGCGGCTCGGCGCGGTCCCAGAGCTGCTGGATGAGCGCGATCACGAGCTCCTCGTCGAGACGGTCGGGGTACGAACCGCGCGAGATGGCGAGATACTGGTTGAAGTCGATGCTCCGGTGGAGGAGCGTCGAGTAGTTCGCGCCGGGCACGGCGAGGAAGCCGCGCTTGAAGTCCTCCGCGATCGACATGATCGCGACCCCGAAGATGCCGCCCTGGCTGCCCCCCGAGTAGTATACCTCGGTCGTGTCGATGAGCGGCGTGCCGTTGAACTGGAACGCGGGATCGGAATTGAAGCCGTTCACCGGATCGACGAGCAACCTCCCGAGAAGGAGGTGGTTCAGGAATCCCTGGTGCAGGCGCTCGGGGATGAAGTGGAACTTGGACGAATCCTGGATCAGCGGCAGGACGGCGGGGATGAGATCGGGGCTCGACATGCCCTGCATGTCGACGGCGGCCATGACGAAGTCGTTCGCGTTCGCGAACGGATTGAGGCCGCGGACCTGGAAGCGGTCGCCGAGAAGGCCGTGTCCCCAGAGGCTCGGTCGCCCGGGGACCGGCGTCCCTCCGACGTTCACGGCGCTGCGCGGGATCTCCGCGACGAACGGAACGGTCGCGAAGCCGTTCTGCGCAGGCACGCCGTTGACCAGGTGGATGCGGGTCGCGGGCGCGTCCGCGTTCATGAAGAGCGGCGCTTTGAAGGTCCCCTCGACCTCGCGGAAGATGTCCGCGTTCAGCCCGGCGCCACCGTTGTCTCGGACGGTCGTCACGGTGAACGCCGGCGTCCCGAGCGCGAACGCCTGATCGCGGATCGATCGGATCCAGCCCGTGAGCGTCTGCGTGCTCGCGGTCGTGAAGTCCCACGCGAGCACGAGGTCGTGCGGATCGACGCCGTTCGCCCCGAGCCGCGCGAAGACGTCGGCGAACGTGGCCCGCCGTGCGTCGATCGCGGCCGCGCACGCCGCGCCGCAGGCGGCCGCGACGCGCGCCGTCGGGGCGGCGTCCCGCAGCGCGCGGAACGCGAGCCGCGGTCGGATCGGAGTCCCCTGCGTGTCGACGAGGTCGCGGATTGCGACGAGGTACCGCGTCCCGTCGTCGAGCCGCTTCCCCGGCCGGATGATGAGCGCCTTCCGCGTCACGTCGTCGGTGTTCGCGTCCATCTCGGCGAAGTGGACGATCCGCTCGCCGGTCCCGGCGTTCATGACGACCGTCGGATGGTCCGGGTCGAGCGAGCGCGCGAAGTTCGTCTGCGGCGCGACGTGCGACGCGGCCAGGTCGACCGGAAAACCGGTGTCGGGAAAGAGCGAGAGGATCGTCGGACCCGGGCTGAAGCCGTCGAGCGTGTTCCAGTCGGTCGGATCGATGTGCTTGTTGTTGACGTTCGCCGGCAACGCCTGCGCTCCATAGTTCAGACGGAGGCCCGTCGGCGTCGACGCGTCGGGCGCGAGGAAGTACGCCGACGGGAACGGCAGGATGCAGCGCTCGTCGATCAGGAAGTCGCACGCCTGGCTCGTGTCGATCGCGAGGCCGCAGAGCGGGTTCGTCGTCTTCTTCGACGCATGGAGCAGCGCGCCGAAGCCCTCGTCGGCGAACGGGACGTAGCGCTCGCTCGCGTCGCATCGAAGGCCACCGCTCGCCGTCGTGCACGACGAGACACACGTGCGGACGCACTCCGAGCCGGCCGTCATCGACGCGCGGACACCCGTCACCCCACCGAGCCCACCGAGCGAGGCCTTCGTCGCACGAAGGACGATGCGGATCGTATTTCCCTGCTCCGGCGCCTTCTTCAGGAGGATCGTCCCGCGAAACGCACCCGCGCCGTCGTACCGTGTGATCCGGCCGCGCGTGACGAAGCGCTCCCCCGGCACGTCGACCGCGTAGAGGACCGATCCGTTCGCGACGTCCGCGATCTCGAGATGCAGGCCCGCGGACGCGAAACTGGCGTGCGACACCTGCGGCTGCGTCACGGTCCCGTCGAAGCGCACGCGGTCGCCCACCAGACGCACCGCGAGAACGGAGCCACCGCGGCAATCGGCGGCGGCCGCCGGAGACGCGAGCGCGACGAGCAACACGCACAGGGCGCGGAATGGTCGAACCATGGACACCTCCCGCCCGCCTTCTAACACGACCCCCGCCCGAGTCATGCAAAAAATGGCGAACCGACGCGTCGCGCCAAGTGGCGGTTCCGGCCGGAATTCCATTGACAGCGCCGGCGCGCCATTGGTACGGGGCGCATAACTCCATGCTCGTCGCGGAAGCCCGACGCGCTTTACGTCAGAGCTTTTTCCGCAGGACGACGGCGAAGCGATCGCGCGCCCGATCGAGGAGAATCAGGAGAAGGAGGCGCGCATCATCGAGGAGTGGCGCGCCATCTGCGCCGCGAGCTTTGGTGCGCACCACGCGCTCTCGGAGCGGGTCTTCACGTACGGCGCGCACGGGTTGAAGGGCGTCCGGCTCCTCGGCGGCGCCGACGGCGCGATGCCGGCCGTGTCGTCCGCCGCGCCCGAAGCGTCGGGCGAGCCCATCGACGACGCGCCCGGCCCCTCCCGCGGGCAGCAGGCGAGCGAGCACGAGATCGCGATCGGCGGGCGGCTCGCGCGTGCGGTCGGCGCGGACCGCGCGAGCTTCTCGCGGCTGATCGACGTCGCGATGCAGAGCGCCGACGCCCGCGTCTGCGCGGCCGCTCTCCGCGTCGGACTCCGCATCCTGGACACGGAGCCGGACCTCCAGGCGAGCATGCTGTACACGCTCGACCGCTGGAGGGACGAGCACGAGGCGGGTGATCCTGTAGCGGCGCTATACCCGCTTGACGTAGCCGCTATATCGCCGCTATAGCGACGGCGTGGCGACCCGTGCGCGTGACGTCGAGTCCGAGGCGACCCGTCGGGCGATCCTCGACGCCGCCGAGGACCTCCTCGCCCGGGGCGGCGAGGCGGGACTCTCGATCCGCCTGCTCTGCGCGCGCGCCGGCGTCACGCCCCCGACGATCTACCATCACTTCGGGGACAAGCGCGCGCTCGTCGACCGCGTGGTCGACGACTGCTTCGCCGAGTTCGAGCGCGTGTGTCGCCGCCGCGCCGCGCCGGCCGACCCGGTGGACGCGCTCCGCTGGTCCTTCGACCGCTACGTCGAGTACGGCATCGCGCACCCGAGCCACTACCGGCTGATGTTCCAGCGGAGCGCCGCCCGCCCGACGCCCGCCGGCGCCGCCAGCTACGACCGCCTCCGGCGCATGGTCGCCGCCGTCGCCGCCAGCGGACGGCTCGTCGCGCCCCTCGAGGAGGCGACGCGCGCCTGCTGGTGTGCCGCGCACGGCGTCACGTCACTCGTCGTCGGCGGCTACTTCGGCGCGGACGACCCCGCGGTCGCCCGCATCCGCGACGCCATGATCGACCAGCTCACCCGGCCGGCTCCTCGACGCCGCGTCGTCCGGAGCCAGAAAGGAACCCGCGCATGACCCGCCGTGAATCGGATCAGAACCCGTTCCTCCAGGGCAACTTCGCGCCGTGGCGGATGGAGGGCACGGCCGATGACCTCGAGATCGTCGGCGAGATCCCGCGCGACCTCGCCGGGACGTACTACCGCAACGGTCCGAACCCGGCGTTCGAGCCGCCCGGCCGGTATCACTGGTTCGACGGCGACGGCATGATCCACGCGATCACGCTCGGCGACGGGCGCGCGCGCTACCGGAACCGCTACGTCGCGAGCAAGGGACTCCAGGACGAGCGCGCCGCGGGCCAGGCGCTCTTCAAAGGACTGCTCGACCTCGACGTGACCGAGGCGCCGAGCTTCAAGAACACCGGCAACACCAACATCGTCTTTCACGCGGGTCGGCTGCTCGCGCTCATGGAGGCCGCTTATCCGACGCGGATGGAGCCGACGACGCTCGAGACGCTCGGCGAGCACGACTTCGACGGCCGCCTCGCCGGGGCGATGACCGCCCATCCGAAGATGGATCCGGAAACCGGCGAGATGCTCTTCTTCGGCTACTCGCCGTTCCCGCCGTTCCTCCAGTATCACGTCGCCGACCGGTCGGGCGCGCTCGTCCGGAGCGAGGTCATCGACGTGGCGTGGCCGTCGATGATCCACGACTTCGCGGTCACGAAGGACCACGTGATCTTCATTCTCTGCCCCCTCGTCTTCAGCCTGGAGAACGCCGCGAAGGGACGCGGCGTGTTCTCCTGGGAGCCCGAGCGCGGCACGCGGCTCGGCGTCATGCCACGGGCGGGCGGCAACGCCGACGTGCGCTGGTTCGACACGGACGCGTCCTACGTCTTCCATCCGATGAACGCGTACGAGGACGGCGACGCGATCGTGCTCGACGTCGCGCGCTACGGGCGGCTCGACTTCATGAGTCCGTCGGCGGCGCGCGATCCGGCCTACCGCGAGGACAACGCCGCCCGGCTACACCGATGGCAGATTGACCGCCGCGGCGGCGGCGTCAAGTCGACGCCACTCGACGACGTCGTCAGCGAGTTCCCCCGCGTCGACGAGCGCCTGGTCGGGCGGAAGCACCGTTACGGCTACGTCGCGGCGCGCGAGCCCGGGATGAACGAGGCGGGGCAGCCCGTCTGGACGGCGGTCCGCCGCTACGACCTCGAGCGCGGCACGACGCAGACGCGCGCCTTCGGCGCCGGGAACGGCGTGGGCGAGCCGCTGTTCGTCCCGCGGACCGAGGCGTCGGCCGAGGACGACGGCTACGTCCTCGTGCTGGCCTATGACGAGGCGCGGAACGCGAGCGAGTTCCTGATCCTCGACGCGCAGAACATTGCGAGGGAGGTGATTGCCAAGGTCGTCCTTCCCCATCGCGTGCCGTACGGGTTCCACGGCAACTGGGTGGCGGCGTGATGCGCTTCGGAGTGTCGGCAGGCTATTCGGGTGCGCGACTCGCCATCGACATCGGGTTCATTCAGGAGGCCGAGCGCCTCGGCTTCCATTCGGTCTGGACCGCCGAGGCATACGGCTCGGACGCCGTGACACCGCTCGCGTGGATCGGCGGACAGACGAGCCGCATCCACCTCGGCAGTGCGATCCTCCAGATGCCGGCACGGACGCCGGCGATGACCGCGTCGACCGCGACGTCGCTCGATCAGCTGACGAACGGGCGCTTCCTCCTCGGGCTCGGCGTCTCCGGCCCGCAGGTCGTCGAGGGCTGGCACGGGCAGCGCTTCGGGAAGCCGCTCGTGAAGACCCGCGAGTACGTCTCGATCGTCCGGAAGATCTGGGCGCGCGAGGAGCCGCTCGAGCACCAGGGCGAGCACTACCAGATCCCCTACCGCGGCCCGGACGCGACCGGGCTCGGCAAGCCGCTGAAGAGCATCCTCCACGGCCGGCAGATCCCGATCTACATCGCCGCGATCGGGCCGAAGAGCGTCGAGCAGGCGGCGGAGATCGCCGACGGCTGGCTGCCGGTCTGGTACTCGCCGTACCGGACGCACGTCTACAAAGGCACGATCGAGGCGGGCTTCAAGCGCGCGGGCGGCGCGAAGTCCCTCGCCAACTTCGACGTCGCGCCGACGGTCGCCGTCATCCAGGGCGACGACGTGCAGGCGTGCCTCGACTTCGTGAAGCCGATGCTCGCCCTCTACGTCGGCGGCATGGGCGCCCGCGGCAAGAACTTCTACAACGACCTCGCCTGCCGCTACGGCTTCGAGGCCGACGCGAAGAAGATCCAGGACCTCTACCTCGACGGCAAGAAGGCGGAGGCGACGGCCGCCGTCCCGAACCAGCTCGCCGACGAGGTGTCGCTCGTCGGCCCGCCCGACCGGATCCGCGCGCGGCTCGCCGCCTGGCGCGAGTCGGGGGTCACGACGATGATCTGCGGCGTGCGACAGGTCGAGGCGATGCGGACCCTCGTCGAAGCCGGCTAGCCGTCGCCGGACGTCAGCCGGTCGGTAGGATCCGGATCGTGTGCGCCGCGCGGCGCCGGTCGCGGCGAACGACGAGGCGGCTCCGGACCTCGTCGAACGTCGCGACGTCGCCCGGGCTCGTCGCGACCACGAAGCCGTTCGGATAGTGGCGCGCCGCGGGCACGAACACGACCGTCGGGTCGTCGACCCGGCGCGTGTCGTCCTCGGCGAACGTGTAGGAGAACTCGCGCGTGTCCGGGTCGTAGTCGAGCGCCCGCGGGATCCCGGCCGTCGCCGTCGGGTACGGGCGCGCGAGGAGGTCGACGAGCGTGCCCTTCTCGGCTCCGTTCGCGTCGACGAGCGAGAACGTGTTGTCGCTCGGGAAGTACGCCCAGAACGCGGACCCGACGAGCTGCTCCTCCTGCACGGCGAGCGAGTCGCGGAGAAAGAGCTCGGTCGCCGCGAGGAAGCCGCCCGCGACGTCCGTGTTGCCGCCGTATTCGCCGACCCAGAGGACGGCGCCTTGCGTCGCCGCCTCGCTCGCGGCGAGCGCGTAGTCGTCCTCGACCGCCTGCCGATCGCCCGTGTACGCGAGGTCGGGCAGCCCGAACGTCGTCGTGTAGAGGTGCGGCGCGTAGACGAGGTCCGGCTCGTCGAGCGGCTGCGGGCGTGCCGGAATGCCGAGGTTCCGCGTGACCGGCGGCTCGAGGAAGATCGTCTGCCGTGCGCGCTCGGCGCGCACGGTCGCGATCGCCTCCCGGTAGAAGGGGTACAGGCGCGCGCGCTCGAAGCCGGCGAGGCTCGCGATGTCGAGCGGCTCGTTCAGGAAGTCGAAGCCGATTACGGCGCGTGCGTGGCGGTAGTGCCGGGCGAGGAGCCGCCACACGTCGAGGAGGTGGTCGATCAGGCGACGACCGTCCGGCGCGAGCGCGCCGGCCCAGAAGTCGTGCTGCGCCTGCATCGGACCGGGGTATCCCCCGCCCTCGCACGTCCACGCCGGGGCGCCGTTCCCCCCCGGAAAGCATGGTGACCACTGGAACTGATGCATCTCGAGCACGACGCCGATCCCGTGACGGCGCGCGAACCGGATCACCGCGTCGACCTGGTCGTGGAGGTACGTACGGTCGACGACGCCGGGCGCGGGCTCGAGGTAGCTCCACGCGATCGGCAGCCGCACGACGTTCACCCCCCAGCTCGCCATCTGCGCGAAGTCGGCTTCTTCGGGGCCGTGCGTGCGCCCGATGAAGTTGCCGAACTCGAGCCCGGAGTAGTTGACGCCGCGCAGGAGGACGACCCGCCCGTGCCCGTCGCGGAGCCAGCGCCCGTCGCGGACGATCCGCGGCACCTCGGCGCCGCCGACGCTCGCGAAGCAAACGAGCGCGACGGCGACGAGCCCGCCCGCCCACTCAGGGAATCGTCGACGGATCGACGTCGTCACGCACCAGGGTCGGCGTCGCGCCGCCGGGGCTGAGCAGGATCAGCTTGTACCCGCCGCCCACGCACGAGTCGCCGGAGAAGCCCGCGACGGCGAGGTGGAACGTGCCGTCGAACGGCAGCGAGCGCTTGAACACCGGGCAGCTGCTGCCGCACGTGTTCGTGACCGCGCAGTTGCCGTCGCGGACGGGCGTGCTGCCGACCGCGTGGAAGGTCGCGTCGAGGAGCGTCAGCAGCGGATGGAGGTTCGACACGTGGGTCGCGTCCGGGGTGTCGTCGCGCGTCGTGACGCGCGCGACGATCTGATCGCCGGCCTGACCGCTGAACTCCCACACGTCGACCTTCCCCGCCGCGACCGCGCCCTTCACCTTGCGCGACACCGGGATGTCCGGGAACTGCGCTTCGAGGTTCAGCGCCGCCACGGCGTCGCTCGCCGTCGGCGACAGCGTCGCGCTGATCTGATCGAGCAGCGACTGCTCGAGCGGGCCGCCGACGCAGTTCACGAGGTTCGCGAGAGTGCACGTGTAGCTCGGATCGAGCGCCTGGCAGCCCGCGTTCAACGTGACGAAGTTGAGGCCGACCGTCTGCGCGCCGCAGAGCTCGTCGGTCGTGAGCGCGGAGCACGCCGCGATGATCGCCGACTGCTTCTGGGTCTCGTAGTTGACGCGCTTCGCCGCCTCGCGATCGCACGTGAGCTGCGCGTCCGCCATGCAGGCCCCGAAGGTCGGGTTCGAGCCCGGATCGTCGGGATCGCAGCACCCGGGGCCCGGGTCGGTGTCGCAGAACGGGCCGAAGACGCCGAGCTCGCACTGCACCTGGCACTCGTTGGTCTCCTCGGTGCACTTGAGGGTCGATTTGATGATGCGCTGGGCGTACTTGGCGCCTTCGCGCGCGATTGCCTTCTGGCACCGCGCGATCGCCTGGACCTGGGCGAGCGTCTCCTCGGCATGGGCTGCCGGCGCGAGCGCGAACGCGAGCGGGAAGGCGAGCACTGCGGCGAGTCGTGACATGGTGATGTCCTCCGTCCAGGCGATGGTCGTCGTGCGGACTCTGCCACGGCGGTTTTTGCACTGACAAGACATAAACGTCGTCCGCTTCCGACTGGACGCCCTGAAACGCCCGCGGATATCATCGCGAGCGGAGGATTCCATGGCGATCGGCATGAGCGAACCGCGCGTCCCCGAAGCGCTTTCCGTCCACGACCCGGCGTCCGGCGCACTGATCGAGACCCTCCCGATCGATGACGACGCCGCCGTCGCCGCGGCGGTCGCCCGCGCCCGGGCGGCGCAGGCGGCCTGGGCCGCCCTTCCGCCGCGCGTCCGGGCGCGCCGTCTCCGCCGGGCGCGCCGCGAGCTGGTCCACGACCGGTCCGCCATTCTGGCGCTCCTCGAGCGCGAGACCGGGAAGCCGCGCTTCGACGTCGTCGGCGAGCTGATGGGCGTCTGCATGGACCTCGGCTACCTCGCACGGCGGGCGCCGCGCTGGCTCCGCTCGGAGCGCGTCAGCACGCGGCCGCTCTTCGGGAAGCGCGGGCTCGTCGTCTACAAGCCGCGCGGCGTGGTGGGCATCATCAGCCCGTGGAATGCGCCGCTGAACCTGGCCCTCGGCGACGCCGTGCCGGCGCTGCTCGCCGGGAACGCCGTCGTCGTGAAGCCGTCGGAGGTGGCGCCCCTCGCCGTCCGCCGCGCCATCGCGGCGATGAACCGCGTACTGCCGGCCGACCTGCTCCAGGTCGTCGTCGGCGCGGGCGCGACCGGGGCCGCGCTCGTCGACCACGCCGACATGGTGTGCGTGACGGGCTCGCCGGAAACCGGCCGGCGCGTGATGGAGCGCGCCGCGCGCCGGCTGACGCCCGTCCTCCTGGAGCTCGGGGGCAAGGACCCGATGATCGTGCTCCGCGACGCCGACCTCGACCGCGCCGCGCGCGCCGCCACCTGGGGCGGCTGCATGATGACGGGACAGGTCTGCATGTCGGTCGAGCGCGTCTACGTCGAGGCGCCGGTCGCCGACGCGTTCACCGAGCGCCTCGTCGAGCAGGTGCGCGCGCTCCGCGTCGGACCGGGCGGCGCCGACGCCGACGTCGACCTCGGGCCGTTCACGAGCCCACGGCAGGTGGAGATCGTCGAGCGCCACGTCGCCGACGCGCGCGCGAAGGGTGCGCGCGTCCTCGTCGGCGGCATACGGCGCGATCAGGGCGACGGCATCTTCTACGCGCCGACGGTTCTGGTCGATGTCGCGCCGTCGATGCTCATCATGCAGGAGGAGACGTTCGGCCCGGTGATCCCGGTCATGCCCGTTCGCGACGCCGAGGAGGCGATCCGGCTCGCGAACGACAGCCGCTACGGGCTCAACGCGAGCGTCTGGACCTCCGACGTCGCGCGCGGCGTCGAGCTGGCCCAGCGCCTCGAGAGCGGCAGCGCGTGCGTGAACGACTGCCTCGTCTCGGCCGGCGTCCCGGCGTTGCCGTTCGGCGGCGTCAAGCAGAGCGGCGTCGGCACGCGCCACGGCGGCGCCGAGGGACTCCGGCAGTTCTGCATCCGGCAGGCGATTCTCGTCGAGCCACGCCGCCGGAAGACGGAGCCGGCGTGGTTCCCCTACTCCGCAACGCGCGCGCGCCGGCTCGAGCAGCTGATGGGCTTCCTCTTCCGGTGGTGACGTCGGAAAGCGGACATCGGCGGGGCGTCACCAGAAACGCTCGACCGTGATGTGACCGGAGGCCCGGCGCCGGTGCTTCCGCAGCCCGCGCTCGACCAAGACCGCGGTCGCGTCCGCGAGCATCGCCGGGTTTCCGCAGAGCATGACGTGCGACCGCTCGTCGATCGGCACCCCCGCGGCGGCTTCGAGCCGTCCGTCGCGCAGCGCGGCGGGGATCCGGCCGGCGACCGAGCCGGGGTGCGGCTCGCGGCTGACGATCGTCGTGAACCGGACACCGGTCTGCTCGATCACCTCGCGGTACGTGAGCTCGCTCGCATAGCGCACGGCGTGCACGAGGACGACGTGCTCGAAGCGCCGCCGCGGCGCGTCGGTCCGGAGCATCGACAGGAACGGCGCGATGCCGGTCCCGGTCGCGATGAGCCACAACGTTTCCGCGTCCGGCACCTCCGAGAGGACGAAGAACCCAGCGGCCTTCGGCGCCACGGACAGCGTGTCGCCCGGGCGGAGCGCGGCGAGCCGCGGTGAGAGCCGTCCCTGCGGTACGACGACCCCGTAGAACTCGAGCACGGGATCGTCCGGCGGATTGACGAACGAGAACGGGCGCGCGACCGCGTCGTCCGCCTCGGGATCGACGCCGATGCGGACGAACTGGCCCGCCTCGAACGGCCGCCCGACGCCCACGACGCGGAGCGAGAACAAGCGCTCGGTCCAGCGCCGGTTCTCGATCACCGTGCCGGACGACCATCGCTCGCGCACCGCCAGTGCGGGCTCCCTCGCATCCGGGTGAAGCCGCGAGCGGCACGAGCGGTCGATTTCTCTCTCGCGAGCACGCGCGTTCTCCACGCTATGGGATTCGATGACGGCCGCCATCACGGCGCACCGTGACCGCGACGTCGTACGAGACGCGGCAAATGGGGACCCCCGCGGGATCCGGCGGGCGCCCGGGTTGCCGGTAGCGGCCGCGGTCGCTACGGGCAGGGCTCGTCATTCTCGGCGGCCGTCGAATTCCAGTTGACCGGCATCATCGTCCAGCGCCTCGCCGATTTCGCGCGCCCGCGTCGGCGCGCTCGTCGTCGTCGCCGGAAGCCAGCCCGACCGGAACCCGACTGCCGTCCGGATCGACGTGACGTCGTCGGACGCCGCAAAGCGCGACGCGTGCGATAAAATCGGGCACGCCAGCCACTGACTCCGGTACGGCGCCGTCGGTCTCGTAGCCCGGACTGCCGCCGTGCTTCGCACGGCATCGGTCGCGCATCCCGGCGCCGCAAGCCCATGACGTGCCGTCCCGTAACGACACGATTTGTCCCGTGCTCGCAACGGAGCTACGGTCGTAGGAGCCATGAACGAGTTCACGAATCATTTCGTAGAAAAACTTCGACTGAAGGAGCGAGCAGAAGAGGACATCTACTTCGCGAGGCGAGATCGCGAGCTGCTCCGTCACCTGCACGACGGGACCGAGGAAGAGAAGCGGCGCCGAGTGCGCGAGCTCGCTCGCATGCGGTGCCCCGAGTGTGGCGCTCATCTCTCGCCGGTAACCCGGCGGGGAATCACGGTGAAGGAGTGTCCGGAAGGGCACGGCGTCTGGACGACCCGCGGCGACATGCGCACTCTCGCACGCCGTGAGTCCGCCTCGTGGATCAGCCGGTACTTCTATCCACCGAAGCCGGTCGTCTGAACACCGAGGTGCGGGCCGGCCCACCGCGTTCGCCGAGACACGAAGCGTGAATCCGTCGATCGCGCACACGACGACCGTCCTACCGGGCCATACCGGCGGCTCGTCGGGCAAAAGCCCCGCGCGCCAGAGTTGACCGCGGACCATCACATAGCCGGGCGCGAGCGGCTCGTGCGCCACCGCCTCGTTCCCGACGAGCGTCGCGCCAACGGGGGCGCCCGGCTCGTACGCGTGGCGCACGAGCGGATAGAACACGACGTCGCCGCGGCGTGAAATGCGATGTCGGTTGCGGCTACGCCGCGGCCGGGGGCTTCGCTCTGCCGGTCTGAATCTTCTTCACCAAGTCGGCGGTCGCCGGCCGACCGCCGATGCCCCAGTCGCCACTCTTCACGCTTTCCTCGATGAGGACCGTCGTGAGCGGGCGGAGGCGCTCGCCGCGACGGAAACCACGGCGTCGGTGACACGTTCGAGCAGGTCGCGCTTCTGCTCGGTCGTGAGCACGCCTTCGATCACCTTGATGCTGACGATTGGCATCGAACGTCTCCTTTGACAGAGCGACGCGCGCGCGACGCCGGAATTCATTTCGGCGCCGTGCGATACCGATCCGGCGGTGAGCCGGAGGCGAACTCTTTTGCGTAGTGGTGGCATTCGAGCCCGATCGGTTCGACGCCGTCACCATCGCTCGTGCGAGCCCCGGGTCGCGAGCGCCGCGCCAGGAGCGCGCACGGCCTGGCACCGGCGGTCCCAGCTACCCGACGCCTACGCGATGATGATCTACCGTCTCCACGTATCGACCGCCTGCGGCTGCCGGTGGTGCGGGGCGATCGGTCCAGACGGGCATTGCGGTGGGCCCGCGCGAGCTGAGCGCACGCGCGCGCCCCGCGTCACGAAGAAGCCCTCGAGCAGGTCGCCTCGCCGTCGTGCGCGGCGTCGACGGTGAGCGCCACGCGCGTTCGAGCCGACGTCAAAATACGCCTACGCGACGCGACCGCATCACACGGTGCTCCCAACGCCAGCGCGGCCGCCCGTCGGGGCGGGGCACGCCGTACGCACGTCCGACGGCGGGTCGTCTACCGGGTTTCCTGGGTGGGAATTGTGTGGGTTCGCGGATCCATCGCCTCGCGCATCACGGGGCGACCGGAGCGCACCCGCAATGTTGCGAGGACGCGCGGGCATGGACAGGGCACACCACGTGCATAGCTTGGAGATGAAAGGAGGCGTTCTTCGGATGGCAACTTTGGAACGCGTAGAGAGAGAGTCGGTTGGCGTACTCGAGGGTGGGGCGCTGATCGAGACCGTGGCGGGAGTCGGCGCGGGTGCGCTCGCGATCATCGGGCTCGCAGGCGTGCTGCCCGTCGAGCTCGCGGCGATCGGGACCATGGCGATGTCGGTCGCGCTCATGGCCGAAGGCGGTACGGTCGCGGCACGGCTCGCGCGACGCGGTCGAGAGACGGCGATCGAGGGGTCCGCGGAGGAGATTGGCAGCGGAGGGGTGAGTGCGGAGGTGCTGGCCGGCATGGCCGGTTTCGTGCTGGGGTTGCTCGCGGTGCTGGGAGTCGTTTCGGTGGTCTTGCCGGCCATCGCGGCGATCGTGTTCGGCGGCGGGCTGCTGATCGGGTCGGCGGCGATGTCGCAGGTGACGACGCCGACACCGGCGTACGGCACGCACTCGAGCGGTGTCGGCCTTTTCCGCAGCGCCATGGCCGCGACCATCGGCGCCCAGGTCCTCGTCGGTCTCGCGAGCATCGCGCTCGGCATCATCGCCGTCGTCGGGATCCATCCGACGGTGGTGACGCTCGTCGCGCTGCTGTCGCTCGGGTCGGCGGTGCTGCTGAGCGGCACGGCCGTCGGAGCGACCGTGATGTCGGCCTTCCACCGTTAGCGATACGGCGCCCGTTCACCGCGACCCCGCCCGTCCGCTCGGACGCGGACGGGCGGGGTTTTTTCATGCGCCGAGCCCGAGCGCGACCGAGGGACGGTCGGCCCAGGTTCTCTGGCGTCGGCGGCGCTGGTGCTTGTCCGAAGCTGGCGCTTTATCACCCCGGGCGGCTCGACTTTGCGGGATCGGCATCGTGGCGGACGTGCTCGCTGGACGGCGACAGACGATGTGGATCATGCACGTCGTCTGGCCGCTCACCGCCTGCGAAGCGGAAGCCGCGCTGGCAGGCCGTCGGGGTCGCGGCCACCCACTGCGGCAGCCGCGTGGCAGATCGGGATGGACGGCTGGATGGCACTCGTCGTGTTCGCCGTCTTCGGCCACGAGCTGCCGAAGACGAGCCCGGTCTTCTGGTTCATGATGCAGCTCGCCATGCTCGCGGCCTCGCGACGAGCTACCCCGTCAACGGGCTCCTCCTCCGGACGGGGATGAAGGAATCGATGTGACCGGCCCGCGAGCTCGGACGCTTCAACGCGAGGGGCGCGGGCCGACCATGCCCGGCTGAACAGCGGGCTCGTTCGGGGTGGGACGGTGGACCTCGCGCTCGGGCGACGTTGCGTTCGGCGGTGCCGGGCCCCCGCCCGGTGTCCCGGGCGCAGGCGGCCGCACCACGAGATCGATCAGGACCGTCACGGGCGTCCCGGACCGCAGCTCTTTCGCCTGCTCCGGTGAGAGCTGGAGTGGCATTTCCACCCCCGCAGCGCGAACCGTGACGCTGCCGCTTCGCGCGTCGACTGCGGTCACCGTCCCGGGCAGCTCGGTCCGCGCGCGCGCCTCCGTCTGCGTATCCTCCACGCCCTCGAGGCTCCGGACACCCGGAGCATCGCCCGGCACCTCGGACCGCACGACCGATGCGAGCGCGAGACCGGCGAACGTCACCAGAGCGAAACGGGTCGCGCGCATCTTCACTTCCCCGGGATCGGGATGTAGCCGCGCGTCGCGACGTCGCTCATCGTGAGCACTACGAGGATCGCGAGCCAGAAGAATCCCGCGACGAGCGCGAGCCAGAGGATGCCCGGCGCGTCCTTCAGGTGCATGAAGAAGAGCACGACGAGGAGCGCCTTGCCTCCGGCGATCAGGAAGGCGACCGGCGCGCTGAACGGTCCGAGGTCGACGTACGAGACGAGGATCGTGAGCGCCGTCAGCCCGAGCAGCGCGAGGAGGATGCCGAGGTACAGCCGCGGACCGTGCAGCTCGTGCGCGGCGACGCTCATGGCGCGTGCCTCCCGACGAGATAGAGGATCGGCAAGAGGAAGATCCACACGATGTCGACGAAATGCCAGTAGAGGCCCGCGATCTCGACCGGGTTGTGATACGCGGGCGAGAAGCGGCCGCGCCAGGCGAGGACGGCGATCACGGCCATGACGCCGATCCCGATCGTCAGGTGGACCGCGTGGACGCCGGTCAGCGCGAAGTAGAGCCAGAAGAAGAGTCCCACGCCGGCGCGCTCGGGTCCCTCGTAGGTGAAGTGGATCCCCGGCACGAGCCCCTCGTGGTAGTGGTGCCACCACTCGTACGCCTTGAAGCCGAGGAAGACGGTCCCGAGGACGATCGTCGCGACGAGCGAGACGAGCAGCAGACGGCGCGCCCCGGTGCGCGCGGCGTGCACCGCGAGCGCGACCGTGAAGCTGCTAAGGAGCAGCACACCGGTATTGATGCCGCCGATCAGCACGCTGAGCTTCTGCGAGCCGTGCGCGAAGGCGACCGGGTACAGGTACCGATACGCCGTGTAGACCGTGATCATGCCGCCGAAGAACATCACCTCGGTGGCGAGGAACACCCACATGCCGAGCTCGGCGACGAGCCGCTGCTGCTCCGGATCGTCGAACTGCTGGGCGACGTGCTCGATCGCGGCGGCGTGCTCAGCCACGGCTCTCCTCCGGGCCGGGGTAGTCGTACGGCGGCCGCGTGACGACCGGCGTGCGCTCGAAGTTGTGCTCCGGCGGCGGGGACGGAATCTGCCACTCGAGCCCCGTCGCCTGCCAGGGGTTCGCCGGCGCATGCGCGCCGTAGCGCAGCGACCAGAGGAGGTACGTCATCGGGAGCAGGTAGCCGACCCCGAGGATCGACGCGCCCGCGGTCGACAGCACGTTCAGCACCTGGAACTCGTCGGGGTACGACCAGTAGCGGCGCGGCATCCCGAGGTACCCGAGGACGAACTGCGGGAAGAACGTCAGGTTGAAGCCGAGGAAGATGATGATCGCCGACATGCGTCCCCAGGCCTCGGGGTACATGCGCCCGCTGATCTTCGGCCACCAGAAGTGCATCCCGCCGAGGTAGGCCATCACCATCCCGCCCACCATGATGTAGTGGAAGTGCGCGACGATGAAGTAGGTATCCTGCACGTGGATGTCGATCCCGAGCGCGGCGAGGAAGAGCCCGGTGAGGCCGCCCATCGTGAACAGCCCGATGAAGCCGAGCGCGTACAGCATCGGGGTCGTCAGCCGGATCGATCCCTTGTAGAGCGTCGCGGTCCAGTTGAAGACCTTGATCGCCGAGGGGACGGCGACGAGGTAGCTCAGCATCGAGAACACCAACGACGCGTACATCGACTGTCCGGCGACGAAGATGTGGTGTCCCCAGACGAGGAAGCCGAGGAACGCGATCGCCACGCTCGCGTACGCGACGTACGTGTACCCGAAGATGCGCTTGCGGGCGAAGGTGGGCACGAGCTCGCTGACGACGCCCATGCCCGGGAGGATCATGATGTAGACGGCCGGGTGCGAGTAGAACCAGAACAGGTGCTGGAAAAGTACCGGATCACCGCCGAGCGACGGGTCGAAGATCCCGACGCGGAGCGTCCGCTCGAGGCCGACGAGGGCCATCGTGATCCCGAGCACCGGCGTCGCGAGCACCTGGATGATGCTCGTCGCGTAGAGGCTCCACACGAAGAGCGGCAGCCGGAACCAGGTGAGGCCCGGCGCGCGCATCTTGTGCGTCGTCACGATGAAGTTGAGCCCGGTGAGGATGGACGAGAAGCCGACGATGAAGATGCCGAGCGCGGCCGTGATGACGTTCGTCGTCGAGTAGATCGTGCTGAACGGTGTGTAGAACGTCCACCCGGTGTCCACCCCGCCGGCCACGATCGTGTACGACAGGAACCCGGCGCCGATCATGTAGATGTACCAGCTCGCGAGGTTGAGGCGCGGGAACGCGACGTCGCGCGCGCCGATCATGAGTGGGAGGAGGAAGTTCCCGAGCACGGTCGGGATCGACGGGATCAGGAAGAAGAACACCATGATGATCCCGTGCATCGAGAAGAACTTGTTGAAGGTCTCGGCGCGGAGCAGGTCGCCGGCGGGCGTCAGCAGCTCCAGCCGGACGCCGAGCGCGAAGAACCCGCCCACGAAGAAGGCGCCCGTGATCGCCATCAGGTAGAGGAGCGCGATCCGCTTGTGGTCCTTGGTGAGGAGCCACGACCGGACGCCGTAGCGGACGTTCAGGTAGTTCTCCTCGACCTCGGGCGCGATGATCACGGGTGCGGCGGTCATGGTCCCGGTTTCTCCTCGCCTTGGAGCGATTTCACGTACTCGATCAGGTCGATGATCCCCTCCTCGCTCACGAGCCCGCTGAACGTCGGCATGATCGGCTGGAATCCGTCCACGACCTTCGCCGCCGGATCGAGGATCGACTCGCGGATGTAGGCCTCGTCCGCGGTCACCACGCCGCCGCCTTGGAGACGCACCGACTTCCCGAAGAGCCCGACGAGGTCCGGGCCGCGCGCGAGGGTGTCCGAGCGGTGACAGGTGTTGCAGCCGAGGTCCTGGAAGAGCTTCTGCCCGCGCTGCGCGGGCGAGAGCGTCGCCCCGCCGGCGAGCCACTGCTCGAACGCGGCCGGCTCCATCGCGACGACCGATCCGATCATGTGCGAATGCAGCGTCCCGCAGTACTCGGCGCAGAAGAGGTGGAACGTCCCCGCCTCGGTCGCCTCGAACCACGCCTCCGTGTAGCGCCCGGGGAGCGCGTCCTGCTTCACGCGGAAGTCGGGCACGAAGAAGCTGTGGATCACGTCCTGCGAGGTGAGGAGCACGCGCACCGCGCGACCGACCGGGACGTGGAGGTCGTTGATCTCCCGCTGTCCGCTCAGGTGCTGGAACTTCCACATCCACTGCTTCCCGACGCCGTAGACCTGGAGCGCGTCGGGCGGCGGCGTGTACGCGTAGAAGTAGACGCTCGCCCCCCACGCGTACGCGACCATGAAGACGATGAGCGGCGTCACCGTCCAGAAGATCTCGAGCTTGTTCGAGCCCTCGATCTGGATGGCGACCTCGTTTCCCGGCCGCCGCCGATAGCGGATCGAGAACCAGACGATCAGCGCCGCAATCAGCACGCTCATGAACGCCGACGTGCCGAGCAGGAAGTACAGTAGATGATCGGTCCGCGGCGCGAGCGTCGACGCCTGCTCGGGAAAGATCCGGAACGGCAGGAACGGGAGGATCGGCGACCGCGTCACGTCCGGCCCTCCGCCCTGCGGAGCACGACGAAGAGCGTCCCGACCGCGGCGATCGTCAGCGCAGCGCCCAGCTGGAGTGCGCGCGCGACGGCCGGCGTGTAGCGCCCGGTGCTCGAGTCCCAGTGGTAACAGAACAGGAGCAGCCGATCGACGACCGTCCCGATCCGACCCTGCGACGCCTCGACCAGCGCGAGCCGGACGTCGCGCGGCGGGTAGTCGATTCCGGGAAAGTAGCGCGCGAGGCGCCCGTCGGGAGTGACGACTTCGACGACCGCGACGTGCGCGAACTGCGCGCCCGTCGGATCCCAGGTGTACTTGAACCCGACCGCGCTCGTGAGGCGCGCGATCGCATCCGCGTCGCCCGTAAGCACGTGCCATCCGCGCTCGGTTCCAGGGCGTCCGTAGCGCCGCACGAGGTCGGCCTTCTTCGCACGCGCCGCCTCCGGCCCGTCGCGCGGATCGAAGCTGATCGTGAGGACGTCGAAGTCGCGGCCGACATCGAGCGAGAGCGGCTTCAAGGACGCCACGAGCGAGCCGAGCACCTCGCCGCAGAGCATCGGGCAACCGAAGTAGACGAGCGACAGCACGGCCGGCCGGCCGTCGAGCCATGCGCGGAGCGGACGCGCCTCCCCGGTGTCGTCCCGAAAGACGGCGTCGAGCGGGAGCGACGCGCCGAGGTGCGGATCGAGCCCGACGTCGCGGAGCAGCGGCGGCCGCTCGGCCGTCGCTGCCGGCGAGCGCGCTCCCGATGACGGCGGCGCGCCGTCGACCCAGTCGGCGCGGGCGGGTGCCGCGACGACGGCCACGACGGCGAGCAACAGCGTCGCCCTCATCGCTGCCGTTCCGCCTCCTTCGCGACCAGCCCCATCGCGCGGTCGATCGGGATGTGCACGATCCCGGCGCCGCGATCGATCCAGCCGTACCCGTCGAGCTGCGCGTTCTCGGCGGCACGGAGCGCACGGAGGTCGAGCGCCGGCGCGGTCTCGAGCCGCGGCTCCGGCGGCTCGGACGGCAGCGCGCTCGCGACCGGCGGCGGCGGCGGAAGCGCGCGCTGCCGCAGCCGCCAGAGGCCTTCCATGTGGAAGTAGAGGACGACCTGGATCAGCGCGACGAACCCGACGATTCCCACGCCGATAAAGAGGATCGGACGCAGGCTCGCATCTCGCGTCTCGTGGCCGCGCTCGACGGTCTTGGTCGCCATGCCGACGGTCTCGGGAGCGGCGTCCGGATCAGTGCCCATGCGCCATCGCCTGCTCGACGAGCGGCTCGTTCGCCGGAACGAGCTCGACGCCGCGGAGCTGCCGCGCGAACGCGGCGAGCCAGAGGCCGCCGACGGCCAGCGGCGTCACCACGTAGAGCCAGTGAAATCCGTGCGCCCCGGGCACGCCGGGCACGACCATCCAGTAGTCGTCCACGAGCCGCATGACGAGGATCAGGACCGCGACGGCGGCGAGCGTCGCCGGGTTCCGTTTCACGGCGCGCTGGAGCAGCAGGAAGAACGGCACGAAGAAGTGGACCGCGATCAGCGCCAGCGCGACGCCGAGCCAGCCCGGCCGTTCGCGCGCGAGATACCACGTCACCTCCTCGCGGATGTTTCCGGCGAAGACGAGGAGCAGCTGCGAGAAGGCGCAGTACGCCCACAGCACGAGGAACGTGAGCATCAGATTGCCGAGGTCGACCAGGTTCTGACCGTGGACCAGCCGCCCGAAGCCCTCGCGTTCGCGGAGGAGCACCGCGACCGTGATCGTGAACGCGAACCCCGCGAGCACCTGCCCGATACCGAACATCATCGGATAGACCGTCGAGTACCAGTGCGGCTCGATCGACATCCCCCAGTCGATGGACGCGAACGTGATCGTGATGCCGTAGAGGACGAGTCCCGGGCCGGCGACGAGCCGGAACCGGCGCGGGTGGGGATCCGGCACCGCGTCGCGCTCCCGCGACCAGCGGACGAGGAGCCAGGCGAGCGCCGTCCAGACGATGAAGTAGATCGCCGCCCGGCCGAGGAAGAACGGCACGTTCAGGTACACGTGCTTCGTCTCGAGCGTCGGGTCCGCCGCGACGGCATCGGGACGCGCCCAGACGTAGAGGTCGCGCATCCCGAACGCGACCGGCAGGAACAGCAGCGCGACGACGGGCATCGTCCCGACCGCCGCCTCCGCGACCCGCCGGACGACGATCCCCCATCCCCCGCCCGAGAGGTAGTGCAACATGATGATCACGAGCGGGCCGAGGGCGACCGACAGCCAGAAGAGCCAGCTCGCGAGCCAGGCGCGGTAGAACGCGCCCGTGTCGAAGACGGCGCCGATCGCGACCACGACGAGTGCCGCGACGCCGGCCACGAGCGCGCGGCGCTCGACCGTTGCGAGAGAATCGGTCACGGCGCCGCCTTCCCGTCGCCGAGCGCGGCGCGCCCCTCGGGCGGGACGTCGCCGAGGCTCGCGTGCTGGCTTCGCTGGAGCGCGCGGATGTAGGCGGCGATCGCGAGCCGGTCCGCGGACGGGACTTGCGTCGCGTAGGGCGGCATCGCGCCCCAGCCGTGTGTCATCACGTCGACGAAGTGACCGACGGGCGCGGCCCGGAGCCGGTCCTCGTGCAGGGACGGCGGCGCCGTGTATCCGCGCCGGACGATCGCGCCGCGGCCCGTCCCGACCCGGTCGTGGCACGGCGAGCAGTAGATGTCGAAGCGCTCGTGGCCACGTGCGAGCAGCTCGAGCGTCACCGGGACGGGCAGTCGGTCGGCGTTCGGGTCGAGCGCGGCGGCCGGGTCGGGCCGGCTGCCGTGGGGCACGGTCCCCGCGACCGGCTCGCGCGCACACTTCCCATCGGCGAAGAGCGTGGTCGCGCCGAGCGGCTCGCAGCGCGGCTGCTCGGCCATCCTCTGATGGCAGGCGGTGAGCCCGAAGAGGAGCGCCACGACCGCGGTCGACTCAGCGCGCAACTTCGGACACCTCCGTGGCACCGAGATCGCGCAGCAGCTCGGCCGTCCGGCGTCGTTCGAAACGCGGGTCCGACGATTCGACCGACAGGAAGAAGCGATCCTGCGTCGCGCGCGCGAAGCGCGGGACGTTGAACAGGGGATGGTACGGCATCGGTAGGCGGTTTAGGAGGATCAGCCCGACGAACGCCGTGAGGCCGCCCACGAGCACCGCGAGCTCGAACGTGATGGGGATGAACATCGGCCAGCTGTTCAGCGGCCGCCCGCCGACGTTCAGCGGGTACCAGATCGCCATCCCGTACCACTCCATGAAGTAGCCGCCGGCGGCGCCGACGAGCGCGCCGCAGAGGACGAGGAACGGGATGCCGGTGCGTCCGAAGCCGAGCGCCTCGGGCAGTCCCTCGACCGGAAACGGCACGTGTGCGTCGATCTGGCGATAGCCGGCCTCGCGCACGCGGTGCGCGGCGACGAGGAGCCGCGTCGGGCTCTCGAACTCCGCGACGACGCCCCAGAGCCGACCGTGGGGGCTCACGACACCGCCCTCTCCTCCTCCTTTTCCTCGAGGAGGAGCCGCATCTCGGCGATCGAGATCATCGGGACGAAGCGGACGAAGAGCATGAAGAAGGTGAGGAAGAGCCCGAAGGTGCCGAAGAACGTCGCGAAGTCCCACACGGTCGGCCAGTAGATGCCCCACGACGACGGAAGGAAATCCCGGTGGAGCGACTCGACGACGATCACGAAGCGCTCGAACCACATGCCGACCAACACCACGAGCGAGACGGCGAACAGCCCGACCGAGCTGCGTCGCACGCGTTGGAGCCAGAGGATCTGCGGGATGCCGACGTTGCAGACGAGCGTCACCCAGTACGCCCAGCCGTACGGCCCGAGGAGCCGGTTCCACTGGACGTAGCGCTCGTACGGGTTGTCGCTGTACCACGCCATGAACGCCTCGATCGCGTAGCCGTACGTCACGACGAGACCGGTCGCGAGCATGATCTTCGCCATGTTCTGAAGATGGCGCTCGGTGATGATGTCGCCGAGCCCGTAGGCCGCGCGGAGCGGGATCGTCAGCACGACGACCATCGCGAAGCCGGAGTAGATCGCGCCCGCGACGAAGTACGGCGGGAAGATCGTCGAGTGCCAGCCCGGGAGCTGGGCCACCGAGAAGTCGAAGCTGACGACCGTGTGCACCGACACGACGAGCGGCGTCGCGAGCCCGGCGAGCAGGAGGTACGCGATCTCGTACCGCTGCCAGTGGCGCGCCGACCCGCGCCAGCCGAGCGCGAACACGCCGTAGACCGCCCGCCCGATCCGGCTCTGCGAGCGATCGCGGAGCGTCGCGAGATCGGGGATCAGCCCCACGTACCAGAACACGAGCGAGATCGTGAAATACGTGGCGACCGCGAACACGTCCCACACGAGGGGGCTCCGGAACTGCGGCCAGAGCGACATCGTGTTCGGGTACGGGAGGAGCCAGTAGAAGAACTGCGGCCGGCCGAGGTGGAGCAGCGGGAAGACCCCGGCGCACATGACGGCGAAGATCGTCATCGCCTCGGCGAAGCGGTTGATCGACTGCCGCCAGCCCTGACGGAGCAGGTGAAGGATCGCAGAGATGAGCGTGCCCGCGTGGCCGATCCCGATCCACCAGACGAAGTTCACGATCGCGAAGCCCCACGCGACCGGCATGTTGACGCCCCAGATGCCGATGCCGACGTAGAGGAGCGTCGTGATCGCGACGGCGAGCAGCCCGAACAGCGCGAGCGAGACCGCGAAGGCGATGAGCCACGCGCGTCCCGTCCCCTCGCGCAGCACGATGCCCGCGATCTTGTCGGTGATCGAGGTGTAGGTGTGCCGCGTGAGGAGGACCGGCGGCGGCGCCTCGGAACGCGGCTCGGGCTCGGACGTCATCTCACGCGAGGTCCCGGTTCCGGTTGGTGCGCGCGGCGAGGTACGTCGTCCGCGGCTGGGTGTTGAGCTCCTCGAGCAGCGCGTAGTTCCGTGCTTCGGCTTTCTGCAGGCGCACCCGGCTCGACGGATCGCTCAGATCGCCGAACACGATCGCCTCCGCCGGGCATGCCTGCTGGCAGGCCGTCACCACCTCGCCGTCGCGGATGCGGCGGCCCGCCTTCTCGGCGTCGATGCGGGCGTGTGTGATCCGCTGCACGCAGTACGTGCACTTCTCCATGACGCCGCGCGACCGGACCGTCACGTCGGGATTGTAGAGCAGCTTCAGGCTCTCGACGTCCCAGCGCGCGTACTCGAAGAAGTTGAAGCGCCGGACCTTGTAGGGGCAGTTGTTGGAGCAGTACCGGGTCCCGACGCAGCGGTTGTAAACCATCTGGTTGATGCCTTCGGCGTCGTGGACCGTCGCTTCGACCGGGCACACGACCTCGCACGGCGCCTGCTCGCAGTGCATGCACGGCACCGGCATGAAAGCCCCGTCGGGCGCCGCCGGATCGCCGGTGTAGTACGTGTCGACGCGGAGCCAGTGCATCTCGCGCCCGCGCAGGACCTCAGCGCGCCCGACCGTCGGGATGTTGTTCTCCGCCTGGCACGCAGCGACGCACGCCTGACAGCCGACGCAGGCCGCCAGATCGATCGCCATGCCCCAGCGGTAGCCCGTGTACTCCCACTCGGGGTAGAGACTCTGCTCCGAACGGAGCGTCGCGGTGGGATCCTGCGTGCCGCCGCGCGCCGTCGCTGCGTCCTCCGTGCGGACGATGTCCCGTCCCTCCATGCGGTGATGGCTCTGCGTCCGCGCGAGCCGGTGGCGCTCCCCCGTCGGTCGCAGCTCGACGCCGACGCCCGACCAGAGCGCGTCCGCCGGACGGATCGCGTAGCCGTCGTAGCCGTGCTGGCGGAACGGGCCGCGGGCCGCGTAGCCGAAGTAGACCGTCACGGAATCGTCGGCCTGCCCGGGCGCGACCCAGACCGGCGCCCGCACCGCGCGACCACCGAACGCGACCTCGACGACGTCCTCGGTGTCGATGCCGAGACGCGTCGCGAGCGCGGGGGCGACGTGGACGGCGTTGTCCCAGGTCACGTGGCTCAGCGGCCGGGGCAGCTCCTGGAGCCAGGCGTTTCGCGCGTAGCGTCCGTCGTGCACCATCGGATCGGGACGGAACACGACCTCGAGCCCCGACGCGGGCGGCGCGGACGGTGGCGGAGCCGGACGCGCCGTCACGGGCCGGGACGGGTACGCCGTGTCCGGAACGACCCCGGCCTCGAGCCAGCTCCGCCAGGCGTCCTCGAAGTCGCTCCCGGGGCGGGCGGCCTGCCAGCGTCCCCGCACGAGGTCGTACCCGGCGCGGACCGCGGTGTCCGACAGCGCGGACAGCAGCTCGTGAGCCGACGTCCCCTGGTAGAGCGGCGCGATCAGCGGCTGCACGATGCTGGCCGTGCCCTCGTACGCGCGCACGTCGCCCCACGACTCGAGCCAGTGCGCCGCGGGCACGACCCAGTGCGAGCGCGTCGTCGTCTCGGTCTCGTACAGCGACAGCGCGACGGCGAGCGGGACCTTCGCCATCGCGTCGGCGAAGCGTACGTCGGCGGGCGCGGTGAACGCCGGGTCGCCGCCGAGCGTCACGAGCAGCTCGACACGGCCCGCGGCCATGTCGTCGGCGAGCGCGCGCAGCGAAACGAGCTGGTCCTCGGCGCGGACGGCGACGGGGGCGATGTACGTGACGGTCGCGCCGGCGTTCCCGAGCGCGGCGTTCATCTGGTGTGCGAGCGCCTGCACCTCCGGCGGCTGCGCCTCGCCGGCGAGGACGAGGCTCCGCCCGCGGTGCGCACGCAGGTCCGCGGCGGCGGCGTCGATCCAGCGGCGCGGGACCTGCTCCGGCGGCGGCGCCGTGGCGCCCGGGACACCGACGGCGGCCGCGAGCGCGCGCGCGACGAGCGCGACGTCGACGGTTCGCACCCGGACACGGTGGTCGGCCTTCACGCCGGTCGGCGTCATGCCGCTCTCGGCGACGTAGAGCCGGTTCATCGACTGCCCGGGGCGCCGGCGGGCGGCGAACCGGCGGACGTCGACCAGATGCGCCGGGCCACAGCCGAGGAAGTCGGCGTCGAGGGCGACGACCACGTCGGCGTGCTCGAGGTGGTGGATCGGGCGGACGTCCTCGCCGAAGGCCGCGAGCGCGCCGGCGCGGACGGCGTCGGCGGCGGTCGGCTCCCACTGGTGCCAGCGCGCCTCGGGATACGCGTCGAGGACCGCCGCGAGCTGCGCGTCGAGCGTCGGCGACGTGACGGTCTCGGTCAGGATGCGGAGGCCGGCGCCGTGCCGGGCGCTCTGCACGGCGAGCGCGGCGCGGAACGCCGCGAGAAAGTCGGGCCAGGTGCGGATCGCACCGCCGAACGTGACCGCCTGCAGCCGATCCGGATCGTAGAGGGTCAGGACCGACGCCTGGGTCGCGGCATCCGTCGCACCGAGGCTCGCCGGATGGTCGGGGTTCCCCTCGACCTTCAGCGGACGTCCGAGGTGGCTCTTCACGAGGAGCCCGATGCCGAGCCCGGCCACCGACGGCATGGCCGTCGCGTAGGACACCGGCGGTCCCGCGACGGGCGTCTCCGGCGCGTGCACGTACGGCACGATCGGTTCCGCCGGCGGTCGCTCGGAGCATCCGCCGAGCCCACCGAGCGCCAGCGCGGCGGCCATCAGCTTGAGAAACGACCGCCGCCGGATCGGATCGAGCCACAGCGAGGCGGCCGCGGGCATCTCGCGCGCGACGAGCGCCGCGAACGCATCCGAGTCGGCGACCTCCTCGAGCGTGCGCCACCAGAGCGCACCACGCGCGCCCGCGAGCCGCGTCCGGACGGCGTCGATTTCGCTCATGGCGGACGCCGCGACGCTCATCGGTGACAGACGTAGCAGCTCGTCAGGTGCTCGCGGTCCATGATCGCGTACTCGGCGACGAGGCGGCGGCCGAGCGTCTCCTGATCCTCCGTCGGCTGCCAGTCGAGCTCGAAGACGTGCTCGCGCGGGCGGACGAAGCGCTCGGGCGCCTCGTGACAGCGGAGGCACCAGCTCATGTACAGCGAGTTCGCCCGCCAGAGGAGCGGCATCTCGTCGACGCGGCCGTGACAGGTCGCGCAGCCGACGCCCTTGTTCACGTGGATCGAGTGGTCGAAGTAGGCGAAGCCGGGCAGATCGTAGACGCGGTTCCAGCGGATCGGCCGGCCGCTCCGGTAGCTCTCGCGGACGGGCTCGAGCATCGGCGCGTCGGACCAGATCTGCTTGTGGCAGTTCATGCACACTTCCGTCGCGGGGATGCCGGCGAACGCCGACGTCTCGACGGTCGCGTGGCAGTAGCGGCAGTCGATGCCGAGCCCGCCGACGTGGTGCTGGTGGCTGAACGGCACCGGCTGCTCCTGCGGGACGCTGACCCCCGTGAGATACGTCGACTGGAAGAAGCCGCCCGCGACGGCGCCGACGACACCGAGCAACAAGATCATCCCGCCGATCGAGACGCGCGAGATCGTGTTGGTGCTCGGGTGGAAGATCTGCGGCATCGTGGCCGAGCCGTCTTCATCGCTAGCAGGTTCGTCACAGGACGAACAGACGGGTGGTCGCGTCCCGCGGCGCACCCCCGACGGCGGGATTGACTTCCGCCATTCCGAAAAGCGCGAGCACGCCGCCGATCACGAGCGTCACGATCACCATCGCGCTCGCGCGGGCGGGTGACGGTCGCGTCAGCGGCCGTCGCGTACCGTCGGCGTGTCGCCGGTCCGGAGCGCCGCGGGCTCCTTCCGAAGCGCCTGGCGCTGCGGCTCGAACGTCGCGCGGGGATCGCGCGCCGAGCGCCGGCCCGCCTCGACCACCGCGAAGCGCAGCGCGACGCCCCCGGCCGCGCCGAGAAGCGCGGCCGCGAGCCGCGTCGAGCGCCGCTGACGGGCGCCGAGCGACAGCGCGAGCGCGCTCGCGGTCAGAACGCGTGCCGCCGTCCAGAGCCATCCCGACGCGCCCTCCCGGAGCGGCGCCGTCACCCGCGGGCTCCGGCGCGCTTCGGCGTCGATGGCGACCGTGCCGAGAAGCTCGACTATCTCACCGACGACCGTGAAACGGCGGACGACCCGTCGCTCCGCCTCGTCGCCGCCGAGGAGCTCGAGGAGCGTTCCGGCGCCGGCCATCGCCGAGCCGATGAACAGGAACGGCAAGGAACGCCGCGCGTCCTGCCAGACCGGTACGGCCGTGTTCGCGAGGAGGACGGCGGTGTACCCGGCGAGCGGCAGACCCGTGACGCCGAGACCGAGCCCCGCCGCGCGGCCGAGGCGACCGAGAATGCCGCGGCGCTCGCCGAAGAGCGCGGCGGTGAACGAGAGTCCGCCGGTCGCCGTGAGCACCCACGTCCCGACGTTCATCGGCGACGTCGGTCGGAAGACGCGCAGCATGAGCGCGAACCGCGCCGGCCGGCCGAGGTCTTGGATCAGGAGTCCCGAGCCGATGGCGGTGCCGGCCGCGGCCGTCCATCGCGCCCGGCGGACGAGTCGCGAAAGCCGTGGTCCGTCGAGCGCCTGCGCCACCGCGCCGAGCACGGCGGCGGCGCCCGCGACACCACCGACGTAGAAGTAGATCGGGACCGGCCACTTCCAGACCGGCTCCTTCAGGACGGGCTCGCCGTGATACGTCGCACGGTCCCACACGGGCTTGGGCGGAGCGGGGACCGGAAACGCGCTCCCGGCGTCGCGGACGACCTGCGACGCGGCCTCACCCTCGAGCCGCGCGAGCTCGGGATCGACGTGGCGGGGCACGGGCTCGCTCATATCTCCGCCTCCCGCACCTGGAGGCTCATATCTCCGCCTCCCGCACCTGGAGGCTCATATCTCCGCCTCCCGCACCTGGAGGCTCATATCTCCGCCTCCCGCACCTGGAGGCTCATCGCTCCGCGCCGACGGCGGCTACCGCCGCGGTGAGCATCCCGATGGCCGCGATCGCGAGGGACGCCCAGCTCGCCGCGACGCGGTTCGTCGGCACGACCGGATCCGGGGGCAGGTTGTAGACCTCCGGCCGATCGACGAGGAGGAAGAACGCATGGAGGCCGCCGGTTCCCGGCTGGCTCGCGGCGTCCGCGCCGTACAGGTACGCGTCGCCGACTCCACGCTCGCGGAGGCCCGCGACGCGGGCCTCCGCCTTCGCGCGGAGCTCGTCGAGGTCGCCGAAGACGATCGAGTCGGTCGGGCACGCCTTCGCGCACGCCGGCTCGAGGCCGCCCTTCAGGCGATCGTAGCAGAGCGTGCACTTCCAGGCGCGGCCGTCGTCCTCCCGCCGGTCGATCACGCCGAACGGGCAGCTGACCACGCAGTAGCCGCAGCCGTTGCAGATGTCCGGCTGGACGTAGACCGAGCCGAACTCCGTGCGCGTGATCGCGCCGGTCGGGCAGGCCTCGAGGCAGCCGGCCCGCTCGCAGTGCTTGCAGACGTCGGACATGAGGAGCCACGAGAACCCGTCGCCGTTTCCGCCGTCGCCGCGCTCGGTGAAGGCGACGTGGCGCCACGTCGAGGCGCCGAGGTGCGCGGTATTGTCGTACGACATGCCCGTGAACACGAAGCCGTCGTCCGGCAGCTGGTTCCATTGCTTGCACGCGACCTCGCACGCCTTGCAGCCAATGCAGACCGTCGTGTCGGTGAAGAAGCCCTTCGTCGTCATGGCTTGTACCGCGGCGGCTCGGGCGGCCGCTGCCCGACGCCCGGGAGATCGCGCGGCGCTCCGTCGGAGACGCCGTTCGCCGGGCGATACGTCGCCGCCTGTCGCCCGGGGATGATGTCGGCGGTCAGCACCTTCGACTCCGGGATGTTGACGTTCGGGTCGCCCACGAACGGCAGGAGGTCGTTCGCGCTGTCGCCGGTGACCAGCCCGACGCGTCCCCAGTGATACGGGACGCCGATCTGGTGGATCGTCCGTCCGTCGATCCGGAACGGCCGCAGGCGCTCGGTCACGAGCACGCGGCACTTGATCGCCCCGCGCGCGGTCGCGATCGTCGCCCAGCCGGCGTGCTCGATCCCGCGCTCGCGCGCGAGCGCGGGCGAGATCTCGCAGAACATCTCGGGCTGGAGCTCGGACAGCCACGGGAGCCAGCGCGACATGCCGCCCGCGGTGTGGTGCTCCGTCAGGCGGAAGACCGTGAGCACGAACGGGAAGCGCGGATCCTCGTACGCGCGGTGGTATGGGTTGTCCTTCCGGCGCCACTCGAGGCGTGCCGGGTTCGTCTGCTGCGGGTAGAGCACGTTCCGGACGACCGACTCCTGCGGCTCGTAGTGCGTCGGCAGCGGGCCATCGAGGAGGCCGCTCGGCGCGTAGAGCCACCCCTTCCCGTCCGCCTGCATGATGAACGGATCGATGCCGCTGATCGTCGCCGTGCCGTGCGCGTCCTTCGGCGGACGATACGACGGCGGCCGGTCGGCGATGAAGTCCGGGGTGTCGACGCCGGTCCACTTCTTCGCGTCCTGGTCCCACCAGACGTACCGCTTGCGCTCCGACCATGGCCGGCCCTCCGGGTCGGCCGACGCGCGGTTGTACATGAGCCGGCGGTTCGACGGCCACGCCCAGCCCCACTCGGGCGCGACCCAGTTCTGCTCTTCCCGCGACTTCCGACGCGCGGGCTGGTTCACCCCGTCGGCGTAGCAGCCGGAGTAGATCCAGCAGCCGCACGCGGTGGAGCCGTCGTCCTTGAGCGCCGTGTATCCGGACAGCGGCTTCCGGTCCGCGACCGTGAAGCCGTTGATCTCCGCGAGCACCGCCTCGGCGTCGGGCTCGGCGTGCGCGCCCTTCGTCGGGTAGTCCCACGTGAGCGCGCGGATCGCGAAGTCCTTCCGAGCCGGCGACCCGTCGTAGAGCGCCTGGAGGCGGCGGCCGAGGTGGTACGCGAACCAGAGCTCGCTCCGCGTGCTGCCCGGCGGATCGATCGCCTTGTGATGCCACTGGAGGAGCCGCTGCGTGTTCGTGAACGAGCCGTCCTTCTCGGTGTGCGTCGCGGCCGG
>Ga0070741_10002689_pt1 | contig 46625 bp, 45 predicted proteins | sample Coa_R1_4_FD_66440 | JGI IMG/M metagenome (GOLD analysis project Ga0070741, IMG submission 66440) | Surface soil microbial communities from Centralia Pennsylvania, which are recovering from an underground coalmine fire - Coalmine... | ecosystem: Environmental > Terrestrial > Soil > Unclassified ... | reverse complement strand
CTTGCCGGCCGCGACAGCCAGGCGAAGGAGACGCTGGAGGTCTTCGCCGCCCATCTCGGGCGCGCGGCGGGCGACGTGGCGCTGGTCTTCATGGCCTATGGCGGGGTCTACCTCGCCGGCGGTATCACGGCGCGGATTGCGCCGGTGCTGAAGGCAGGCGGCTTCCGCGAGGGCTTCCTCGACAAATGGCCGCACCGCAAGCTGATGGAGCGCATGGCGACCGCGATCATCACCAAGGAGGACGCGGCCCTCGCCGGGATCGCCGGCTTCGCGCGGGCGCCGGGCCGCTTCGGTGTCGAGCTTGCCGGCCGGCGCTGGCTCGGCTGACTCCGGCTAGTAGAACCCGATCGGGAAATAGCGGAGATAGAGTTCCGCATAGACGCCTTTGTCGTGGAGCGATTCCAGCGCCGTATTGACCGCGCGTTTAAGGTCGGTCGCGCCCCTGACGACGGCGACCGCCATGCCCTCCCCGAAATAGCGCTCCTCGAGGTACGGGCCGCCGGCAAAGGCGCAGCAGTCGGCCGCCGCCTCGCTCTGCAGCCAGAAGCTCGACTGGACGCCGTCGCCGAAGAGGGCGTCGACCTCGCCCGCCTTGAGCGCGGCGCGCGCCGCATCGGCATTGGCATAGGGCCTGACCACGGCGCCGGGGAAGAACCTGGCGAGATAGGCCTGATGCGCGGTGCCCCCGGCCACCGCGACCGTCCTGCCGGTTAGGCCGGCCGGGGTGAATGCCAGCGCCGGGCCCGAGCGGCGGACGACAAAGCGGGCGGGCGAGCGCAAGTACGGGTCGGAGAAATCGAGTTCTTTCAGCGACGCCTCGCTGATGGCGATGCCGGCGATGGCGGCATCGGCGCTGCCGTTCTTCAGGGCGTTGACGAGATCGCTCCACGGCCGCGCCTGGATGGTGCAGGCAACCGCCAGTTCGGTGCAGATGGCGCGGGCGAGGTCGACGTTGAAACCGGTGAGCTGGCCGTCCGGGCCGAGGAAATTGAAGGGCGGATAATCATCGGTGGTGATGAAACGGATCGCCGTCACCGCGCCGGCGGCGGGCCGCTCGACGCGGCGCTTGGGGTCCCAGAAATTCGGAATGACCACGCCGCCGCCCGCCTCCGCGGCGGCGAGGAAATCGGCGGTCGCAAGCAGCGCGGCGAGGAGGACGCAGCCGATGGCGAGGAGCCGTGTGATGATCGTCTTCTTCATTTCCGTCACGGGAAGTGGGTCATTCCACCGTCCGCCGGACGGTACGTGCCTGGGGCGGGAATCGTCCGAGAGATGCGCAATGGTAGCCGGGCCCGAATATCCGTGTCGCGGAGTTATGTCGCAGCCGCCTTCGTAATTCGCCCCACCCCCCGACTGCGGCGAGCATTCGCCGATCGGTTCGCTGCATCCCCCCCACCGGACGCTACCGCTTGAGCACGATCCGCCGAACGCCGATCCCCAGGGTCCGGCCATCGCCGTTCACGCCCAACTCGGCGGGGATGGCGATTTCGTCGGTCTCAAGGCCGACGACCAGCGCCCCGGGCCCCGCTGTGCAGGCCGGCGGCAGAGTCCCGGACAATGTTATGTCCGGGCTTTGACCGTGGCGGATGGTGGCGGCGGCGAGCGTGCAGCCGTTCACGGTCAACCGCACCGTGCGCCGGCCGAGCTTCCGGGTCACGACTACCCGCAGGTCGACGTCGACGGCTTGCGGCCGGGCATCGCCGAGGGGGATGGCGAGATAGGCGTGCCGGTCGGCCGACCACCGCCCCCAGGATTCCGCCTGCCACCAGCCTTCGCCAAGGAAGGATCCGACCACATCCGGAGCGGCGAAGGACAGGCTGACTGCATCTCCGGAACTGAAATCGAGCGGCGGCAGCCGGGCGTTCCGCAGAGCAAGATCCTCGGTGCTCTCCGATACCAGCCGCCACTCGCCGGCGGCGAAATCGAGACGGCAGAGTCCGTTATAGAAGCCCCGCCGCCTGGCGTAGTCGGCGACGCGCCGGTCGAAACCCGGCGTGCGGATGTCGAAGAGCGTCCAGTGCGGCGGCAGAATGCCCGAGTAGCCCGCCACCGTGGGGATCATGTCGCGGACGGCGATCTGCATCGCGTCGACGTGCACCTTTGCGACGTTGGCTTCTGCCGGCTCGTCGACCACATACATGGTCCTGCACTCCCGCGGCGCCGGCGGGACGTGCGCGAGCCTGGCAAGTTCGGCCGGCCGCGACACAGCCGATGTCTGCTCGAGGTTGACCTGCTCGACCAGGGCAACGAACAGGAGGAGTGCAAACCCGGATGCGGCCACGCGCGCGGCGTAGCGCGGCGAGGCTGGCGCTCCGGCGATTACCCGATCGGCGACAATCGAGATGGCGAGCAGCTCGAACAGGCTTGCCGTCAGCATGCCCCGATAGCCGACCCGAATGGCGGAGGCGCCCGGCACGACCCTCTGCAGGAGCGTAAACAGACTCCAGCCGTCGATGGCGATCACCGTGGCGTAGAAGACGACGACGGTGAGCCCGCCTGCCAGGGTCACCGCGCGCAGCAATCGCCCGGCCCGATCGACCCGCCACAACCGAGGCGCCGCAATAGCGGCCGCAACCGCCGCCAGAAGCAGGACGATGACGGCGGGCGTGAGTGTGAACCGGTGTTCGCCGTCCAGGAGCCGCGCCTGGTCGATCAGGCCGGAATGGGCGACGAGGCTCCCCCAGACGAGGTTCCCCGGGCCGAGGTTGAGAAGATCCGACGGGTCCGCGGCATAGAGACGGTATGCGCCGGCGCCGAAACCGCCCGTCTGTGACAGGACCGGGAGATAGATCGCTGCAAACGGGACCAGTCCGGCTGCGAAGCCGGCGGCATAGGCCGCAATGGCCACGAGGACGCGACGCGGCCCGGCTCGCCACCACGCGACGATTTCCGGCCAGGCGAAGAGGCCGAGGAGCGCCACGAAAATGGCGACCTGGAATTGGAAGAGCCAGCTCATGTAATAGCCGGTCGCAAAGGCCAGGCCGAAAAGAAATGCCCCGAGCGCCGCGACCATCGCCGCGCGCCGGGGGCGGACGTGAACGGTCCTCACCGCAACCACGCAAGCCCATCCAACCGCCGGCATCACGTAGAGCGTAAACAGCTGGATGTGGCTGACGGAAAGGAACAGGTTGTTGGGGAAGGCGAAGAGGCTGGCGGCCACGGCCGAAAGCAGCACCGGAATGCCGAAGCTGCGGAAAAGCGCGCAGGCGGCCACATAGCCGAGGGCGGCAACGCCATAGGCGCAATCTGGGTCGCCAGGAGCGGGTCTGCCCCAAGCAGGCGCGCCGGGGCATAGGGAATCTGGAAGAGCAGGAACGCATCGGTGTAGCCGAGGGTGCCCGGCCAGTCGTGAAAGAAGGGCGGCGATAGCGGATCGCCGCCGCGGAGGAATGCCTGGTAAACGCTCTCCATGAGGAACGTCACCAGACGCGCGTCGATGGCGTCGCCATAGTTCCAGGCGAAGCCGGAAAAGACCTGGTAGTGGAAGAAAAGGAGGAAGCCGGCGACGAAAACGAGATACGCCCAGACCGGGTTGTCGGCGATCCGCCACCTCGGGCTTGCGCGCGGCTCCGCGCGCGTTTCCTCAACTTTCATCGCGCGCCCTGTCTCAGGCGGTCGGTGGACGGCCCCGCGGCGGCGCGGGGCTCACGGGTCCACCCGGTATTTCAGGAGGTACCAGAGCGCCTTCAGCCCGTCCCGCCAGTTGATCTTCTTCCCTTCCTCGTAGGTGCGGCCGTAGTAGCTGATCGCGGTCTCGTAGATGCGCCAGCGGCGGGCGAGCGCGACCTGCGCGCTGATCTGGACCTCGAAGCCGAAATCCTCGGCGGTGATGCGGAGACTCTCCTTCACCTCGCGCGTGAACATCTTGTAGCAAACCTCGATGTCCGAAAGCGTCTGGTTGTAGAGGAGATTGAAGAGAAACGAGATCAGCCGGTTGGCGGCGTAGTGGTGGAAGTAGAGCGAACGGTGCGGCGCGCCGTGGAAGCGTGTGCCGTAGACGACGTCGGCGATCCTTCGCCTCGCGATCAGGTCGTACATCGGCCTAAGGTCATGCGGATCGTATTCGAGGTCCGCGTCCTGGATGACGACGATATCGCCCTGCGCCGCCGCGAGGCCGGTTTGCACGGCGCCGCCCTTCCCCCGGTTCTTCGTGTGGAAGACCGGACGGAAGGTGATCGAGGGACGGCCTGCCGCCGGTGCGATGACGAGGTCGCCGGCCCGGTCGAGACTGACCCCCGACCCGGAATTGAGCTCGTCCGGCAGGTTCTTGCGCAGCCACTCGCGGGTCCCGTCGGTCGAGCCGTCGTCGACCAGGACGATTTCCTTCTCGATATCGGCGAGCGCCTCCGAAACGAGGACCAGCAAGGCCCCGAGACTTTGCCGTTCGTTATAAACGGGCACGACCAGCGACAGCATCGATCCCCCGGTAATCCCTGAACGCCTCGACTACCGCAGGTAGTCATCCGCTCGTGCCGGCACGCCTCTTGCGCGCAATCGGCGGACCATCGCCATGCGCCGCCCGCTCCAACCGCCGATTCCGCTTCAACTTTGACGCGATTTACGCTCGACTACAGTCTCTTCGGCCGCGCTTCAACTTACCGTGCTGCGGGGGGCAGGGCGAGTGACGACGGGCACGCCGGCATACCGGGCCGCCGCGCGCGAGGCGCCGGCCTTTGCGAGCGAAGCGGCCGCGATGCGCGACCGCGCGCGCCGGCTCGGACTCCCGTTCACGGTTTCGGTCATGCTCGGGCGGCCGCCGCCGGTCGACATCGCCGCCATCGAGGATGCGCGCGCCGCCTGGTCGGATGACGGCCACCTCTTCATCGCGCCGGACGAAGACACGCTCCCGCAGGTCCGCCACTGGCTCGCCCGCTACGGCAGCAACGGCCGGGTTACGGTGACGACGCGGAGCGCGATCCGCGCGGCGCTCATCCGCGCCGGCGCCGGTCACTTCCTGACGCAATCACGCCGGCGTCTGGAAGGGATCGATCCGTCCTTCTCGGCGCGCGTCGTGATGACGGGACGGCAGATTGGCGGCGGGCTGGCGGCGGCAGCGCTTCTCGCAGCCGCCCTGGCACTGGCGCCGCGGACAACGCTGCTTCTTCTCGGCATTGCCGCCGCCACCCTCTTCCTCGCCATCTCGCTCCTCCGCGTCGCGGCGGCCGCCCTGCTGCCGCGCGGACCGGTCCGCCCGCGGCTTGCCGCAGCGGACGCGCCGGACCTGCCGGTCTACACCGTGCTCGTCCCGCTCTACCGCGAGGAAGGAATGGTCGAGCAGCTCGTCGCCGGCCTGGAAAGCCTCGACTGGCCGCGCGACCGGCTCGACATCAAGCTGATCGTCGAGGAGGACGACCTTGCCACCCGGCGGGCGGTCACCCGCGCCGCCGGCGGGCCGCCTTTCGAGGTGATCGTCGTGCCGCGCGCGGCGCCGCGCACCAAGCCGAAGGCGCTCGCCTTCGCGCTCAGTTTCGCGCGCGGCAGTTTCGTGACGATCTACGACGCCGAGGACAGGCCGCACCCGGCGCAGCTCCGCGAGGCCTATGCCGCGTTCCGGCGCGCGCCGGCCGAAGTCGCCTGCCTGCAGGCGCCGGTCATCGTCAACAACCGCCGCGCCAGCCACATCTCGCGCTTCTTCTCCGTGGAATATTCGGCGCTCTTCGACGGACTGCTCCCGGCCCTCGTCCGGCTCGGCCTGCCGCTGCCGCTCGGCGGCACGTCCAACCATTTCCGCCGCGAGGTGCTCGAAGCCGTCGGCGCCTGGGACCCCTACAACGTCACCGAGGACGCCGACCTCGGCATCCGCCTCGCCCGTTTCGGTTACCGCTCGGCGACGCTCCTGCTGCCGACCTACGAGGAGGCGCCGGTCTCCTTCCTGCCCTGGCTCAACCAGCGCACGCGCTGGTTCAAAGGCTGGATCCAGACCTGGCTCGTCCATATGCGCCAGCCGGTTCGCCTCGTCCGCGAGATCGGCTTCCGCCAGTTCGCCGGGTTCAACCTCGTCGGGATCGGCATGATCCTGTCGGCGCTGATCCACCCGGCCTATCTCGCGGCGCTCGTCCTCGGTCTTGCCAATCCGTTCGCCTTCGGCGGCGACCTGGCGGCGGAATTCGTCGCCGGAATCAGCCTCGTCAATCTCGCCGCGGGCTATCTCGCAATGGCGATGCTGAGCCTCCGCACGCTCGCCATGCGCGGCCGCCGGCGCGACGCCGCGGCGCTGGTCTGGATGCCGGTCTACTGGCTGATGATGTCGCTCGCCTGCCTGCGGGCGCTGGTCGAGGTCGCGGCGCGACCGCACCACTGGCGGAAGACCCCGCATCGCGGCCGGCGGCCCGCCGCCGCCGCGGCTGTCCGGCCCGGCGGCCGCCGCTAGCGTTCGGCGCGGGCGAAGACCTCCATCAGCTCCGCAACCTTCTTGCGCTGCTCGGCGGCATTGCCGCTCCGGATCGCGCCCTCGACGCAGTGGGCGACGTGGTCGCGCAGGACCTCCTCCTCGATCCGCCGCAGCGCCGCCCGGGCTGCGGCGAGCTGCGTCACGACATCGATGCAGTAGCGGTCGCCCTCGACCATGCGGGCGATGCCGTTCACCTGCCCACCGACGCGGGCCAGGCGCTTCAGAACCGAAGCCTTGGTTTCAGGCTGCATGCGGTGTATATACCCTACCAGGGTAAGGTAGGCAAGCAGAGGCAGGGCACGTGGAACACGAACAGCACAGGCACGCGAACACCGTCCCCGGCGGGGAAACGGCGATCGATCCGGTCTGCGGCATGACGGTGCGGCTCGGCATCGGCAAGCCGAGCTACGAATATGGCGGCACCACCTATCACTTCTGCTCGGCCGGATGCCGCGCCAAGTTCGCCGCCGATCCGCTCAAATACCTGGCGGCAAGCGAGGCGAAGGGACCGGATCACGGCCACGCGCCGGATTCCGGTCACCGCCACAAGCCCGCCGCCGCCACTCCGGCCCAGGCTCCGTCTGCCGGCGTCCGCTACACCTGCCCGATGCACCCGGAGATCGTCCGCGACCGGCCGGGCGCCTGCCCGATCTGCGGCATGGCGCTGGAGCCGATGGTGGCGACCGCCGACGACACGCCCAACCCGGAACTCGCCGACATGACCCGGCGGCTGTGGGTCGCCGGGCCGCTGGCGGCCCTGCTCCTCGCCATCGACATGGCGGAGCATCTCCTCGGCATCCGGCTGCTGCCCTTCCTGTCGGCGGCGGAGGTCCAGTACTTCCAGCTGCTTGTTGCCCTGCCGGCGGTGATCTGGGGCGGCGCGCCGTTCTTCGAGCGCGGCTGGCGCTCGGTCGTGACCGGACACCTCAACATGTTCACGCTGATCGCGCTGGGGACCGGGGCGGCTTTCATCTACAGCCTCGTCGCGGTGTTCGCGCCCGGAATCTTTCCGGCGGCGATGCTCAGCCACGAAGGCACCGTGCCGCTCTACTTCGAGGCGGCTGCGGTGATCACGGCGCTGGTCCTCCTCGGCCAGGTGCTCGAACTGAAAGCGCGCGACCGGACGAGCGGCGCGATCCGCGCCCTCCTCCGTCTCGCACCGGAAACCGCCGAGCGGGTGCTTGCGGACGGCGCAACCGAGCAGGTGCCGCTGGCCCAGATCGCGGTCGGCGAGACGCTGCGCGTGCGGCCGGGCGGCCGCGTGCCGATCGACGGCGTGATCGTCCGCGGCGGCAGCGCGATCGACGAGTCGTTGATCACCGGCGAGCCGCTGCCGGTCGCGCGCCGCGAGGGCGACCGCGTCACCGGCGGCACGATCAACGGCACCGGCAGCTTCGACATGAAGGTCGAGCGCACCGGATCGGAGACGACGCTCGCCCGGATCGTGGCCATGGTCGCGGCGGCGCAGCGGTCGCGCGCGCCGATCCAGAGTCTCGCCGACCGCGTCTCGGCGTGGTTCGTTCCCGGCGTCATCGCGGTCGCCGTGCTGGCATTCCTCGTGTGGCTGGCGCTCGCCCCCGCGCCCGCCCTGCCGCAGGCGCTGGTCGCGGCGGTGAGCGTCCTCATCATCGCCTGTCCGTGCGCGCTCGGCCTCGCGACGCCGATCTCGGTGATGGTTGCGACCGGGCGGGGCGCCACCGCCGGAATCCTCATCCGGAACGCGGCCGCGCTGGAGCGGCTCGCCGCCGTCGATACGGTGATCCTCGACAAGACCGGGACGGTGACCGAGGGGCGCCCGAAGGCGACCGGCATTGCCGCCCTCGACGGGTTCACCGAAGCCGAGGTCCTGCAGGCCGCCGCCGCCGCGGAAGCGAGGAGCGAACACCCGCTCGCGGCAGCGATCGTCGCCGCCGCGCGCGAGCGCGGATTGCCGGCGCCCGAAGCTTCCGCATTCGTCTCGACGCCGGGTGGCGGCATTCGCGCCACGGTCGGCGGCAGGGCCGTCCTGGCGGGATCGGCGCGCCATCTCGGCGGCGAAGGCGTCGCCTCCGCGCCGCTCGACACCGCGGCCGAGAAGATGCGCGCGCGCGGCGACACGGCGATCCTGGTCGCCATCGACGGGCGCCCGGCCGGCGTCATCGGCGTGGGCGACCCGATCCGGGAAACCAGTCGGGCAGCGATCGCCGAACTCCACCGGCTGGGTCTTGCCGTGGTCATGGCGACCGGCGACAACCGCGTCACCGCCGCTGCGGTCGCCGCCGCCGTCGGGATCGACAGGGTCGAGGCGGAGCTTCTGCCGGAAGCCAAGGCCGCGCTCGTCGCCTCGCTGCGGACGGCCGGCAGGGCCGTGGCGATGGCCGGCGACGGCGTCAACGACGCACCGGCGCTGGCTGCCGCCGATGTCGGCATCGCCATGGGGGCCGGCGCCGATGTGGCGATCGAATCGGCAGGGATCACGCTCATGTCGGGCGACCTGTCGGCCCTCGTCCGGGCGCGCCGGCTGGCCTCGGCGACCCTCGCCAACATCCGGCAGAACCTCGGATTTGCGTTTATCTACAACGTCCTGGGCGTCCCGATCGCGGCCGGATTGCTCTATCCCTGGTTCGGGCTTCTCCTCTCCCCGGCGATCGCCGCGGCGGCGATGAGTTTCTCATCCGTTTCGGTAATCGGAAACGCGCTCCGGTTGCGCTCGCTCCGCCTCTAGTCTTTTTCGTGCCGGAAGGGTTATGACTGCTCGGCGCCGTTTGCACCGGCACCGGGGGGGATGCGATGGAGCACCGCGTAGTCGGCAGGTCGGGGCTGAAAGTGTCGGCCCTCGGCATGGGCACCATGACCTTCGGGCGGAACAAGCAAGGACCGCTCGGCATCGTCGGCCTCAAGGAGGCCAGGCGCCAGATCGACCAGTGCATCGATGCCGGCGTCAACTTCATCGACACGGCCAACGTCTATGCCGGCGGCCAAGCTGAGGAAATCCTCGGCGAGGCGATCGAGGCCAAGCGCGACCGACTGGTCGTGGCGACCAAGGCGCGCTTCAACATGCACGGCCTCCCCAACACCGCCGGCAATTCCCGCATCAACCTCATTGCGGAATGCGAACGCAGCCTGAATCGGCTCCGCACCGACTGGATCGACCTCTACCAGGTGCATCAGTGGGACGGGCAGACGCCGATCGAGGAGACCATGTCGGCGCTCGACCGGCTCGTCCGCGACGGCAAGGTCCGCTACATCGGCTGCTCGAACTTCTCCGCCTGGCATGTGATGAAGGCGCTTCGCGCCGCCGGCGAACGCAACCTCGAACCGTTCGTCAGCCAGCAGATCCACTACACGCTGCAGGCGCGCGAAGCGGAATACGAACTGATCCCGCTGTCGCTGTCGGAAGGCCTCGGCGTGCTCGTGTGGAGCCCGCTCGGCGGCGGCCTGCTCAGCGGCAAGTTCCGGCGCGGCAAGAAGGGGCCGGAAGGCTCTCGTCATTTCGGGCTCGGCTGGAAGGAGCCGCCGATCTACGACGCCGACAAGCTCTTCGACATCGTCGACGTGCTCGTCGAAATCGCCGAAGCGAAGGGCGTCTCCGCCGCCCAGGTGGCCCTGGCCTGGCTGCTCGGGCGGCCCGGCATCACCTCGGTGATCGTCGGCGCACGAACCGGGGAGCAGCTTGCCGACAACCTCGCCGCGGCCGACCTCTCGCTCAGCGCCGACGAACGAAGCCGGCTCGACGCGGTGAGCGCGCCGCCCCTCCTCTATCCGTACTGGCACCAGGCAATGACAGCCAAGGACCGGCTCGGCCCGGCAGACCTCAGCCTGCTCGCGCGGCATCTCAAGCCGTAGGCTTCGCCAATGGGCGAACAGCCGGCGATTGCCGTCCCGAACCTGTTCATTCTGGGCGCCGGAAAGTGCGGGACCACCAGCCTGCACGTGGCGCTCGGCCAGCACCCCGAGATCCACATGTCGGCGGTGAAGGAGCCGACATTCTTCGCCTGCTGGCGCCGCTGGAAGGGAACTGCCGCCGACTATTTCCGGCTCTTCGAGACGCCGCGAAACGTGCGCTACCGGGGAGAATCCTCGCACGCCTATCTCAGCGATCCGGACGTCGCCCCGATCCTCCACCGCCTCTTTCCCGACGCCCGGCTGATCGTCATCCTGCGGCATCCGGCGCGCCGGGCTCATTCGCTCTACCAGCACATGCGCCGGCACGAACCGGAACCGCTCGCTACGTTCAGCGAGGCGCTCGCCGCCGAACCGGAACGGATGTGCGGCGACTGGTCGAAGCTCGGCCACTATCCATGGAACTTCTTCTACGCCGAATCGTCCCGCTACGACGTTCAACTGGCGCGCTACCGCGAGCGCTTCGGGGCCGACCGCATGTTCGTCACGACGCTCGCGGCAATGACGAAACGGTTCGAAGAAGAGTACGGGCGGCTTTGCCGATTTCTCGGCCTCCAGGTCGCGCAGCCCGCCGAGTTCCCGCGCTACAACATCGCTCCCGACTATCCGGCGATCGACCGCGAGTCCCGCGAACGGCTGGCAGCCGCGCTCTCCGGTGTCACCGACCGGGTTGACGCGATGCTGGGATGCCGGCTCGACTGGTCGATGTAGTCTTGCCGACGATGAACCTCGCTCGACCGACAGATCCGACCGCGCCGTTCCTCTCGGAGGAATCCCGCCGCATCCCGGACTACCTCGTCGAGTCGGCGTGGCTGGAGCACGCGCCGTTCGCGGCGTGGCTGGTCGAGAGGCTGCGGCCGCAGACGTTCGTCGAGCTCGGCACGCATCACGGTTTTTCTTACGCGGCGATCTGCGAGGCCATAGCGCGCCAGCGCCTCGCTGCTGCCTGCCACGCGATCGACACCTGGCGCGGCGACAAGCATGCCGGCGACTTCGACGAACGCGTGCTGGAGCGTTTCCGCGCCTATCACGATCCGCGCTACAGCGGCTTCTCGGAGCTTCTGCAATCGAGCTTCGACGACGCGCTGCCCCGCTTCGCCGACGGCTCGATCGACCTCCTCCATCTCGACGGCCAGCACTTCTACGCCGATGTCAGCCATGATTTCGAGAACTGGCTGCCGAAGATGTCGGGGCGCGGCGTCATCCTCCTGCACGACACCGAAGTGCGCGAGCGCGGCTTCGGCGTATTCCGGCTCTGGGCGGAAATCCGCGACCGTTTCCCGGGCTTCAATTTCGAGCACGGCCACGGCCTCGGCGTTCTGGCGGTCGGCACCGGCTACCATCCCGACCTCGCCCGGCTCATCGACCTCGACGGCGACGAGGCGACAGCCGCCGCGGTTCGCACTGCCTATGCCGAGCTTGGCGCAGACGTTGCGCGCGCTTGGCGGGAACGGTCGGCGGCCGGTATGCACGCTGCCTGAAATGGCCGGTCGTGTACGAGTTCTCGGATCGACCAGGAGTCGTTCGCCGTAGTCCGAATCGCCTGTCTCTACAGCCACTTGCATCGGGCGCCTGGCAAAGTGATTCATTGTGGATGTGGCGTTTTGTGATAGAAAATGGCGGAAACTGGAAATGGGCCTTCCGTGGCAGCCAATCCGCCCGCACTCATCCCTGCGCATCGCCGCGCCGTCATTCTGAAGCACGTCCGCGCCGCGGCAGGCGCGTCGATTCCCGACCTCGCGCGGATTACCGGAGCCTCGGCCTCGACGATCCGGCGCGACCTCGAACGGCTGGAGCACGAGGGGCATCTCCGCCGCGCCCATGGCGGCGCCCTTCTCGACGCCGAGCGGTCGCGCTTCGAGCCGGACATCGCGACGGCTGCGGAAACGGCGCGGGCCGAAAAGGAAGCGATTGGACGCGCCGCGGCGGAGCGCCTGTCGCCGGGCGAGAGCGTCATCTTCGACAGCGGCTCGACGGTGCGGGCGGCTGCCCGCGCGGCGGCGGCGCGCAGCATCGCGCTCACCGCGGTCACCAACGACCTCGGCGTGGCGCGGATCTTCGCCGGCAGGCCGGAGGTGCAGGTGATCGTGCCCGGCGGTCAGGTGCGCGCCGGCTCGCTGACGCTGCTGGGCGAGCCTGGGCTGGCGTTTCTTCGCGAAGTGCGCGCGGACATTGTCCTTCTCGGCACGCACGCCATCGCCGACGGCGCGCTCAGCGACACCTCGGTCGAAGTGGCGGCGATGAAACGGGCGATGATTGCGGCGGGCCGGCGGGTGATCCTGCTCGCCGACGCCGACAAGTTCCGGACCGCGGCGTTCTTCCGCATCGCGGCGCTTGACGCCATCGACGAACTGATCACCGACGGACGGGCCGATGCGACGGCGCTCAAGGCCGTCTGTGACGCCGGCGTCGCGGTGACGGTGGCGGGTCTGCGCCGTGAAGGGGCCGCCGCGCGATGACGATCCGGATCGTCGCCGACGACCTCACCGGCGCGCTCGACAGCGCGGTTCAGTTCACGGCGCGCGCCGGGCCGATTCCGGTATTCCTGCGCGCGCCGCCCGCCGCCGAAGGCAACGGCGCGCTCGACACCGCCTCGCGCGAGCGGCCGCTTGCCGAAGCGATCGAGAGGGCCTCTCTCGGCGCGGCGTTTCTTGCCGGCGCCGACATCGCGTTCCGAAAGATCGACAGCCAGATGCGCGGGCATTGGCCGGCAGAGCTGAAGGCGACGCTCGACTCCGGTTTCGCCAGCTGCGTGCTCGCCCCGGCCTACCCGGCGCAGGGCCGCGTCACGCGTAGCGGGCGGCAATGGCTGCGCGGGCCTTCGCGCGAACTGCGCCCGCTCGGCCCGGACATCCATGCCGCGCTCGCCGAAGCCGGGATCGGACGGCCGGCGTTTCGCGGCACGCAAGCGGCCGGGGCCGGCGTCGTCCGCGTCTTCGACGCGGAAAGCGATGGCGATCTTCGCCAGGTCGTCGCTGAGGCCCGGGCGATGCCGAAGCCGGTCCTCTGGTGCGGCAGTGCGGGTCTGGCTGCGGCCCTCGGCGGCGGTGCGCGGCGGATCGACTTGTCCGACGCGCCATCGCTGGCGATTGTCGGATCGCATCACCCTGCCTCGCTGGCGCAGGTGGAGAGGGCGCTGGCCGGCCTCCCACCCCGGGCGAACGTCGCCGTGACGGCGGAGGGCGACTACGGAACCGGAATCGAGACGGCGCTCGGCGCGCACGGCGTGGCGCTGGTGACGTTCCCGTTCGCAGGCGTCACGGAACCCGCGGCTGCCGCCGCCGAAATCCGCCGGCGGCTCGCCCGCATGATCGCGGCGCTCAGGCCGCCCCCGCTCCTCTTCGCGACCGGCGGCGAAACCCTCCGGGCGATCGGCGAGATCATCGGCGCGACAAGCTTCGTCGTCGACGGCGAGATCGAGCCGGGCGTTCCCGTCTCGACGATCGGCGGCGGCGCCTGGGCGGGAGTCCGGGTCATCTCCAAGTCCGGCGGATTCGGCGACGAGGCGTTCCTTGCGCGCCTGTTTTCCCGCCCGCACGCACACATGCCTTCACCAGGGATCGCCCCATGACCGCACCCCATATCGCCATCACCACCGGGGACCCGGCCGGCATCGGGCCGGAGATCATCCTCAAGGCCGCCGCAGCGCTGGCGCCGCGGCTTGCCGCCGGCGAACTGGCGCTGACCGTGATCGGTCCGCGCGCGACCTTCGCGCGGACGGCGCGCGAACTCGGCCTCCGCGATCCGTTCGCCGCAGGCGCTGCGGCGGGCCCGGCCTTCATCGGCGTCGGCGCGGAAGGCGAGGACGTGCGCACCGGCGAGATTTCGGCGGCCGCGGGCCAACTCGCCTATGCCGCGATCGAACGCGGCGTGAAGCTCGCACTTGCCGGAGCGGCGGACGCGATCTGCACGGGCCCAATCAGCAAGGATGCGCTCAACCAGGCCGGCCATCATTATTCCGGGCATACGGAGCTGCTCGCCGCCCTCACCGGCGCCAGCGGCTCGGTGATGATGCTGGCGCACGGCAACATGCGCGTCAGCCATGTCACCACGCACGTCGCGCTCCGCGAGGTGCCCGACCGGCTGACGCCGGAGCGGCTCCGCCGCGTGGTGTCGCTGACCGCCGGCGCGCTCCAGCGCCTCGGCATCGCCAGGCCGCGGATCGCGATCGCCGCGCTCAACCCGCATGCCGGCGAAGGCGGCCTCTTCGGCACGGAAGACATCACCGTCACGGCGCCGACGGTCGCCGCGCTCAAGGCCGAGGGCCATGACGTCACCGGCCCGGTGCCGGGCGACACGATCTTCGTGCGCCTGCGGGCCGGGCAGTTCGATGCCGCGGTCGCGATCTATCACGACCAGGGGCACATTCCGGTGAAGCTCCTCGGGTTCGCGGTCGACCCGGCGACCGGCAAATGGAATGCGCTGAGTGGCGTCAACGTCACCCTCGGCCTGCCGATCATCCGCACCTCGGTCGACCACGGCACCGCCTTCGACATCGCCGGGCGCGGCATCGCCAGCGAGCAGAGCCTCATCGAGGCGATCGACTACGCCGTGCTTCTGAGCGGCAAGGGAAGAGGGACCGGCGCCGCTCCGGCCGGCGCGGGAGGCGCCGCGGGCGGAGGCTAGGTCGGGCGGCCGTAGGCGCCGAACGCGGCCACCGCGCGCGGCGTGCCGTCGATGACGCTCCGGGCATTGGCGACCAGATCGTGCATGGCGGCACGGAGCAGCTCGATGTCGGTGGTCAGCACCAGTTCGTCGAAGCCGAATTTCAGCGCCTCGGCGACCGTGTCGCGGTGGACGGCGTGCATGGTCACCGGCAGGCCGCGCTCGTGTCCGGCGGCGACGATCGCCTTGATGGCATTGTCGTAGTCCGGGGGCGTGCGCTTCATGCCGAGGCCGAGGGCAAGACTCAGATCGGTCGGGCCGATATGGAGGCCCGCAATGCCGGGCACGGCGGCGATCTCGCGGATCGCAGCGAGCGCCTGGCGCATCTCGATCATCGGATAGATGTGCGGGCGCAGTTCGTCGAGATTGGCCGGCTCCGGCCGCAAGCCGTAACGCTGGCCGCCATAGCTGCGGGTGGCGCCCGGCTGATAGCGGGCGTGTTCGAGGGCGGCGGCGACCGTCTCTGCCGAGGAGGCCATGGCGAGGACGACGCCGCTCGCGCCGTGATCGAGGACGCGCGGGATCAGCGGCAGCTCTTCCTCGTGGATGCGCACGATCACCGGCTTGCCGAGCGCGTCGGCGAGCTGGATGCCGCGGAAGGCCGTGCCGAGATCCCAGGCGCCGTGCTGGAGGTCGAACCCGATCCAGTCGTAGCCGCTTTTTGCCGCCGCCTCGACGACCAGCGGCTCGGGCATGGCCAGCCATGCGCCCAGCCGGACGCGCGAAGCCGCCGGCTTGCCGCCGTCGCTCAAGCGCCACCGTCGTCGACGTAGCCGAGGACGGCCTCGGCCGATACCAGTTCCGGCCCTGCCGGGACCGAAATTTCGAGGACGCCGGCTGCCGGCGACTCGATCTCGACCTGCGACTTCTCCGTCTCGATGGTGACCACGTTCTCGCCCTTGCCGACGCGGTCGCCGGCGGATTTCAGCCAGCCGGTGACCGTCACCGATTCGACCAGCCCGAGGCTCGGGATGATGACCGGATGCTTCACGCCTGCCTCCAGGGTCTCAGTTGACGGCCGCGCGGGCCTTGCGGGCGACCGCGGCGCGGGCGGCCGCTACGATCTCTTCGGTCGCCGGGACGACCGCCCGTTCGAGTACCGGCGCGAACGGAATATGGACACTGTGCGCGCCGACGCGAAGGACCGGGCCCTTCAGCACGTCGAAGAGGCGCTCCTGGATCTGCGCCGCCACCTCCGCGCCGAAGCCGCCGAAGGTCCACGCCTCGTGGCAGACGACCGCCCTGCCCGTCTTGGCCACGGACCTGGCGACCGTCTCGAAGTCGAAAGGCACGATGGTGCGAAGGTCGACAAGCTCGGCGTCGATGCCTTCCTTGGCGAGGATTTCGCAGGCTTCCGCCGCGTTCACCGCCTGCACCGAATAGGCGACGATGGTGACGTCCCTGCCCTCGCGGCGGACCGCCGCCTTGCCAAGCGGCACCTCGTAGAGCCCCTCGGGCACCTCGGCCTTGCTCGGCTGGATCTTCTTGTTCTCGAGGTAGATGACCGGATTGTCATCGGCGATCGCGGCAAGCAGCAGCCCCTTGGCGTCATAGGCGTTGGAGGGCGCCACGACCTTCAGTCCCGGGACATGGGCAAAGAGCGCCTCGAAGCTCTCCGAATGCTGCGCGGCCGCCGACCGGATCGTGCCGTCGGCGCAGCGCAGGACGAAGGGCACCTTGGTCTGCCCGCCGAACATGTAGCGCAGCTTGGCGGCCTGGTTGACCAGCTCGTCCATCGCGCCCATCGAGAATTCGACGAAGCTCATCGAGGCGACCGGCCGCATGCCGCGCGAGGCGGCGCCGACGCTCACCGCCACGATGATCGACTCGGAGATCGGCATGTCGATGACGCGCTCGCCGAACTCCTCGTAGAGGCCGCGGAACTGGCCGAACGACCCGCCCCAGCGGATGTCCTCGCCGAGCACGATGATCTTCGGGTCGATGCGCATGGCGACGCGCATCGCGTCGTTGGTCGCCTGGCCCATGCTGAGATACGGCATCAGAGCGTGCTCCAGGCGGCGCGCGTGTCGGCGTAAAGGTCGTCGAGCGCGGTCGCCGGATCGGGGTCCGGACTCTCCAGCGCAAACTTGACCGAGGCCTCGACTTCCGCGCCGACCGCATCCCAGACCCGCTTGCGGCCCTCCTCGTCGAGGTAGCCGTTACCGGCGAGCCAGGCCTCGAAGCGCGCGACCGGATCGCCCTTGCGCCGCTCCTCGACCTCCTCCTTGGTGCGGTACGGTACCGCCTCGCCGACGTTGTGGCCGTAAAAGCGGTAGGTGTCGGCGATGATCAGCGACGGTCCGCCGCCGCTCCTCGCGCGGTCGGCGGCTGCCCTGGTCGCGGCCCACACCGCGAGCACGTCGTTGCCGTCGACGGTCACACCGGGCATCCCGTAGGAGGCGGCGCGCGCCGCAAGGTCGGTGATCGCGGTGTTCCGCGCCACGGCGGTGTACTGGGCGAACTGGTTGTTCTCGCAGAGGAAGACGACCGGCAGCTTGTGCAGCCCGGAGAAGTTGAGGCCTTCGTGGAAGGTGCCCTTGTTCATCGCCCCGTCACCGAAGAAGCAGAGCGTGATGTCAGGCGTCTTCTGGAACTTCGCAGCGAGCGCCGCACCGGCGGCAAGCCCGAAGCCGCCGCCGACAATGCCGTTGGCGCCGAGCATGCCGAGGGAGAAATCGGCGATGTGCATCGAACCGCCGCGGCCGATGCAGGTGCCGGTCGCCTTGCCGTAGAGTTCGGCCATCATCGGGCCGATGCCGACGCCCTTGGCGATGGCGTGGCCGTGGCCGCGATGGGTCGAGGTGATCAGGTCGCCGGGTTCGAGGGCGGCGCAGCCGCCGGTGGCGACCGCTTCCTCGCCGACATAGGAATGGGTGAAGCCGGGCATCCGCCGGGCAAGATAGTCGACGCGCACCCGCTCCTCAAAGACGCGGATGGTGACCATCGTGCGGTGCATGGCGAGCAGCGATTCCGGCGGCGGCAGGCCCGAATCGCTGCCGGGCGCGGCGCCCGGCACGGCGCCGTTCCTGGTCGTTTCCATGTCCGATTTCATGTCTCTGCTTGTTCCGCCGAGTCGTTGACAGAAGCCGCCCCAATCGATTGGATAATGCTATCGGCCCGCATGCGGGCCGTCAACCGAAACCGGGATTAGGCGAGGATTTCAACCGCTTGCGGATGACGCAACCTACGGCTATCAGCGTCGCCGGCCGCGGTTCAGACGGCAGCCGTATTCCTTGGCGGTGCGGTCGGCCGAAGCCGAGCTTCGACTCTGCGCCTGCAGCCAACGGGAAAACACAGCGTGCCGCGGCGACGATCTGAACAGCCGGCGAAGACCGCCAGCCTCAAGGACGTGGCGCTCCGCGCCGGCGTCGATCCCTCGACCGTCTCGCGGGTGCTGCGCGGCGACGACCGCAAGCCGGCCAAGGCGGCGACGCGCGACCGGGTTCTGCGCATCGCGCAGGAAATGGGCTACCGGCCGAACAGCGTCGCGCGCAGTCTCAGAACCCGCCGCACCGAGGCGATCGGCCTCATCATCCCGGACGCCGCCAATCCCGGCTTCGCCGAGATCTTCCGCGGGGTGCAGTCGGTCACCGACGCCGCCGGCTGGCACGTCATCGTGGTCGAGGACCGCCATGACCACCGCCAGGAACTCGGCTGGGACCGGCTGGTGCTCGAGGGCCGCGTCGACGGCGTTCTCGTGCTGACCGCCACCATCCGCGATCCGATCGCCCGCCGCGTTTCCGACAGCGGCTTCCCGATCGTCCTCGTCAACCGCCGCTCGAACGGGGTCCCCGGCTCGGTGGTGATGAACGATGCGAAAGGATCGGAGGTCGCCGTCTCGCATTTCGTCTCGCTCGGCCACCGCCACATCGCGCACGTCGCCGGCCCGTCCGACGTCGATACCGGGCGGCGGCGGCTCGCCGGCTTCCGCGACGCGATGAAGAAATACGGCATTCCCGTGCGCGAGGAGTGGATCGTCGAGACCAACTATACCGAGGCCGGCGGCACCGCCGCCGGACACGCCCTCCTCGCCCGCACCGGCAACGACATGCCGACGGCGATCTACTGCGCCTCGTTCCTCTCGGGCATCGGCCTCGTCAAGGTGCTGAAGGAGGCCGGCTACCAGGTGCCGCAGGACATTTCGGTCATCGTCAGCGACGAGCTGACGCTCGCCGCCCACACCTCGCCGCCGCTCACCACCATCCGCATGCACCTGTCGCGGATGGGCGAAGTCGGGGCGCGGATGCTTCTCGACCGGCTGGCCGGGAAGCCGGTCTCGGCGGTGGTCATTCCCGAGGTGCCGGAACTGGTCGTGCGCGGGTCGACCGCGCCGCCGAAGAAGGAAGCGCCGGCACGCGGCAGGATGCCGGCGCGCGCAACCCATCAGCCCTCGAAATAGGGCAGCGTCAGTCCCTTGACGCCGACATCCAGCGCAAACAGCGCGCCGGCGGTCGGGTCCTTCAGTTTCCGGAGCTTGGCCGAGGTGACGTAGAGGATGTCGAGGTCGGGGCCGCCGAACTCGCAGCAGGTCGGGATCGAGGTCGGCATCATGATCGTCAGCATCAGCCTGCCGCCCGGGTCGTAGCGGGCGACCTTTCCGGACTCGGGGAGCGTCGTCCAGTAACAGCCCTCGACATCCACCGTGGCTCCGTCGGGGCAGCCGCCGGTCGGCGTGGTGTCGATGAAGACGCGGCGGTTCTCGATATCGCCGGTCGCCGGGTCGAAGTCCCACGCCCAGACCAGGTTCCGGTTGCTGTCGCCGTAGTACATGACCTTGCTGTCGGGGCTGAAGGCGAGGCCGTTCGAGGCGCCGATGCCTTCGACCATCCTGTGCATGCTCAGGTCCCTGTCGAGGCGGTAGAGCGCGCCGATGAATTCGGTCGGCCGCCGCGGATCGGGTTCAAAGACCGTGCCCGACCAGAAGCGCCCCTGACGGTCCGGCTTGCCGTCGTTGAAGCGCGTATCCGGCTTGTCCGCTTCCGGGTCGCCGAGGTGCTGGTACTCGCCGGTCTGCGGGTCGAAGAAATAGAAGCCGTCGGCGAGCGCGACGACGAGCCCGCCCTTCCGGCGCAGGCCGACGCAGCCGACATATCCGGGCGCATCGAAGGCCTCGTCGCGGTTGGTCGCCGGATCGTAGCGGTGGATCGTCTTTGCCCAGATGTCGACCCACCAGAGGACCCGGGCGTCGGGGTCCCAGAGCGTGCCCTCGCCCAACTCGGCGCGGACGTCGTTGACGGGAACGATATCGATCATGATCACCATCCGAGATTGAGGGCGCGGAGGTCGTCGTCGCTGCCGCCGAAGATCGGCCGCAGGCGCAGGCCGCCGTCGACGACGAGTTCACTGCCGGTGACGTAGCCGGCGAGCCTGTCGGAGAGGAGGAAGAGCGCCGCGGGGGCCATTTCCTCGGGCCGCGCCTCGCGGCGGAGCGGGACCGCGGACAGCGCGCGCCTGCGCTGCTCGGCCGGCGCATCGGCGACGAACGGCGTGTCGGTGGCCCCGGGCGTCAGCAGGTTGACGCGGATGCCGAAGGGGGCGAGTTCGACGGCCGCGACCTCGATATGCGCCTTCAGCGCCGCCTTCGAGGCGCGATAGGCCGTCTCGCGGGGCTGGGCGCTGACGATGGCGGTCGAGGCCACGGCGAGGATGGCGCCGCCGCCCGCCGCGATGAAGATTTTCGCGGCCTCCCGGCAGGCGAAGATGGAAGCCGAAACGTTGGTCGCCAATGTCCTCTCCAGCGCGGCGCGCGTGACCCGGGTGAGCGGCTCGTGCCAGGCGCCGGCGGCATTGTTGACGTAGAGGTCGAGCCCGCCGAACGCGCTCGCCGCCTCGCCGACCATGCGCACGACCTCGTCCTCGAAGGAGACGTCGGCGGCGATGCCCCGCGCCTTGACGCCGCGCGCCGAGATCTCCGCGAGGACGCTTGCCACCGGAGCCCGGTCGGCGATCGCGACATCGGCGCCTTCGCCGGCAAGGGCCAGGGCGATTGCCCGGCCGATCCCCGATGCCCCGCCGGTGACGAGGGCGCGTTTGCCGCGAAGACCGGTGTCGAGCGCCACGGCCGGCCGTCAGCGGGCGGCCTGCGCCCGGTCGCGTTTCAGCTCGGCGTCGAGCGCCGAAAGGTCGCGCTGCAGTTCCTCGAACTCGGCGCCGCCGCCCATCAGCTTGTTCAGCCGCGCCTCGTCCATCTCGCTGCGCGCATACGTGCCCGCCACCCGGCCGCGGCTTAGGATGACGAAGCGGTCGCCGATCGGCAGGGCGTGATGGACGTTGTGGGTGATGAACACGACGCCGAGCCCGCGGGCGCGGGCGCGGATGACGTGGCGGAGAACGATCGCCGCCTCGTTGACGCCCAGCGCCGAGGTCGGCTCGTCGAGGATGAGCAGCCGGGCACCGCGATATTCGGCGCGCGCGATCGCCAGCGACTGGCGCTCGCCGCCCGACATCGTGCCGACCTTCTGCTTCAGGTGGTTGACGTGGATGCCGATCTTGGCGAGTTCGGTGCGGGCGATCTCGCCGGCCTTGGCCTCGTCGAAGAACTTGAACGGGCCGAAGCCCTTGAGCGGCTCCATGCCGAGCATGAAGTTGCGCGAGATGCTCATCTGCGGGAGCACCGCGAGGTCCTGGTAGACGGTGGCGATGCCCTGCGCGAACGCGGCACGGGGCGAGGAGAACACCACCGGCTTGCCGTCGACGGCGATCGTGCCCTCGTCCGGCCTTTCGAGGCCGGAGAGCATCTTGATCAGCGTCGACTTGCCGGCGCCGTTGTCGCCGAGCAGGCAGACGATCTCGCCGGCATTGACGGTCAGGCTCACGTCCTTCAGCGCCACCACGGTGCCGAAATACTTCGACACCGAGCGCGCTTCCATGAGCGGGACTGCGCTGGACGCCATGGCATCAATCCTTGTGCACGTTGCGGCGGGCGTAGTGATTGATGAGCACGGCGACGAGCAGCATCAGGCCGAGGATCGCCTGGTACCAGTCGTAGTCGACGCCGGCGAAGAAGAGGCCCTGCCGGACGACGCCAAGGGTGAGCGCGCCGATCGCCGTGCCGATGATCGAGCCGGTGCCGCCGGAGAGCGACGTGCCGCCGATGACCGCGGTGATCGCTGCCTCGAATTCCTTGCCCTGGCCGCGGAAGGAATCGGCCGAGCCGAGGCTCAGCACCTGGACCGCGGCGAGCAGGGTGCCCGAGGCGGCGACGGCCATGAAGAGGATGATCTTGACGCGGGCGACGGGGACGCCGGAGGCGCGGGCGGCCGATGCCGAACCGCCGGCGGCATAGATCCAGTTGCCGAAGCGGGTCTTGGTGAGAATGACGGCGGCGACGATGACCAGCCCGATCCACCACAGGAAGCCGACATCGACGCTGTCCTGGAAGGAGCCCGCGAACCAGAACTGCAGCGGATCGTCGCCGATCGCCTTCTTGACGCCGCCGATATAGGGCTGTTGCGCGATTGTCCGCGAGAAGCCAATGGTGGCGCCGCGCAACAGGAAGAGGCCGCCCAGCGTGATGATGAACGAGGGCAGGCCGAAGCGGACGACGAGGATGCCGACGCCGAAGCCGTAGGCGAGCGCGAAGGCGAGCGAGGCAAGCAGCGCCAGCCACAGCGGCCAGCCGGCCTGGGTCGTGCCGAGCGCGATGATCATGCCGCAGAAGCCGACGATCGACCCGATCGACAGATCGAACTCGCCGGCGATGAGAAGCAGCGTGACGGTCGTGCTGACGATGCCGACCTGCGCCGCGATGTTGAGGTAGCTGGCGATGCCGCGGCCGCTCAAGAAGCCGCTGTCGCCGCCGATCAGCGCGAAGGCCACCCACAGGGCGAGCAGGCCGATGGCGGCGCCGACTTCGGGACGCTCGACGATGCGGTTGGCGAGCGAGATGCGGCGGATGCGCGATTCCGGGATCGCGACGGTCATCAATCCCTCCCTCTCCGGCGAAGTGACTGGGCCGGACGAGCCGGCCCAGTCATTGGGCCACGTCTTCTTTTTGATCTCGGCCCAGGGAGGCTAGTATATGCCGCTCGCGACCAGCTTGCTGATCTGGTCGACGTTGTCCTTGGTGATGAAGAACCCGCCGTTGTCGACGATGCCCTTCGGCCCGCCCGGCAGCACGCCATAGCGGATGTAGGCGGCAAGGAACTCGACCGGCAGGTAGCCCTGGTTGAACGGCACCTGCGAGGTCATGAAGGCGATCTTGCCTTCCTTGATGAGCGGCAGCGTGTCGGCGCCCGGATCGAAGTAGGAAACGATCACCTTGCCGTCGAGCTTCAGCCCTTCAAGCGTCTGCTGGATGACGGCCGGGCTCGGTCCGCCGCCCCATTCGCCGCCGATCGCGTCGATGGTCGGGTCCTTGAGGAACGCCGCTTCAAGCGCGCCCTTGGTGACCGAGGGATCGGCGAGGCTGGTCGGAACGACCGACAGCTTGCCGCCGGCCTTCTCGACCGCCGCCTTCATGCCGTTGCAGCGGTCTTCGAGGATGGCGTTGCCGACCTCGTGGTTGAGGCATATGACGTTCTTGGCGCCGAGCGCGACCAGGCGCTCGCCGGCGCCCATCCCGGCGCTGATGCCGTCCTCGGCGACGTGAACCAGCGATCCGGCCTCCTTGAAGCAGGCGGCGCCGCTGTTGAACGACATCACCGGGATGCCGGCCTTGTTCGCGTCCTGGATCATCGGCTTCAGCGCGTCGCAGTCGGGCAGCGAGACGAACAGGCCGTCCGGCTTCTTGGCGATCGCGGCCTGGATCAGCTGGCCTTCGGCGACGACGTCGAACTTGTCGGGACCGACGAACTCGACCTTGACGTTGAGGTCCTTGCCGGCCTGCTCGACGCCCTTCTTCACCACCGAGGAGAAGCTGTTGGATACGTCGGCGTGGAAGACGCCGATGATGTAGAGCTGCTTGTCCGCCGCGGTCGCCGGAAGCGACAATGCCGCGCTGACGAGAGCCGACGCGGCGAGCCCCGCCAGCCTGTGAATGGTCTTCATTCCTTGCTTCCTCCCTTTTTTGCGGCTTCCCACCCGGCGGAGCGCCGGTTCCTCCGAAGCCGCTGTTCTTGTCCTCTGGTAGGCACGTTCTCGGTGACTGTTTCGGGCCTCCATCGGCTCTTCGGTCCAATCGATTTCCCCAATCGATTGGCGTTTTGTTGACATTAACGTTGCCGGCTTGTGTCCGTCAAGACGACGGGTCAGGCGCCGGCGACGCCGGGGACCGGAATTCCTTTCGCTCCCGCCGCCGAAGCGAGCGAGTCCCATGTCGGCCGGTCGACCAGAACCGGCCCGTTTGCCGACCGCGCCGCTTCTTCCTGCTCGCGCTCACCGGGCAGCATCACCGGACGGGCCGGATCGAGCGGCGCCGCCGAGCGGATGTATTTCGCCATGCGCCCGGCGCGGCCGGCAAACGCATCGTTTGCGGCAATCGCGATCATTGCGAGGTTGGAGCCGTCGCGTTTCGGATCGTCGGCGTCGTCCTCGGCAAGCAGCGCCGCCAGCACGTCGACGAGAATGCCGAGCGCGGTGCCGCGATAGCCGAAGGCGCCGCCGAGCGCCTGGATGGTCCCCTTAGGCTGTGCGTAAAGCACCGATGGATCGGTGGTGGGGTTGCCGGCGGCATCGCGGAGCGCGCCTTCCGGCGCGGGCAGGCCGCGGTTCTTCAGGCTGCGGACAACGCCCTCCGGCACGACGCTGGTCGAGAAGTCGGCGACCACCGGCGGTCCGTTCCCGACCGGGAAGGCGTAGGCGATCGGGTTGGTGGCGAGCCTGCCCTCCCGCGCCCCGAACGGCGCCACCCAGTGGCCGTGCCGCGGTCCGCTGCACACCACGATGCCGACCATGCCCGCCGCGGCGATGACTTCCGGGTAGGCGCCGATGCGGCCGGTGTGCCCCATGTGGCGGCCGGTGACGAAGGCGACGCCGGTCTTGCCGGCAAGGCGGGCCGCCTCCCTCGCCATCGCGACGCCGACGACCTGGCCGAAGCCGCTATTGCCGTCGACCGCCATCCGCCCGGGCGCGGTTTCCGTCAGCGTCGGGCTCGCATCGGGGTCGATGCCGCCCGCGGCAATGTCGGCAAGGTATTGCGGGACGCGGATGATGCCGTGCGACTTGAGGCCCATCGCATCCGCTTCAAGGAGATGCTCGACCACGACGCCGGCGTTTTCGGCGCTGGCGCCCGCGGCCTCGAGGAGCGCCCGGCTCAGCGCCGCGAGCGCGCCGCGATCGACGCGGACCGGAGCCAGTTCCGCCGCGGCCGCCGCGCTCACGATGCGGCCCTTCCGGTCGCGGCCGGCCCGGCCCGTTGGCGCCGGCCGAGGCTGCGGATCGCCTCCGGGGCCATCCGCGACTCGTCCCATGCCCGGTCGGCCGGACAGAATCGTACCGATACTTCTTCGCACCAGGCAAGGGCGCGGAGCGCGGCCTCGATCCGCTCCTCGAAGACGGTGCGGAACATGCAGTCCGGGAAGGTCGGGAGCACCGAGACGGTCACCGTTTCGCCCGCGATATCGACCCCCTCGATGATGCCCATGGCGACCAGCCCGATCGGCCGGCCGATGCTGACGCTGCAGGGATCGTGGATCGCGTCGAGCGCCGACATGGCTTCCGCGCGGCGCTCTGCGGAGCTCATACCGCGGTCTCCAGCGCGAGCGGATCGGGCCTCGCCGGCGTCTGCAGGCGCGACCAAGGCGCGGCGAGCCCCTTGGCGCGCTGGCGGGTGAGGTCGTCGCCGGCGATCTTCGCCTGCAGCGCGTCGAGGTCGATGTTGTGCAGGCGGGCATAGTTTCGGCCGAGGATGTCGGCCTTCACTTCGGCGGTCAGCGCCGGATAGCCGTCGTTCTCGATCATGTCCTTCGGCATTGCGAGCCGGCCGAAGGCTTCCAGAACCGGCCGCGGGTGCGGCGAGGAGGCGCCGCTCGACCAGAAGAGTTTCTTCGCCCCGCCCATCATCATGAACTCGCCGAGGATCCTGGCGAGCTTGCGCGGGTGCAGCACCGCCAGCGCCGCGGTCGATTCGAGGCCGACATAGACATTGGGGAAACGCGAGACCTGGAACGCAGCCTCGTCGAGGAAGGCGAAACCGGAATGGACCACCTCGAAGGAGAGGTCGGGAAAATCCATCGCCGCATAGTCGACGTCGCCGTTCTTGAACGGGTCCATCTGGACCGGCCCGAGCGGCATCGCCTTGTGGACGGCGACGACCCGGACGCCGTGCTTCCGGCAGCGCTCCAGCACCGGATAGAGCACGTCCTTGTCGTTGAACTGCATCACCCGGACCTCGCCGTCGATCACGTCGACCGGGTAGAGCTTCAGCCCGATGATCCCCCACTCCTCGACCTGCCGGTCGAGCTGGTCGAGGGCGCGCTTGCCCTGCAGCGGGCTGATGCCGCCATAGAGGAAGATGCGGTGCGGATGGCGGCGCTTCAGTTCGAGGCCGACGCCCATCGGCGACATGTCGCGGAGGAACCCCCAAGCCGGCACGGTGTGGTAGACGGCGGCGTCGACGTCGCTTTCAAGGAAGAGGAGCGATTCCAGGACATCGGCGCTGACCGTCTGGAAGTAGCGCAGCGGCTCCAGGCGATAGGGGTCGGGCACCATCGCCCACTGGAAGCCGTGGTTCGCCTGCAGCAGCCCCTTGCCGTAGCGGCTGGCGACATTGGCCGCGGTCGAATCGAAGCCGTGGACGACGCTGTCGAGGACGAAGGCTCCGCCGAGGCTCATGGCGCGCCCGCCCGCGCCTTGCGCACGAGCTCTGGCAGCATCGCTGGTCCCTCCCGGCCGTCTTCTTTGCCAATCGATTGGCGTTACGGCAAGCATATAGCGGTGACGCGCATCGTCAAGCGGCCACTCGGCCGTCACGGCGACCGCTCTCCCGGATGCAGCGGCCTGCTGTCGCGATTGCTGCACTGCTCCTTGACACCCGTCCCGCCCTCCGTGAGGATTATTTGCCCAATCGTTTGGCGTCGCGGTCCGGCTACGCCGATTGCGACAGGGAGAAAACCAGGAGGGAATAAGAAATGGGTCTCAGCAAGCAGTCGACCACGAGCGCCGCGCTCGCGGTTGCCGCCTCCGCAGCCTTCATGTTCGGCCTGTCCCACGCGCAGGCGGCTGACAACTTCGCCATGGTCCAGGCGGTGGTCAATCCGTACTACTCGACCTGGCCGCAGGCGGCCAAGGACGCCTCGGCAGACTTCGGCATCAACGTCGAGATCGCCTCGCCGCAGGACTTCGACCAGGTCCAGCAGGACGCGGTCGTCAACAGCCTGATCGCCAAGGGCATGAAGGGCATCGGCATCCAGCCGGTCGACGCGGTCGCCGGCGCGGAAACCGTCAAGCGCGTCATCGCCGCCGGCGTGCCGGTGGTCGGCGTCGCGGCCTGCGCCGAGCTGGAGGGCACGGGCGCGGCGATGTGCATCAACAACGCGCTCGGCGATTCGGCCTATGAGGCGACCAAGCTCGTCTGCCAGACGATCGGCGGCAAGGGCAACATCGTCCACCTCGACGGCCAGCTCGCCGACAAGAACACGGCGGCGCGCGTCGCCGGCGTCGACAAGGCGCTCGCCGAGATGCCGGGCTGCAAGCTCCTGCAGCGCATCACCGACATCGACTCGGCGGAAGCCTCGCGGAACGCCGTCAGCTCGCTCCTCGCCTCCAAGGGCGACCAGGTGAACGGCATCGTCTCGGGCGCCTACAATCCGTCCGTCGCCGTCGCCAAGGAATTCACGCAGCGCAAGGAAGCCAAGATCAAGGCCGTGCTCGTCGACGACGACAAGGTCGTGATGGATGCGGTCAAGGGCGGCTTCGTCCTCGCGAGCCGCGTCTCCAATCCGTACATGCTCGCCTATGTCGGCTCCGCGGCCCTGAAGAAGATCGCCGACGGCTGCAAGTGGACGGGAGACTTCATCCTCCCCAACAACTACGCCACCATCACCGCCGACAAGGTGGATACGCTCGCCCAGGACAACGTCGCGGCGGCCAAGGCCATCGTGAAGGGCTGGGATGCGAAGTGGTCGTGCACGAAGTAGCCGCCTGAAGGAGCGGAGGCCGATCCCGCATTCGGCCTCCGCTTTTCCCTTTTCCGCAACGCGCACTAGACTGGCGGCCTGCGCTTGCCGAGCGCGGCCCGTCGAGATTCCGCTCAAAGCATGACGGCGATCACAGATAACGCCGCGAGCCCGGGCTCCGGACCGGGCAAGGAGCGTGGCGCCGATTCGCGCGGCGGCCTGCGCCGGGCGGTCGTCGGCTCCGAGGTCATCGGCATCCTCGCCCCGGTGGTCCTCGTCGCGGCGGCGATGACGATCCTCTTCCCCGGCTTCGCCAGCCCCTTCAACGTCGACGCGTTGCTCGCCACGATCGCGGTGACCTCGCTGGTCGGCCTCGCCCAGCTTGCCGTGCTCGCCGTCGGCCAGTTCAACCTGGCGCTGCCCGCGATGGGCGCCTTCACCGGCATGGTGCTCGGCTGGATGCTGCAGATCGGCGGGGTCAACTGGCTGCCGGCGGTGGCGATCGCCCTCGCCTTCTCGCTGGCGCTCGGCGTGGCGCAGGGATTCCTGATCGTCGTCGTCCGCCTCAACTCGTTCATCGTGACGCTCGGCCTGGCGAGCGCCTATTACGGGCTGATGTACGTGGTGCTCGGCAACGAGCGCTACCAGAAGATCGGCGCCGCCCTCCCCTTGATCGGGCGCGGCGCGGTCGGCGTCTTCCCCAACATCTTCCTCATCTCGATGGTGGTATGCGCCGCCGTCTGGGTCTTCGTCGGGCTGACGGTTCCCGGCCGCCGGCTGCTTGCCACCGGCGCCAATCCGCTCGCCGCGCGCTTCTCCGCCCTGCCCGTGAAGCGGACGACGATCGGGGCGCATGCGCTCTCCGGCGCGCTCGCCGGGGCCGCCGCGATCCTGGTCGTCGGGCGGCTGGCCGTGGGCTCCCCCGCCATCGGCCAGGACTGGCTGCTCAGCTCCTTCGCCGCCCCGGTGCTTGGCGGGACGCTCCTTTCGGGCGGCAAGATTTCCGTCCTCGGCACCGTGCTCGGCGCGGCGCTCCTCGCCATGATCGCCAACGCGCTCGTCATCGTCGGGGTCAACCAGTACTGGTACCAGGCCGGCCTCGGCCTGATCATCCTCGGCGCGGTCGGCCTCGACCAGCTGCGCCTCCGCCTGCTCACATCGGGGCGTCTATGAGCGCGGCAGGCACACCGGCGGCGGGTGAAAGCGGCGCCTTTGCCGGCATCGTCCGGCGCTCGCTGTCGGCCGGCCCGGCGGCGGCGCTCGCCGGCGCGATCGTGCTTGCCGCCGTGCTGTCCTTCACCACCCATTCCTTCGCCTCGCTCGAGAACATCGAGGTCGTCGCCAAGGCGACGGCCGTGACCATCGTCGTCGGCCTCGCCCAGATGGTGGTGATCGGCGCCGGCGGCATGAATCTCGCGGTGGGCGCCACCGGCGGCATCGTCTCGGTGGTCTGCGGCAGTCTCATGAACAGCTTCGGCATCGCGCCGGTGATCGCCGTGATCGCCGGTCTCGCCGCCGGGACCTTCTCCGGCGCGGTCATCGGCGCGGTGATCGTGCGCGGCGGCTTCTCGCCGTTCATCGTCACGCTCGCCGGCGGCAGCATCCTCACCGGCATCGCGCTCGGCATCACCCAGTCGATCCCCTACTACCACCTGCCCGACGATTTCCAGGTGCTCGGCGTCGCCGACCTTTTCGGCATCCCGGTCATCTTCTGGATCGGCATCCTGCTAGCGATCGTGCTCGCCATCGTCTTCCGCTACGTCTCCTTCGGGCGGCAGATCCTCGCCTTCGGCGCCAATCCGCGTGCGGCCGAGCTGAACGGCATCCCGATCGGCCGGCTGACCGTCTCGGTCTATGCGCTTTCCGGGTTCCTCGCCGCCTCTGCCGCCGTGCTCCTCATCGCCCGTCTCGGCGACGCCGACCCGGTCATCGGCAAGGACTGGCTGCTCGTCTCCTTCGCCGCGCCGATCATCGGCGGGACCCGGCTTGCCGGCGGCCAGGTCTCGGTGCTCGGCACCGTGCTCGGCGCGCTTCTCCTCGGCATTCTCGCCAACGGCCTCGTCCACTGGAACGTCGACGTGTTCTTCGTCCAGCTGATCTCCGGCCTCATCATCCTCGCCGCCGGCGGAATCGAGACGATCCGCGAGATGAGCTCGGCCGCGGCGCAGCGCCGGCAGCGGCGGCGGGCGTGAGCCCGATCCTGCAATCGACCGCGACTGGGCCGGCCCCGGCGCCCCGCGCCGGTGCGCCGCCCGTCCTCGAACTGACCGGGATCACCAAGACCTATCCCGGCGTAAGGGCGCTCACCGACGTCACGCTCACCCTCGGGCGCGGGGAAATCCACGCGCTGCTCGGCGAGAACGGCGCCGGCAAGTCGACGCTGATCAAGGTAATCAGCGGCGTCGAGCAGCCCGACTCCGGCACCTATCGCCTCAACGGCGAAACCATCGTGATGCGCAACCCGCGCCAGGCGCTCCACCACGGCATCAGCGTCGTCCACCAGGAGCGCAACCTCGTACCGACTTTCACGGTCGGCGAGAACGTGCTCCTCGAACGCGTGCTCGGCCGCGCCGACCGCTGGATCGACCGCAGCCGCATCCACGCCGACGCGCGGCCGTTCATGGAGATGGTCGGCCTCGATGTTTCGCCCGCCGAGAGCGTCGGCGTGCTCAGCACCGCGCAGCAGCAACTCGTCGAGATCGCCCGCGCCCTGTCGGTGAAGGCGAACATATTGCTGCTCGACGAGCCGACCGCCTCGATCTCGCTCCGCGAAGCCTCCTCGCTCCTCGGGACGCTGCGTGCGCTCTGCGCCCGCGGCACCTCGATCATCTACGTCTCGCACAAGCTGGAGGAGGTCTTCGAGGTCTGCGATTCGGTCACGGTGCTCCGCGACGGCCGCAATGCCGGGCCGCGGCAGCCGATCGCGGGCCTTAGCCGCGACGCGCTGATCGAAATGATGATCGGCCGGGCCCATGTCTACGACGCGCTCCCCATCCGGCCGAAGGCGGAACGGCCGCCGGTGCTCGAAGTCCGCGACCGTCCGAGCGAGGCTACGCTCGCCGGCGCTTCCTTCACGCTGCGGAAAGGCGAGATCCTCGGCTGGTACGGGCTGGTCGGCTCGGGCCGCACCGAACTCGCCCGCGCCGTGATCGGCGCCGACGCGATCGGCGGCGGCACGGTGACGGTCCGCGGCCGGCCGGCGCATATCCATTCCATCGCCGACGCGCTCAACCGCTGGCAAATCGGCTATGTCAGCGAGAACCGCCAGCAGGAGGGGCTGTTCCTCATCCATTCGATCCAGCGGAACATCGCCGCCACGGTCTGGCAGCGGCTGCGCACGGCATTCCGCCTCCTCCTGCGCCGCGACGAGCGCAAGCTCGCCGAGGAATACCGGCGCTCGCTCGACATCCGCACGCCCGACGTCGCCCGCATCGTCGGCAACCTCAGCGGCGGCAACCGCCAGAAGGTCAGCCTCGGCAAATGGCTTGCCGCGAGCCCCGCCATCCTCTTCATCGACGAGCCGACCGTCGGCATCGATATCCGCACCAAGTACGAGATCCACCAGCTCATCTACCGGCTGGGCGAACAGGGCACCTCGGTCGTGCTGATCTCCTCGGACATGCCGGAGATGATCCGTCTCGCCGACCGGATTCTCGTCTTCAAGGCCGGGCGCATCGTCGGCGACCTCGACAACAGCAAGGTCTATGACGAGATGAGCCGGCGCATCATGTCGCTCATCGTCGGCGGCGCGGATGCCGCGGCGGCGTGAGCGGGGAGAGCGGAGAGGAACATGGCCGGGGAGTTCGACGGAAAGGTCGCCATCGTCACCGGCAGCAGCCGCGGCATCGGTCTGGCATGCGCCGAGCGTCTTCTTGCCGAAGGGGCGACGGTGGTCGGCTGCTCCATCGACCGCGAGGCGAAGGAGCCGGTCTCCCCCCGCTACAGCCACCAGACGGTCGACGTAGCCGATCCGGCCGGCCTCGAGGACTTCGTCCGCGCCGCCGCGGCGCGGCACGGACACATCGACGTCCTCGTCAACAATGCCGGCAGCCATCCGCCGACACAGGCGATCGACGATTTCAGCGTCGAGGATTTCGACGCGCTCTATCGCCAGAACCTGCGGAGCGTCTTCGTCGCCTGTCGTGCGGCATTGCCGTTCCTCCGCAAGACCGGCGGCGCCATCGTCAACATGGCGAGCGCCGTCGGGCTCTATGGCCAGGAAGGCGCGGTGACCTACTGCGCGACCAAGGCCGGGATCATCGGTCTGACCAAGGCCCTCGCCATCGACGAGGCGCCGAACGGCGTGCGCGTCAACGCGGTCTGTCCGGGCGCGATCCTGACGCCGCTCGCCCGGGAAGTGCATCCAAGAGAGCGCCGCGACAAGATCGCGACCTGGTCGTGGATGGGCCGCTGGGGCACCGCCGAAGAGGTCGCGGAACTCGTCCTCTTTCTCGCCGGCGATCGCTCGGCCTACATCACCGGCCAGGAAATCGTGATCGGCGGCGGCACCGAACTCGGCTACGGCTTCAAGGGCGCGCATTATTACCGTGAGATGGGGATCGACCCGGTGGCGCCGGGGTCAAGGAGCGCCTGACGAAGCCCCAGGAAGGACTTGCCGCCGATGCCGCAATTCGCCCTCGCCCTCAACCTCAGGGACGACCCGCAGGTCATTGCCGAGTACGAGGCGCATCACCGCAAGGTCTGGCCGGAAGTGCTCGCCGCGATCCGGGCGACCGGCGTCGAGGACATCAAGATCTACCGCCACGGCCGCCACCTGTTCATGACGATAACGGGCCCCGAGGGCTTCGACCCGGTCGGCGCCTTCGCCGAATACGAACACGACCCCGTCGTGCAGCGCTGGGAAGCGCTGATGCGCACGTTCCAGGAGCCGCTCCCCGGCGCGCCGCCCGGCCGGTGGTGGACGCGGATGGCCTGCATCTTCGACCTTGCCGGGGAGAAGGCCTGATGCGGGCGGCAACGCTGAAACGGCGCGGCTACAGCATCGCCGCGCTCCGCGAGATTGCCCGAGGCCGCCTGCCGCGGGCCGTCTTCGACTATGCCGATGGCGGCGCCGAGGACGAGTGGACGCTGCGGCGGAGCGAGTCCGCCTTCGACGACATCGAGTTCCTGCCGCGGCCGCTTAACGGACCGGGCGAGATCGACATGTCGGTGACCGTCTTCGGTAGGAAGCTCGGGCTGCCGGTCATCATCGCGCCGACCGGGCTCGCCGGCCTCTACTGGCCGGACGGCGAGTTCGCGGCGGCGCGCGCCGCTGCCGCCGCCGGGACCGGCATCGTCGTCAGCCACGCCTCGGTCCCGACGATGGAAGAGATCGCCGCGACCGGAGCGAGCCCGCGCTGGATGCAGATTTTCATCTTCCGGGATCGCGGCCTCAGCCTCGAATTCGCCAGCCGCGCCGCGGCCGCCGGCTATGACGCCCTGGTCGTCACCGTCGACAACCAGATCATCGGCAAACGCGAGCGCGACCTCCGCAACGGGTTCACCAACCCGCCGCGCTGGGGCGCGGTGGAGATCGCCGCGATGGCGATCCGGGCGCCCTGGCTCTGGCAGATGCGCCGGCACATCCCGAAGCTCACCTTCGGCAATTACCGGCGGCCGGGCGAGAACGGCAAGCTCGCGACGATGGCCGGCCGCGTCGGCGGCATGCTCGACACCGGCATGTCGTGGAAGGACATCGACATGCTCCGCCGGGCGTGGAAGGGCCCGTTCCTGATCAAGGGCATCCTCCATCCCGACGATGCCCGTATCGCGCTCGACTGCGGCGTCGACGGCGTCATCGTCTCGACGCATGGCGGCCGCCAGCTCGAAAGCACGCCGGCAACCATCGACGCGCTGCCGGCGGTCGTCGAAGCGGTGGGCGACCGCATGACCGTGCTCCTCGACGGCGGCATCCGTCGCGGCGGCGATGTCGTCAAGGCGCTGGCGCTCGGCGCGCGCGCCGTGCTCATCGGCCGCGCCTATCTCTGGGGGCTCAGCGTCGCCGGCGAAGCCGGCGTCACGCGGGTTTTCGAGATTTTCTCCGACGAGATCTACCGCGTGATGGCGCTCCTCGGCATTGCCCGCACCGCCGACCTCGGCCGGCACGTCCTCTTCCAGCGGCCGCGGTACTGAAATGGATCGTCTGCTTCCGCGCGCGCCTGCGCATGCGCGCCCGGGCGTTGGGCCGACGCACCGACACACCGCCTGCCAGGGTGGGTGAACGGCGAACGGGGAAGCCCTGACTCCTCCCGAGGGCGGATCATTTCTCCGACAGCCGGGTCCGCGGTGCACCGCCGGCGATTTCGAGGACGAGCTTCTCGCGGACGGCCGTTTGGAAGGCGGCGAATCCGTCGGCGACGACCAGGAACGAGGCAGGTCCGCCAATCACCCAGCGCCGGTAATAGTCCGGCAGGCCGTCGGCCGGACTACGGACGATCGGGAGGCCGTTGATGGTGATCCCGTCGGCCAGCGCCGCCCGACGGGCGCTCGCCAGATACGATTCGCGCATGCTGATCCCGTCGCCCGATATGTCGATGATCCGCCGTTCCGAAGGACAGGGAGCGGATTCGAGGAGGCGCTGTGAGAAGGCGATGGCGCTGCCGATCGAAGTGCCCTTGAGCGGGCGGTAGGGCAGCGCCTCGACCGCGCTGGCAAAGGAACGGGCCGATTTGGCGCCGTCGATCAACGTCCAGCCGACCGGCTGCAGCGGAACCTCCGTATTCGCCCATTCGAGCACGGTGACCGCAATCGAGGCGCGTTCACCGTTGGCGATGGCCTCAACGATGGCCGGATCGCGGAACGCCTGCGCATAGCCCTCGATCTGAAGCCGGTGTTCCTCGGCGGAAATGCTCGCCGAGACGTCGATGGCGAGGACCAAGGCCAGGTCGACGGCAAGCGGCCTTTTCCCGGCCGGCACGAGGTCGCCCGGCGCGGCGTGTGCGTTGATGACCAGCGCGGCGAGCGCCAGCAGAAGGGAGGCAGGCTTGAGGTTGAAGAGACCCTGCAAAAACATGGAAAATCCAGGCGTCGGAGCGGCCGGATGGCCAGCCCGCCCCGGACGCTGGCATCCGCGGGCCTTCGAAACATCCCCAGCCCATGCTAGGTTCGGTGAGGTTCGCGATCTCGCCAGGTTCACGGGGCTACTGCCGTGACAGCCGCATCCCGCGCCGAAGCGACGATCAGGCAGTTGTGCAGCCTCGGTCTGCCGAGCGAGGCGGTGATGCCAATGCTCGCCGAGGAGCTTCTCGCCGCGATTCCGTGCTGCGGAGCGACATTCATCTGGGCGGACGCCGAAGGCGGGTTTGCCAATTCCTATGACCCGCATCCCGAGGCCGAGCGCGTCGCAGCCACCTATCTTGAGAAATTCTATGGGCCGCGGGAGTTCGGTCTCGGCTTCCGCGAGCTGATGCGCCGCGGCTGGGGCGTGCAGTCGATGGAGGAGAATTTCGGCCGACGGCTGGACGAATTCCTCGCCAGCGATCAGTACAACCTCATCCACCGGCCGCTTGGCCACGGGCCGTATATTTTCCTTGTCGTCCGCACGCCGGTTGGCCCGTTCGGCCTTGGCTACCTCATGCTCAGCCGCGGACTCCGCGAGCGGCCATTCTCGGCGGAGGATCGGGTCCGGCTGGCCCGCCTCGAGCCTTTCCTCGGCCACCTGCTTACGGCCGACGCCAGCCCCGCCTTTCCACTCGCAGGCGGCACGGCGACCGGAGTGATCGTGGCCACGGTCGATGGCAGGGTCGTTCATGCCTCGCGGGAGGCTCGAAGGCTCCTGCACCTCGCATCTTCACGGGATACGCTGCGCGCTGGCGACGGGATGACGTCAGGATTGCCGCCGATCGTCGCCCGGCTCTGCCGGAACCTCACCGCCACGCTGAACGGAGACGAGGCCGCTGGCGCGCCGACCCTCCATCATCGGAATGTCTGGGGCGGCTTCACGTTCACAGCGCATCGGCTGGACAGCAGCGACGATGCTGCCGGCCTCGTCGGCATGGTCGTCACATTCCGCGAACCGCGCGCGATTGCGCTCCTGCGCGGGATCAGGAAGCTGCCCTTATCCCGCCGCCAGTCGGAGGTCTGCCGCCTGATGGCCGAGGGCCTCGCGCATAGTGAAATCGCCAGACGCCTCGGAATCAGCCGGCACACGGTGATCGCGCATGCGCGCTGGATCTACGACAAGCTCGACGTGCATGACCGAAGCGAGCTGGTCGCGCGCCTGGTTGCGAGTAACGGCGAGGCGCCAGCGATCCATTGAAAGTAGCGACAGGAGTGCCGGAATCGATCGGGCGCCGACTATCCCCCTACCTTGGCTACGCTAACTGCAGGTGCGGCAGGCGTCGCTGCCGGCTGGAACAAAAGCGGAAGGCAGAAACTCACCAGCCACCCTTGGAGAAGACAAGCGACATATTATTGGCGGGCATCGGGATCGTCTCGCGCAACCGGAGCCCGGAGGTTTCGCCCACGCGCTCGAGATCGGCGATATCCCGTACGCCCCAGGATGGGTTGCGCGCCTTGAGCGACGCATCGAAAGCGGCGTTTGAGGGCGCGGTATGCCCGCCATCGCGCATGAATGCGCCGTACAGAAAGAGCAACCCGCCGGCGCGGAGCAAACGGCCGGCACCAGCGAACAATCCCAGGCTCGCCGCCCATGGTGCGATATGAACCATGTTGAGCGACACGAGGGCGTCGAATGGCGCCGCTTGCTCGACGCCCCACGCTTGCGCGCACACATCGATATCGAGCGGCGCGAGTATGTTGCCCAGCCCTGCAAATTTGGTCCAGCTTGCGGTGCTGGCGCGGGCGTCGGAATCCAGATCGCTCGGCAACCAGGTGAGGCCCGGCATCGCCCCCGCAAAGTGGACGGCGTGCTCGCCCGTCCCGCAGCCAATCTCCAGCACCACGCCATTCGGCGGAAGAATCCGCTTGAGGACTGCAAGGATCGGCGCCGAATTTCGCGCGGCTGCCGGCGAGAACATGCGCCGGTCAGCGCCGACCGTGCGCTCTTCAAGCGTTACCGGTGGACGCTTACCGCTCTCGCCGGTCATGGCGACGACGTCCTTTCGGCAACACCGGCATTCCGCCCGCCCCGGGGTATCGGAAGGCTGGAGCGGGCGATGGGAGTCGAACCCACAACATTCAGCTTGGGAAGCTGACGTTCTACCGCTGAACTACGCCCGCGCCTGACATGCACTTCAAATGCGTCGGCGCGGCGCTGTCAAGCGCCGCCCCCGCATCACCGGGAACGCGGCTGCCCTCCCCGCTCTAGTAGGCCTTGATGTTCGCCTTGCTGATCCTGAAGCCGTGCGCCCCGCGGCTGCAGGTGAGCCCGGTGGTCGCCGACTTGCACACATACGGCCCGGCCTTCCACGTATTGCCGTAGGCGAAGACGTTGGCGCTGCCGCAGCAGCTCGCGTCGGCGACATCGCTGATCACCTGCGCCGGACCCGACGCCGAGAGGATGAAGCGGAGGTAGCTCGGCGCCACCCGGTCGCATTGCAGTTCCGGGCCGCCGTCCGCCGGGACATAGACGCTGCTGCCGCCGGCCGGGGTATAGATGCAGCCGACATTGTTCGAGGGCATGACGAATTCGATGTAGCCGCTCGGCGAAGCCGGAAAGAACTGCTGCCCGGCGAGCGCCGGCAGTCCGCCCGCCAGCATCGCCGCGGCGGCCAGCGCAAGACCCGTTCCTCTCATCGCTTGTTCCTCCTCTCGGGCAGCCTATCCGGCGCGGAAGTGCTTGGAGAGCTTCAGACCCTGCGCCTGATAGTGCGAGCCGATGCCCTGACCATACAACACCTCCGGCCGTTCGATCATGCGCTCATAGACGAGGCGCCCGACGATCTGGCCGTGCTCGAGGATGAAGGGGATCTCGTGGCTGCGGACTTCAAGCACCGCTCGGCTGCCGGCTCCGCCGGCCGGGGAATGGCCGAAGCCGGGATCGAAAAAGCCGGCGTAGTGGACGCGGAACTCGCCGACCAGCGGGTCGAAAGGCACCATCTCGGCGGCATAGTCGGGCGGCACCTGGACCGCCTCGCGCGAGGCGAGGATGTAGAACTGGTCGGGATCGAGGACCAGTTCGTCGACGCCGTGCCGGGCGATCGGCTCCCAGAAGTCGAGCACCTCATGCGCGTCGCGCTTGTCGACGTCGACGAGGCCGGTATGACGCTTGGCGCGATAGCCGACGATGCCGCGCGAACCGGTCAGGTCGATCGAGAGGACGAGGCCGTTGGCGACATGCAGGTCGCGATCTACCAGGGGCGTGCGCCGGTGCAGCGACGTCAGCGCGGCGTCATCGAGCCGCGCCGAGCCGCGGCGGAAACGGATCTGGGTCAGGCGCGAGCCGGCGCGCACGACAATCGGGAAGGTGCGCGGGCTCACTTCCAGGTAGAGCGGTCCCTGATAACCCGGCGGGATGATGTCGAATTCGCGCGCCCGGTCGGTGATGACGCGGGTGAAGATGTCGAGCCGGCCGGTGGAGGATTTCGGGTTAGCCGCGGCGGCGACATCGTCCGGCAGGGCCAGACGTTCCAGCAGCGGCACGATATAGACGCAGCCGGTTTCCAGCACGGCGCTAGCGGTCAGGTCGATCTCGTGGAGGCTCAGCGACTTCAGCCGCTCGGCGACGGTGAGGCCCGGCCCCGGCAGGAAGCTCGCCCGCACGCGGTAGGCCGTCCTGCCGAGGCGAAGGTCGAGGCTGGCCGGCTGGATCTGGTCGGCATCGGCCTTCCGCGCCAGGCGTATCCGGCCCGCCGCGATCAGTTCGGAAATGTGATGGGCCGGGAGAATGCCCGCGGCCGTGCGCCCCGCCATCCATCCCGCTTAGCCGATGTCGCGGTTGACGCCAAGGCCGTTCGGGCCTAGGAAAACGGCGCGTCGTGGTCATTTGAGCCGGCCGGCTTGCAGCCACGTTAAAGAAGTCGCTAAAGAGGCCGGATCGGGAATGAAAACCCCGGCCCCGGTTTCCGCGGCCGGGTTTTTTGTTGGGAGCGGGACGATGGCGAAGCAGGCGGCGAAGACGAAGAAGACGCGCAACCTCCGGCCGGCGACGCTCGCCGTCCATGGCGGCATCCTCCGCTCGCAGTTCGGCGAGAACGCCGAGGCGATCTTCATGACGCAGAGCTACGTCTACGATACCGCCGAGGCGGCCGAGGCGCGCTTCAAGGGCGACGATCCCGGCTTCATCTATTCGCGCTACAACAACCCGACGGTTCATATGTTCGAGGAGCGGATGCGCCTCCTCGAAGGGGCCGGCGCCGCGCGCTCGACGGCGAGCGGCATGGCGGCAGTCACCGCGGTCTTCCTGTCGCACCTGAAGGCCGGCGACCATGTGGTTGCAGCCAAGGAGCTTTTCGGCTCCTGCCGCTACGTCGTCGAGGACCTCCTGCCGCGCTACGGCATCGCGTCGACGCTGGTCAACGGCGCCGACCTCGGCGCCTGGAAGAAGGCCGCGACCAAAAGGACGAAAGCCTTCTTCCTCGAGAGCCCGACCAACCCGACGCTGGCGGTGTTCGACATCGCCGCCGTCGCCGAGATCGCCCACAAGGCGGGCGCCCGCCTCATCGTCGACAACGTCTTCGCCACCCCCCTCCTCCAGCGCCCGCTCGAACTCGGCGCCGACGTCGTGGTCTATTCCGCGACCAAGCACATCGACGGCCAGGGCCGCTGCCTCGGCGGCGTGATCCTTTCCGACGAGGCCTTCATCAAGGACAACCTGCACACGTTCCTCCGCCAGACCGGGCCGTCGCTCAGCCCGTTCAACGCCTGGATTCTCCTCAAGGGCCTCGAAACGCTGGAACTGCGCGTCCGCCGCCAGTCGGAAACGGCGGGGCGCCTCGCCGACTGGCTCGCGGAGCATCGGTCGGTCGCCCGCGTCCTCTATCCCGGACGCGCTGACCACCCGCAGGCGGAGCTGGCGCGCCGCCAGATGGCGGGCGGCTCGACTCTCGTCGCCTTCGAGGTGAGAGGCGGCAAGGCCGCGGCTTTCCGGGCTTCCAACCGGCTGAAGGTGATCCGCGTCTCCAACAATCTCGGAGACGCCAAGAGCCTCATCACCCATCCCTCGACCACGACCCACCAGCGGTTGAGCGAGGAGGCGCGGCTGGAACAGGGGATCACGCCGGGGCTCCTGCGCCTTTCCGTCGGGCTGGAAGACCCGGCCGACCTCATCGAGGACCTCGACGCGGCGCTCGGCTAGCCGGCTTTCCTTCGCACGATTGACCGCGACCGGGTGGGACGCCTATTTCTCTCGGGCGTTCAAGCCTGTGAGCCATTCGCCGTCATGTATCGCGCCAAGACCCGCGACATCGAGGTTACCGTCGAGCCTGCCTTCGTCGAAGCCGAATCCGGCGACGGCCGCTGGTTCTGGTCCTATTCGATCGAGATCGCCAATCTTGGCGAGGAAGTGGTTCAGCTCCGCTCGCGCCACTGGCGGATCACCGACCAGAACGGCAGAACGGAAGAGGTGAAAGGCGCCGGCGTCGTCGGCAAGCAGCCGGTGCTCCGACCGGGCGAGAAATTCAACTACACGAGCGGCTGCCCGCTCGCCACGCCGTCCGGCATCATGGTCGGCACCTACACGATGCAGAACGAGAAGGGCGAGACTTTCCCGATCGCCATTCCCGCCTTCTCGCTCGACCTGCCCGACGCCAAGCGCACGGTGAACTGAGCTTCGTCCGCCGCGCCGTGCGGAGACGAGGCGCCGCACCCGGTCCGCCGGATCAGTCCGCCGTCCCGGTCGCGGAAAGAAACTCCGCCGGGTCGAAGTCGTATTTCTTGCCGCAGAATTCGCAGGTGACGCCGATGCGGCCGTCCTCGATGCTCTCGGCGATTTCCTCGGCGGAAAAACGGGAGAGCATGTTCTCGATGCGCTCGCGCGAGCACGAGCATTCGTCGCGCACGGCCGAGGCCGCGAAGACGCGGACACCCTGTTCGTGGAAGAGGCGGTAGAGCAGCCGGTCGACCGGCACCGCCGGATCGGTCAGTTCATCGTCGGCGACGGTGCCGACCAGCGACTGCGCCTGGACCCATGCATCGTCCTCCGCGACCGGCTCGGGGGCCGCCATGCCCTCCGGCGCGTCGCCGCCGGGAAGGTCGCGCTTCTGCATCCGCTCCGGCGCCTCGGGCAGGAACTGGACGAGCACGCCGCCGGCGCGCCAGCCGTGGCGCATGGCGCCGTCCTCGCGCCGGTGCAGTTCGGCAACGGCGAGCCGCACCCGCGTCGGGATCTGTTCCGACAGGCGGAAATAGGTGTGCGCCACCTCTTCCAGGGTCTGGCCCTCGAGCGGCACCACGCCCTGGTAACGGCTGACCTGGGCGCCCTGGTCGATGGTCATGGCCAGCGTTCCGTGGCCGAGGAGCCTGCCTGGGCTCGCCGCGCCCGCGGCGACGGCGGCCGCGGTCGCGTCGGCGTCGAAGCGGGCATAGGCGCGCAGGGCGCCGTTGGTGCGGTAATCAACGACGAGCATGTCGACTGGCCCGTCGGTCGAGGTCTGCAGGATGAACTTGCCGTCGAATTTCAGCGACGAGCCGAGCAGCACGGTCAGCACGATCGCCTCGCCGAGCAGCGTGGCGACGACCGGCGGATATTGGTGGCGCGCCAGAATCGCGTCGAGCGCGGGGCCCATCTGGATGGCGCGGCCGCGCACGTCGAGCGGCTCGACCGCGAACGGGCGAACCGCATCGTCGCCCGCGGGCGCGAGCGTCGTCTGTCCGGCTTCGCGAACGGTCATTGCGCGGCGATGCCTTCCAGGCACCAGGCAAGGATGCCTTTCTGGACGTGCAGCCGGTTCTCGGCCTCGTCGAAGACGACCGATTGCGGCCCGTCGATGACGCCGGCGGTGACCTCCTCGCCGCGGTGCGCCGGCAGGCAATGCATGAAGATCGCGTCCGGCTTGGCCCTGGCCATCACCCGCTCGTTGACCTGGAAGGGCTGAAGCAGGTTGTGGCGGCGCCCGCCATCGTCGTCGCCCATCGACACCCAGGTGTCGGTGACGACGCAATCGACGCCGGTTGCCGCTTTTTCCGCATCGGTGCCGAGGCTGACCCTGGCCGCACGCTCGCGCGCCCAGGCCAGGACCCCCGGCGGCGGCTGCAGTTCGGTCGGCGCGGCGATATTGAGGCCGAAGCGGAAGCGCTCGGCGGCATGAATCCACGAGACGAGGACGTTGTTGCCGTCGCCGAGCCAGGCAACCGACTTCCCCTCGATGCCGCCCTTGTGCTCCTCGAAGGTCATGATGTCGGCCATGATCTGGCAGGGATGCGACTGCCGGGTGAGGCCGTTGATGACCGGGACGGTGGCATTCTCCGCGAGCTCGACGACCGCCCTGTGGTCGAGGGTGCGGATCATGATCGCGTCGACATAGCGCGACAGCACCTTGGCGGTGTCCGAAATGGTCTCGCCGCGCCGGCGCTGCATCTCCTCGCCGGTGAGCAGGATCGTCTCGCCGCCGAGCTCCCGCATCGCCACGTCGAAGGAGACGCGCGTGCGCGTCGACGGCCGGTCGAAGATCATCGCCAGCACCTTGCCGGCGAGCGGCTTCGGCGAGTCGGGCCGGCGGCGGACGGCCTTGAGCCGGCCGCTTTCGCGCAGAATCAGCCGGAGCGTCGCGGCGTCGACTTCGGCAAGGTCGATGAAGTGGCGGACCATGGCCTCACCCGGCCGCTCCGGCGCGGGCCGGAGCGAGACTGGTGAGGGCGCGGTCGAGCCTGTCCACGGCCTCGTCGATCTCGGCCGCCGTCACATTGAGGGGCGGCAGCAGCCGGATGACGTTCTCGCTCGCCGCCGCGCCGAGCAGCCCGGCCTCGCGCATGGCGACGGCGACATCGCCGACCGGCCGGATGCAGCGCACGCCGACGAGCAGGCCCTCGCCGCGCACCTCGGCGACGAGGTCGGGATGGGTATCGACGACCGAGGCGAGCCGCTGCTTCAGGTAGAGGCCCATCTGGCGGACGTGTTCGAGAAATCCGTTTGAGAGGATTTCCTCGACCACGGCATAGCCGACCGCCGTAGCCAGGGGGTTGCCGCCGAAGGTCGAGCCGTGCGTTCCGACGGTCATGCCCTTGGCCGCCTCGGCGGTGGCAAGGCAGGCGCCGAGCGGGAAGCCGCCGCCGATCCCCTTGGCGAGCGTCAGCACGTCCGGCCGGACGCCCGACCATTCAAAGGCATAGAAACGGCCGGTGCGGCCGACGCCGGTCTGCACTTCGTCGAAGGCGAGCAGCAGGCCATGCTTGTCGCAGAGCGCGCGCAATTCGCGAAGGAACTGGCTGGGGACGACGCGGACCCCGCCCTCGCCCTGGATCGGCTCGATCATGATCGCCGCCGTCTCCGGCGTGATCGCCGCCTCGACCGCCTTGATGTCGCCGAGCGGCACCTGGTCGAAGCCGCCGGCGACCGGCCCCATCCCCTCCATGTATTTCGGGTTGCCGGTGGCGGCGAGCGCGGTCAGCGTCCGCCCGTGGAAGGCGCCGGCGAAGGTGATGATCCGGTAGCGCTCGGGGTGGCCGGTGACGAAATGGTAGCGGCGCACGGTCTTGATCGCCGCTTCGGTCGCCTCGGTGCCGGAATTGCCGAAGAAGACCTTGTCGAAATGGCCGGCCGCGACCAGACGTGCGGCGAGCTTCTCCTGGCCGGGCGCCTGGAACAGGTTCGAGGTGTGCCAGACCTTGGCGGCCTGGGCGGTGAGCGCCGCGACCAGCTTGGGATTGGCGTGGCCGAGCGAATTGACGGCGATGCCGCCCGAAAAGTCGAGCAGCTTCCGGCCGTCGGTTGTGTACACCCACGCGCCCTCGCCGCGCTCGATGGCGATCGGCGCGCGCGCGAAAGTGTCATAGAGCGGTGAGCGGTCCATGGCCGCCGATCCTGATCCCGATGGCGCAAAACTAAAAGGTGCCGCCCGACGGGCAGCACCTCCAAACAGAGGCCCCTTATATCATCGCGACCCGCTTTGCTGTCAATTTCCGGCAACGGTGGGCTTCCGTTGCACGACTTGGGGAAAACACCGCCAAAACTCCAATCGAGTCGCCGGGACTCTTGTCAGCGAGTCAACCGGTATTGTACCGTCGTTGCTGTCGATTACGACACGTCCTGCGGCGGACCCCAGTATCCCAACAGTAAAGCGTCCAGCCTCGGCCAGCGGAGCGGCCGGCGCACGGAGAGGGATTCTGCCGCCGCGTTGAAGGAGCTAGGGGCAATGAACTGGACCGAGGAACGGGTCGAGCTGCTGAAGAAATATTGGGCCGAGGGTCTTTCTGCGAGCCAGATCGCGGCACAGCTCGGCGGCGTCACCCGCAACGCGGTCATCGGTAAGGTGCATCGCCTCGGACTGTCCGGCCGGGCGAAACCCGCCTCGAGCGGGCCGCGGCCGCGAAAGTCGCGCGTCGCCTCGGTTCACCGGCCCTCGCGCGGCTATATTTCCGGCAACACGGCGCTGAAGATCCATGCTCAGCCGGCCCCGCGCCGCGTTCCGGCGCAGGTGCCGATCGAGGACCTGGTAGCCCCGATCAGCCTCAGAGTGTCCCTGCTCGCCCTCACCGACCAGATGTGCAAATGGCCGCTCGGCGATCCGGCGACCGCCGAGTTCCACTTCTGCGGCCACCGCAACTTCAACGGCCTGCCCTACTGCGAATATCACTCGCGGGTCGCCTACCAGCCGGTCAACGACCGGCGCCGCGAGCGCGACCGGCGCGAATACTGAGGCCGCAGGGGGCCGAACCCGCCGGCTGAGTCAATTTGACGCGGCCGGGGACGCGCTTGCCGTGAACTCCTCGTCGAAGGAATAGCCGGAGCCGCGCACGGTCCGGATAGGGTCGCGGCCGCGGCCGAGCGACTTCCGCAGCCGCCCGACATGCACGTCGACGGTGCGCTCGTCGACATAGATGTCCCGGCCCCATACCCCGTCGAGCATCTGGGCGCGCGAGAAGACCCGCCCGGGCGACTGCATCAGGAATTCGAGCAGCCGGAACTCGGTCGGGCCGAGGTGGAGCTCGCGGCCGTTGCGGCGGACGCGGTGGGTCTCGCGGTCGAGCTCGATGTCGCCGGCGCGCAGAACCGAGGTGACCAGTTCCGGACGCGAGCGGCGGAGGATGGCGCGCACCCGCGCCATCAGCTCGGGCAGCGAGAACGGCTTCACGACATAGTCGTCGGCGCCGGTGGCCAGCCCGCGGACGCGCTCCGACTCCTCGCCGCGCGCCGTCAGCATGATGATCGGCAGGCCGCGGGTGGTTTCGCGGGCACGCAGGCGCCGGCACAGCTCGATGCCGGAAATGCCGGGCAGCATCCAGTCGAGCAGCAGGAGGTCGGGGACGCTCTCGCGCAGCCGCGTCTCGGCGTCGTCGCCGCGCTCGACGGTGTCGACCGTATAGCCCTCGGCCTCGAGGTTGTAGCGCAGCATCAGCGACAGCGGTTCCTCGTCCTCGACCACCATCACCCGCGGCGTCATTGCGCGGCTTCCTTGTAGGCGACGGCGGTGGTCGAGGAATTGTCCTTCTTCGGCCGCTCGTCGGTGAGGGGCACGCCGCTGATCAGGTAGTGCAGCGTCTCGGCGATGTTGGTGGCGTGGTCGCCGATCCGCTCGAGGTTCTTGGCGCAGAACAGGAGATGCGTGCAGAAGGTGATGTTGCGCGGATCTTCCATCATGTAGGTGAGCAGCTCGCGGAAGAGCGAGGTGTACATCGCGTCGATCTCGTCGTCGCGCTCCCAGACCGCGTGCGCCGCCTTGAGGTCGCGCGCGGCGAACGCGTCGAGCACGTTCTTCAGCTGCGCCAGCGACAGTTCGGCGATGTGCTCGACGCCGCTCACCAGGCGCTGGGCGGCGAAGTTGCTCTCCACCGCAAAGACCCGCTTGGCGGTGTTCTTGGCGAGATCACCGACCCGTTCGAGGTCGTTGGCGATGTGGATCGCCGCCATGATCTCGCGCAGGTCCTGCGCCATCGGCTGGCGCCGCGCGATCATCGAGACGGCGCTGTCCTCGATCTGGCGCTGGAGGGCGTCGACGCGAATGTCGCCGGTGATCACCCGCTGCGCCAGCGAGCTGTCGCGGCGGGCGAGCGCCGCCACCGAGTCGGCGACCTGCTGCTCGGCAAGTCCGCCCATTTCGGCGATCTTCTGGGCGAGCTCGCTCAGCTCTTCGTCGTAGGAGCGGACGATATGGTCTGGCATGGCTCCGTTCCTTCAGTCGGCCGGCTCAGCCGAAGCGGCCGGTGATGTAGTCCTGCGTGCGCCGGTCGGTCGGCGCGGTGAAGATCTTGCCGGTATCGCCGAATTCGACCAGTTCGCCGAGATACATGAAGGCGGTGTGATCCGAGACGCGCGCGGCCTGCTGCATGTTGTGGGTGACGATGGCGATCGTGTACTCGCTCTTCAGTTCGTCGATCAGTTCCTCGATCTTCGAGGTAGATATGGGGTCGAGCGCCGAGCACGGCTCGTCGAAAAGCACGACCTCGGGCCGCGCGGCGATGGTGCGGGCGATGCACAGGCGCTGCTGCTGGCCGCCCGACAGGCTGAGGCCGTTCGCCTTCAGCTTGTCCTTCACCTCGTTCCACAGGGCCGCCCGGGTCAGCGCCGCCTCGACCCGCTCGGCGAGCTCGGACCGCGGCAGGCGCTCGTAGAGCTGGATGCCGAAGGCGATGTTGTCGAAGATCGTCATCGGAAACGGCGTCGGCTTCTGGAACACCATGCCGATCTTGGCGCGCAG
>Ga0070741_10002688_pt1 | contig 46625 bp, 43 predicted proteins | sample Coa_R1_4_FD_66440 | JGI IMG/M metagenome (GOLD analysis project Ga0070741, IMG submission 66440) | Surface soil microbial communities from Centralia Pennsylvania, which are recovering from an underground coalmine fire - Coalmine... | ecosystem: Environmental > Terrestrial > Soil > Unclassified ... | reverse complement strand
TCTTGCGCGAAGCCGAAGGGCTCGGGGCGAGCGGACGAGGACAGGCGGAGGCGCCTGTCATGCTGCGCGAAGCCGAAGGGCTCGGGGCGAGCGGACGAGGACAGGCGGAGGCGCCTGTCATGCTGCGCGAAGCCGAAGGGCTCGGGGCGAGCGGACGAGGACAGGCGGAGCGCCTGTCATGCTGCGCGAAGCCGAAGGGCTCGGGGCGAGCGGACGAGGACAGGCGGAGGCGCCTGTCATGCTGCGCGAAGCCGAAGGGATCCGGGCGAGCGGACGAGGACAAGCGGAGGCGCCTGTCATGCTGCGCGAAGCGAAGCATCTGTGGCTTGCGAGAACCTTCAGGCTGACGGACGGAGGCGGCGCGGAAGCCTCGAACGGAGCCGGTGGCGCGGGCTAGCTTCCCCGGTCGTCGTCCGGATCGATTCCGGCCGCTTTCTGGATGGCGGCGACGAAGCTCTGCTCGGGCACAGCGCCGACGAACGTAACCTTGTCGTTGATGATCGTCTTGGGAACTCCGGTCACGTTGTATTCGCGAGACAGCTCGGGAAATTCATTCGCCTCGATCACGTCCGCGGTCACGTGGTCGAACTCGATCGCCATCTGGTGGGCCAAACTGGCCACTCTCGGACAGTGCGGTCAGGTGGGTGTGACAAATACCTGCAGGTGGATCGGCTCGTCGATGGCCGCCAGGGCGTCGCGTGTCGCCTGGGAAAGTGCGGTCTGGTGCTTCGACACGGCCTGGATGTCCTGAATCAGCGTCGAGAATTCGTAGCCCGCGGGGGCTCCGAAGTAGCGGACGCGCCCTTCGTCGCCCGAGGCGACCAGTAGCGCTGGCACGCGCGTTATGCCGTACCGTTCGGCGACTTCCCGCTCCCGCTCGAGATTGTGAATCTCCAGCGTCAGCTTGTCCGACAGGCTGGCGATCTCTTCGATGAGCTGCTGCACATCCTTGCAGGTTTCGCACGACGGACGTCCAGGGATAAACAGCGGCGACGGAGGGATGGTGAAAAGGATCAGCCGCACAGGATTGCCGAGGTTCTCCTCGAACATCTTCGCGATGCTCGCTCGATCTTTGTCGCTGATGAAAGCCATCGCTCCTCCGTCCCGGCAATTCTAGCAGGATTGAGATTCGGTAGGCCTCGGCCCGATGAAAATTCGGACGTCTCGACTGCCGAGCCGCCGAGGGCCTGCCGCAGATACGACGACGGTATCTCCCCAGCGGACGAGATGTGGCCCGAGTCGGTCTCGCCATTGCGCCCGGGCAGTTATGGAAAAGCAGGCGCCCGGCGCCAGCGGGCGGCCGAGCCGCGGGTCGTCGCGGGCGCGAACCGAACCGGGGCCCGGGAAATCATCGCCGATCCCCTGGCCGCGAATGACCACGCCGGTTCGAATCCCGCCCGCGCTCGCGGCCTCCCCTGCTGCCTGAACCTCACGAATCGTCCGGTCGCTGCGTACCCGGTCGAAGGCGCGATACCACGCGTCGGCGCACGCGGTCGCCCCGTCCATCCAGCTCGGTGGGGGCGGCGCGACGGCTGCCATCTGAACGCCTCGGGAGCGGTAGCCAAGGTAGCGGCCTTCCGCTCGGACCACGAGCGTGCTGTCCTCCCCGGCGGTACGTCCGATCGGGATAGGCGACGACGCGCCGACGTCCGTCCAGCCCCGGAGCGCTACCTCGATCGTCGTCGTGAGATCGCCGCCGGCTTCGATGGCCGCCTGTACCGCCCGCGCGGCGATCTCACGATCCGAGGCGCCGCGTGCGAGATGGGCGCACGCGGCAATGAGGGCCGCATCGGAGACGGCGGCGGCCCGCTCGAGGGCGTGGATCTCCTCCGGGCTCTTGATGAAGCGCGCCTCCTCCATGAGGCCGGTCGCGCCAACCCAGCGGGCATGCGAAAAGACCTCGCGGAGCGTCACGAGGGTCTGGTAATTGAATCGGCCATCGGGTTCGCCCACCGTTGGATCGAGCCCGACGATGCCGATGATCTTTCGGTCGGCTTCGAGCTCTTCCAGGCGTTCGACGATGCCGGCGATCCATCGTCGGCTCACCACCCGGATGTCCGGCGTCCAGGCGATTGCTGCGCTGCCCACGCGACCTCTACTGGTCAGCGCCGTGACCGGGCCATCCGGCGCGACGATCGCCGGGCCAATGTCGAAAGCCATCTGTGTCAGGTATCGGCTATCGTCTTCGGTGGGAACGATCAACACGTCGATTCCAGCCTCCGCCATGAGCGTGCGCACCGTCTGCCATCGACGATCGCGCTCGGCGAGCGTGAATCCCTCGACCTGGTAGTCGCCCAAACCCGCTAGGTCCATATGTGGCGCTATTATCCGAGCGCACAGCCGTCGCGCGCTATCGACCCCCATGCAAACGTTTGGACCCATCCACGGATGCAGCGCTTCGTAATCCTTGGCCTCGTGTGCCTCGCGACCCTTGTCGGGAGTAGCCCGGATCTGACCGGTGTGCGCATCGCCCAACTGGCGGCGCCGTATCGCTGGGGAGCCGTCGGCTGGGAGGCCGAACATCTCGCCGAGGGCGCGGGAGAGATCGCCAATCAGCTCTTTCATCCCTCCGACGATCAGTCCGTCGTCGCGGACGTTCGTGCCCTGCTCCAGAGTGCCCGGGCGGGACCGGTGGGCGGCGATCGTCGCGTGTCTTCGCTCGTAGCCGGCGTCGTCGCTTTCGAGCTGCGCCGCCACGGCGCGCCGTCACTTGGCCGTGTCGTCGTGCCGCCAGTCACCCTCGCCCTGACCCAGCCGCTCCAACTGCTCGTGGTCTCGCCGCGCGATGAGATTCGCGAAAGCTACTGGGCCCTCCTCGAGGGCGGTACGCCGTCCACCGTCGCGCCCGTCCTCGAGAAGGCCGTCGAAGACCTCGGGGTGTCGGCGCTGGTGGTAGACCGCATTGCCATCGCCACCTATCCGACCCTGATTCCGGTCGATACGTCCCCGGCTGCCATCCTCCAGACGGCTGCGCACGAGTGGACGCACACGGCGCTCTTCTTCACCAGGCTCGGTCAGGCGTATGGCTCCTCGCCAAGCGCTCGGGCCATCAATGAGACGACGGCAGATATCGTTGGTGCCGAGATCGGCGATGCCCTTGATCGGAACGCCGGCATCGGGACCAAGACGGAGGAGTCGCAAGCCAGAGATCGCGCCTTCACTGCGCGCATGCGAGCGATCCGCCAAAGAGTCGATGTCCTCCTCGCGGAGCACGAGGTGGACCGAGCGGAGGCGTATATGGAGGAGCAGCGGCTCCTTCTGGTGAGCCAGGGGTATCGGATTCGCCGTCTCAACCAGGCGTACTTCGCGTTTTTCGGCAACTACGCGGAGGGGCCGTCCGCAACGACCGAGATCGTCGACTCCGTGCGCGCCATCCGAGATCGCAGCGGGACCCTCGCGGATTTTTTGGGCGAGGTGGGGCAGGTCACAACCATCGAAGAGCTTCGCGGCCTCGTTGCCCGCAAGGCGGCGCGATGAGCCCGCTGCGCGCGCGGGACCTGCCGTCCGCTTACCGTCGGGCGATCAGGACCGTCTTGAAGGCGTAATACGCGAGAACAACGCTGAGGAGAAGCCCGATCGGGCCGTCGGTCCAGCCGGCGAGCACGACGTACCGGCGCCAGAACTCGCGGATCGGCGCCGCGACGAGAGCGCGCACACGCGGGCGGGCGCCGGCGGTCCGCAGCGATTCCGCCTCCAGCTCCGCGTAACGGCGCTGCTTGTGGATGATTTGTCCGATCGAGGTGTAGTTGAGGTGAAGGAGCGGCTCGTCGAGGTAGTCGGACGGGCCGTTCAGCAGCACCGTCTCGTGGACAGCGCGGGCTGGGTCGTACGTCGCGGCGCCGCGTCGCAGCAGGCGGAGCTGGTAGTCCGGCCACCACCCGCCGCCGCGGACCAGTCTGCCGAGAATGACGTTGTGTCTCGGTATCCAGTAGCCAGTGGGCTGGGGCTCATTGGTCGACAAACCGCGACCAGAGGTGGCCTCTCTGATCTCCGCGGCCAGCGCGCTCGAGACGCGCTCGTCCGCATCGACGAAGAAGACCCAGGTCCCCGAGGCCAGCGCGAGCGCGCGGTTTCGGAAGTCGGAGAATGAGCGAAACGGAGCCTGTTCGACTCGATCGGCGAGGGGGGTAGCCACCGCCATCGATTCGTCCGTCGTGGCCGCGTCGACGAGGACCAGCACTTCGTCTGCCCATCGGAGGCCCGGAAGTCCCTCGCGAAGGTTCTTCGCTTCGTTGCGAGCGATGACGCACGCAGTGATGGACGGGTGGGGCGCGTCGGTTGCTCGGCCGCTCATCGCACCTGGTGGAGCGTACGCTCAATTCCAGCGATGCGCGCATCCCGGTCTGCGTCGGTGGCCGAAGTCCGGTCGCGCCGCAGCTGGCGCCGCACGTGGGCGAGGCCCAGGGTGGTGATGAACCGAGCGGCCGCCCGGAACATCGGCGAACGGTGCTTGCGATGGAGCCGGGCGCGGCTGGCGTACAGATGGACGATGCTGTCCGCCCGAGCGCGCGCGGCGCTGCGTCCGCCGTGATGGACGACCGCCGCGTCGGGAACGTGCGCGACAACCCATCCGCGCTTCTTCGCCCGGACGCACCAGTCGACCTCCTCGCAGTAAAGGAAGAACGCCTCATCGAGGGGCCCGACATCGTCCCATGCGGCGCGTCGGATCAGCATGCAGGCGCCGAGCGGGTGGTCGACCCGAATTGGGCGGCCGTCAGTCGAGGCGAGCCGCCCGTTCAGGCGCGTGCGCAGAAGGCGCGCCGGACGGGGAAAGAACTCGAGCCACGTCATGAGGAGGGTTGGGTAGGTGAAAGCGGAATCCTGCGGCGAGCCGTCCGGGAAAAGAAACTGGGGTCCGGCTGCCGCCACCGTTGGGCAGCGCCGCGTCAGCGCGACGAGTCGTGGCAGCGCGCCGTGGAGGAGCTCCGCGTCGGGGTTGAGGAGCAGGAGGAATTCACCCGTGGCGCGGGGCGCGGCAACGTTGACCGCCGCGGCGAACCCGCGGTTCGCGGGCAGGGTAATGACGCTTGTGGCAAGAGAGAAGCGGCGCGCTTCCGCGACGGTCGCGTCCGTCGACGCGTTGTCTACCACCAGCGTCTCGACGGGCATGCCCGCATGCGCGCGAATGGAGGCCAGGCAGCGACCGACGTAACCTTCGGATTGATACGTCACGACAATGACTGAGACGGTCGGCCGCTCCTCGACCCGCGGATCGGAAGGGTCCCTCACAATCGGCGATGGTAGCAAGGGGGAGATGCTAGAATCCAGCGGATCTGCTCGATGTTGATTGATACGCATGCCCATCTGAGCGCACCCGAGTTCGTTGACGACCTGCCGACGGTTCTTGCGAGCGCACAGTTGGCGGGCGTTGCGCGCATCATCTGCGTTGGCTATGACGTGGCGACGAGCCGTCGAGCGATCGAACTCGCCGAAGCCGACCCACGAATCTTCGCGACGGTGGGTGTACACCCAAACTCGGTGGCCGGCGAACGGTCTGACTGGCAGCGCACCGTCGAGAAGCTCGCTCAACACGAACGCGTCGTCGCCATCGGAGAAACGGGCTTGGATTACTACCGGACGTTCACACCTGTCGCGGCGCAGCAAGCGGCCCTGCGGTGGCACCTCGATCTGGCGTCGACGATGGCCCTCCCCATCGTAATCCACAACCGAGAATCCGACGAAGATTTGACGAGATCGCTCCTCGATTGGGCGCACGCGCAACCACTCCCGCGGCAACGGGGTGTTCTCCACTCCTTCTGCGGGAGTCGAACCATGATGCAATCCTGTGTCGACGCGGGATTCGCCGTCTCGTTTTCGGGAATGGTGACTTTCCAGAATAAGTCGCTGGCGTTCATGGCGGACCTGGTGCGCGAAGCCCCGGCTGAGGCGCTGCTGGTCGAGACCGATTCGCCCTACCTGGCGCCCGCGCCGTATCGCGGACAGCGAAACGAACCGGCTCGCGTCCGGGAAGTTGCGGAGCGGGTGGCCGCGATACGCTCTGTGCCCTTGGCCGAGATCGAGGAGGGAACGACGCGGAACGCGCGTCGCATCTTCGCCCGGATCGGTGCGGCCGCAATTGCATAGCTCTGCGCTTCGACTGTTCACGCCGATCGAAGCGGACCTCCTGGCGGTGGAGGAGCGCATCGAGCGGGTCACGGACATCGAGCCGCCGATCCTCCGCGACGCTCTTCGGCACGTCATGCTGGCGCCCGGCAAGCGGATTCGGCCCGCACTCACCATTGCCTGTGGGCGTCTCTTTCGCGACGCGACGGCGAGCCTCCATTCGATGGCAGCGGCGGTGGAGTATCTCCATACGGCCACGCTGATCCACGACGACGTGGTCGACCAGCCGAGCTTGCGACGCGGCGCCCCAGCGCTCTACAGCCTCGTGGGCAACTCGGTTGCCTTGCTGGCTGGCGACTACCTCTTCGCCCAGGCGGCGGCGACGGCGAGCGAGACGAACAACTTGCGCATCATGCGCCTCTTCGCTGAGTCGGTCATGACCCTCTGCGCGGGCCAGATCGATGAGTGTGCGCGAATCGGCGACGAACGGCAGGAGATCGATCGCGATAGCTACTACCGAACGATCGATGCCAAGACCGCGGCGCTCTTCGTCCTGGCCTGCCACGCGGGTGCGATCCTGGGCGAGGCCTCGCTCGCGCAGACCGAGGCCCTCCGGCGGTACGGCCGCCTGCTCGGCCTCGCCTTTCAAATCGTCGACGACGTGCTGGACCTGGTGGGCGACGAGTCCGCGATGGGAAAGCCCGTGGGGAGTGACTTGCGGCAAGGGCTCGTAACCCTACCGGTCATCTATCTCCGGGATGAGATCGCCGAGGATCTATTGCGGCAAGCGTTTTCCGACGACGGCGCGAAGGAGCAAGCGATCGAGCAGATCGCGGACCGCGCTCGAGAGAGCAACGCGGTCCGCCGAGCCTATGCCGAAGCGCGGCATCTGTGCGACGAGGCGGCAGCGGAGCTGGAAGCGCTGCCAAAGGGCTCCCACCGCGAGCTGCTGTGGGAGCTGACGCGCACGGTCATCGATCGGCCGAGCTGAGCGGCGCGTGCCCTGGGGTGCGCATGGACTAGAAGCCAGTCGCGCTCGGCTCGAGGTACTCCCGCGGAGTCCATCCACGGTTTCCCTGGCGATCTTCCACCTGGCGCCATGCGCGTCCGTCGCTGTTTGCGTCCGGCCCGACGATGCGTAGAACGGTGCCGTCGCGGTAGGCGACGATGCCCGGTGATCCCGCTCGGGCCTCGCGTCGAATGAACGCGCCGGTCCCGCCGGTGTTTGCGATCCGGACGAATTCGGCCCGACCATTCTCGGTCGGAGTGGCGGCCACGGTTGCCGTCGATGTCGGATCTACCATCGCGAACGCGGATTCGTCATCGTCGGGTACATCCACGTCCTGCTGGACGACAATGGGAACGTCGGCAGGGGTGCGGGCGGTGAACCGGCTGCCGAGCAGGCCGAACGTGATAACGGTGAGAACGAGGACCAGCAACGTTGCCGCTCCGGCCGGTGCAATCCATCGCGTATTGAACTGGCGGCGTTCGGCCACGAATAGCCGGCCGCACCACTCGCATTCGTGCGCGGCCGGGTCGTTTCGCCCTCCGCAGCCTGGGCAAAGCACCATTGCTCGTCTCAACCTGTCAGCGGTGATCCACCCGAAATTGTATCGTTTCGCAACCGCGTCCGAACGATCGAAGGCCCTGATCTGGAGGGTAGAATTCGATCGGGGCTCGTGTGGGGCCCGCGGCAAGGATCTGGGGAGCGGATATGCACAACGGCGCCATCAGACCCGGGCTCGACGTCTCGAGCGCTCTCCAGCGCGTTGTGCGGGAACGACGAATCGCGGACGTCGCGACCGTCGTCGCGACCTCGAGTAGAGCGAGGGTCCCGCTCGCGGCGAAGCTCCTGGTCGAAGACGAAGGCGCCGTAGTCGGGACGCTGGGGAGCGCAGAGCTGGACGAGGCGGTCATTCGCGACGCGCGCCGCCACCTCGAATCGCGAAAAAGCGAGGTTGTGGCGTACCGATTTGGAGTTGAGACCGAGCAGGAGGAGGTCGAGGTCTTTCACGAGATCATCGAGCCTCGTCCGCAGCTCTTGGTCGTCGGGGCCGGTCACATTGCCGTACCGCTCGCCCGATTCGGAAGTCAGCTCGGGTTTGAAGTCGTCGTTGTGGACGACCGCGAGAAGTTCGCTAATCGAGAACGCTTTCCGGATGCCGACCGCGTAATTGCCGCGGGCTTCGGAGAAACGCTTCGGGATTATCCGATCAATCGGTCGACATTTGTCGTGATCATTACTCGTGCCCATACGTACGACGAAGAATCGCTGCGCCTCATTCTTGGCAGGCCGACCGCGTATCTCGGGATGATCGGCAGCCGGCGCCGGGTCCAAACCGTGCTCCGAACCCTTGCGGCCGAGGGGTACGACCATGACGTCTTGGGCAGCGTGCGGGCGCCGATCGGACTCGATGTCGGATCGGAGACGCCTGAGGAGATCGCGCTGTCGATCATCGCCGAGGTCGTCGCAGTGCGACGCGGCGGGACTGGCGTCCCCCTTTCCCAAAAGGGTCGACCGATTGCCATCGGACAGGGAGGGAGAAATGTCTCCGACGGGTGATCTTGCGTGGCTGCTGGACCAAGCGAACGAACGGATTGCGCGAGGCGAGCGGGTTGCAATGGTGACGGTCGTGCGCACGCGAGGCTCGACGCCCCGCAAAGTGGGAACCAAGATGCTGGTGTTCGAAGATGGGCTGTTCGCCGGTACCGTGGGCGGCGGCTGTGGGGAGGCGGACGTGCTTCAGGAAACGCTCAGGGCGATGGAGTCCGGTGAGCCCACACTGTTCCACGTTGATCTGACGGCGGATGAAGCGGAGGAGAGCGGCGACGTCTGCGGCGGCATCATGGACGTCTTTATCGAGCCGCGCCTACCGGTGGACGAGTCACCCAGAAATTGACGCGGGAAATGGCATTCCCACGAATTCGTGCCAATCCCGCAGGATGCGGCGATCACTGGGAAAAGCCAGATCCGGCAGGGCCGATGGCCGAAACAACCCGACCTCGGTAACCTCGTCGCCCGCGGCCAGACAGCCACCGACAGCATGGGCGACATAGACGGCCAGGACGACCGGATTGCTGGTCTCCGAGTAGAGCCCGAGGAGCCGGTCCACCTCCACGATGAGCTGTGTCTCCTCGCGGACCTCTCGTACGGCCGCGGCCTCGACCGATTCCCCCCGGTTCACGTAACCGGACGGGAAAGACCAGAAACCCCGTCCAGGATTGATGGCGCGGCGACCCAAGACGAGCTTCTGATCGATGGCAATAACGCTCACCGCCACGAGCTTGGGGTCTTCGTAGTGGATGAACCCGCAGCTTGCGCAGTGAGGACGGTCAAGGCCGGCGATGAATTGCAGGTCGAGGGGCGCTGCGCAGTGGGGACAGAATTTCATGCGCGACCTCCGGGCGCGAATAGCGTTCGATGGAAAGTCTCTTGCGACTTCGCGCCCGCGCGACGCTTGCCGACTGAAAGCATTGCTGCGCGCAACACGTTCCATTCACGGCACATTGGCAGCTCGCTACGGCTATCATAGCCACGGTGCGTGGCGTACCGCAATGGGATGTTGCCTTGGTAGCTCGTACGGCCGCGCGAACCTGTTCGCCGGTCGCGAGTTGGCGTTGGATTCATTGGCGGCTCCCGGTTCGCTTCTGTACAATGGTGCGGAAACCATGCGCGGAAGTGGCTCAGCGGTAGAGCATCACCTTGCCAAGGTGAGGGTCGCGGGTTCGAATCCCGTCTTCCGCTCCAGTGCACCGGCGCGGGGCTCGTCTGCTCTAGACTGAGCCCTTTTTGTTCGTCCATTTCCCAAATCGAGCCCGCACGTCAGTCGCGCTGCAGTGTCGAGCTGCTCACTGGAATAGCGATGAAGGTCGAAACCGAACAACTGGATCAAGGCGAGATCGCCCTTTCCTTCGAGGTGGAGGACGCGCGGGTCGAGCGCGCGATGGATGCCGCGTATCGACGGGTGGCGAACCGCGTCGACATCGCGGGGTTTCGGCGTGGAAAGGCTCCGAGACCTCTCGTCGAACGCGTGATTGGTCGCGAATCCCTGATGCAGGAAGCTCTCAACCAGCTCTTGCCAGAGGTCTACGAAGAAGCGCTGCGTGAAACGAACATCCAGGCGATCTCGGAGCCAGAATTCGACGTCGAGAGTCTCAGCCCGTTTCGTGCCAAGGCAACGGTGCTGGTTCAGCCCAACGTTGCGCTCGGTGCCTACGAATCGATCAAGCGGGAGCCGACGTCCGTCACCGTCTCAGAGGACGAGATCGCCGGGGTCCTGCAGCAGTTACGGGAGCGCCACGCCGAGTGGGTGCCAACTGATCAGGCTGCCGCCGCCGGTGATCGCGTGACGATTGACGTATCCGGTTATGCAAATGGCGAAGAAGTCGTGTCACAGGAGGACGTAGATTACGTTCTCGATCTAGAGGGCAGCACGCCCATACCGGGATTTGCGGAGAAGTTAGTCGGTGCCACCGCTGGTGAGACGCGCGAATTTCGGCTGGCGGTGCCGAGCGAGGACATGGCAGAGAAGCTCGCGGGGAAAGAGATCGATTTCACCGTCACGGTCAAAGACGTGAAGGCGAAGGATCTGCCCGAACTGGACGACTATTTCGCAGCTACCGTCGGAACGTATAAAGACCTCGGCGAGCTGCGGGCCGATGTCGAGCGGCAGCTTCGAGAACGGGCAGAGGCGACGGCTGAGCGCTCCCTCCGGGATGAGATCGTCGACGAAGCGGTAGCGATGGCGACCGTGGAGCTTTCCGACAAGCTCATCGACTATCACGCCCACCGATCCTGGGACCGCCTCGGACGCGATCTTGACAGCCGCGGGCTCACAATCGAACAATACGCACGTTTTCGCCGCATGAGCGAGGACGATCTCCGTTCTGAGGTGCGCGCCGAAAGCGAGCGCACGCTGCGACGAGACTTGGTGCTGCGATCCATAGCGAGCGCGCAGCAGCTCGACGTTTCTGACGAGGACGTAGATGCGGGAGTCCGCGCGGTCTTGAGCGCGGACGGGGCCGACGACCGCGCCATCGCGCGCGCTCTTCGGTCGGCAGAGATCCGTGATCGCGTTCGCTCGACCCTGCGCGAATCCAGAGCGGTACAATGGCTAGTGGACCATGCGGTGCGCGAGTCTGCACCAGTTCCAGCCGGCGATCCCGAGGAAGAGGGGGATCGAGCGTGACCACGAGCCGACCGAGCAATGTGCTCGTCCCGATGGTCGTCGAAAGCACCAACCGGGGCGAGCGAGCCTACGACATTTACTCGCTCCTGCTGAAGGAGCGCATCGTATTCCTTGGCACCCCGATCGACGATCACGTCGCAAATCTCATCATCGCCCAGCTCCTTTTCCTCGAGCGGGAAGATCCCGATCGGGATATCGTGCTCTACATTCACTCCCCCGGCGGTGTCATCACGGCGGGTCTCGCAATCTATGACACGATGCAGCTCATTCGGCCGGACGTGTCGACGATCTGTATCGGGATGGCCGCGAGCATGGGTGCAGTGCTCTTGGTCGGTGGCGCGCCGGGTAAGCGATTCGCGCTTCCCAACGCAACGGTCATGCTGCACCAGGCTGCCGGTGGGTTCGAAGGAACCGCCGCGGACATCGAGATTCGCGCGCGCGAGATCCTTCGGCTCCAGACGCGGATACGCGACATTCTTCATCAGCACACCGGACAGCCGATGGAGCGCATTATTCGTGACTCCGATCGCGATTTCTTCATGACGCCGGAACAGGCACTGGAATACGGAATCATCGACCAAATCATCGGCCGGGCAAAGACCGGCGCTCCCGATTTACCGGAGGGGAGCGCCAAAGCCACATCGGATGGAACGGGCCAGACGTCCACCGAGGAGCCGGCGAGCGCGACCAGCTAGGCGCATCAGGAGCCCATTTGGGGGGACCATGGTTACCACTCGCGGGAGTCGCGGCCCATACCATTGCTCGTTTTGTGGAAAGAGCCAAGATCAGGTGCGACGGCTCATCGCGGGCCCCGGCTCGGTCTACATCTGCGACGAATGCGTCGAGCTGTGTCGCGAGATCATCAGTGAGGAGAATGCGCCGGCCACGAGGTCCAAGCTCCCAGCCTCGAAGCTGCCGACTCCGAAGAAGATCTACGACCAGCTGAACCAGTACGTTATCGGACAGGACCGCGCCAAGAAGGTCCTGTCCGTCGCGGTCTACAACCACTACAAGCGGGTCAATGCTGGCATGGAGATCGACGACGTCGAGCTCCAGAAGAGCAACATCCTCATGGTTGGCCCGACCGGCTCCGGTAAGACACTGCTCGCCCAGACCCTCGCCAAAATCCTGGACGTCCCGTTCTGCATCGCCGACGCGACCGCCCTGACCGAGGCCGGATACGTTGGCGAGGATGTGGAAAACATCCTGCTCCGACTTATTCAGTCCGCAGACTTCGACGTATCGCGGGCAGAGCGTGGCATCGTCTATATCGACGAGATCGACAAGATCGCCCGTAAGGCGGATAACCCGTCCATCACCCGCGACGTCTCGGGCGAAGGCGTTCAGCAAGCGCTCCTGAAGATCCTTGAAGGCACCGTTGCCAACGTGCCGCCCCAGGGCGGTCGAAAGCATCCGCACCAGGACTTCATCCAGATCAACACCACGAACATTTTGTTCATCTGTGGCGGCGCGTTCGAAAATCTTGACTCCGTCGTCGCGAGCCGCCTTGGGGCCAAGCGAAGCCTCGGATTCCAGGCGACCCCGAAGGTCGCGGATGACGCCGCGATCTTGCTCCGCCAGCTCACCTCCGACGATCTCTTGAAGTACGGGCTGATTCCGGAATTCGTCGGCCGACTCCCCGTCGTCGTGAGCCTCGAACAGCTGGACAAAGAGGCGCTCATGCGCATCCTCATCGAGCCGAAGAATGCGCTGACGAAGCAGTACGCGAAGTTCCTGGCCCTCGACAAGGTCGAGCTCGTCTTCACCGAGGACGCGCTCGAGGCCGCGGCGGAACGGGCGTTGAGCTATCGCACCGGCGCCCGTGGCCTCCGTACGCTGATCGAGGAGGTGCTGCTCGACGTGATGTACGAGATTCCCTCGCGCGGCGACGTGAAGAAGTGCGTCATCAATGCGGACACGATCATTCAGGGAAAGTCACCGATTCTGTTGACGCGAAACGATCGGGTCATCGAGACGAACAAGGTAAACGACGCATCGGCCTGAGGGTTCGCGTGAGTTGTGAATACACAAAGGCCCGGGCGGTCGCCCGGGCCTTTCCGTATCCGACCGTACCCGTCAGCTGGCAGCTGTCGTGTACCAGTGCGTGTGGCGCTCCGCGGGTAGCCGCTTCCCCATCGTCTCCTGATCCGAATAGCCGAGGAAGATGCACGCGACCGGGCGCTCCTTCTCGGTCAGCCCAAGGACGGGTCCGACGAAGTTGTAGTCGATCCAGTCCCCGGTGCTGGGGTAGCTGCCGAGGCCGCGCGCGGTTGCGGCGATCAGGAGGTTCTCGATGGCGCACCAGCAGGCCGCGTAGTTCTCCCGGTCCATGATCGGATTCTCGTCCCCGACCATGGAGACGATGATGATCGCGGGCGCCGAATAGCACTTCTTGCGCGCGAAATCCAGCGCCTCTTCGCTCACCTGTTCACCTTTTCGCTCCGCGGCCGCGGTGACGGCGGCCTGCCGAGCCGAGACGAGCCGTTCCCGCCCCGGTCCGGTGAAGACGTGGAAGCGCCACGGGTGGGTCAGGTGGTGATTCGGCGCCCAGTGGGCCGCGTCGATGAGCTCCTCGATCCACTCCTTCGGGATCGGCGTGTCGAGATATTCCTTGACCGCACGGCGCGTGCGGATGGCCTGAAGCGCATCTTCGAGCGGGCGCTCGTCCTGCACTCGAGGTGTTGCCGTCGCCATCTCATCCACCATATCGAAGAATTCGCGAGTATTCTACACGGCCTGCTCGGCTCGCTTCTCTGCGGCTTGTCAGGCGAATCGCGCCAGGATAATCCCAAGCTCGTAGAGGAGAAAGATCGGGACGGAGACGATTGTCTGATTGAACGGATCCGGGGTGGGGGTGATGATCGCGCCGATAACGAAGGCCGCCAGCAGCGCATACTTCCAGTAACGGCCGAGCTGCTCGGCGTCCACCACCCCCAGCTTCGCGAGGCTAAACATCAGCAGCGGCGTCTCGAATACAACGCCGACCCAGAAGAGGAACGTCGAGACAAACGAGACGTACTCCTCGAAGCTCCACGTCACCTGGACGTACCCGGAGCCGAACCCGGCGAGAAAGCGAACCGCCGCCGGGATCACGACGAAGAACCCGAAGACCAGCCCCAGACAAAAAGACAGGCTGACGCCTGGAACGGCAAACAAGAGGAAACGGCGCTCGTGCTGATGAAGGGCCGGCAGGACGAACAGTAAGGCCTGCCACACGATGATGGGCATCGCGAGCGCGGCACCGGTCACGAGCGCAACCTTCATATACACGCTGAAGGTCTCGGTGGGTCGAAGGACCTGGAGGTGAACGTCCGACGGCCGCGTCAGTAGGTCAATGACCGGCCAGGTGAGAAACACCGCCGCGATCGCCATTCCGACGAGCACGGCCAGACCGGCGATGATGATGCGACGACGCAGCTCGGCGAGATGCTCGAATATGGTCATCTCGCGGTCCTGAAACGCCTCACCCATCTGGGCGGCGCTCCGCAGCTGTGTCTCGCGAACCGTGGAGGGCGTCAGCCGGTGGAGCTGGCGTCAGAGCCGGCCGGAACCGCGCTCTGATACCGATCATCTGAGGTCAGTCGAGGTGGTCGTGAAGGTAGTCCATAGCGTCTTTGACGGTCTTGATCTTCTCCGCGTCCTCGTCTGAGACCTGGATGCCGAACTCTTCTTCGAGCGAGATGATGAGGTCGACCATCTCCAGCGAATCTGCGTTGAGATCGTCGATGAACGACGCGTCGGGCACCACCTCGTCCTCGGACACTCCAAGCTGCTCGGCAATGATCTTGCGAAGACGCTCGTCCGCACTATTCGCCATGGCCATTCGATAACTCTCCCGTCTCGATTGGGCGGGCTCTCCGGATGGAGCCCGCGCTGAAGCGTCCACGTACGTGACTCACGGCTGGGGAGGCGGTTCCGTTCTCCGCTGGTCATCCACGACGCGCCCGAGAACGCCGTTCACAAACCGACTCGAGCTGTCGCTCCCGTAGCGTTTGGCGAGCTCCACGGCCTCGTTGATCGCGACGCCGACGGGTATTTTAGACGAATTGAACGTTAGCTCGTAAACACCCAGGCGCAGCAAATTCCGGTCGATCGTGGAGATCTGCGCGATGGGCCACGCCGAGGCATGGCGCGCGATCTGCGCGTCAATCTCCCTGCGGTGGGCGATGATCCCGCTAATCAACTCCTGCGCGTACTGCACGACCGGCCCGCTCGCCCGGATGTCGGCGGCCATCCGTTGGAGGACTTCCTCCGGCGCGTGGGCGGACACGTCGATCTCGTACAGGGCCTGGAGCGCGAGTTCGCGTGCCCGTCTACGGCTGCGAGGCGACGCGTCCGACGGCTGCTCAGCGCTCGCCATTGGGCTCGGCCGAGGCGACCGGAAACGTCCATTGCGTATGAGCGCCGTGGCGTCGGAAGCCGTCATCGCGCAGGACCGCGAGCTGGTAAGGAATGCTCGTCTTCGGGCCGATGATTCGCGTCTCGGTCAAGGCACGCTCCATCCTGCGCATCGCCTCTTCCCGGTCGGTTCCCCAGGCGATGACCTTGCTCAGCAGCGAATCGTAAAACGGCGGGGGCTCATATCCGGAAAAGACGTGAGAGTCGACGCGGATACCCGGTCCTCCCGCGGCGTGGTACTCGCGGATGGGACTGAACTCTGGCCCAAAGTCGCGGTCGGGATCCTCCGCCACGATTCGGCACTCCATCGCGTGGCCCTGGACGCGAATGGATTCCTGGGTAAACGGAAGCGGTTCGCCTGCGGCCAGGCGAATTTGCAGCTTGGCGATGTCGATCCCCGTCACCATCTCGGTGACCGGATGCTCCACCTGGAGGCGAGTGTTCATCTCGATGAAGTAGTACGCGCCGTCGGGATCGAGGATGAACTCCATCGTGCCGACGCTTCGAAACGACGCGAAGCGCGCACCGCGGACAGCCGTTTCGCAGATGTCGCGCCGGTGCTCTTTGGACAGGGCGGGAGACGGCGCTTCCTCGAGGAGCTTCTGGTGTCGACGCTGAAGCGAGCAATCCCGCTCGCCGAGGTGGACTGCGTGTCCGTCGTTGTCGACGGCGAGCTGCACTTCGATATGGCGTGCCATTGGGACAAACCGCTCGACGTAGAGATCGCCGTTGCCGAAGCTCGCCAGCGCCTCCGCCTGCGCAATCTGAAATGCGCGCACCAGCTCCTCGTCGTTGGCGGCGGTCCGCATCCCCCGACCGCCGCCGCCCGCGTCCGCCTTCAGCATCACCGGGAAGCCGACCTCGGCGGCGGCCGATCGAGCCGCCTCGAGATTCGGCACGATCCCCTCGCTGCCCGGCACGATCGGGAGACCCGCGGCTGCCATGAGCCGACGGGCCGCAACCTTGTTGCTGAACTCCTCGATCACCCGGGCAGGAGGCCCGACGAACGTGAGGTTGCATCGCGTGCACGCTTCGGCCAGATACGCGTTCTCCGCGAGGAAGCCATATCCCGGGTGGAGCGCGTCGCATCCAGTGATCAGCGCGGCGCTGACGATGTTGGGAATGTTCAGGTAGCTCTTTTCGCTGGGACCGGGTCCGATACACACGGTCTGGTCGGCGAGCCGCGCGCCCAGCGATTCGCGATCGGGCTCCGAATGCGCCAGGACGGTCTCGATTCCGAGCTCCCGGCAGGCCCGAATGATCCGAACGGCAATCTCGCCCCGATTCGCGACGAGGAGCCGGTGGATCGTCATCCCATCACCATTCCGCCGTCCACGTGGATCACCTGGCCGGTTATATAGGATGCGCGGTCGGACGCGAGAAATGAGACGACGCTGGCGACTTCATCCGGCTGACCGGGTCGCGCCAGGGGCACCATGTCGAGGAATCGCCGGCGTGCCTCGGCTGCCACGGTGGCCCACATCTCGGTCTCGATGTATCCAGGCGCCACGACGTTCGCGGTGATGCCCCGGGACGCGACTTCGCGAGCGACGGACCGCGTGAAGCCGATAAGTCCAGCCTTCGCCGCGGCGTAGTTTGCCTGGCCAGCGTTGCCGGCGATGCCGGAGATCGAGCCAATGCAGATGATCCGCCCGCTTCGATTCCGCACCATACCGCGCAAGACGGCGCGCGTGCACAGGAAGGGTCCGCGAAGGTCAGCGCCGATCACGTCGTCCCAGTCATCGTCCTTCATCCGGAGAAGGAGCCGGTCGCGGGTAATTCCGGCGTTGTTGACCAGCACGTCGATGCGCTGAAAGCGGTCCAGCACCGCCGCCGTCATGCGCTCGACGTCATCGGCGTTGGCGACGTCTCCCTGCACGGCGAAGCCCTCGGACCCCACGGACGCCATTTCCGCGACGACGTCGTTCGCCGCGTCGGCGCTGGCGAGGTAGTTGACGGCCACGTGCGCGCCGTTGCGCGCGAGGTCGAGCGCAATCGCGCGCCCGATGCCGCGGGCGGCCCCGGTGACGAGCGCCGTTTTTCCGCTGAGGGACAACGGTCCAACTGTGGCCGGCTCAGTCACCCGTCATGCACGCTCGAATGATCTGGGCCGCGCGTTCTGCGGCGTCGGGCGATCCGACAGCGAGGACGCGAGCCTTCGGCGCGATCCGTCGCACGAGGCCGCACAGGACGTCTCCCGGCCCGATCTCGAGGAATGTGTCACATCCGAGGGCAACCAGCGCGTCGACGGATTCATGCCATCGGACCGGTCGAGTGATCTGGAGAGGCAGCTCGGATCGAAGCGCGCCGGCACTGCTCGCCAGCTCGGCGCTGGTATTCAAGATGACGGGGACGCGGGGAGGTCGAATCTCGATCGATTCGACCATCTCAGAGAAGTCGCGAGCCGCCGCAACCATGTACCGCGAGTGAAACGGCCCGCCAACATTGAGCGGCAGAACGCGGCGCGCTCCGTTGGCCACAGCCGCCTCGGCCGCGCGTCCGACAGCGACGCGGTCGCCGCTAATGACGATCTGTCCCGGTCCGTTCAAATTTGCCACCTGAACCGTTCCGTCGGTCCCAACCGAAGCTTGTTGGCACACTGTCTCCAGCTTGCTCGGCTCGATCCCGATCACCGCTGCCATCGTGCCATCGCAGTTTGCCGCGTCCCTAGCCATCAGCTCGCCGCGCCGATGGACGAGCCGCAGCGTGTCCTGCACGCTGATGGCGTCCGCCCAGCACATGGCGGTCAGTTCTCCCACGCTGTGACCGCCCGCGAAGGCAGCGGGAACCGGAGTTCCGAGCATGTCCTCAAGGTACCAGGCGGCGGCGATGCTCGCCGTGACGACAGCCGTTTGCGCCACGTCTGTCCGCGTGAGGTCGGTAAGGGGTCCCTCCGCGCACAAGCGCCCGAGTGGCAGACCGGTGATGGATTCAGCGAGGCCAAAAAGCTGCTCGACGCGGGGGCTTGCCGAGCGCAGCGCAGTAGCCATCCCAACGTGCTGCGAGGCCTGGCCGGGAAATAACACCGCGAGGCGTCGCGCGGCCGATGGATCGCGTGTCTCGGGCGGCTCAGTCACGCGGGCGCTGCCGCGCACCGGCTAGGAGAGGGGCCGCGCGGTGTCCTTCACCTCGAGTACGTGGTGACCGTTGTACGTTCCGCAGAACGGACAGACCTGGTGCGTCGGCTTGAGGCGATGACACTGCGGGCAGGGACCCAATTGTGGCAATGCCGCGTGCAGGTGGCTGCGGCGATTGTTTCGACGACGGCGCGGGATTTTCTTCTTTGGGAGTGCTCCCATGTGCTCCTCTCTGGGCGGGCCCTCGCTCGGGGTGGTCTCATATTCGGGTTGGAATAAGCGTCGTGAATTCTACCGAATTCCGATCGGCGTCAGCTTCGCCCGGTCGTCTTTCGATCGAGCAGCGGAGCGAGGGCTGAGAATGGTGACGAATCGACGTCGGAGGGGCAAGCGCAGGCTTGCTCGTTGAGGTCCGCGCCACAAGTCGGGCAAAGGCCCCGGCAATCGGGGCTACAGACGGGTTGGAGCGGGGCGTTGGTGAGGAGGTACTGGCGGACCAGCTCGGTCAGATCGAGAACGTGATGCTCGTCGATGCGCAGCGCCTCGTCCTCTGCAAGCTCCAGCGGCGCGCCGGTCGTGATGTTGATGCTCGGGCGGAATTCCTCCTCGAAGTCCATCGAGATCGGAAAGGGAAACGGATCGAGGCAGCGGGAACACTCGACCTCGATGACGGTATCGATGTGCCCGCGCACCACGATTGCATCCTGGGTACGGAACAGCCGGGCTCTCCCACGGACGGCGGCGGTGGTTACAAACTCGGGACCGAATCGCGGATGTTCGTCGAAGATCTCGATGTCGCGATTGGTGCCCGGTGGGGCCTTGAGGAGCGCGGCAACATTGTGCGCCAGCATCGTTTCGCTCGGGAGACTATCCGCACCAGCTTCGGTCTCGACTCATTTTATCGAACCGGTGCCGCTTGACCCCCATTCCGGATTGTCCCGCCCGTAGCCACCCGAGTCGAAATCGGCGGCAGGCTGAGCGCTTTCGCGCCCTTCGTGGAGCGACTGGAGCCCGTTCCGGACGGTCGTGGCGAGGCTTTCCAGGTGGCGGTCCAGCTCCATGAGCACGCGATACACGTAATCATCCGCCTCATCGCGGACCTTGAGCGAATCTCGCTCCGCCTGCGCCACGATCTCGCTCGCGCGCGCTTGCGCCTGCTGCGTCACGTGGTGATCGCGAACACGCTCCTGCGCATCCGCTTCGGCCATCTTGATAATGTGGTCCGCGCGGGCGCGGGCCTCGTCCAGCAGCGCTTCGCGCTCGGCGTTGACCATGCGCGCCTGGCGAATCTCGTTTGGAAGGCTGAGCCGGATTTGATCGATGATCGCAAAACATTCCTCGTCGTCGATCAGCGTTCGGCTGGTGAACGGAAGGCGCGAGCCGGACCCGAGGACCTCCTCGAGCCGTTCGAGGAGGTACAGGATGTCCATCGAGCCCGGTTCGTTCGTCGGCGGATCCATCATGGCATGCCCTCGACGTCCCGCTTGAGCGCGGCCGCCACGGGCGCGGGAACAAGCGTGTCCACGCGTGCGCCGAGACGCGCGACCTCCTTCACCAGTGTAGAGCTGAGGTGCGCGTGCTCCAGCGACGTCATGAAGAAGATCGCCTCGACGTTTCGGTTCAAGTGGCGGTTCATGAGAGCGACCTGGAATTCGAAATCGAAATCGGAGGTAGCCCGTAGTCCGCGGATGATCGCTCGCGCTCCCCGCGACACGGCATAGTCTACGGTGAGCGAGGCATAGCTTGCGACTTCAACGTTGGCCAGATCCGCAGTGGTCTCCCGTACGAGTTCGACCCGCTCGTCGGTGGTAAATCGCAGGCGCTTGTCGGGTTTGTCGTACACGGCGACGATGAGGCGGTCGAAGATGGTCGACGCGCGGCGGATGATATCCAAGTGCCCGTTGTGAATGGGGTCGAAGCTGCCCGGATACAGTGCAACCAGGTCGCCTGTGGATCGCGATTGAGCCGTTGCCATCGCTCACTCCAGACGAGGGGTTGGGCCGGAAGGGAGAGATCGCTCGCGCCTTGCTCTCTTGTGGCGCCTTCAGTTCTCGTCGTTGCGAAAGAGCGAAACCGCCGTCGTCCCGTAATTCCTGGTTCGCAAGGGCTGGAGCTTGCCGACACGGGCTCCAAAGTCGCGGGACCGCGCATGCTCGAGGACGAGAATACCCCCGGGCTTTAGGATGGCATTGCGCCCGATAGTCTCGAGCACCTCTGGCACCGTGGGTTCATCGTACGGAGGATCGGCCAGTATTAAATCATACGTTGCGCTGAATGTCGACACGGCCGCCTGGGCACGCAGGCCGTGGATCGAGGCCTGCGATACAAATCCAGTCCGCTCGAGATTTGCGCGAATCGCCGACCGGGCACGCGCGTTCGCCTCAACGAAGTCGACGAACTCCGCGCCCCTGCTGAGGGCTTCAATCCCAAGTGCGCCGGACCCCGCGTACAGGTCCAAGACCCGGCGGTAGGGGAAGGCTACCTCCTCGGCGTCGAGGTCTTGGCGTCGCATCGCTTCGGCAGCAAGCATGGAGAAGATGGCTGCCTTGACCTTGTCGGTCGTCGGACGGATGTCGAGCCCCTTGGGGACATAGAGGGGACGCCCTTTGGCGCTCCCGGCGACGACACGCACCGTCAGTTCGCTTCGCCGGAGCTGCTCGCCAACGCGTGGACAGCTCGGGCGAGGGCGGCATGCTCCGATCGCTCGAGTCGCGGGTCCGATTCCAGCACACGGCTGGCGGCGCCCCGGACTCGCTCGAGGAATTCGAGATCGGTGAGCCGAGCGATGCGAAGGGGTGGAAAGCCGCTCTGCCGAAATCCGGAGAATTCTCCCGGTCCGCGCAACCGAAGGTCCTCCTCCGCGAGCTCCAATCCACTGGTCGACCGCGCGACGACGTCGAGCCGTTCCAGCGATTCCGGCGACTCCGTGCTGGCAATCAGGTAACAGGCCGCCGGCGCACTGCCGCGTCCGACCCGTCCGCGAAACTGGTGGAGCTGGGCGAGCCCGAAGCGTTCGGCCCCTTCGATCACGATGAGGGTCGCGTTTGGCACGTCAATGCCGACCTCGACCACCGACGTTGCCACCAACACGTCGATTTCCCCGGCGGCAAACGATCGCATCACGGTGTCCTTATCGGCGGACTTCATGCGCCCGTGGAGGAGCGCGAGGCGCAAGCCGGCCAGCTCGCCCTGCCGCAGCCGCTCGAACTCCGTGGTGGCAGCTTTGGCCTCGGTCCCACGCGATTCCTCGACAAGTGGGCAGATGACGAAGGCCTGGTGGCCTTCGGCTACCTCGGCGCGCACGTGCGCATAGGCCCGATCGCGCGCCAGGGGCATCACGACTTCCGTCTGTATCGGCTGCCGGCCAGCCGGCAGCTCGTCGATGATCGACACGTCCAGGTCGCCGTACATTGCGAGCGCCAGCGTGCGCGGAATCGGCGTGGCGGTCATGACGAGCAAGTGGGGGTTTCCGCCCTTTCGACGGATCGCGACCCGTTGCCCCACGCCGAAGCGGTGCTGCTCATCCACCACGGCCAGGTTGAGCCGGGCGAACTCGACGTCTTCCTGGATCACGGCGTGGGTCCCGATCACCAGGTCCACGTCGCCGCGGGAGATCGCCGCCAGCGTGCGCTCCCGTTCGGTCCGGGATAAGGCGCTCGTGAGGAGCGCGATCTCGGGCCGTCGGCCCAAGCGCGCCTCGAGGATCGCGTGCATTCGCCCGTACAGCGCGGTGATGGACTGCCGGTGCTGCTCCGCGAGTATCTCTGTCGGCGCCATGATGCTCGCCTGACCTCCACTCGCGATGGTGGCGAGGACAGCCGTGGCGGCGACGATTGTCTTGCCCGAACCGACCTCTCCCTGGAGGAGGCGGACCATCGGGCGCGGCTGGGCGATGTCCTCCAGAATCGCCGAGAGCGCGCGCTGCTGCGCGCCGGTCAGCGAAAATGGCAGGTGCTGCCGGAATTCGGCCAGGAGCCCCCAGGGAACGTCGACGGCGGCGCCCTCCACCGCGCGGTAGGCGATGCGTCGTTGAAGCAGCATGAGCTGGATCGGAAGGATCTCGTCGAACGCGTACCTGGTGCGCGCTTGTTCCAGCGACTCCGCCGATGACGGCTCGTGGAGCTGGTGAATCGCTTCGTCACGCCCCATCAGTCCCTCGCTCGCGAGAACTGACTGGGGGAGCGACTCCGTGGCCGGGGGCAGCCCTGCCAAGGCCTGCCGGGCGAGCGATCGGATGAGGGACTGCGAGACACCCGCGACGAGGGGATAGACGGGGACGATTCGGCGGGTATTGAGGGGCGGCCGGTCCGCGGGCTCGTACTCCGGATTTTCGAAGTACACCTGTCGCCCGTAGCTCACGAGTGGACCGGATACCGCGATGCGCGCTCCCTCACGCAGTCCTATTCCGCCGCCGTGGCGGATCCAGACGGCGCCGATTGTCCCGGTGGAATCGCCCAGGATCGCGGTGATGCGAACGCGCTTCCCGGGCAGCGGGGCCACGTCGATGCGACGGACGGTGCCCTCGAAGCTCGCCAGATGCTGGAATCCCAGGGATGCGGCCGGCTGTGACGGAGGATAGTGCACGTACCGATGGGGGACGTGCAGGCGAAGGTCCTCGACGGTCGTGATGCCCAGTTCGGCGAGCCGCGTCGCGCGAGCCGCTCCGACGCCGGGGAGCCTGGACACAGGCGTGTCTGACTTCAAATGCGTCGCCCGGGCGCTGGCCGAAGGCTGGCGAGGGGCGGGGCGCATGGCATCGTCCATCCCACGGAGGGCGTCGGCGACCGCCGCGCGGCGCGCTTCCACTGAGAGATCGGCATACGTGGTGAGGCGCTTCAGGTACGCCGCATCCCCGAGTCCCTGGGTCCGCAGGCGCGCAACGTACGCCCCGAGGCCGCCGACCACCGCGCGGTTGTCGTTGCCGCGACGTTGCTCGAGTCGAAGGATGTCGCGGAGCGTCGCCAGGGGATCGCTTCGAGAGCTACTGGGAGGCAAGGAGGCAACCGATACCAATGATCCCCGGGCCGGTGTAGGTCGCCACGACCGCCCCGATCTCGGCGATCCCGATTGGGAGCTCCGGATGCGACGCCGCGACCAGATCCCGCAACGCTTCGGCCTCCGCGGCGCTATCGCCGTGCACGATCGCCATGCGCTCTTTCGCGCCAGCCCGCTCTGCCAGATCCGCGATCCGTCGAAGCGACGCCGCTCGCGTGCGGACTCGCTCCACCGGAACAACCGTTCCGTCGAGAATCTGGAGGACCGGCTTGACGTTGAGGAGCGCGCCGACGAACGCCTGGGCTCTGCCGATTCGGCCGCCCCGCTGCAGGTATTCGAGCGTCTCCAGCGTGAGGAAGAGCCGGACCCTCGGGATCGATTCTTGCACGGCTCGCACAATTCCGTCGGCGTCGAGGCCAGTGGCTGCCAGCTCTGCCGCCCGTTCGACCAGCCACCCAAGTCCAACGGACGTGCTGGCGGAGTCGATGACGTGGATCCGCCGCGGATCTACGGCACGCGCGGCTGCCAGGGCGACGCTGTGCGTCGAGCTGAAGGCGGAGGCGATGTGTAGGGAGATCACCGCATCGCAGCGCGCGAGGCGCTCTCGATAGACTTCCTCGAAGATGCCGATCGGCGGGGCGGACGTCTTCGGGAGGTTCGGATCTGTGCGTAGTCGCGCATAGAATTCGCCGGTCGTGACGTCGACGCGATCGCGCAGGACGTCCCTACCCCAGTGAACGGTCAGCGGAATGAGCGTGACGTCCAGCTCGCTGGGATCTGCGTTGGGAAAATCCGCTGTGCTGTCCGCGACGATGGCAACTGTCACGATCCGGCGACGTCCTGTTTCCGCGAACGATGTACGCTCAAGGCAATTTCACTCGAGGGCGATGATGTACTCGTGGTGGGGCTGCCCGCCCTCCGCGACCTCGACGGTGACCTCGAGATGCTCCTCGAGGATCCGGCAGAGGCTGTCCGCGGTATCACGGTCGCCCTCGGCGCCGACGTATACCGTGGCGATGTCAAGCTCATCGCTCCGCAGGTCCTTGATCGAGCGGCGCGTCAGATCGAAATAGGACTCGCGGGCAGCGATGAGGCGTGAGTCCGCGATGGCGAGCAGGTCCCCGGTCGCGACCGGAATGCCGTCGATGGTCGCGTCCCGCGATGAACGCGTCAGCGCGATGGTGTGGCAGCGGTGCGCGGCCTGATCCATGGCGGCGAGGTTGGTTTCGAGCGAGGCCTCGGGATTGACCGCGAGGAGCGCCGCGATGCCTTCGGGAATGGTTCGGGTCGGAAGGACAACCGCGTTCCCCTCGGACCAGGCACGAACGGCGTGCTCGCATGCGAGGGCGGCATTCGCGTCGTTCGGCAGTACGACGACGTTTGCGTACTGCACGCCGCGGATTGCGTGAAGGACCTCTTCGACGGATGGGTTCATGGTGTTGGGACAGACGATCACCGCCGCGCCGAGGCTGGACAAGATCTGTCGAAATCCATCTCCAACCACGACGGCCACCACGCCCAAACCGGGATTCGGGCGCTGCCGCTGCGCGTCGGATTGTTGCCAACTGGTGCGAAACGCCTCGCGCTGGCGCTGCAGGTTTTCAACCTTGACCTGAATGACTTGCCCGAGGTCGCAGGCAAGATCGAGGACCGATCCCGGCCGGTCTGTGTGGATGTGCACGCGGACAATGCCCGGGTCTCCGATGACGAGGAGCGATGTGCCGAGCGGGTTCAGCCGCTTGCGTATTCCGTTGGCGTCCAGGTTGGCGCCGGTGAACAGCACCTCGGTGCAATAGCCGTGTGTATCACGGTCATCGTGGAGCGCGCCGAAGTCGACGTGTTGGGCCGCCACCAACACCTCCGCCACAGGCTCTCCGCGCACCGTCGCCAAAATGCCGTCGAGAAATGTCCGAAAGCCTTCGCCACCGGCGTCGACCACGCCGGCCTGCTCCAGAATGGGGAGCTGCCGCGGAGTCTCGGCCACGGCGGCGCGGGCTGCTTCGTGACAGCGCGTGAGCGTCGTGAGCAGGTCATGCCCGTCGAGCGCGGAGTGCCCCGCCTCGGCCGCCGCCATCCGGGCGACGGTCAACATGGTGCCCTCGACCGGATCTACGACGGCCTCGTAGGCCGCGACGCTGCCGGCGCGGAGCGCCCGCGCGAAGGCGTCCGAATCCAGGGTCCGGTGCACGGACAGGGCGCGCGCCATCCCGCGGAGGATCTGCGCGAGAATGACGCCAGAATTGCCTCGCGCGCCCATTAGCGCGCCGTGGGCCGCCGCGTTGGCGACTTCGGCAAGTCGATGATCGGAACACGCCAGCGCAGCGTCGGCGGCGGACCTGAGGGTGAGCGCCATGTTCGTGCCCGTGTCTCCATCGGGGACCGGAAACACGTTGAGCGCGTTAATGGCGGCCGCGCGTCGTTCAACAAGCTCGGCAGCGGACGCGATGGCGCTTTTTAGGAGCATGCCGTCGGGTTCGATCAGAGGCTGTGATCCCCTTCTTGCGCGCGAGCGTGAGATTTCCGAGCGAGATGTTATACCTGTTAGAATAGCGAACCCACGCAGTCGTAAGCCGAGCGGCGCTGTGTCTGCGATGGAAGTGATCACTGGGGGCACCGATCGATGCGAAGCCGATGCGAGCTGTGCGGTAAAGGCGCCGCGTTTGGGCACAACGTGAGCCACTCGCACCGCAAGACCAACCGGCGCTGGCTGCCCAACATTCAGAAGGCGCGCGTTGTGCTGAACGGCTACGTCCGCACACTCCAGATCTGCACCCGCTGCATGCGGACGCAGCGAAAGCAGACCTCGTCCTAAAAGCGCGGCCCGACGGCAAGATTCGCCGTCGGGCCTCGGTGTGATCGCGCGCTTTCCTCAGCGAATGGCAAACGCCATCGCGTGCAGCCGCGCGACACGCTCCTCGGTCGTTGGATGCGTGCGAAAGAGATTCACCCATCCGTTATTGCCGAGTGGGTTGACGATGAATAGATGCGCGGTCGCTGGTGGGACCTGCATCGGACGATAGCGGGTACCCGCCTCGAGCTTCTCGAGGGCATCGGCCAGGGCCAGCGGCTGTCCAGAGATCCGCGCGCCGGTCGCGTCTGCCTCGAATTCGCGCGCGCGCGAGATCGCGAGCTGAATGATTGTGGCCGCGATCGGTGCAAGGATGATCATGAGTAGCCCGGCGGCCACGTCGGCGATGCCGCCGCCCTCCTCGTCGTTTCTCCCGCCCAGGCCGCCAAACATGAGCGCCCACTGCGCCATGTGGGCCAGCATCGTGATGGCGCCGGCAATGGTCGCGGTCACGGTCATGGTGAGGGTGTCGCGATTGCGAACATGGCCCATTTCGTGCGAGAGAACGGCCTCGAGCTCCGTGCGATTCAGCATCCCGAGGAGGCCCTGCGTCACGGCGACGGCTGCGTGCGAGGGATCGCGCCCCGTGGCGAAGGCGTTCGGGGAATCGGAATTGATCACGTAGACCCGCGGCTTGGGCAGCCGGGCGTACATGGCCAGGTTGTTGACGATCGAATGGAGCTCCGGCGCTTCGGACTCCGAGACTTCGTGCGCTCCGGCCATCGCGAGGGCGATCTTGTCGGAGAACCAGTAGGACGTGAAGTTCATGGCGAGAGCGAAGATGAACGCGAAGATCATCCCTTGGGTGCCGCCGAACACGCGCCCGAAGAGCAATAGGATCACGGTGAGCGCCGTGAGCAAGAACATGGTTCGGAAGGTATTGTTGCTTGCCATGGCTGGGGTTGCCTCCTCCATTCGGACGACACGCGACTTCACTTGCACGGCGTTGCTGACCGCGCGCGCGCCCAAATGATACCAAAGATGCACCTCATGCGCGGTAAATCCAGCGCGTTACGCGCAAGCTCTGCGCAGGAACGATTCTTACTCGGAACTATCTGTCCGAAGGCGACTCCCAATAAACGTCGGATGGCCTTGAATGAACACGTCTATCCCCATTGGTCGGCGACCTTCGAGGACAATGGTCTTGGGCAGCAGGACTCCGCGGCCTGTGCCAATCGCCGCCATCGTCGGGATTCGCCGCGCAGGACCCCAGGGCACCACGAGCCCCGGGTCCACGTATGGATCCGGGTCGTAGTCGGCCGATGCGATGCGCATGAGCTTTCCGTCCCACCAGGTGTGGCCCTGCGGCCACTGCGCGTAGGCGCGGATGCGCCGCCACAGATCGACCGCAGGTTGGCTCCAGTCGAGCCGTCCGTCCGACCGTTCGATCGGCCGGGTTAGGGTGGCGCGAGATGGGTCTTGTGCCTGGGGCGTGATCTGGCCCGCGCTCCAGCGAGGGAGCCATTCGATCAGCAGCTCCGCCCCCACGTCCGCGAGCTTGCGTGTCAGTGACGCCTGATCATCGCGGTCGTCGATCGGGACCGCCGTTTGGGCCAAGATGGGTCCGGTGTCCATCCCTTCGTCCATCAGCATGATCGTCACACCAGTCTCAGGATCGCCTGCCAGGATTGCCGCAGAGATCGGAGACGCGCCTCGATGCCGCGGCAGCAACGACGCGTGGACGTTGATGCACCCCCGTTCTGGAATGGCGAGAATCGACCTGGGCAGGATCTGCCCGTACGCGGCCACGACGATGATGTTGGGGGCAGCGTTCCGGACCGCCTCGACCGCGTCCGGTCTCCGGATGCGATCGGGCTGGAAAAGGGGAAGTTCCAGGGCAGCGGCCGCGCGCGCGACGGGGGGTTGTGTCACGCGGCGACCGCGCCCAGAAGGGCGCGCGGCCTGCGTCACGACGAGCGCCACCTCGTATCCGGCGCCGACGAGCGCGTTCAAGCTGGGAACGGCGAACTCCGCCGTTCCCATGAATACGACCCGCTTGGGGACCGTATCTCGTACCACGTGAGCACCCATATCCTGCTATTACTGACGTTCTGTCACGCACGCCCATGGTATACTGCGGCGTCCCGCGCGAGACTGCCTGGCCGGGGGGGACAGATCGCCCGTGACACCGCGCTCGCCTACCACGTCGGTATCAGAGACTTGCCGACTGGCAGCCGCCCGCGGGAGCGCCTCCAGGCGCTGGGCGCCCAGGCGCTCTCCGACGAGGAGCTCATCGCCATCGTGCTGCGCACCGGAACGCAGTCGGCCAATGTTCTGGAAGTTGCCCGGGCTCTTCTGAGGAGCCACGATGGGCTCGGCGGGCTCAACCGGGCAAGCCTCGCCGAGCTGTCACAAGCCCGGGGCATCGGTCCAGTGAAGGCCATCGATCTCAAAGCAGCGTTCGAGCTTGGAAAGCGGCTGCTCACCCTGGCGCCAGAGGAACGTCCCCAGCTCAACGGTCCCCAGGATGCGTACGCGTTGCTGCGGGGCGAAATGAGCTTGCTGGAACAAGAGAGCGTGCGCGTGATCCTGCTCAACACGAAAAACCGCGTCCAAGGAGTTGTGCAGGTATCCCTCGGAAGCTTAAATACCTCGGTAGTCCGCGTGGGCGAGGTGTTCAAGGAAGCCATCCGCCAGCAAGCCGCGGGGATCGTGTTAGCCCACAACCACCCCAGCGGCGACCCTGCGCCTTCTCCTGAAGACGTTGCCATCACGCGAAAAGTCGTGGAGGCGGGGGAGCTTCTGGACATCAATGTGCTCGACCATATCATCATCGGTCGCCCAGGCGCGGCGTCGACTGGCTGGGTGAGCTTGCGCGAACGACAGCTCGGATTTTCCTGATGGAGCCCGCTCGTTGCTGAACTCGCTCTTTGGGTTGCTTTCTCGCGACATCGGTATCGACCTCGGGACCGCGAACACCCTCGTCCTCGTTCGCGGCAAGGGCATCGTCATCAATGAGCCCTCGGTGGTGGCGGTGAACCGCAAGACGAAGCGCGTGCTCGCCATTGGCGCCGAAGCCAAGCGAATGGTGGGGCGGACGCCAGCCAACATCGTGGCGATTCGACCGCTGAAGGACGGCGTGATCTCGGATTTCGACGTGACCGAGCGCATGCTCCGCTACTTCATCGAGCGCGTCCACGAGCAAATGACGATGGTTCCGCGGCCGCGAATCGTTATCGGAATCCCTTCCGGGGTCACCGAGGTCGAGCGGCGCGCCGTGTACGAGGCGGCGATGACGGCCGGGGCGCGGGAAGCGTGGCTCATCGAAGAGCCGATGGCGGCCGCCATCGGCTCGGGCCTACCCATCACCGAGCCGCACGGCTGCATGATCGTTGACATCGGGGGCGGGACGACCGAAGTGGCCGTAATCTCGCTCGGCGGCGTGGTCGCCAGCCGCTCGATTCGCATCGCCGGTGACGAACTCGACCAGGACATCGTCTCCTACATTCGCCAGCGACACAACCTCGCCATCGGTGAGCGCATGGCCGAGGAGGTGAAGGTTGCAGTGGGATCGGCGATTCCCCTCGAGGACAACGGCAGCGTCGTCGTTCGCGGGCGGAACGTGAAATCCGGGCTACCGGAGGAAGTGTCGGTGACGTCGGCGGAGATCGCCGACGCGATGAACGGATCGCTCAACTCGATTGTCGAAGCGGTCACCGATACTATTGACGATACGCCACCAGAGTTGGTTGCTGACCTGATGGCGCGCGGGATCATGGTCTCGGGCGGAGGAAGCCTTCTTCCTCATATTGACACCCTCCTGCACGACCGGACGCACATGCGGGTCCAGGTCGCCGAAGATCCGATGGGCTGTGTCGTGCGCGGGGCGGGGAAGGTGCTCAACGACGTGGAGATCCTGCGGCGTGTGACGCTGGACCTCCACAACGGCCGCCGCGCGGGGCGGTGACGGATACGATGACGACCGTTTTCTGGGTGGACGAGGAGCCGTAAGTTGTTCTCGGCGATGCGAACCCGTCGGACGGCGTCACGCTGGATGGCGTTTGTCACCATCGCCGTCGCGGTGTTCATCATAACCATGCCGGGGACGGCATATCAGGCGCAGGCCGTCGGGATCCGATTTATCGCGCCGGTGGAGTACGCAATCTCCCGCGCGGTGGACAGCGTCGCCTACTTCGCCGATACGGTCCGCCAGGCGGGCACGCTGGCGGCCCAAAATCGCGGGTATCAGGAAGAGATCAATCGCCTCCAGGCTGAGGTCGTGCAAATGCAGGAGTTGGAGCTCGAGAACCGCGATCTCCGTCGTCTCCTGGACCTTCGCGGGCGCGCGCCGTTGGGCAGCTTGCTGTCGGTCAATGTGATCGCGCAGGACCCGCTCGCCATCGTCCAGGGCGTGACGGTCGATCGCGGGTCCGACGACGGCGTGACCGTCGACGCGCCGGTCATCACGTGGCGGGGACTCGTCGGGCGCGTCGTCGAAGTCGAGCCAACGGCATCGAAGGTGCTCCTCATCACCGACGTCAACAGCGCCGTCAGCGCCAGGATCCAGAATCCGGACTCCCGCGCGACCGGGGTCGTTCGCGGGACCGGAGACGGGCACCTCATCATGCAGTACGTCCCGCGGTCTGACGTGCTGCGCACCGGCGACCTCGCCATCACGTCGGGAATCGGCGGGGTCTTCCCGTCGGGCATCGTCGTCGGACGCGTGCTGCAGGTCCGTCAAAGGGACGTGGACGTGTTCCAAGAAGCCCTCGTCGAGCCCGCCGTGGACGTTCGCAGCCTTGAGCGTCTCTACATTGTGCTGCGGCGGAATACGGGCGTGTCCGCGAGCCTGCCGCTGGGACCGGCACATGACCCAGCGGCAGCGGAACCTGGCCGCTAGATCGACTCGATGCGATTTCTGATCCCACTGCTCGTCGTGGCAACGATCCTCCAATCGCTGACCCTGCCGGGGCTCACGGCGAACGGGGTTCGGCCGGATTTGGCGCTGGTGCTCGTGGTGGGCTGGGCCTGGATCCGTGGCTGGGAGGAGGGCGTGATCGCGGGCGCCATCGGCGGACTGATGATCGACATCGCGTCCACCACCCCATTCGGCATCAACATCTTTCGACTCACGGTGCTTGGGCTCATTGCTGGGCTCGTCATGGACCGGCTTGCGCGGACCGGCGCGGCCCTCCCCATCGCCGCTGGGGTTGGCGGGTGCGCGCTGGCCTTCGTGCTTACCATCGTCGGCCTTCAGGCGGCTGGCTGGACGGTCGACTGGGAGCGTGCCCTCACGACGACGGCCATTCCGAGCGGCGTCCTGACCGTGCTCTGCATGGTGGCGGCGACCCCATTCTTCCGGGCCGTCGAGCGACGAATTGCCAGCGACGAGCTGGGGCCCAAGCGAAGCGAGTGATGACGACCGCGAGATCGAGGTCTGACGGGGTTCTGCGATGAACCTTGGCCTGCGTGGCATTCGCTGGAGGCAAATCGATCCCGTCCTGCTCCTGGCGACCATGGGGCTGACCGTATTCGGCGTGTTGCTGGTGGCCAGCGCCACGCGCCAGTACTACGACCCGCCGCGACTGGTTGGCAATAGCTGGTTCATGAAAGAGCTGGTGTTTGCGGTGCTGGGCATCGTGGGGATGGTCGGCTGCGCATGTATTCCCCCACGCGCGCTTCGCACTCTGGCATTTCCGCTCTACGGGATCTCGGTCGTCGCCTTGGCGGCAGTGCTCGGGTTGGGACATGGCCTTCGCGACTACGGAGCGCAGCGTTGGTTCGAGCTTGGTGGCGTCCAGTTCCAGCCCTCCGAGCCGGCGAAGGTGGCGCTCATGCTGGCGCTTGCCCGCGTGCTCTCGACGTCAACGGTCGGAGCACGGACGACTATCGCATCGGCGGTCCTCTTGGCGGCGCCCGCCGCCCTGATCTATGCCCAGCCGGATCTGGGGACCGCCCTATCGCTCATCGCTATCTGGTTGGGGATGCTGGTGATGTCGCGAACGCCTGCGCGCTATCTCGTCGCAGTGGGTGCGCTCGGCATATCGGCGCTTCCGCTGAGCTGGCTCGCCATGAAAGACTACATGCGCGAGCGGATCCTGATCTTCCTGAATCCGAAGGCGGACGCGCTCGGGCAGGGTTACAACATTCTGCAGGCGCAGATGAGCATCGGGTCGGGCGGCATGTGGGGTAAGGGACTGTTCGAGGGCACGCAAACGCAGCTTCGCTTTCTCCGGGTGTCCCACAGCGACTTCATTTTTTCGGTCCTGGGTGAGGAGCTGGGGTTCGTCGGGGCCGTGGTGTTGTTCGGCCTGTTCTTAGCGCTACTTCTGCGCGTCATCCGTGCCCACGACGTGGCAGATGACGGGTTTGGCGCTATGGTATGCGCGGGCGTCGTCTCGATGATCGCGTTTCAGGCCGTCGCGAACCTTGGGGCGAACGTTGGCCTCACCCCGGTGACGGGCATTCCACTCCCCTTTGTCAGTTACGGAGGGAGCGCTTTGATGACGCAGCTCGCGGCCATCGGGCTGGTGCAGGCGACTCTCGTGCGTCGACGCCTCTACCGTTTCGAGGCGTGAAGGAGCGGCTGGAATGGAGATCGTCGGCTTTCTTGGGACCGGCGGCATCATCGCGATCGTCATCGTCCTGCTTCTCGTGAGCGGGCTACGGGTCATCCAGGAGTACGAGCGGGGCGTCGTGTTCCGTCTTGGGCGTCTGGCAGGGCTCCGGATGCCGGGCCTGCAATACATCATCCCCGGCGTGGAGCGCATGGTTCGGATGGACCTCCGGGTCATCACGATGGACGTTCCCGCCCAGGAGGCCATCACCCGCGACAACGTGACCGTTCGGGTGAACGCGGTCGTCTATTTCCGAGTGGTAGATGCAGAAGCCGCGGTGGTGCGGGTTCTCGATTACATCCGCGCAACGTCCATGATCGCCCAGACGACGCTCCGCAGCGTGCTGGGACAATCACTCATGGACGACCTGCTGTCGCAGCGGGACAAGATCAATCAGGAGCTGCAGCGCATCATCGACGAGCAGACGGCCCCATGGGGCGTAAAGGTCAGCGTGGTCGAGGTGCGCGACGTCGAGCTGCCCCAAGCCATGCAGCGGGCGATGGCGCGCCAGGCGGAGGCCGAGCGCGAGAAGCGCGCAAAGATCATCCACGCGGAGGGCGAGCACGAAGCGTCGACGCAGCTCGCCGAGGCAGCGGCTACCATCGCGCGCCAACCCATCGCGCTCCAGCTCCGCTACCTGCAGACGCTGACCGAGATTGCATCCGAGCGAAGCTCGACCGTCGTATTTCCATTGCCGATCGACATGATCAGCCAGTGGCTCCAGCGCGCGTCCGCTTTGACGGCGGGCGGACCGCCGGAAGGGGGCGCAGCCCAAATTGACCGTCCAGCGGAGTCCAATCCACCAGTTGTCGATTAGCCGCCGGGCGGTGATATAATCTTGCGTGCTGTCGCCTCGGTATTCGTTGCCCTCCGTGCGCCCGCAAGCGGAGCAAACTTGCCTGCAACGTTCTGCGAGGCCCTGGTGACGATCTCGGCGGACCCTTCGCGGTCGTGGCAACGGTTCTCACCTCGGTAGGCGCTGGAGCGCACTTCACCGATCCCATCCCCCCGTACGGACGTTAGCGGAGGTTTTCTCCATGGTTCTTGCTCCTCAGGATACGACGCCCCTCGCCATTCGTGACGTTCGCGAGCGCGTCTCGTTTGCCCGGATTCGGGAAGTCCAATCCATGCCCAACCTCATCGATATCCAGCGTCGATCGTTTCGCTGGTTTCTCCAGGAAGGGCTCGGTGAACTATTCGCGGAGATCTCGCCGATCCAGGACTTTACCGGTAAGAACATGGATCTGGAGCTTGCCGTTCCGGGTCCGAACGGCGAGCCGGGCTACTCCTTTGGCGAGCCGAAGTATTCCGAGGAGGAGTGCCGCGAGACGGATTCGACCTACGCTGCGCCGCTTCGGGTCAGGATGCGACTGACGATCAAGGGCGAGATCGGCGAGATCAAGGAGATGGACATCTTCATGGGGGACTTCCCCATGATGACCACCAACGGCACCTTCATTATCAATGGCGCGGAACGGGTCGTCGTGAGCCAGCTCGTCCGCTCGCCAGGCGCCTACTTCACGCTGAACGAAGATCCAACCAGCGGTCGGCTCCTGTGCATGGGAAAGCTGATCCCCAGCCGGGGGGCTTGGCTTGAATTCGAGACGTCGAACAAGGACGTGCTCTCCGTCAAGGTGGATCGCAAGCGCAAGATCCCGTTGACCACGCTTCTGCGCGCAGTGGCCGCGGTGCTTCCGGTTCCAGAGCTGAAGACGGGAAGCAGTGAGGAGCTCCTCAGCCTCTTTGCCGACGTCGACAATCATCCGGATCACCACTACATCCAGGCGACGCTAGACCGCGACCCGTCGAGCACGCCCGATCGTGACCGCACACCGAATCAGGCCGCCGTGATCGACTTCTATCGGCGCCTGCGCCCGGGCGACCCGCCGACCGCGGAGAACGCCAAGTCGCTTCTCAGCTCGCTGCTGTTCAACTATCGCCGTTACGACCTGGGCAGGGTCGGCCGATACAAGGTCAATCGGCGGCTCGACGTTCTCACGCCGCTATCCGAGCGCATTCTCACGCCGCAGGATCTGATCGCCATTGTGCGCGAGATGATCCGGATCAATACGGGGCGCGGTGAGGCCGATGACATCGATCACCTCGGCAACCGGCGGGTCCGCGCCGTCGGTGAGCTGATCCAGAACCAGTTTCGCGTTGGGTTGCTGCGGATGGAGCGAGTCGTCAAAGAGCGGATGAGCATCATCGATCCGCAGACGGCCACCCCCTCGACGCTGATCAACATTCGGCCCGTCGTGGCGGCGATGCGCGAGTTCTTCGGCGGTAGCCAGCTTTCGCAGTTCATGGACCAGACGAATCCCCTCGCCGAGCTGACGCACAAACGTCGCCTCTCAGCCCTCGGTCCCGGCGGTCTCTCGCGAGACCGGGCCGGATTCGAGGTTCGCGACGTGCACCACAGCCACTACGGGCGAATCTGCCCAATCGAGACGCCCGAAGGTCCGAACATCGGCCTGATCGGGTCCCTCGCGACCTACGGCCAGATCAACGAGTACGGCTTCATCGAGACGCCATATCGTGTCGTGCTGCGTCAGGTGGACAACGCGCCGGAGGCGACGACGGGACGAAGGCTCGCGCGGGCAGTGGTCGATCCGAGCACGGGGAAGGAGATCGCGCCGGCGAAGGCGACGATCGACGCCAAGCTTGCCAAGAGTCTGGCGGGCCTCCACGACGCGCTTCCCCGAGTCGATATCGTGCCGGTCGTGACCGATGAGATTCGGCTCCTGCCCGCGGACCAGGAGGAGCGGTACACCATCGCCCAGGCCAACGTTCGGCTCAACGATGACGGCACGTTCGCGGACGAGCACGTGTCGGTCCGGAGAGGCCCGCGCTTCGCGCTGGAGGTGCCGGAGCGCGTCGACTACGTGGACGTATCGCCACATCAAACGGTGAGCGTCGCCACCGCGCTGATTCCGTTCCTGGAGCACGACGACGCCAACCGAGCGCTGATGGGCGCAAACATGCAACGGCAGGCGGTGCCGCTGATCGCCCCAGAGGCGCCCCTCGTCGGGACCGGGATGGAAGTCCAAACGGCCAGCGACAGCGGGCACGTGATGTTGTGTCCGGTCGACGGCGTCGTGGAGAGCGTGGATGCCAGCCGCATCGTGGTGCGCTCGCTTTCCGAGGACGGATCCGAAAACGGCCCGCAACGGTTCGCCTTCAAATTGCGGAAGTACATGCGCTCGAACCAGGGCACGTGCGTCAATCAGCGCCCGATCGTCACCAAAGGGCAGCGCGTCCGCGCCGGCCAACCGTTGGCTGACAGCTCGTCCACGCAGCACGGCGAGCTGGCGCTGGGCCAGAACGTCCTCTGCGCCTTCATGTCGTGGGAGGGTGGAAACTTCGAGGACGCCATCATCATCAGCGAAAGCATCGTTCGGGAAGACAAGTTCACATCGGTGCACATCGAAAAGCACGAGGTGGAGGCCCGCGATACGAAGCTCGGCCCGGAGGAGATCACGCGCGACATCCCCAATGTCGGGGATGACATGCTCCGCAATCTCGACGAGAACGGGGTCATTCGCATCGGCGCGGAGGTCGAGCCTGGCGACATCCTCGTGGGAAAGATCACGCCGAAAGGCGAAACGGAGCTAACCGCGGAGGAGCGCCTGTTGCGCGCCATCTTTGGCGAGAAGGCGCGCGAAGTGAAAGACACGTCGCTGCGCGTGCCCCACGGGGAGCGCGGGCGAGTGGTGGACGTGCGGGTCTTCAATCGCGACGACCATGCCGAGTTGCCGGCCGGCGTGCATCAGCTGGTGCAGGTCGTGATCGCGCAGAAGCGCAAGGTCGCGGAAGGCGACAAGATGGCGGGGCGCCACGGCAACAAGGGCGTCATCGCGAAGATCCTTCCATTGGAAGACATGCCGTTCCTGCCGGACGGCCGGCCCGTCGAGATCATCCTCAATCCGCTCGGCGTGCCGTCCCGCATGAACGTCGGGCAGATCCTCGAGACGCACCTCGGCTGGGCGGCGGAAGCGCTGGGCATCTCCTTCGCGACACCGGTCTTCGACGGCGCCAAAGAGGAGGACATTCGCGAGCAGCTTCGGCGCGCGGGGCTTCCCGAGGATGGGAAGGAGTGGCTCTACGACGGACGGACGGGCGAGCGGTTCGCTCAGCGCGTGACCGTGGGTTACATTTACATGCTGAAGCTCATCCACCTGGTCGAGGACAAGATCCACGCGCGCTCGACCGGTCCGTATTCGCTCATCACACAGCAACCCCTGGGCGGCAAGGCGCAGTTTGGCGGCCAGCGGTTCGGCGAGATGGAGGTGTGGGCGCTCGAGGCCTACGGCGCAGCCCACACCCTCCAGGAGATGTTGACCGTCAAGTCCGACGACGTCGCCGGGCGGGTGAAGACCTATGAGGCGATCGTCAAGGGCGAAGACGTATTCCAGCCAGGAGTGCCAGAATCCTTCAAGGTTCTCGTGAAGGAGCTGCAGAGCCTCGGCCTCGCGGTCGAGGTGCTCAACGAGGACGAGGAGGGCATCCCACTCCTCGAGGACGTCAGCTCGGACTACATCCCGTCGCTGAACATCAACCTCACGGGGTTCGAGCGAGGCGGCTTGGATGATTAACGCGTGGGCACTGCTCGCCACGGTCATGGATTGGGTGGGGGAATAGATGCTGGAAGTCAACAATTTCAACGCCGTGCGCATCCGACTGGCGTCCCCGGAGCAGGTGCGGCAGTGGTCACGGGGCGAGGTTCGCAAGCCTGAGACGATCAACTATCGGACGCTGAAGCCGGAGCGCGACGGACTCTTCTGCGAGCGAATCTTCGGCCCCACCAAGGACTGGGAATGCTCGTGCGGGAAGTACAAGCGCGTCCGCTACAAGGGCATCGTGTGCGACAAGTGCGGCGTCGAGGTCACGCGGGCGAAGGTGCGCCGCGAGCGGATGGGGCACATCGAGCTGGCATCGCCGGTGAGCCACATCTGGTTTGTGAAGGGCACGCCCAGCCGCATCGGGCTTCTCCTCGATGTGACGCCGCGAACGCTCGAGCAGGTGCTGTACTTCGCGAAGTACATCGTCACCGACGTGAACGACCAAGCGCGCGAGCGCCAGGTTCAGGCCGTCGAGGCGGAGATCGAAGCGCGAGTTCAGCGCGCGCGCAAGGCCGGCGAAGAGCGGGCGGAGGAAGTGCGCCGTGCGCGCGACGAGCGGCTGACGGAGATCGAAGCGCGGCACCAGCCACGCATCGCCGAGCTGGACGCGCGGAAGGAAGCGGACGTCAACCGAATCACGGAGATCGGAAAGGAAATCGACGAGCTGCTCGGCTCCCTCGTGGGCCAGGCGGCACCGGAAACCATCCTCTTCGAGCCGACTGGCACGGTCCTCGTGCAAGAGGACGCCGCCGTGCGAACGGATCACCAAACCGAGCTTCGGCGACTCCTCGATGAGGAGGTCGCCCGGATCGAGGCGAGCGTCGAAGACGAAAAGGCCAACGTCCTCGCGCTGATGGGAGGCGAAACCGACCTCGTCAAGGCCCAGGCGCAAGAGGAGCTGGACAAGATTCAAAGCAAGATGCTCCAAGAAGAGGAGCAATCTCGCTCGCTGGGCGACGCGCGTATCAAGAAGATCGAGTCCGTCAAGGTGCTCCAGACCCTGACCGAAACGGAGTACCGAGAGCTCCAGGAGACGTGCGGCCGGATTTTCCGCGCGGGCATGGGTGCGGAGGCGATTCGCGACCTCTTGCGCACGGTCAACCTGGACGAGCTGGCCATCTTTCTTCGGGGCGAGACGCACTCGACGTCTGGGCAGCGCCGCAAGAAAGCGACCAAGCGGCTTCGAATCCTCGAGTCATTCCGAAAGTCCGGGAACCATCCCGACTGGATGATCTTGACCATCCTTCCGGTGCTTCCGCCCGATCTGCGACCCATGGTGCAGCTGGACGGCGGCCGATTTGCCACGAGCGATCTGAATGACCTGTATCGCCGGGTGATCAATCGGAACAACCGGCTGAAGCGGCTCCAGGAGCTCGGCGCGCCAGAGATCATCGTCCGAAACGAAAAGCGCATGCTGCAGGAGGCCGTGGACTCGCTGATCGACAACGGCCGCCACGGCCGCGCCGTCTCTGGCTCGAGCAATCACAAGCTGAAGAGCCTGTCGGACATGTTGAAGGGCAAGCAGGGCCGGTTCCGCCAGAACCTCCTTGGCAAGCGGGTCGATTACTCGGGACGGTCCGTGATCGTGGTCGGCCCGGACCTGAAGCTCCACCAGTGCGGTCTGCCGAAGCGTATGGCGCTCGAGCTGTTTAAGCCGTTCGTGATGCAGAAGCTCGTCGAGCACGGGATCGTGCACAACATCAAGAGTGCGAAGCGCGTGGTCGAGAGGGTTCGCCCCGAGGTTTGGGACGTACTGGAAGAGGTGATCCAGGACCACCCGGTGCTGCTGAACCGGGCGCCGACGCTGCACCGGTTGGGCATCCAGGCGTTTCAGCCGGTGCTGATCGAGGGCAGTGCGATTCAGATCCATCCCCTTGTCTGCGCAGCCTTCAACGCGGACTTCGACGGCGACCAGATGGCGGTGCACGTCCCACTGTCGTCGGCCGCGAAGGACGAGGCGCGCAACCTGATGCTCTCAGTGCGCAACCTCGTGCAGCCCTCGAACGGGGAGCCGATTACGGCGCCAACCCTGGACATGGTCCTCGGCTGCTACTACCTGACGATGATCCGGCCGGGGAGCCCGGGCGAGGGCCGAATATTCGCGAGTCTGGACGATGCGCGCCTCGCCTACGAGTTGGGCCAGATTGACCTCCGGGCGGAGATCGAGGTCCGCCAGCGCCGGGCGGACGGAGCCCCATCCGAGCGAATGAAGACGAGCGTGGGCCGCATCATCTTCAACGATTCGGTTTCCGCCGCTCTGCGGGGGGCCGGCGTTGAGCCGATCCCGTTCGAGAATCGGACCATGGACAAGGGCAGCCTGAAGAACCTCGTTGCCAACATGATTCGCACCTATGGCAACAACGTGTCGGCGGCCGTGCTGGATGAGATCAAGTCCATCGGGTTCCACTATGCGACGCTCTCGGGCATCACGATCGCGATCGACGACATCAAGATCCCTCCCGAGAAGCCGGATATCCTCGAAAAGGCCGAGGGGGAAGTCGATCGGATCGAGCGCGACTATCGTCGTGGCCTCATTACGGATGAAGAGCGCTACAACGAAGTCGTCGAGGTCTGGACGCGCGCGAAGGAGGAGATCACCAAGGCGGTCGAGCAGGTGCTGGATCCGTACGACTCTGTCCACATGATGGCGCAGTCGGGAGCAAAAGGAAACGTCCAGCAGATCGCCCAGATGTCCGGCATGCGCGGCCTGATGGCAGACCCTTCGGGACGCATTATCGAGCTGCCGATCCGTGCCAGCTTCCGGGACGGGCTGTCCGTGTTGGAGTACTTCCTCTCGACGCACGGCGCCCGCAAAGGGTTGGCGGACACGGCCATTAAGACGTCCGACTCTGGCTATCTCACCCGTCGCCTCATCGACGTGTCACAGAGCCTGATCGTCTACGACGAAGACTGCGGCACCGAGGCCGGGCTGTGGATCGAGGACCTGGCCGACTCGGCGAAGCGGGCTCTGCGTCTGGAACAGCTCGTCGGTCGCGTGCTCGCGAGCCCCATCGTGGATCCGGCCACCGGCGAGATCGTCGTCGATCGCAACGAGTTGGTGGACGACCAGATGCGCGAGCGGATCTCGGGCATCGAAGGCCTCGAGAAGCTCCACGTCCGGTCGCCGATGACCTGCGAGTCGCGGCACGGCGTCTGTCAGCGGTGCTACGGCTGGCACATGGGCACCCGATCGATGGTGAAGATCGGAGATCCGGTTGGCATCGTCGCTGCCCAGTCCATCGGGGAGCCGGGGACGCAGCTCACCATGCGCACGTTCCACACGGGCGGCGTCGCGGGCGGTCTCGACATCACCACGGGCCTTCCACGCGTGGAGGAGCTGTTCGAAGCACGACAGCCCAAGGGCAAGGCCGTATTGTCGGAGATCGACGGCAGCGTCGAGCTGCAGCGCCTCGAGGACGCGCGCGTCGTGCGCGTCGTCTCGCGCGAGACCTATCGTGACGATCACGAGATCCCGGCGGGCTACACCCTGGAGGTTGCCGAGCAGCAGTGGGTGGACGCCGGCCAGACCATCGCAATTGGGCCCGACGAATCGACGATCGTCGCGCAGCTTTCCGGAACCGTCGAGATTCGACAGCCGGAGGCGGGACCGTCGGCGGGCGAGGCGATGGGAGCGCAGGCTCTGGTCACGATCGTGGCCGAAGATCGCGACGAGCGCGAGTATCGCGTGCCACCGCAGGCGCGCGTCCGAATCGAGGACGGCCAGTTCGTGACGGCGGGCGAGCAGCTCACCGAGGGATCACGCGATCCACAGGAGATCTTGAGTATCCAGGGTCGCGAGGCGGCCCAGCGGTATCTGGTCGACGAGGTGCAGGCGGTGTACCGCTCGCAGGGCGTGACGATCAATGACAAGCACGTCGAGGTGATCGTGCGCCAGATGCTGCGAAAGCTGCGCGTCGACGACCCGGGCGACAGCGCGCTGCTGCGGGATGAGCTGGTCGATCGCTTCGAGTACGAGGAGATCAATCGCGAGGTCCTCGCAGAGGGCGGCGAGCCCGCAACGGCTCGCCCGGTGCTCCTGGGCGTGACGAAGGCGTCGCTCAACACGGAGAGCTTCCTGGCGGCCGCCTCCTTCCAGGAGACGACGCGCGTGCTGACCGATGCGGCGCTGATGGGCAAGGTCGACCACCTGATGGGGCTCAAGGAGAACGTGATCATCGGCAAGCTGATCCCGGCCGGCTCGGGGCTCCAGGCGCGGCTGGAGGCCCGGCGCCAGCGTCAGCTCGCGTCGGAGGCAGTGGCGGCATTCCTGGAGCCGACGCCGCCAGTTGACACCTCTCCCCTCGAAGACTAGAATGAACGTCTGCGGTTTGGATTAGCGACAGGAGAGTGAAAGAAGCTTGCCCACAATCAACCAATTGATCCGCAAGGGTCGCGCAAAAATCCGAAAGAAGACGACTGCGCCTGCTTTGCGCTTCCAATTGAACTCACTGCGCGGAAAGGTCCGCCGAGGACGCGGCTCCCCGCAGAAGCGCGGGGTTTGCGTCCAGGTGCGCACCATGACCCCGAAGAAGCCAAACTCTGCGCTGCGGAAGATCGCGCGCGTTCGCCTGTCAAACGGCATGGAAGTGACCGCTTACATCCCGGGCGAGGGACATAACCTCCAGGAGCACTCCGTTGTGCTGATCCGCGGCGGGCGCGTGAAAGACCTGCCCGGGGTCCGCTATCATGTCATCAGGGGTGCCCTTGACGCGCAGGGCGTGCGTGATAGGAAGAAAGGCCGGTCAAAATACGGTGCGAAGGCAGCGCAGGGGGGTGCCGCCGGGCGTTAAACGCGGCATGGTGTCCTGAAACGGGCCGGCCCGTTCGCGGGCTGGCCCTGTCTGTGTACGATGAAGGAGGCTACTGCACATGCCAAGAAGGGCTCGCGTCGTTCGACGCGAAATTCCGCCGGACTCGAAGTACGGCAGCCGTACCCTGGCGAAATTCATCAACAAGGTCATGATCGGGGGGAAAAAGAGTCTCGCCGAGCGGATCGTGTACCAGGCGCTCGAGAACGTCGAGCGTCAGGGGCATCAGAACCCCCTGGACATCTTCGATCAGGCCATGCGCAACGCGACACCGATCCTGGAAGTGAAGCCGAGACGAGTCGGCGGCGCGACGTACCAGGTGCCGGTTGAGATCCGCGGGGACCGCCGCGTGTCGCTGGCGATGCGCTGGCTCATTGGCTCGGCGCGCGGCCGGCCGGGCAAGTCAATGGCGGACAAATTGTCGGGTGAGCTACTGGATGCCGCGCGGGGGCAGGGTGCAACCGTCAAGCGGCGCGACGACGTACACCGTATGGCGGAGGCCAACAAGGCATTCGCGCACTATCGCTGGTAAAGGAACGGCATGACTTCGGAGCTGGAACGCACTCGGAATATTGGGATCATTGCCCACATCGACGCGGGCAAGACCACCACGACCGAGCGAATCCTCTATTTCACCGGGAAGATCTACAAGATCGGGGAGGTCCATGAGGGCACCGCCGTCATGGACTGGATGGAACAGGAGCGCGAGCGCGGGATCACGATTACGGCCGCCGCGACGACCGCGAATTGGCGCGACCACCGCATCAACATTATCGATACGCCCGGGCACGTCGACTTCACAGTCGAAGTCGAGCGCTCGCTGCGCGTACTGGACGGCGGTGTCGTCGTGCTCGACGCGGTCGCCGGCGTCGAGCCGCAATCGGAAACGGTTTGGCGTCAGGCCGACAAGTACGGCGTTCCCCGGATCGTGTTCATCAACAAGATGGACCGGATCGGCGCGAATTACTGGGGCACGATCGACATGATCAAGGAGCGGCTCGGGGCCGAGCCGCTCCCGATTCAAATCCCCATCGGGCACGAATCATCGTTCGTGGGAATCGTTGATCTCGTCTCTCCGCGGGCCCTGGTGTGGGGTGATGATCCCGACGCTCCGCCGGAAGAGATCGCGGTGCCAGTCACCCAAGGCGACGACGCGGCGACGTGGCACGAGCGACTTGTCGAGCGCGTGGTGGAGACCAACGATGCGCTGCTGCACCGCTATCTCGAGGGCGAGGCGATCGGCGCGGACGAGCTTCGCGCGGCGCTTCGGCAGGCGGTGATCGACGGGAAATTCGTTCCGGTGCTCTGCGGAAGCGCGCTGCGAAACAAGGGCGTGCAGCCGCTTCTCGACGCGATCGTGGACTACCTCCCATCGCCCCTGGACGTCCCGCCTGTGGCGGGACGCAATCCGCAGACGGGCGAAGTGGAAGCGCGGCGCGCCCTCCCCGAGGAGCCGCTCGCCGCGCTCGCGTTCAAGATCGTCGCCGATCCGTTCGTGGGGAAGCTAACCTACGTGCGCGTGTACTCCGGGGTCCTGAAGGCCGGCTCCTACGTCTACAACGCGACGAAGGATCGTCGGGAGCGCATTGGGCGGCTCCTGCGGATGCACGCGAACCGTCGGGAAGACATCGACCAGATCGAGGCGGGCGATATTGCCGCGGTGGTCGGTCTACGCGATACGTCCACGGGCGATACATTGTGCGATCCCAACAAACCGCTCATCCTCGAGACAATTCGCTTCCCGGAGCCCGTGATATCCGTCGCCATCGAGCCACGGACCAAGGCGGACCAGGATCGCATGGCGAACGCGCTGGCGCGGCTCAGCGAGGAGGACCCCACCTTCCGGGTTCGGACTGACCAGGAGTCCGGCCAGACCCTCATCGCCGGCATGGGCGAGCTGCACCTGGAGGTCATCGTCGACCGCATGCTCCGCGAATTCAAAGTGAACGCGCGCGTTGGGCGCCCGCAGGTTGCCTATCGCGAGACGATCACGCAGCACGCGAAGGAAGAGGGCCGGTACGTTCGCCAGAGCGGTGGGCGCGGCCAGTACGGACACGTCTGGCTCGAGGTGGACCCGCTCGAGCCGGGGTCGGGGATTGAGTTCGTCGACAAGATCGTGGGAGGCGTGATTCCACGAGAATACATTCCGGCCGTCGAGGCGGGCGTCCGCGAAGCTGCCGAGGGTGGTGTCGTGGCCGGGTATCCTCTTGTGGACCTGCGTGTTTCCCTGGTGGATGGCTCCTACCACGAAGTCGACTCGTCCGAAATGGCCTTCAAAATCGCCGGCTCCATCGGGCTCAAGCGCGCCGTAGAGCGAGCGAAGCCGCAGATCCTGGAGCCGATCATGCAGGTCGAGGTCGTGACACCGGACGCGTTTCTCGGCGACATCGTTGGAGACCTGAACGCGCGGCGCGGGCGCATTGACGGCATTGAGCCGCGTGGGGGCGGGCAGGTCATTCGCGCGAAGGTGCCCCTGGCCGAGATGTTCGGCTATGCAACCGACCTGCGCTCCATGAGCCAAGGGCGAGCGACGTATTCGATGGAGTTCGCCCGCTACGAACCCGTATCGCAGGATGTCGCGCGCACGGTGCTCGCGCGCGCGCGCTCGTAAGAGCAAGGGGACTCGATCGGGGCAGCCGCCCGGCAGTGGCGCCGGTCCGCCGGATTGTGCTACACTGCCGAGCGGCTTTGCGACGAACGAGCGCGTGGCTGACTCGCAGTCCGCGCTTCCACCGTACCGCACCCGCGGTTCCTTTTTCACGTTTTGGCTTGCCAGCGTCCCAGACCGGTACTTCGGCCCTGTCGGGATTGTGTCCGGCGGGTCCGGTGGTCAACAGGCGCATATGATCAAGAGCGAATAACTCCGCCGGGGAGGAGCGTGCTGTCATGGCGAAGAAGAAGTTTGAGCGGACGAAGCCGCACATCAACGTAGGGACGATTGGGCACGTGGACCATGGGAAGACGACGCTGACGGCGGCGATCACGAAGACGCTGGCGCTGAGGGGTGAAGCGGAGTTTCGGAGCTTTGACTCGATAGACAACGCGCCGGAGGAGCGAGCGCGAGGGATCACGATAGCGATAGCGCACGTGGAGTACGAGACGGACAAGCGGCACTATGCGCACGTGGACTGTCCGGGGCATGCGGACTACATCAAGAACATGATCACGGGCGCGGCGCAGATGGACGGGGCGATCTTGGTGGTGAGCGCGCCGGACGGGCCGATGCCGCAGACGAGGGAGCACATACTGCTGGCGAGGCAGGTAGAGGTGCCGGCGATCGTGGTGTACCTGAACAAGGTAGACATGATGGACGACGAGGAGCTGCTGGAGCTGGTGGAGATGGAGCTGCGGGAGCTGTTGACGAAGTATGGATTTCCCGGGGATGAGATTCCGATTATTCGGGGGAGTGCGCTGGCGGCGCTGCAGAGTGGGTCGACGGACCCGGGGGCGCCGGAGTATGAGAGCATCTGGAAGCTGATGGAGGCGGTAGACAGCTACATTCCGACGCCGGAGCGAGCGAAAGACAAGCCGTTCCTGATGCCGATCGAGGATGTGTTTGGGATCAAGGGGCGAGGGACGGTGGTGACGGGGCGGATTGAGCGGGGGATAGTGAAGGTGGGGGATGAGGTTGAGATAGTAGGGATTCGGGAGACGAGGAAGACGGTAGTGACCGGTGTGGAGATGTTCAAGAAGCTGTTGGACCAGGGGGAAGCCGGGGACAACGTGGGGTGTTTGCTCCGAGGGGTGGAGCGGGACGAAGTAGAGCGAGGGATGGTGCTGGCGAAGCCGGGGAGCATTCGGCCGCTGAGGAAGTTTGCGGCGGAAGTGTACGTGCTGAGCAAGGAAGAGGGAGGGCGGCACACGCCGTTTTTCACGGGGTATCGGCCGCAATTCTACATTCGGACGACGGATGTGACCGGGGATGTGAAGCTGCCGGAGGGGGTAGAGATGGTGATGCCCGGGGACAACGTGCGGATGGAGATTGAGCTGATCACGCCGGTGGCGATCGAGGAAGGGCTGCGGTTTGCGATTCGGGAGGGCGGCCGGACGGTGGGCGCCGGGGTCATCACC
>Ga0070741_10002687_pt1 | contig 46627 bp, 31 predicted proteins | sample Coa_R1_4_FD_66440 | JGI IMG/M metagenome (GOLD analysis project Ga0070741, IMG submission 66440) | Surface soil microbial communities from Centralia Pennsylvania, which are recovering from an underground coalmine fire - Coalmine... | ecosystem: Environmental > Terrestrial > Soil > Unclassified ... | reverse complement strand
CTGTTCAGGCTAACCAGTTGGCCGTTATTGCGGGCGGTCGCGTCTATCTCCCAGCATTTGACCCTTATGGGCAACAACGCCAGCAGGCCGTTTCCTTACGGGCTACCCCCGTTGTACGCAAAGCCCTGGAACTTGCTCGCTTCCCTCTTCCCTACATTACCTTGCGCGATGCGCTTCTCCAGGCGTTCCCTACAGCGACCATCCAGCAAGTTGAGCGCCTGTTGTGGCAGTTGTGGGAGCATGGTCTTCTCATCAGTACGCTTCATCCGCCCTTGACCAACCTTCAGCCAACATATTACCTGTGCCAGCAATTGGAAACGCTTTCAGACGTTGAAGAAACACGGAAACTTCTTCGCGAAATTCTTACGCTCTCCACGACATTCGACGCTGCTGGCATTGGAGGCAGCCTTGATCCCCTGAGAGAACTGATCCAGACTCAGCAAACATTCGTCTTCGGCGAAAAACATCGACAGTACATTCAGGTCGATAGCTTGCTTGCTTTGCAATCGTCAACACTCTCTCGCACCATTGGAACGGCTGCTGCTCGGGCGGCGGAGCTTCTGCTTCGTCTCACCCCACTTCCACAGGGCGCACCAGGTCTTCAAGAATATCGCCAACAATTTCTTGAAAAATATGGCCTCAATGCCGAGGTACCCCTGTTGGAGTTGCTTAGCCCTGAACTTGGTCTCGGTCCTCCTCACAGCTACGCTCAGCCCTTGAAAGTCCCTCGCGCTCATGCGTTTTCCCAGCACGCTAAGTACGAACAGCGCGAACGCATGCTGTTGCTTTTGATGCAGGATGCTCTTAATAACCGCTCCTTAGAAGTTGAATTAGATGACGCTCATCTTGCTACACTGGAAACCTGGAGTCCTCGTTTAGAACGAGCTCCTCGCTCTCTGGAGATCTACCTGCAAATCCAGGCATCTTCTCGCGAGGCGATGGATCGCGGCGAGTTCTGTGCTGTAGTCAGCCCTAATCCTGGCGCTCCGAGTGGTGGTCGCTCCTTTGGGCGCTTTGCTGACTTGCTTGGCGAACCAGCCTTGCAAGCTTTACAAAACCTGCTCAGACACGAGGAAGCGCTTGAGCCTGATTGTGTTTTCGCCGAACTGAGTTATCAGCATAGCCACGCTCGTACCTCCAATGTCGCACTCCGTCCCTGGTTGCGTCCCTATGAAATTGCGGTCGGCGTGGCTCCTTCTGGACCCGCTGAGCGCGTTCTTCTTTTGCAAGACCTTATGGTTGGCGTACGAGAGGAACGCTTTTATCTGCGTTCCCAACGCCTTAACAAACAGGTAATCGTGAGCCAACTGCATATGCTCAACTTTTCACAAGCCCCTCATGTCTGCCGCTTTCTGCTCGAAATCGCCTCTGATGGCGTTCCTCTTCTCTCCAGTTTTAATTGGGGCAGTCTCTCTCCTGCCCCGTTTCTGCCCCGTATCACCGTTCGTCAGACTCCCTCTGCATCCTTAGTCCTCAGCCCCGCTCGTTGGAATCTTGAAGCGACGACCATTCAGCCACAAGGGACAGGAACTCCCGAAGCACGCCTATTCCAGGGGCTCCAACAGTGGCGCAAACAGTGGCGCGTTCCTCGCTATATCTACCTGACAGAGGCCGATAACCGCCTTTTGCTCGATCTTGAAAACCCTTTGATGATCGAGGAGCTATTCGAATCGCTCAAGAAGCTCAAAGAAGGGCAGCAAATCACCCTTCAGGAACTCCTTCCCGATTTCGAGCATCTCTGGCTCACTGATGGGCAAGGCGCTCCCTATTTTGCTGAGATTGTGGTTCCCCTGCTCCGACGAGATGCTTTTGAGCCGCAACCGTCTTCAGCTCGCCATGCCAACATAGGTACGATCCACAAGGGCGTATCTCCTCAAACGAACGCTACCACTTCTCATGCTGTTACTCAGCATGTGCGGGTCTTCTATCCAGGTGACGCCTGGAATTATGTGAAACTCTACTGCACACTGACGCAGCAGGAAGAGATTATTGCAGGTTCTCTGCATGATGTCATCCAACAGTTGCGCGAACAACAACTAATTGATCGCTGGTTTTTTCTCCGCTATGCTGATCCCCAGCCCCATTTGCGCCTCCGTATCCATACTCACACAAGCGAGCAGATCCAGCCAGCCCTTCACCTGTTGCTTTCCTGGTGCCGTCAGCTTGCTACACGAGGCTTGAGCCAGCGATTCGTTCTTGATACATACGAACGAGAAGTTGCCCGCTATGGAGGCCCTGACGCCATTGATCTTGTAGAAGAGATATTCAGCGTTGATAGTGAGATATGCAGGAGCATTATCGCTGCCCAGTATACACACCGTCTGACGCTAGAGCCGCTTGCTATTGCCGTTGCCAGCCTGGATCGCTTTTTTGCTATCTGGGGTTATGATAGAGGGCAGCGTCTACAATGGCTCCAAAAGCGAACGGAGCGATACACGTTTCGCAAAGAGTTCTATCCGAAACGCAAACACTATTGTGAGCTGCTTACTTCCTGGGAGCAACGCACCGATACTGACTTAACTATTCAGCATGCGCTTCTTTACGAACTTATGGCCCCTTTGGAGAACCGGCTTCCTCCTCTGGTGAGACAGATATGCCACCTTGCTCAAACAGGCCAGCTATGGGGAACGGAAGACGATCTGCTGGCAAGTCTAGTTCATATGCATAAGGTACGCCTTCTCGATCTAGATGCACACAAAGAGCAACAGATGTATGCATTTTGGCGCTACACGTTAGAGAGTTTACAACTGCGCCAGCACAAGTCTCAGCGCTGAGACTTTGCGCGTTTGCCCACTTGTACGACAATATATATGTAGTATCCGAGAATGTATCTGATGCTCGACGCCATCGCCGGCTTCGGCTCACCGTGGCGCGGCTTCGCCGCGCAAAAGGTGAGGGAGAGGATGCAGCACAGGCGCGCTGCGCGCCTGTGCTGCATCCTCTCCCTCCTGGAAGCGAGCGCCGCTGGCATGAGCACGCGGGCGCGATGAGAATCAGACACATTCTGAAAGTAGGCCCGTTTTTCGATCAAAAAAGGAGCGTATCTTGACTTCCCTGACGACGAATCTCACATTGAAACCCGATGCGATTGTTGATCTGCATATGCATACAACGTATAGCGATGGACGCTGGCCCGCACAGCAATTGATTGATTTTCTGGTAGCAGAAGGCTTTGATCTCGTCTCTGTCACCGACCACGACCGCGTGGATAAAGTTGCCGAGATTCAAGAACTCGCAGCACAGAAGGGGCTGCCAGTGATCCCGGGCGTCGAGGTCAGCACCGAGTGGCAGGGCAGGATGGGGCATATGCTCTGCTATGGCTTCGATCCAGCACATAATTATTTAAGCGACGTGACTGAGAATGTCGAACGTTTGCAGTTAGAGAATACACATCAGGTTAACGAGGAATTGCGGCGGCGCGGCTACGATTTCCCTCGCCAGGAGGAGATTCTGGCGGCCAATGGCGGGCAGTTGCGTCGTCCCTCCGACAATGGCCTGCTCCTGCGCGAACATGGATACGCGGCTAGCTGGCAGGCCGCGATGCAGATGATCCGTGAGGCGGGCTTTCGCTCCATTATGGCAGATATGGCGGAGACAGTGGATGCCGCGCACCGCAGCGGAGCGGTCTGCCTGATCGCGCATCCCGGGCGCCGAGAAAGCGGCTTTACTTTTTACGATCCCGCTTTACTTGACCAGGTGCGCCAGGAGATTCCCATTGATGGCATCGAGATCTATCACCCCTACCACCGTCAGGACATCATCGAAGCGTATCAGGAGTACGTTCGAAAGCACGATCTGCTTTTTAGCGCAGGTTCTGACTCGCATTGTGTGCCTGGACGTATGCCAATAAAGCACCGAGCCGAGGTCAGTCGTCGATTACTGGCTCGGCTCGGCATTAGCGTCGAGTAATGACGTTACTTCTGCAAGTACCAATCAGTCGTGGTAATGCCAGGATAATGCACCGTCTTCCTGACCACGCCGCCCGGATTAGTGAAATCGGTGACAGGATGGCCCTGCTCCGCCAGCAACATCGTATCATGCCAGATCGGACCCGCGCCATCCACACCGGTCACGTTTACCATCGGCGTGTTGTTGTTGTTGCCCGCCCAGACGCCCACCACGAAGTCGGTGGTGTAACCTATCGTCCAGTTGTCGCGGAAGTCGGTCGAGGTTCCCGTTTTCACGGCAGATGGTCGAACATTGCCCGGTTTCCCCGCGTAACACTCGTTCTGGGTGTAGGTATACAGGTAGAGCGCGCTACATTTACCAAACTCGTAGGTACGAGCTGCGTTATCGCTCAGTACATCGGTAATCATAAAGGACTGTTGAGGAGTGATGACCCGCGTTCCCTTGGGCTGGAGAAGTTGGAAAATCACATGGCCCTGAACATCCGTCACAGTATTAACGGCGTGAGGAGGAACGCGTATACCACCATTGGCAAAGACACCATACGCCGAGGTCATATCCGTGAGATGAACGCTTAGCGATCCTAGCACCATAGTATAGTTTGGCACGCCGCGATAGTTATCCCCAATGCCCATGACCTGGGCCGTATGCAGAGACTTATCAACGCCGACCTGCATCAGCAGTTTCACCGCCGGGACGTTAAACGAGTTCTGGAGCGCCTGGCGGTAAGAGATCAGTCCGTGGAAGCGTTCATCGTAGTTAGTCGGCGTGTACGATGGGAGGCCGCAACACATCTGTACCGTGAGAGGCGCATCCAACACTGGAGTGCCCGGGCTGATTCCCTCTCCGAATGCGGTAGTGTAGATGAATGGCTTGAACGCAGAACCGGGCTGCCGGAACCCCTGCGAAGCCACGTCAAAAGCTCCATACTGCGGATTATTGGGATCAATATTTCCCAGGAGCGTCATAATGGCCCCAGTATGATAGTTGATCACGACGACCGCCGCATTCGACATATTATGCGCTTTTGCCAGGGCCGCGATATGTGACTGCGCGATCTTCAAGACCTGGTTTTGTAAGTTCAGATCGAGCGTGGTCGAGACAACCAGCCCGGCCCGCGACAGATCCGTCGGCTTGACATGCAGTTCGTCAGCAAGCTCACGGATGACATACTGCATAAAATGTGGCGCGGCAGTATTACCCACGTAACTATGATGAAAGAAATTGGGCTGCTGCGCCTCAAAAATCGCCTTCAACTGTTCTTCGTGAGTGATATATCCCTGAAGATACATCTGCTGCAGGACTTCTTCTGTCCGCGCTAATGATGCCTGGGGATGCAGGAACGGATCGCGAGCTATCGGTGAACTGGGGATGCCCGCCAGCGTCGCTGATTGAGCAATATCCAACTGCGAAGCCGCCGAAGCGGTGGGGGTATCTTTTAAACCAAAGTAGGTAAAGGCTGCGGCATCAGCTCCATATGATTGCTCTCCATAAAAAATGGTGTTGAGATACATGGAGAGGATTTGCTCTTTGGTATACTGTCTGGTGACAGCGGGAGCCAGGATGATCTCTTGCAATTTGCGCGTCACCGTTGCCTGGTTGCCCACAATGGCATTTTTGATCAACTGCTGCGTAATGGTGCTGCCGCCAGAGACAATGTGTCCCTGCGTCTCATTGTCCAATGCGGCGCGCACAATGCCGGTAATATCATAGCCGGGATTATTCCAGAAGTTCTGGTCCTCAATGGCGATTTCAGCGTTAACCAGGTGGGTCGAGATCTGCGAGAGCGGGACCGACGTCTGCAATCCCTGATCCACCAGTTGGAACAGCGGCGTGCCATGCACATCATAAGCCTTTAAGCTATCTTTCGGGAGAATGTCCTCTAAGGTCGTCACCTGCTGACCGTAACGCTGTTGCGTCGCTCCCACAATGGCTGTTAGCGTCACCAGGACGCTGGCAAGAACAATAATAGTGATAAGAGCGCCAAATGCCATCGGGAGCATCGTCCACTGCGTCCCAATGCGCTCCGTGGTCGCGTAACGCAAGTTGCTCAGGCGCAAGTTTTTCCGCTTGATGTAGCGTTTCGTTCGCCATCCGGGGGCATTGGCGAGCTGGTGAGGGACCGGATAATACACGCCACGATCAGGTTGCTCAGGAATATCATTGAGCCGTTGCGCCGCAGCCGCTCGGCTATGGACGGGTAGTTGGGCTGGCTTACCCTGCCGGCCATTGGTAGATCCCCCAGTTTCCAGGTTCTGGGAAGCCTGCTGAGAGGAAGATGTGCCCATTGGAATCTGCTCGGTTCCCATTTGCTAACCTCTTTCTGATAAGTGCTGCAAGAACAGAAAAAGCTACACTGTACTTCTGACCTTGCTCCTCCATTGCCACACATCCACCACCAGAGAGAACGCTATTTACCTGTGAGAATGTACGGATTACAGTATATGAAAGGGATACACAAATATTCTCAGCAATAAAACTGATAGGTTCTCCTGCTACTAAAGTTACTAATGTTGCAATAGGCCATGTATAGTATATACTCTTTTCCCTGATTAAAACAACTGCCGACCTGAGAGATGATCTCTCAGAATAATGCCTTTGATTGCTCCAGCCTGCCTATAATACCTAACGGTACGATAGAAAGCACAGTAACGCTTTATTAACTATTTGATTACCACCATCCGGCGTTGACCGCTGGCGTTTTATCCGATGGCGGAGAAAATGCAAACGTATAGCTACTTGGGCAATAGGGATGAGCCGTCACGGGCGATGGATTGTCATTGTTTGGCGGTGCCCCTTCTGGCGCTGGTGACGGCTCAGGGGTCGGCGTGGACAAGGCAAATGTTGGCGCCGTACCAGGAAGGAACCAATCACTCGTCTGCACGCCGTCTGGATAGGTGACGGTATCCCATTCCAGCCCTCCGGGATTGGTAAAATCGCGGATTAGATGACTTTGTTCCGCGACCAGCATCGCATCGTGCCAGATCGGGGCCGCGCCCTGCACGCCCGTGACATTAATCATTGGCGTGTTATCGTCATTCCCCGCCCAGACGCCCATGACATAATCAGTGGTATAGCCAACCGTCCAGTTATCACGGAAATCATTGGTCGTGCCGGTTTTAGCTGCTGCGGGCCGGACGCTCCCACGATTGCCATTCCAGCAATCTTGCTGCGAGTTTGAGTAGAGCTGCAAGACATTGCAATCGAAAAATTCGGGTGTGCGCGAGGCATTATCGCTCAGCACACTGGTCATCATATACGCTAGCTGCGGGCTGATGACCTGCTGCCCTGGATCGGCCTGGTGGACAATCGTCTGGTGGGTGCTGGCAAAGACGATTTTATCAATGCCATAATAGGGAACATGCACGCCGCCATCGGCAAATGTGCCATAGGCCGAGGTGTGATCGATCAGATGGACATCCAACCCTCCGAGCACCAGCGAGTAGCCGGGCGTTCCCTTATATTGAATCCCCATATCGGTCGCCGTCTTCATGGCTGCATCGATGCCAACGTGCTGCAATACCTTCACGGCGGGAATGTTCAGCGAATTCTGCAAGGCGCAGCGCAGGGTCATATGCCCATGATAGCTAAGGTCATAGTTATAGGGCGTAAAGGTTGGAGGATTGGAGTACGGCGGCAGATCAATCGTTAATGGCTGGTCATCGATAGCCTGAGCCGGTGATGCGCCTTGCTCAAAGGCCGTGACGTATACATAGGGCTTGAACGACGAGCCTGGCTGCCGGAAGCCCTGGGTCGCAACATCGAATTCGCCATCAATGCTTTTATCGTTATAGTCAATACTACCCAGCAGTGTACGAATCGCGCCAGTATGGTAGTCAATCAGCACCACAGCAGCATTGGTAAGGTGATGAGCGTCGCGCAGTTCCGCGATATGCTGCTGGGCGATTTGCTGAATTTTATCCTGAAGCGCGATATCTAATGTGGTGTAGACGCTCATATCCGAGCGCGAGAGCTGCTGACGGGTAAGGTGATAGGTCTGTTCCAGTTGCGAGAGCATAAAGTTGACGAAGTGCGGCGCTCGATTCACCAGATTGGTCGGGCTTTTGAAGAATTGAGGCATTTGCGCTTCTTTGATCGCTTCAAGCGCCTGCACCTTTGTGATATAGCCTTCGCCCACCATTAAGTTAAGGACAGTCTCAAAACGTTGGAAGGCGACAGCAAGATGAAGCCGTGGATCGTTATTGACAGGAGAACTGGGCAATCCTGCCAGCATAGCTGCCTGCGCCAGGTCCAGTTGCTTTGAGGCAGGCCGATTGGGCTGATCTTCCAGGTCAAAGTAGACGCTGGCCGCCGCGTCAATGCCATATGCCTGCTCACCATAGTAGATGCTATTCAGATACATTTCCAGAATATCAGATTTTGTATAATACGTATTGACCTGAGGAGTAAGCGCGATCTCTTGCAGCTTGCGCTCCACGCTGGTCTCATTGCCCACGATCAGATTCTTAATCAGTTGTTGAGTAATGGTACTCCCGCCTTCAACAACACGACCGCTGCGGATATCATCCAGCGCGGCCTGGATGATGCGCGGGAGATCAATGCCCGAATTCTGCCAGAAGTTCTTATCTTCGGTCGCAATCGTCGCGTTAATCAGGTCGGGCGAGACATCTTTCAGGGAGACGCTTGTATGGATTCCCTGATCTGTCAATTGAGCCAGCATCACGCCTTTGCTGTCGTACATCTTGAGGTTGTCACGCGGCACCAGATCGCGCAGCGTAAGCACGCTGTGCAGGTACTTTGCCTGCGTGTCCGTGGTAAAACGATAGGTGGCGAACGCTCCCGCTCCACTCAGGGAGAGGAGGAGCACCAGCACGCTCAACACCGTGCTGAATAGCACCACCCAACGACGTCTGATTGTAAGCTGCACATTGCGCCTGTCTCGCTGCCTGTGCTTACGCGATAAGCGATAGACCAGGGCTTTGCGGCGGCGAGTGTTTCTGCCGCGCACGGGTATTCTCTGGAGAGAGCCAGCCACACTTTGAGGAGCGTATTCCGCCACCTTGAGGGGCGGAGTCACGGGAGGCTGGAGATCTGTGTGCCATGCTGGCACCATAGGTCCTGTCAGCTCATCGTCCAATAGCAACATACTCAGGGGGAGCGCCGTTATATCATCGCCTGTTGTTGTATTTAATGCCAGCTCTCTTTCCTCAGGCTCAGGCAAAAGTTCCGTTTTGAGCAATGAGAGTACATCATCTGGTAATAAATCTGGCACAGGAAACGCAAGGGGAGTAGCGGGAAGGAGAGACATCGTTGTTTCGTCGATAGGGGCATGTGCTTTTTCTGCAATAATTTCCTGCATCTCCGGCAGCTTGATCGTGATTTTGCTTCGAGGGGCAGCAAGAACTTCCTGTGTCTCTGTCAGTTTAATTGTAATCTTGCTTCGGGGGGCAACAAAAGAGGGAAGCTGAGCATCCTCCGACTGCTGCTGATTCACAGACATAGCGGCATCCCCTTAAATCCTTGTGGTATGTTTTATTCCATCAAAAACATAACATATACCAACATGATTGAACAATATCTAAAAATGAGAATTGCTCGTGGACATACAGGTACGCAGTTCTGGGGATCGGTGCAATATCTGCCACGCGGTTCCCTCCGCATACCTTGAGCTAGCCAGACGCGTTTTTAGCTGGAATGCGGCTGGAGCTCCTTACTAAAGAAGACGTTCTAGAAGATAGAAAGGTTTCGGCTGAACGGCCAGAATAGCTAATTTGAGTATAACTGATATTTCGGGACATAGCAAGAACTGGCTTGACATGGTTTACGTTTGTGCGGCTTCGATAAGTGCTGGCAGAATCTCGTTGGTAATAGCCTGGATCTGGTACAGGCTTTCGATCCAGGGAATATCCTGTTCGCGGACCCCGCGAAACTCCACGAGTTGCAGGATCGCCTCGTCAAAGAGCGTGCGGAAGTAGAGAAAGGCCCGCACAGCATCGGCGACCGGCACATGTGATTTGCAGGTGATGGAGCCATATTCCTTACCCAGTTGCATGGCCTCGCTGCGTAACGCCTCCTTGTTTGTCGCGTCACTCAACGCACGTTGTAGGAGATCAAGCACGCGCCTCCCTAGATGGCGATAGGCATCGCGGGCCGTCTCATCGAACTGCTGATACCAGGGCAGCGTGCTCAGCGTGCCATCGGTAAAGGCGAAGCGGACCCGCCCCATGATACTTTGAATAAGCAATTGAGCCGTCGGGTGTGGCTTTGGCTCCATCTCCTGGCGCAGGCGGGCCTCGACATCAGCACGGCGAAAGCGACGATGGCCGCCGCTGGTACGACGCGAAGGCAGTTCATTGCGATCAGCCCACAGGCGAACCGTGGCCGGATGCATTCCCAGCAGTTCAGCAGCTTCGCGCAGGCTCAACCACTCTTCTCCTCCCTGTGATGACAACACGACACCTCCTACCCTTGAAATGCAGTTGCGAACGCCGCAGGCCTGCGGCTAGTCCAGATAGACTCATGCAACTGAAAAGCTTGCTATCCAGACGGCCAACGCTCCCACAATGAATCGAGGAGCTACAGCAGCTAGCTGCGCTCAGGCCGTCTGCAAGGAATTGCTTGCCAACAGTGGTAGCGATTATTATTAGTAAGCGCCTAATTTGTAGCTTGATTGTATGGAATTCATGACGTGCCGTCAAGTACAAGCCGGAAACCGCAGGATTCTCCGCATCTTCGTCTCCCATGTTACAATACTAGCAATATTGTTTTGATGAGCCTCTCCATCTTCCGCGCTCCAATGCTGTTGGACATGATAAATCAGGTTGGACATGACAAATCAGGTCCCTACAGGAGCGCGGCATGGAAGTGAAAAGGAGATCTGCCTGGTGACTACAACCCAATCGTTACCCCATTGGGACATGTCCGTGATTTATCCAGGTCTGGACTCGCCGGAGTTTGCTCAAGGCTTTGCCCAGACAACACAGGATATCGCCAATCTCGCACTCCTGTTTGATGAACATCATGTTACCCAGCAGCCAGCCCAGGCTGTGGATGATAGCATTATCCATACCCTGGAAACCGTATTTGCACGCTACAATGCGACTGCGGATCATATTAGAATGATCATGGTATACATCAGTTGTTTTGTGAATACAAATTCGCGCGACAATACTGCTCAGGCCAGGCTAAGCGAGTTGCAGCAGCACATGGTACAATGGTCTCTCCTGACCACCCGCCTCACCGCCTGGCTCGGTTCACTGAACGTAGAGGAACTGATTGAGCGATCCGCAACTGCACGCGATCATGCATATATGTTGCGTCGATCTAAAGTGCAGGCGCAACATCTCATGTCGCCCACTGAAGAAATGCTGGCCGCGGAGCTGGATGTTATTAGCGGAATGGCATGGGCCAGGTTGCATAGCAATGTCACCTCTCAACTGACGGTCCCGCTGGAAATCGCAGATAAGGTGCAGGAACTCCCGATGAGCGCGATCCGCAATCTGGCCTATGATGCCGACCGGGAGGTACGTCACCGCGCCTATGAAGCTGAAATCGCGGCATGGAAGCACGCTGCCCTGCCTCTTGCCGCCGCTCTTAACAGTATCAAGGGCGAGGTCAATATTTTGACGCGGAGTCGGGGATGGGAATCTCCTCTCGCGTCTTCGTTGTTCAATAATAATATCGATCAACAGACGCTTGATGCGATGTTCTCGGCTGCCCGCCAGTCCTTCCCTGATTTCCGCCGCTACCTGCATGCCAAAGCCCACGCGCTTCACCTGCCGCGCCTCACCTGGTACGACCTGTTCGCACCGGTTGGCTCAAGCAGCCGGATCTGGGAATACGACAATGCTACGGCCTTTATTGTTGAGCAATTTGGCACTTACTCACCCAGGCTCGCCAATTTCGCGGCCCGTGCGTTTAAAGAACACTGGATCGATGCCGAGCCACGCCCCGGTAAGCGTGATGGAGCTTATTGCACACCATTGCGCAAAGACGAATCACGGGTATTCGCCAACTTTAAGCCCGCCTTCGGCGGCATGAGCACGCTCGCCCATGAACTGGGGCATGGCTACCATAACTTCAATCTGGCTCAACGCACCTCGCTTCAGCGCATCACGCCGATGACCCTGGCTGAAACCGCCAGCATTTTCTGCGAGACGATTATCCGCCAGGCCGCGCTGCAAAAAGCCGATAAGCAGGAACAGATTGTGATCCTTGAGGCTGCGCTAAATGGCTCATGCCAGGTGGTGGTCGATATTTATAGTCGCTTCCTCTTTGAGCAAGGCGTTTTTGACAAGCGCAGGCAGCGCGAGCTATCCATTGATGAACTCAATCATCTAATGCTGGAAGCTCAGCGGGCGACTTACGGCGACGGGCTGGATGAAGCAACGCTGCACCCATACATGTGGGCTGTCAAACCCCACTATTACAGCAGTGCCCGCTCGTTCTACAACTACCCCTACATGTTCGGCCTGCTCTTCGGTCTGGGGCTATATGCACGCTATCAGCAGGACCCGGAAGCATTCAAGCAGGGCTATGATGATTTACTATCATCAACCGGACTGGCTGATGCGGCAACGCTCGCGGCCCGCTTCGGCATTGATCTCCATTCTGAAGCGTTCTGGAATGCCAGTCTGGATGTAGTGCGTAAAGATATAGCGCAATTCGAGGCGCTAACACAATAGCAGAGGTTATTGAGAGGAAGAATTTATCTGTCGCGCTCTAGCTAGCTAATCAGTAAGTCGGCCTGATAGATATCGGGCCGACCTGCTCTAATGATGTGTGATAGTAATTGTAAATGGTCCCCATTCGCCGGTTAAGCCCTGGCCGTGGCAGGAGACACTCTTCCCCTGCGCGATGCCCTTCTCGGTCATCAAGCCAAGCGCGATAATGCAGGAATTTATTTTGCTGGGAACCTCCGTATATGTCCCCATGTTTTGTCCATCAACGAAAAAGCTCACCTCATCACTATTTTTCGCGTAACTGATGCGATAGTGATGAGTTTGCCCATAGGTTGTTTCAACGGGTAGCTCGTTAAAGTCCGAAAAATACTTTGGCTTTACCGGCTCATCTGGATCTGCTGGGGCGGGCACTCCTGGAAAGGGCAGGCGAGCAAAGACGGTCGCTATCCTGTCGTTGCAAGCAAAGACGTCGAGCGCCATGCCGGTTTGAAAGTCCAGCAGATGAGCCGAAACAAAGCCGTCATAGAGATCATGCGGGCGCGTGCCACTACAGCGCGCGCTCATATCCCACTCAAAGGAGATTTCGCCATCATCAGGGATGACAAAGCGACTGGTCGAGAAAAACATATTTTTGGCATTATCGAGGATCTGCACGCGGCCATGGGAGCGCGTCAGCCTTTCTACGCGTACCCGCAGGAGATCACCCTCGACGATCACCGCCGCATCCGGCTCACGATAGCGCCAGAATGTGCCATCGGGCAGCGCAAATCCGCCATACTCCCACTTGCGATCCACGCCACTGATAATGCTATGATAGCCCGCATAGGTCGATATCGCTGCCTGTTGCTGCTCATCGCCGCTTGCCTGTACTTCTTGCATACTCTTCCTCACTTGACAATATCTTGATCCAATAGGCCATATCTCCTTTAGTATACAACGAAGATAGCTTGCAGCCGATAATTCATGATTTTTCTGTTTAAACGAAATATAACAATTTATCAATTATTGCATCTCGCCCAAAAGGCCGAAAGGAAAGTATAAAGGTATGCGAATCCGGCTCTAACCGGCAGCATAGACATCTCATCTATGCTGCTGGCATATTGTGTATTTGAAGAGGATAAACAGGATGAGAAATATCACTGCACGCGCCTTCTATTGGATAATTATTGTATTTCTGACATTCACAGTTGTTAGTAAGACTGATGGAGTCTCTGTAGCGCGCCCCATCCGAGGAGCTAACATCACTACCAGTCCGATTCAGCACATTGTGTTTATCATCAAAGAAAACCGCGCCTTCGACAACTATTTCGGGCTCTTTCCCGGCGTCAATGGCACCACCACTGGAAAAATCAAGCAGGGCAAAGTAGTCCAGACAATCCCGCTCAACAGTCTGCCCGATAGTTCGGTTAACTACTGTCACGAATGGAGTTGCGCCCATATTGATGTTGACGGTGGGAAGATGGATGCATTTAATGTCGGAAGCGCCAACACTGGCTGCAACATCACTCCTTATCCCTGTTATGCAACCGCGAAACCCGGCTTCATTCCAAACTACTGGGCGTTGGCCTCTCATTTTGTGCTGAATGATAATGCCTATTCCTCAGAGGTCGGAGCCAGTTTTGTCAATCACCTTTTTACGGTTGCGGGCGCATCAGGACCAGATCAGGCACATAGCGCAATTACAAACCCGGCGCGCCCTGCAGGAACGTCATCCCTCTCCTGGGGCTGCGATTCGCCCGCAGGAACAACTACAAAACTACTCAATGGAGCAAAAGTTTTTCCCTGTTTCAGTACTTTCGCTACCCTTGCCGACGATATGAATAAAACAGGCGTATCCTGGAAAGAGTATGCTCCTCAATCAAATGAAAGAGGATATGTCTGGAGTACGCTCAATTCATTTCCAAGTGTGCGCACTAACTCTGGCGTAGTGCCCTGGCAAAATTTCATTTCCGATGCGAAAGCAAACGCTTTGCCCGCATTTAGCTGGCTAACTGCACCATTCCCACAAAGCGAACATCCTCCAGCCAGTTCCTGTGCGGGCGAAAACTGGACAATTAACGCGATTAATGCAGTGGAGCAGAGTCCTGAGTGGTCTTCGACGGTCATCATCCTGACATGGGATGACTTCGGCGGCTTCTATGACCATGTCAATCCTCCTACCGTGGATGGACTCGGGCTGGGCTTTAGAGTTCCATTGATGGTTATTAGCCCTTACGCTTACGCCAATGATAATCCGAGCAATCCACATGTGAGCCATGCGCTGCTGGAATTTTCCTCCGTTCTCAAGCTGGCAGAGAGCGTCTTCAATCTCCCATCGCTAGGGAAGCGCGATCTGACAGCGGGCGATCTCATGAGCACATTGGATTTCTCGCAGGTCCATAACAGCCCGCTGATCTTGCCCATGCGCACATGTCCAGCCGGTTCTAGCTCTAACACGCAGCCTGTAGGAGACCTGGACGACTGACCAAAACGGCAAGCTGCGTCTTACCTCCTACCCTATACGTGCTATATGGGAGCAATATCCGTTCATCAACTAGCAATGTAGAAAGAGGTTTTTCGGCATGTCAGAACAACAACATCAACCTGAACCGAAAGTGGGCGTTGCCGTTCTTATTCAGAAGGGTGACCGCATCCTGCTCAATAAGCGCAAAAATACGCATGGCGCGGGCACATGGGCGCCTCCGGGCGGCTATCTCAAGTTTGGAGAATCGTTCGAGGATTGCGCCGTTCGCGAAACCAAAGAGGAAACTACCCTCGACATTACTGAAGTCAGGTTTCGCGTCATCACCAGCGATGTGTTTGAAGCGGATCAGAAACATTTCATTACCATCTGGATGGACGCGAAATATCTCTCCGGCGAGCCGCAGATAGCCGCGCCAGATGAAGAATCAGAGCTTGAGTGGTTCACCTGGGATGCCTTGCCACAGCCACTCTTTCTGCCACTACAGCACCTATTGGAGGGCAAAACCTACCCCTTGCAGACAATGGCAGAGAAACTGGGTACGACGGGCGAGCATGCTCAGCAGTTTCATTACTAATTTCAGTACCCCCATTTCAGTATCCTCAAGCGGGTCGAGCTGACAGACGGTTCGACCCGTCCCCTTGAGGAGAGTATAGATATCGGACACGATAAATCGAGTCCCTACAGATGTCTGGTGGAAATGCACCAGAGTACACAACTATGTCAGCTAAAGCGTGTACACAGTATCGCATGCAAACGATATACATCAGCGGAGTTTTTTTGAGTATCTAGCAGAAGGAGAGAAACTATCATGCAGAATACAGATAACCCGATGCTCACCGATCAAATGAACGACTGCATTCAAGACTGTCTCAACTGCCATACAGTCTGCCTGGACACAGCTATGAGGGTGATGCAGAAGGGCGGCAATGCGGATAATGTGCGCACTCTGCTTGACTGCGCCGAGATCTGTCTGACATCGGCTCACTTCATGCTGCGCAACTCGCCCTTACACACCAGCACCTGCCAGCTCTGCGCCATGATCTGCCAGCATTGCAGTGAAATGTGCTCCCAGATCGGTGAAAATGATTGCGCCAACGCCTGCAACGCCTGCGCAAACTCCTGCCAGCAAATGGCTAAAATGGTGGCATAGGAGCAATCCCCTCGCGGTTGTCCTCGTTCCGGTGGTTGTCTGATTCCTGTAGGGGCAAACCCTCGCGGTTGCCCTTCCTCCGGTTACGCTGCCCCTACGAATTTCTGCGATTTTGCAAAAGGTGTTGACAACATGGCAGAGGCGTGATATTATACATCCTGTCAAGAGAACCGCCTGTATGCGCAGGTGAACCGGTGATCATAGCGAAGAGGAGACACCCGTTCCCATCCCGAACACGGAAGTTAAGCTCTTCAGCTCCGACGATACTATGGGGGTAGCCCCACGGGAAAATAGGAAATCGCCGTTTCACCCGCTCACACAGGCGGTTTTATTTTTCCCCCTGACCAATCAGTCAGTTATCAAAGGATTAGGGCCATCAGGGCAAGCGCGCGGCTTGTCCCTACAGGTATAGGCAGACAACAAAAATGGAGCGACTATGAGATAGCCGCCCCCGCATCTACGTTGCAAGTAGAGCCAGTTACATCATCGTCCCTTGATTGGCATATTTCTCGGCATAGTCACCAACTATAGGCAGCTTGAAGTACTTGCCCTGGAAGCCGTTGATGAGTAGCACAATCCAGCCAACAAACGCAACAAGCCCCACCAGTCCGCTGGCACAAACAGAAAGCAACCCCATAAAAGGGAAATTTCCTATGATATTGAGAGCAATATCCAGCACAGTCAGGCCACCGAAGAAGAGCATTGACTGCATCGCATGGAAGCGCACAAAGCGGTTCTGTTTTTCCATCAGGAAAAAAATGAGTCCTGTGACCCAACCAAGCACATAACTCAAGCCCGCTGCCACGTTCTGGTCCAGCCCCATAGAAGTCGCTCCGGCCATAGGCGTTCCATACTGCGCCTGACCATACTGCTGACCCGGCTGGCCGTATTGTTGGCCCGGTTGCCCATACTGTTGGCCTGGCTGACCATATTGTTGACCGGGTTGACCGTATTGCTGGCCGCTATAAGGATCGGTGGGTTGTGGTGGTGGGGTATAGCCGCCGTACTGGCCTGGTTGATTTGGATCTTGTCCCTGATAACTCATGATATATCCCTCTCTTTGTTTACGAATATAAGACCCCAGTAGCAAGAAACATCTGGCCACTCATTACTACATGACGTTATAAGAAGCAAACATTAACCTGCCTATCCATATCTCCTCCCTATCACAGGTCTGCTAACCCTTTCAAAACATACTACGCAGCAGTTTTAAAAAAGTTAGAGAGTGGAAGAATCGTCTTCGAGCAGGCCCTGCTTTTCCTCCTCTAGCATAGCAGTGTACCATCAAATGGCGAAGATTGCTGTGATCTGCTCCATCTGCTATCTATAACAACGAACAAGGAAGCGATTTATTCAATATCATTTTCGTCCTGCTCGGCACGCGCGCGAGGATACAGCTCAGACTCATTCTCCTCTAGAGGCTCGTGTTTGGCGGCTCCCTCCTCTTCCCCCGTGGTATCAGAGATACCCGTGCGGCGAAGATTTTGCGGGTACAGAGTGGATATGTGATCTTCCAACAGCAACGAATGTGGCTCCGTTTTCTCTTCAGCAGACGGGGGGGCTTCCTGTAGCGCGTGCTCAATTACCTGATCCATCGTGTCCACCAGGATAAACTGGGTGCGCTGGCGAATTTTGGTGGGAATCTCGGCCAGATCTTTCTTATTGGCTGAGGGAATAATCACCTGGGAAATATTAGCCTGATGCGCCGCGAGCACTTTCTCTTTCAAGCCGCCGATACCCAGAATACTGCCCAGCAGCGTGATCTCACCTGTCATCGCCAGATTGCCGCGCACAGGCCGCTTTGTGAGAGCTGAAACCAGCGCGGTTGCAATGGTGATGCCAGCCGAGGGGCCATCCTTAGGAATGGCATTTTCGGGCAGGTGGATATGCAGATCCGTTCCATCCTGGAAATTCGGATCGATCTGTAACGGCAATGCTCGCGTACGAATGTACGAAAGCGCGGCAATAACCGATTCGCGCATCACATCGCCTAGTTGGCCCGTGACCAGCAAATCGCCTTTGCCCACCATTGTGACCACTTCCACCGGCAGCAGGATACCGCCGTTCTCCGTTACAGCTAGCCCAATGGCAGCGCCTATCTGGGTGCGCAGCAGCGGCATCGCATTGTTATAGCGCGGCGGCCCCAGGTATGGCTCCAGCCTGTTTGCTGAAATGCGCACATGCGTCTGAGGCTTCTCAAGCACCTGCCTGGCTACCTTGCGGCAGATATTGGCAAGCTGGCGTTCAAAGTTGCGCACGCCCGCCTCACGCGTATAATCGGTGATGATGCGCTGCATGGTCCCCTGCGGGATCTTCAGTTGATCAGGCGTCAATCCATGCTCGTTCAAGACCTTAGGCAAGAGATGACGCAGGCCGATGTTCACTTTTTCTTCAAGCATATATCCGGGCAGATCGATAATATCCATACGATCAGCCAGGGCGCGTGGGATCTGGTATTTAACGTTGCCGGTGCAGATGAAGAAGACTTCCGATAGATCAAAGGGAAGCTCCAGGTAATGATCGACAAAGGAGTTATTCTGCTCAGGGTCCAGCACCTCCAGCAGGGCCGCAGCAGGGTCGCCACGAAATTCAGCGGAGAGCTTATCAACCTCGTCCAGCAGGAAGACCGGGTTACGAACGCCCACCGTCTTCATGCTCTGAATAATACGTCCGGGTAGAGCGCCCACATAGGTGCGGCGATGCCCGCGGATCTCAGCCTCATCATGCACGCCACCGAGCGAGATGCGAGCAAACCTGCGCCCGAGCGCACGCGCAATAGATTGCCCGAGAGATGTTTTCCCAACCCCTGGCGGACCGATAAAGCAGAGGATCTGCCCCTGGCCTTCCTTATTCAGTTGACCCCCTCGGCTAACAAATTGCTGGCGCAGCTGGCGTACGGCCAGGAACTCAATGATACGCTCTTTGATCCCTTCCAGCCCATAATGATCCTCATCAAGAATGCGGCGCGTCAACTCGATATCAAAAGTATCGTCGCTGCGTTCTGTCCAGGGCAGAGCCAGCATCCAATCGATATACGAGCGTATCACACCAAGCTCAGCCGACTGCGAGGGTGTGCGTTCCAGGCGATCAATCTCTTTACGCACTTTGACCACAACATCTTGCGGCATCTTTTTCTCAACCAGCTTGGCTCGCAGCTCATCGGCCTCTGATGAGCTTTCCATCCCCAGCTCTTCCTGAATCGCCCGCAGTTGTTCACGCAAGTAGAACTCTTTTTGAGAGCGATCCACCTGCGAACGTACGCGGCTGCGGATCGTCGATTCGAGTTCCAGGATCTCAATCTCGTTCCCCATAATCACGCAGATCTTCTCCAGGCGCTCCATAGGGTCTAATGTCTCCAGCAGGTCCTGTTGCTGCTCCATCTCGGAGACAAGGTGGGCCGCCAGGGTATCGGACAGGCGCGAAGCAGTCTTGAGAACCACAATCGAATTGATATCTTCCACGGAGAAACGGCGATTGAGCTGCGCATAACGTTCAAACAGATTAGTAGCGTGACGCACCAGGGCATCTGCTTGAGGGCCTTTCGCCTGAGCCTCCGTGAGGGTCTGCACGCTCACTCGAATAAACGGCTCGACGTCAAGGTATTCCTCGATCTGCACCCGGCTCACGCCCCGCACCAGCACCTGGAGGCTACCGTCCTGCTGGCGATGCATCGTACTGATCTCGACAAGCGTCCCTACAGAGTAGATATCTTTGGGCTGGGGATCATCAATATCGGCGCTACGCTGTGTGGCAGTGACCAGCATGCGATCTGGCCGCATCATAGCCTCTTCAATGGCGCGCACCGTCTTCTCTCGCGCAAAAACCAGAGCATGTCGATTATGGGGAAACGCAACGATGTTCTTCAACGCCACAAGAGGGTACGCTTCCTGCATATCCTGCACGACATCCTGGCGTTCTTGCTCACTCATTGGTTCCAGCCTGTCTCTCCTGTCCTGTCAATCTCAGGGTAACTCAAGTACTGCACTGTTAAATAGGATGAGCCTGCACTAGGCAGACTCATTTTCAGAATAGGCGCTTGCTCGTTCACTACGCGTGACGAGCATAGGTTTGTGGCGCGAGGTGATTACATCTCCGTTAATCACGACTCTCTTCACATCCGCTCGCGATGGAATCTCATACATCACGTCGAGCAAAACATCCTCAATGATGGTACGCAGCCCTCTGGCGCCGGTACGCTGCTTCAGGGCGCTATCGGCTGCCGCTTCAAGGGCATCGTTGGTAAAGACCAGCTCGACACGATCAAGCTGGAATGATTTCTGGTATTGCTTGATAACGGCATTTTTCGGCTCGGTCAGAATGCGGATCAGCGCATCCCTATCAAGATTGTCCAGCGATACCACCACGGGCATACGACCAACGAATTCCGGGATGAGCCCATACTTCAGCAGATCATCGGCGATCAGTTGGGTTAGCACCGATTCACTCTTTGTCTCGGTGGTCTCGGGCGTCGCATTGCCGCGGAAGCCCATAGATTTGTTGCTTCCCAGCCGCCGCTCGACAATCTTATCCAGCCCCTCAAACGCACCGCCACAAATAAACAGAATATTAGCTGTGTTTATCTGGATAAAGTCCTGGTGCGGATGCTTGCGTCCGCCCTGAGGGGGAACATTGGCAACAGTACCTTCAATAATTTTGAGTAATGCCTGCTGCACCCCTTCGCCCGAGACATCGCGTGTGATCGATGGGTTATCAGACTTACGAGCAATTTTGTCAATTTCGTCAATATAGACAATGCCACGCTCAGCGCGCGCCACATCGAAATCTGCCGTTTGGATAAGTCTCAAAAGGATGTTTTCAACATCCTCGCCCACATAACCCGCCTCCGTCAGCGCGGTGGCATCGGCGATACAAAAAGGCACATCCAGAACTTTCGCCAGGGTCTGGGCCAGCAGCGTTTTACCGCAACCGGTAGGCCCGATCATCAGAATATTACTCTTGCCCAGCTCGACATCGTCGATCTGCATCCCCACATTAATGCGCTTGTAATGGTTGTATACCGCTACCGCCAGCGTCTTCTTTGCCCGATCCTGCCCGATGACATAGTTGCTGAGCTGCTCATAGATCTTCTTAGGCGCCGGTATCTTCCCTGTTTGCAAGCGTGGCTTGGCGACAGTTGCTTGCTCCTCCTCAATGATTTCGCGGCAGAGGTCAATGCACTCGTCGCAGATGTACACCCCCGCCGGTCCTGCAATCAACCGCTGCACCTGGTCCTGACTTTTGCCGCAAAAAGAACAGCGATAAGTCGTACGCATATTTTTTGAGTTTGCCACGTCTGTCACCTTTCCTGCAAGCGCAACATTACTCCCGGTAGTCGCATCGTTTTTACTCTACCTTCTCCGTTTCCACGCTGTCGGAAGGAAGAGATGTCGCTGTTGCAGATTCCTCTGTCTCAACACTTTCATTATGAGTATCAGTCAAAATGGTCTCACCGGCAAGCGCCTCCTCCTGGGCATTGGTCGCCACAGCCTCATCTTCACTCACCAGGTCGGGATCGGGCGGCGTCGTTAGCTCCACCAGACGTGTCAGGGCTTTCTCGCGGCGATAGCTAATGGCGAGCGCCTGTATCTGCTCCGGCGTCTGTGGAAGGGTCTGCCCAGCCTGGGCATAGGCTTGATAGAGCGCCTCTATCTCTTCTACCCCAATGCCAATATCTTCACGGCGCGCCACTTCGTCAAGCACGAGCTGGCGCTTAATGCGATTCTCTGCATCGGGGCGCATCTCCTGCTTATACTCGTCAAGGTTTTTACGCATCATCATCAGATATTGATCCATCGAGAGGCGCTGTTGTTCCAGCATGTGCGAGAATTGATGGACCATGTCCTCTACTTCTTCGTCAACGAGCAGAGGATGCAAGGTAAACTCGGACTGCTCTATCACGGCATTAAGTACTTGCTCACGCAACGCGTCGCGAATGCGACGCTTTTTATTTTCAAGAATGTTATCACTAATGACTTTACTGAGGTCCTCAAAGGTCTTGACTTCGCCATTGGAGACCTTCTCCGCGAGGGCATCATCCAACTCAGGAAGGTGTTTCTCTTCTACCTTATGCAGCGTTACCGTATAATCGGCCTGCTTGCCCGCCAGGTTCTCGTTGCCATAATCGGTAGGGATAGTGGTCGTGAAAGATTTTGTTTCACCGACCTGCATGCCTACAAGCTGCTCGTCCATGCCGGTGAATAGCCCGTAACGCTCCTGTGTCAATTCAAAGGGGTTGTCTTTGAGATCGGAGATACTATCCTCTCCCGAGGTCAGTTTTAAATCGACGGTCACACGGTCATCATAGGCGGCTGGTCGCTCCACCACTTCCCATTCCGCGAAACGACTGCGCAACGACTCCAGTTCCTTGTCAACCTCTTCGGAAGTCACGCTGGCCTCTTCACGGTCAAAGTGCAGCGAGCTATAATCGCCCAGTATAACAGGGGTGACTACGGGTACCGTCATGCTAAAGTGATAGGGCTGTCCCATCTCAAAGACGGGCGCGTCCAGTTTGGGCTGCGTAATGGGGGTCAGCTCATGTTCTTTTAGCGCCTTGCGATAGGCCTCTGTGATTAGATCATCCAGACCTTCCTGATAAATATACTCTTTCCCAAGCCTGCGCTCCACTAGCGAGCGAGGAGCCTTCCCACGACGGAAGCCCTGTATATCGACCTTTTGCACTAATTTGCGATATGCCTTATCTGAGGCTTTCTCCATCTCGTCCCACGAGATTTCTATGTCAAGCACCGCCTCACTTGTTGGCAATTTTTCAACCGAGACCTTCACATTTCCTCCAACAGTTTTTACTGCAATCTATTTCTGCTTTTGCCATAACTAAAGCCGGGACTTGCCTGTCCTTTCAGAGCGCAAAGTTTCATCCTGAGACGGCATTGAACATGACAAAGCACACTGTTCAGATAATTGGAGCGGGAGACGGGGATCGAACCCGCGACTTTCTCCTTGGCAAGGAGATGCTCTACCACTGAGCCACTCCCGCTGAACCGCACTTCCAACATAACAATGGGCGGTGAGAGACTCGAACTCTCACGGTTCATCACCAACAGATCCTAAGTCTGTCCTGTCTACCAATTTCAGCAACCGCCCGTACTTCCCAAAGAGTAGGAATGATATCCCCACTTGTGGATAATACATCAGCGACTTACCTGCTGTCAAGACGAATTTAGCCCCCTGCACATTCTGGCTATCACAGCCCGTTTCTCCTCCGGCAAAAGCTGGATATCCATCTCTGCAACCTCTTTGTCTCCTTGCCATTTAAGCTGGATAAGGGCTATACTTTCTATAACCACAGAACACCCGTGATCTCTTCCCAGATCAGCATGGTGTATACATTGTTTGTTAGAATGTATCTGCTTCTGAGTATCTTCGCCCTCTCATGGCAGAGTTCGCGCGGCTTCGCCGCGCAAGGATTGTAAGTGTTGTGGAAATATGCGCTTCGCGCATATTTCCACAACACTTACAAAACTCGTCGAGCGTCGTAGGCGCGAGCGCGCTCATGTTTGAGAATCAGGCATACACTTAAAAAAGGATGATAGAGAAACATATGATGGCAAAGCCGAGGCAACGTTGGGATCGCTCAAATCATGGACAATAAAATGCCGCCTGAATCCATACCACCCCAGCTCTATATGAACCGCGAGTTGAGCTGGATCGAGTTCAACCGTCGCGTGTTCGAGGAGGCGCAATCCAGTCGCCATCCGTTGCTGGAGCGCGTAAAATTTATTTCTATCTTCGAGACCAATCTCGACGAGTTCATTATGATCCGGCTGGCAGGCTTGAAGGACCAGATCGCGGCAGGCACGCCGGTCCGCAGTCCTGATGGAAGAACTGCGGAGCAACAACTGGCAGAGGTGCGGCAATCGCTGGCCCCTCTGGTGCAGGAGGTACGGCGCTACTGGCGCAACCAGCTCCTACCGCTGCTGGCGGAACAGCATATCTATATCCTTGATTACGAACAACTGGACAGCCACCAGCGCGAAACCATGCGCAGCTACTTCGAAAACGAGGTTTTGCCGGTGCTGACGCCCCTGGCGGTCGATCCTGGCCACCCCTTCCCGCACATCTCCAACCGCAGTTTGAATCTGGCTGTGGTGATCAGCGACAGTCATGGCGAGCGTTTTGCTCGCCTCAAGGTTCCGCCCGCCCTGCCACGCTTCGTGCGCGTGCCAGTCGCTCCAGAGCAGGCAGAGGCACCGGAAGTCTTCGCATTCGTCTGGATTGAACAGGTCATCGCAGCCAATCTGAGCATGCTCTTCCCCGGCTTCGACGTGTGGGAGTCCTATCCATTCCGCGTCCTGCGCGACGCCGATATCGAATTGCAAGAGGACGACGCCTCCGATCTGCTGGAATATATCGAACAAGAAGTACGCGAACGCCGCTTTGGTCTGGTGGTTGATCTCACTGTTAATCCCTCCATGCCTCCCCGTATTCGCAATCTCTTACTGGAAAATCTGGAGATTACCGTCAACGATCTCACCGTGATTGATGGCCCGCTCGGCATGGGCGACGTGATAGAACTGCATGAAATCGCTCGTCCCGAGCTAAAAGATCCGCCCTTCGTACCACGCGTTCCCCCTTTCCTGGCAAAGGGAAGCGATATATTCTCTACGATCCAGAAGCATGATATCTTGCTGCACCATCCCTATGATAGCTTTAACAGCGTAGTTGATTTTATTCGCGCCGCCGCCGAAGACCCCCAGGTGCTGGCAATCAAACAAACGCTGTACCGCGTGGGAACGAACGCGCCGGTGGTCAACTCCTTGCTGCAAGCTGTAGAAAACGGCAAGCAGGTCGCAGTCCTGGTCGAACTGAAAGCCCGCTTCGATGAAGAGAACAATATTGGCTGGGCCAGGGAGTTAGAAAAGGCGGGCGTACACGTCGTCTACGGTCTGATTGGCCTGAAGACGCATGCAAAGGTCGCGCTGGTGGTACGGAGAGAGGCTGACGGCCTGCATCGCTATGTACACCTGGGCACCGGCAATTATAACGCGACCACGGCAAAGATATACGAAGACCTATGCTTGATCACCTGCCAGCCCGATATTGGAGCCGATGCCACGGCGCTTTTCAATTCCCTTACGGGCTATTCTCGCCAGACGACCTACCGCAAGTTACTGGTAGCCCCTATAGGGCTGCGACACGGAATCGTCGAGCGGATCGAACGCGAGATTTGTCTACAGGAGCAGTACGGCAATGGACATCTCATCTTCAAGATCAATGCCCTCACAGACCCGGAGATCGTGGCCCTGCTCTATCGCGCCTCACAGGCCGGAGTCCGCATAGAATTGATCGTGCGCGGCGTTTGCAGCCTGCGCCCCGGTATCCCCGGCACCAGCGAGCATATCTGCGTTCGTAGCATCGTCGGGCGCTTTCTGGAGCACAGCCGGATGTATTATTTCCACAACAACGGCGCGGAGGAGATATACCTGGGCAGCGCGGATATGATGCAGCGCAACCTCAATACGCGCGTAGAGACGCTTTTCCCCATCGATTCCCCCCTGTTACGCGAAGCTATCCTTAAACGTATGATCGAGCCACTGCTGGCAGATACCGTCAACGCTCAGGAGTTACTGCCTGACGGAACATACAAACCAGTATCCCCCTTGCCAGGAACAGCGCCTTTTGATAGCCAGAACTGGTTTATCACTCATCCCCTATTAGAAATGAAGGATGATAAACACGAGGAAACCGCCAGTCCGACGATCAGCGCCATACCATCAAATTCGTAACAGCCAGACAGGAAACGCCAGCCTGATGCACAGAAAGCCTGGATTTTTTTGGTCACAGCAAAGTATTGACGTTGGTGAAAAGACGTGTTATAGTAGGCCAGTAAACGCGCCAAGGTAGCTCAGTTGGTAGAGCACAGCACTGAAAATGCTGGTGTCGTCGGTTCGATTCCGTCCCTTGGCATTTTTTTGTTTTTGGTATCGTGGGTGCAGGGCTATTGATTGGGAAAAACAAGCAGCAGGCTGAGCTGATGTAACAACAAACATCATTGATGGTAGAAGAGGATGGTGGGAGGTGTACAATGGTAATAGGATTGTTGACTGCCAGGGATGGTACCTAATTGATAATGTGTAGCTGTTCGCTACACAGCAAGAAAGGTAGCAAGATGAGTATCAATTCTGGACAGATTAGCCAGTTGCTCAACAAAATACCATTTCCAATTGGCAAAGCCGACCTGGTTCGCCAGGCGAAGCAAATGGGAGCGAACAACCAGATAGTTAGCGTTTTTGAGCGTCTCCCCGATAAAACATTCAACTCTTCACAAGAGTTGCAAAAAGAGCTGGGAAGCATGGGCAACCTGGGCGGTTTCAAGGTATAAACCGGACGAGGGCCTTTATCTAAGCTAAGGGAAACGACACCCTACAGGGCTTGCTTGTAGGGTGTCGAGTTTTTGCAATCCACTGTTACAGCGCAAACACCCTATGAGGTCTGATACGCGTTATTGTCCTGCTCTTCCGCGATCACGGGAGGCTCGACGAATGGCAGATAAAAGCTAAACACTGAACCCTCATTAGGAACGGTAAGCTCCAACCAGAGTTTGCCGCCCATCGCTTCAAGGTAGCGGCGACAGATATACAACCCAAGCCCGGAGCCGCGCACAGGCGTTGTAAGTGAGCGCGTGGCACGCACAAACTTCTCAAAGATCCTCTCTCTATCTTCCGGCAGGATACCTTCGCCCTGGTCTAGCACCCGCACCAGCACCACCGGCATAGCTCCTTGCTCAATCAGCTCTTCGTGATCGATCTGGCCTTCTGGCATCAGAGATACAACCTGAGCGAGCGTCGTCGCGAGGGCTGTAATCTGAATATGGCTCTCCGGCGGAGAATATTTTGTAGCATTCTCAAGCAGATTTGTCAGCACCTGGCGAACGCGTAGCCCATCGCCTTTGATCCAGAGCAGAGGATCAATCTGGAGCGTTATCTCCTGCCTGGCGCTGAGCGCGATTGTGCTCGCTGCCATCTCAGCAGCGGCGAACACCTGCATCGGCTCCATCTGGAGATCAAGATTTTTTTCCACCGCGCTGATATTCGCCGCCTCAGTCATACTTGATACCAGATCGGTAAGCTGTTGGGCTGCACTGGCAATCTTGCCAGCGTAGCGCGAAACATTCTGTGGGGACACACGCGCGCCCTGGCGCTTCAATAGCGTCGAGTAGCCACTAATCGCGCTGAGGGGGGTACGCAATTCATGGGAAGCCGTCACCAGGAATTCATCTTTGAGCTTATCGAGCCGCTGAAGCTCAGCATATGCCTCCTGTTTCTCTTCAAAGAGTTGCGCGTTGCGAATGGCGCTTGTTGCTTGCGCGCAGATAGCCAGCAAGGTGCCAATCTCTTTAGGACGGAAAATACGGCTCTCCGTCGGCGTAGGTATGGCGAGGATACCAACTAAGGACGCCTGGGAGGTCATCGGGATCATCAGCATGCGCTGAGTATGCAATTCTTCCAGAAAGATAGCTCCTCCCTCTTCGCTGCTCTGAGCCAGTTCTTCCAGTTTAGCGGCATCAAGATAGAAGAAGCCCTCCTGCACCAGTTGCTCCAGAAACGCTCCTTTAAATGGGAGACGGATCGTCTTTATCAGTTCAGCATGACCCCCCTTACCACCAGGCGGTTCGACCTCGGGCAAGCCGCTGCCATCGTCCATCATATTGACACTGCTCGGCGCATAAAGGGCGTGCGCGACCAACTCTTCTTTGCCTGATGAGAGTTGGAAGAATACACACATATTCACCTTTATCACCATCGCCACCGACTCGACCAGGTTGTTGAGCAGTTCGGTCATATCCAGCACCGAGCTGATGGACTGGAGCGCGCTATTAACGGCGGCTAATTGCTCCTCGCGCTGCCTTGCCTCTTTGAGAAGGTAGCGATCTCGTTCGTACAGCTTCGCATTCTCAATACTGACCGTGACGATTTGCACCATCGTCTCCAGCACCTGGATCTCTTCGGGGTGATAGGCATTGGGGCGCTTGCTGGTCAGTGAAAGAGAACCAATCACGCGATTAAACATCTTCATCGGGAGGAGGAGAAACGATTCGGCCTGCCGTTGATCGCCCCAGACACCGTTGAGGAGCTCGTAATAGAGATTCGCCTGCTGCGGATCTTGAGCCGGAGAGAAATGGAGCGTGTGCTTTTCTTTTTGCGTCACCTGCCACCATAAGGGCCGATCCTCCTTCAACGCCACGACCGGCTGTTCAGTCAGGCCCTCAATGCGCGCTCCGTGCCAAATAGCAAACACATCATAGATCCTCTCTGTGTCGCGATCATAGAGGGTAAGCAGCACCGAAGAGACATCTACCACCTGAGCGGCAAACTGATAGATATTTTCCACCAGATTTGACAATTTCACAGAGGTTGGAAAGGCGGTGCTGATCTCCTGCAACAATTGGAGGTACTCGCTGGTCCGGCTCTTTGAGTGACGCAGACGCTCGTTTTGCAGGTAAAGGGCAACGCGCTCTGCGTACTGGCTGACCTGAAAACATTGCTTCTGCTGGAATGTTGCTTTACCTGCGGGAGCTACCTGATACAGCACAATGACGCCCAGCATGCTCAACTTCGTAGCTCTGCCATGTATTTCATCTGCCAGCGTGGCTTCTCGGATCGGCACGCTGAGATAAATCATGGGAACAACATCTGTCTGGAAAGAATGGCTCTGTAAGTAGATATTGACATATTCTTCCTGGTTTACCATAAAAGCTTCATTGCTGGCCCAGGTATGGCCGATCAGCCCCTGACCGAAGGGACATACGGAGCCAATCGCAAAAAGCTCGCACTGCTGCGGGGAAACTTCTTCTAGATCAAACGTTGAGTGTGCATTATGTGGCTCTCGACTCGATGGGGACGGAGTTGGAGATACGCTATCCTCCTCCAGAGGGACAGTCCACCGTCCGGGGAGCCGAAAGTTTTTGAGACCCAGAGATGTATGAGATGGTGATGCTACTTGAGCTGCATTACGCAAACGCACATGCAGAACTATGCGCATTTGACTAACCCCCTCATCGTAGAGGGCAATGCACGCTCCATGAGCGGTGAACCGCTCCATCATCTGCTTCAATAGCAGTTTGAGCAGTGATGGTGAGTAGACTTTGTTATGATCCGATCCAGAATTACCCCAGACAGAGGTAGACATGGATAGCTCCTCGTATCTTAGCCGCAAGCATCAGGTAGCATATAGTATCAAGTAGCATATCACACGCCTGTACTATATTCAACCTTCGTTGCATATTCTCACAGGGCTTTTCCGTTTTCGTCATGCTCACAGGGCGAAGCCCTGCTCGCAAGAGGAGAGAGGTGCAGGCAACCCCGCGACGCGGGGTTGCCTGCACCTCTCTCCTCTTGCCCTGCGCCCCGTTCGGGGGCGCGAATCCCGTCGGCAGGAGTGAGAGGAGAGGAACACGGAAAAGCCCTGCATATTCTTAGAGCTATTCCATTCTGGCAAGCAGACCCTTTCCTCGTATCCAGAGAGACAATTGGCGAAAAGCCAGAAAAAAGGGCAAGGCAGGCAAGTGAGCGCACAGATTTGACAACATCCACACCCCAGGGCTATGATGCTAACTATAAACGCTACGCCTGTAAACAATACTGAACAGGTCGTTGATGCCTCACGCACCAAAGGAGCAACTTATGACAGAATCCACAGCCAATGGTACTGTGTTTCATACGCATACACTTAGTAACGGCTTGCAGATCGTAGGCCAGCCAATGCCCGATTTCGAATCGGTGGCGGTCTCATATTACGTACGAACAGGCTCGCGCGACGAACCAGATCCCGGCATCGCAGGGGTCTCTCACTTCCTGGAACATATGGTGTTTAAGGGGACCCGGACTCTGGACTGGCAAGAGATCACGCTCGCTTTCAACAAAATCGGGGCCGAACTCAACGCTTTCACCTCACATGAATCCACCGTCTATTTTGCTCGCGTACTTAGCGAGTATCTGGATCGCGCAGTCGAATTATTGAGCGACATGATGCACCCGCGCCTGGCAGAGAGCGACTTCGAAACGGAAAAAGAGGTCATCATTAACGAGATCGCGCGCTCCGAAGATCAACCCTACAACCTCACCTATCGTCGCCTGATGCAAACCTATTTCGGCGATCATCCATTGGGGCATGACGTGCTGGGGTCGCGCACGAGCATTCGAGAGATGCATATTGAGCAAATGCGCAACTACTGGCAGCGCCGCTACGCTGCCAACAACATGATTCTGGCAATCGCGGGCAATTTTGACTGGGATCATATCGTGCAACTGGCAGAACAGCTTGCAGGCAACTGGCGTACAGGAGATACTGGGCGAGACGCCAGCCATTACGAGCCTGCCAGCTCGATTAATAACGTCGTTGTGGACCAGAAGCTCAAGCAGCAAATCATGATTATCGGCATGCCTGCCGTTGATATCAAACATCCAGATTATTATGCTGCCATTCTCGGCGGTAGCATTCTCGGCGATAACGATGGCTCGCGCCTCTATTGGAATATTCACCAACGTGGGCTAGCCGAATCCGCCAGTGCGGGGCTTTGGGCAATGGAGGGCACCGGCGTTATGCTGATGGAAGCCAATTCGACGCCGCAGGATGCTCCCCGCGTGCTCAAATTGCTCCGCGCCGAACTGGATAGCCTGCTGGAAGATGGGGTACATGATGACGAGCTGCGCCGCGCTAAAGACAAGTGGATCAGCGGGCTTGTGTTGAGCAGCGAATCAACATTCTCGCGCATGCGCTCACTTGCCAGCGACTGGGTGACGGAAGGACGCCTGGTCAGCATCGAAGAAGAGATTGAACGCATCGAAAAAGTGACGAAAGAAGACGTAATGCGTGCGCTCCATCATTTCCCTCTCCGTGAAAAGCAGGTACTCACAACTTTAGGTCCGCTGAGCGAAGCAGAATTACTGGCATAACCACAAAGCTATGAGCAGGGATGGGACGTTTCTCATGCAGTGTCCTCTTCCTGCTTCCCCACCCACCGTGCAACGTTTCTTTGCTACTACTATAACATAGAGTTTATCAAAAGCATATTTTACTCGTATCGTTTTATACCTTTCCATCATCATTTCCTCATATGCCATAATTTTAATCCTTTTTCTACTTGACTTACCTCTTCACAGGCTTTATAACATCGAAAAGTGTACAAAGTGAGGGAGGCATGAGGCAACACAATGCGCTGTTGAAATCAGCCCGGCTCAGAAAAAGCTGGACGGCTGAATTTGTAAGCAGTCAGGTCGGGGTTAGTCGTGATACCTACATGCGCTGGGAATCTGGTATGCAAACGCCGCGCCACTCCTCACTCAACGCACTCTGCAAAGTCTTTGGGATGTCTCCCGCAGAATTGGGATTTGCGGATCTTGCCGACAAGAAAGCGCCAGAACATAAGGTGGGAGCAGGGAGAAAGGGAATATCTTCGCCAAATATCCCCGCTCTAGATCAGGAGCAGATCGATCCGTCGGAAGCGCTCTCATTGTGGGCGATGGGCCTCGCCTCCTGCTGGCAGCTCTATATGATGGGGGGACAGGAAGAACTGGCGCAACTACTGCCGGTTTATCTGACAAATCTGAGCAAGCCGACGCTCCAGCCTGGTCCAGATCAGCAGCCAGCAGCCCGTCTCATAGCGCAAGTCCACCAGCTCACCGCGCTCCTGGCATTGCAGCGAGGAGACTTTGTCGCCGCTCAACTCAATGGCACTCAAGCACTTGTCTATAGCCAGCTTGCTAAAGACGCAAATCTTTATATTGCCTCGCAGATCCGTCTGGCCTCAATCTTCTCCGCTTGCAAGCGTGCAGGGGCCGCTCTACATGCCTACAATGACGCGCTCAGGAGAGCTATTTCCGCCCGGGAGGCCCTCTCGCCGGTGTTGCATAGCTGGGTTTTCGCGGGCCTGAGCGAGATACAGGCATCAATGGGTCGAAAACAAGAGGCGATTAACTTCCTGCAACTGGCGTTTGCGCTCTTCCCAGATAGACCTGAAAATGATCCCTGTGCCTCCTATGCGCAGTGCGATCATTCTATGCTCTTCCTCTATGAAGGGCTGGTCTTTTTGCGTCTGGGTCGGCCTAAAAACGCCTGGGAAGCGCTGGCTCAGATCGACAATATGAAACCAATGCCCCCAGAACGTGTGCGCACGGAATTCCTGAAGCACAAAACGTATACCGCGCTCATCCTCGGCAATATGATCCAGAGCTGCATTTATCTTGAAGCCACGGTGAAGGCCGCCCAGGCCATTAATAGCGATCTCATTTTCGGCGAGGTATATACCATTTACGAGCATATGCTCGCGCTATGGGGACAGGAAGCGCGCGTGAGAGAGCTTGCCCGTCTTTTTCAAAGGTAGCAATTGTTACCATCCATAATAAACAAGCAAAGATTTTGTCATGCCCAGAAACTTCTCCTTATAGATCTTCGCCTCGGGAAAAAGACTCTTTAACTCCTTTTCGGTCAGCAAGCGTATGCCCCGCAGATAGCTTACAGCCTCCTGCCTGCTTGTGATTTTCCATCCCCAGGGGCTTCTAAAGTGCGAGAGAATAAAAACTTGCAGCCCGAAAGGTAAAAATTGAAAAAAAGGCAGCAAAACATGCGGCTCTATGGGAAAATAGCGATTGGGCGTCTGTACACAGTACTTTTTGCCGACGCGCCGCACTTCGTCGGCCATCTGTCGCTGCTGCTCATACGAGCCGACATGTTCAATCACCGAGTTTGAGAAGACGACATCGAACGCGCGCTCCCCGAACTCATGCATATCTCTTGCATCCCCCTGCTTGCTGTTCAGGCCAGGATAAGTCGTAACAATCGGAAACAGATTATATAGCGTCACCTCCACATCATCACAGAGAAACTCCATTTTTTCCCAAAATTCTTGTGTTCCTCCCACGTCTAGAATAGCGCACGGTCGAGGGAGTGATGCTATCAATGCGCTGAAAAAAATAAAGCGTTTCTTGCGTATCCTGGTTTGTATTTCACGCCACCAGTTACGTTCCTCCAACTCATATTCCGGCATTGCCAGTTTACTGGTCATTAGCTTCCCTCTATCAATATAATTTCTCTTCTGTCACAGGTTTTATTGCCGAAATTTGCACCGGGTCCGTGCTTTTCCATAAATGCACCAGAATGCCAAACTCGTAAGAGAGCTTGCCCAGCACAATAAAGGGCGCATAAAGCAGCACCTTTTTGTGATCGTGCATATTAATCACTATAATTTGTATGGCCGCCAGCAAAGCAATCATCGGCAATGCCAGTAAAAAGAGCGGCGGATAGCGCACGGAACACAGCAGACGATTTTTTAGCCCGATATCGCGATGCTGAACTTTGGTTGTCAACCCACCCGTTCTCCCGTGCTTGTAGTTATAGCGTAGCAGCTTGCTCAAAGTGGTATTTTGATGATCGTGAATCACCAGAATATCCGGTCGATAGCTTGAACGATAACCTGACTTTTGCACGCGATGACAGAGATCAATATCCTCACCCGAACGTTGTATTTCATCGAAGCCTCCGACCATCTGAAATAGTGATCGATGAATCCCCAGGCTTCCAGCTCCAACCGGATAATCCATAGCATAACCATGCTGGTAGTAGCCGCAGTTAGTAAAATCGACGCAGCGGGCAAAGAAGGAATGAGACCTCCCCGGCATGCGCGCGCCAACCACGCCGATACCGGGTCGCTGTAGCTCGCGAACATTCTGCTCAACCCAATCGTGCGTGACGAGCATATCATCATCGAGAAACAGCAATATCTCCCCTGTTGCCTGCGCCGCGCCAATATTGCGCGCTCTCCCCGGTTCATAGATTGGCTCGGGATGGAGCGCAATAATCGGCCAATGATGGGCGAGTTCAGCAGCCGGAGGTCCGACAACAATGATCTCGATTTTGCCTGAATAACTCTGGTTGCAAAGTGGCAGCAGAGCCTGCGCGGCTTTATGCAGACGGGAGGCAGGCATAATCACGCTGACCGTAGTCGCAGTTTCACCAGGAATTTTCTCCTCAATTAGCGTATCAACTGCAAGGCTCATCATGCTTCTCCTTTCTATATATACATGCATGGAAGAATAAAAGTTGGACAGGCGGTAATATCCTGGACAGTTGTCATGGGAACAGCGTAAGATGGCGCATAGCCAGTGGTTGTGCGACGACGGCCAGTTAAAAAATGCCAGATCATCGCTATATCTTTTAGCGCCAGCGTGCGGGTCACTATATAGGCTGTAACAGTTAGCAAAAACGCGACCGGCAGCGTGAATAAGGGCGTTGTGTGCTCCTGCCATAAGAGAAACAGCAAGGCGGGAAGGTTGCAGACAAGGGTAAGCAATATCGTTTTGATTGTTGGTAGTAAGCTAATATGGGCTTTAAGCAGTGCGATAAACAGGCAAAGCCCGATAAATTCGCTCATTACTGCTGCTATGCCGGCTCCTGCAACCTGCCAGCGGGGAATTAAGATCAGATTCGCCACCAGATTGAGTAGAGAGGCAGTGATCGTCACCGCTGGTACACGCCGCTCCAGATTGGCCGCCACGCAGGCCCGTTCACAGAGTTGATTAAAGAATGTCGCCACCATTGCCCACATCAACAACTGCACCGCGACTACCGCCGTAGCAAATTGCTGCCCTCCTAGCAAAGCCACTATCCATCTGGCCTCCAGGCAAACCAGAAACGCCAGAGGGATAATAATCTGAGCCAGAATCCGGGTAGCTTCATGAAACGCCTGTGCAAAAGATACGCGCCCATCCTCAAACCTCCTGCACAGGAGTGGATATACTCCATTAACATAAGCCAATGCAATCGAAATCAGAGGATCGGTCACGCGCGAGGCCAGCGCAAAAATACCAACGTCAAGCGGCCCGACCATCAGCATCAAAAGCAAAATATCGGCCTGCCCTGATAAGAGTGTTAGCATGTTATGCCCCATCATTGGCAATCCGCCTGACATATGCTCACGAAAACGGGACAGGCTAAAGCGCAGACGGATACCAAAACGGCGGCGGGCGAGCCAGACCTGGCAGAGAAACATGGGCAAATCCGAATATAGCAGCAGAACGTATCCCCAGAAGAACGGCCAGCGCAACAACACGATCAGCAACGTCAATCCGGCAGTAATGACGCGATTAACCATCTCAAGCAACGAGAGCGCTTCGATACGCTGCTCGGCGCGAAAGCCATGCGAGTAGATGATACGCAAGCCGTTAAAAGAGAAGCTAAACAGCAGCGCGCCACAGCCCACCAGGAACAGGCTGCGTTGCTCTATGCTGATCGGCAACACCCAGGCCACAACTGCGGCTGCAACCGCGCTCAACATAGTGGAGACCAGACGCGTCCCGGCGGCATAACTCAGTATATCGCTCCATTGGCAACGCGGCTGACGGCTCAGGAGGCGAATAATTAACGGGTCCATTCCGGTACCGCTGAGCAGAGCAAAAATCGTAAAAAACGGGAATGTCAGGCTATACTCTCCATATTGGATTGGGCCGAGATAGCGCGCCAGTAATGCCGTTACAGGAAATATAATAGGAATTGTCACCCCCCATAAGAGGAGCTGGACAAGCACAGAGCGACCCGTTTTCTGCATACTGGGTATTGATGGCGAAAGCTGTAACAGAGCAGGCACAGCCACATCCTGTTTGCTGACAGAGTTGCTTACCCTCACATTGCGCCTCAGTCGGCTAGAGAGCGAAACCAGAGAGAACAGCTTGCCTGGCGATATTTTCTGCATGTGTTCAGCATGGCCCAGAGCTAATCCGACCAGCAGGAACAGAAAAACAGCGCCTTCCACCGGGTCCAGAGGAACATCCAGAAAACCGATCAGAATATTTGCGACCACTGCCAGCCAGGCGGCCAGTAAGAGCACACGCCGGTCAGAGGTGCTAAGGCGATAAGCTCGCCAGCAGGAAACAGCAATGCTGAATAACAGCAAAGTGCCTATTACGAGCGCAAAAATGCCGCTCTCCACTCCCCACTCCAGGTATTGCTGGTGCGGCACAATGCCATGCGCATTCAACTGCGATGAGCTGTTCACAATCAACTGCGCGTAATAGAAGCGGAACTGCTGCAAACCTATCCCTATCCAGGGGTGTGAAATTATCAATGTAACGGCCTCGTTCCAGAGGAGAAAGCGGTTGGCAAGCGAGGATGGGTCGTGCAGAAAACGAGGCAATAGCGCCCCAAAGGTGAGCGCGATTGCTAAAATCGACAGCAACAGAGTAATCAGGAGGGTTTTGAAGCGACGGGCGAGTACGAAGGCAACAATCATCAGACCTGAGGCAACAATCGTCACGGAACGGGTGCCGGAACCTATGATTGCCAGCGTGGTCGCAATCGTCATTACCATTCCTATGAGGCGATAACGCAGGCGAGTACCGAGTAGCCAGCAAGATAAAGCAATGGCAAAAAGATTGATCAGATAGATGGCGAAAGTAGACGACCAGGAGAATGGTCCCCATAATCGCCCCTGCGCTATCTTAGGGTCTTGAGCACCGCTGGCTTCCAGGAAAGATGCAAGATGAAGCCCAAGAAACTGCGCTAGACCAATCAGGTAGAGAGGAGTATTGGTCAGTAGAACGGAGATCAAGAACGACGAGGCATTTTGAATATAGCGAGCCAGCGACGTTCCACAAAAAAAGGCGACAAAGATCACAACTAGCGCCAGCAATCGCTTATCAGCCGAATAGGCATTAGTAGCAACCTCTGGCACATGGATAAAAGAGATGACAGAGATGGCGACAAAGGCCAGAGAGAGTAGATGCGGAAGACGCAATTGCAGGTCAGGACGCCGCAAGAGAATGATCAAAACGCACAACAACAATGGCGGCTCAAGCAGGTGCGCAGTATGGCCGGGGAGAGGCAGGAGCAATGACGGCATACCAGCACAGGCAAAAGTCATAAGTATGGCAAAGCGTGGACGCAGCAAAGCCCCCACACAAAGAGCTATCCCAATCACCAGCCCAACCGCCAGCAACGGCGACGGCCCCATCGTGCAGCCAAGCACAACAAGCATTAGCAGCAGACCAAAAAGGATCGAGAGCTTCACCTGCCGTCCTGCTCCTGCTAACAGCCATAAAGATCGAGGACTTTTATTAGTCCCTCTATATTCTCTATATGTTTTATCTTTCAGCAAAAAGCTAAAACTGCTGTGCGCTTCTCTATACTCCATGATTTCTATCCTCCTTCCCGTACTGTCCCAGATTACTTGTGCGCGGGGGAGCATCAAAAGGTAAGCTAGGAAGGCGGATGTGCAGGCTGCCCAGAGGACGCAAATTGAATGGAGGAGTTTCCGGCACATTATGCACATCAGTATCTATGAGCGTCAGCGGGGCCCAGGGTGTCGAGGGCATTTCTGCCAGCGATGACACTGCTTGCGTCTGCTGCTCTTCATGGGATATGATCGGCAATTCTGAAGAAAGCTTCATCAGTTCATCTGTTGCAGTAATATCGTCATGCAGATTCGCGTAGCGGCGGTCAATACGGTCAACATAGAAATATGACCGATATTTTGCTTGCTGACGATTGACCACTACTCCGAGTACAGGAGAGCCAACCTTCTGGAGCGCGGTTCTGACAGTGTGTAGCAGTTCTCTTTGCGCTTTACCTGCCTCGACAACCAGAACAGTGGCATCAGTGATAGGGGCCAGCAAAATCGCCTCTGAGCCTTCTCCAATAGGCGAGGCATCAAAGATAATCATATCTATCAAGTGCGGCACCTGTCGGTTGCTGATAGTCGTGGGTTGCAGCAATAGCCACTTTAGTAAATGACGTAACTCCGGCATACGCAGTAGGGCCGCAGTATGACCTGCGGCCGGACCGGTTGGTAAAATCCATAAATTGGGGATAGGGGCCTTCCACTGGTTGAGCCATAAAGGCAAGAGGGCGGCGGTCTGTTCCTGTAGCATGTAAACATCACCTGGACAATTTATCAGCCCTCGGCTATTAGGAAAACGGAAGATTTCATGTTGCGAAGGGCGACGCAAATTAGCATCCACCAGCAGAATGCGTTTCCCAGTCTGGGCCAGCAAGACAGCCAGGCGAGCCGCCACAGTGGAAGCGCCTGAGCCTGATCGCATCCCCGTCACCATAATCAAACGCTGCCCTCTGTTCAAAGCCTCAAAGCTCGTCCAGGCAGCCGCAAATGCCTCATCCACCGCCGGATCGCGCACTAGCAGAATATCGCTTACAGTGGCCGCTGCCGCCTCGCTGCTCAGAGGAATGCCTCCCAGAGGCTCCAGAGCCGCGAGCTGGCTGACATCATCGGTAGTTTTGATAGACGTGTCAGCCCAGTCCAGCAAGAGAGCAAAGATCACCATTAATAGCATCCCCAGCAGCATAGCAATGATGGTATTGAGTAGTATCTGAGGACTCACAGGCTTTTCTGGCGGTATCGCCGCCTGGGCAACGGTGAGTATATCGGAGATATGGAGCTGCTGATCCTGCAACTGGCGGTAGTTTGTTAATAAGGTATTGTAATTTGCCTCGTAGGTATCAACCAGCGATCTCTGGTAGGCAAGACGATCTTCCGGCGTGTGAGCATTCTGCAAGGCCAGTAATTTACTTTGAGCAGAATCCAGATCAGTTTTTGCAGCAATCATATTCATCGATAGCTCGGCCAGCATAGCCTGTAGTTGATTGCCTTCCTTCGCTATCTGAAGCTGGATAAATACATTGACAACCGTATTGGCTATATTCGCTGCCTGTTGAGGATCGTTGGCCTGTGAGCGAACCTCAATAAGTTGAGTACTATCTAATGGCGAATCGCTTACCGCATTTTGCAGCCGATTTACCGTCAGACCTGGTAACCTCTGCGCCGTTGCTTGCAGCACATCCGGGCTGGTAATCAGCAATGAATAGCTTACCGCAAGCGCCTGATCGCTGAACACATCGCCAGAGCTAGAGGCGACGCTTGCGTGAACTTTTATCAAAGCTGAGGCTTGATATACAGGCGGAAGCATTGAGCTTATCGCGAATGTCGCAACAGCACAACCGGCAGTCCCCAGGAGAATCAACCTGAACCAGCGCCGGATCACCCAGCCATAGTGCCAGAGCATATCGTGTAATTGCATAGCCTTTCCCTCCCCTACTAACAAGCCCCAATACCATAGAAAACAGCAGGCAACGTTTTGAACAAGATGTACAGGTCCATCAAGAATGAGCATTTCATCACGTAGTAACAATCGAGAAGAGCGCGTTGCTCATAATCGGTTAGCGAGCGGCCACGCACCTGCCATAGACCGGTCAGACCGGGCTTCACCATATGACGCACAATGGCAAGCTCACCAAAGGCCACCACCTCGGAAAATTGAATGGCACGCGGACCAACCAGGCTCATCTCACCGCATAGCACATTCCACATCTGGGGCAGTTCATCAAGGCTGGATCTGCGTAAGAAGCGGCCCACACACGTAATGCGCGGGTCCTCATCGATTTGTAGCTTACCAGTACGTCGCCAGGCATTGAGCAGTTCGGGACGTTGCGCCAGGTAACTATCCGCATCCATAATCATGCTGCGTAATTTATAGATAAAGAATGGCTTCCCGTATTGACCGACCCGCACCTGTTTATAGAAGATGGAGCCTCGATCTTCAATCAATATGAGTGGGACCACCACCAACAATACCAGTAACAGAATAACCAGCCCCAGCAGCGCCCCGCAAATATCTAAACCGCGCTTGGCAATCTGATAAAGACGAGAAACGCGCGGCCCTTGTAGCAGCGTTTCAGCTATTAAAGAGCTTTGCTGAGAGTTGTATGATGAGCTATAAAAAAATTTTGCAGAAGCTGCGCTCATCTCACTATTGCTAAGCTCGCTCATTTATTCCCCCCCACTTTTCAAATATTTTCCAGTGCCGTTACCTCAACTTCATCACAGGCATCGATAGCGACATTCGTTGTATCTGCGGCAGGCGCCGTATCCCAGGTTTCCAGCGCCTGAGTATAGATTGCAGTAAGCTTCTGAATAACATCGTCCCAGTTATGGTTGGCGGCAACATAAGCAGCGCCATTTTCAGCCAACTTGCTCCACAAAGCACGATCATCCAAAAGATGCAGAATGGCGTTGGCAAACGTCTCGGGTTCATCAGCCACGAGCAAATCGTGGCCCGCTATCGCCTGGATGCCAGCGGCAGCCTGGGAACTGGCAATTACAGGCGTTCCCAGCGCCAGCGCCTCAAGCACCTTATTCTGTATTCCCACGGCATAGGGTAACGGGCTTACCGCAATAGATGCTCGCGCAATATAGGGTCGCAGATCCGGGACATAGCCGGTAAAGGTGATGCGCGGATCAGAGCCGGAAAGACGCAGTGAAGCAGGGGGATCGCTGCCCGCAATAATCAGGCGAATATCGGGTCGCCGCTCCCAGACGCGTGGCATAATGCGCTTGATAAGATCGTGAGCACCAGCAATGTTAGCGTGGAAGCTCATCTTACCGGAGAAGATCAGCGTTTCGGGCAGACGCGGCCCGCTATAACGGTGAAAATATCGCCGGTCGATCCCATGAGGGAGTACGTGAATTTCCGCCAACGTCCTCCCGTCTAGCTCATCAGGCTGCTTATGCGTAAGATTTAGCAGCGCCCGCCGGTCTCGTTCAGCGGTGATCAGTATGTGACGGAAGTGGAGCAACTGAGCCAGTTCGTACGTGCGTACACGCCGAGCTTCACCTGATCCAAAAAGCCGCAGCATCGGCGTCATACCAAACTTCGCTCCCTGCTCATAGAGCTGGCTCACACAATCTACGGCATCCCATACAACCGGCACAGGGAGAGACATGGGTAACATTCCCAATGCGCGCACAAATTCGACGTGGAGCAGGTCAAAATGCCCGGAGGATAGCAGCTTTTCCAGGATCATCCGCAGGTGAGCAGAGGCACTAAATGCAACTTGAAGAGGTAAACCTGATCCTAGCGATAGCAAAGCGCGTAAGAACTGCACGAGGCGTTCCTCGTATACAGCGACAATGTCGATGCCTTCGCGCTGCACAGCCCGCACATCGGCCATTTCGCGCTCACCTGCACATAAAGCTAGCACTTTTACATCATGTTTTCTGGCAAGGTGAGTGACAAAGCCGTAAGAGCGTGCTCGAATACGTGACAACGGATAAGGAGTTACAAATAAAATACGCATAATACCCTTCCAACCATACAAACCGCATGTATTTATGCCATCCCAACGATACTTCAACCACCTAATTAAGCGGCTATTCCCCAGCTTAAAACGAGGCCCGTTTCTGTTCCCTATGGTTTATAACGCGCAATATATCGAAATATAACTCTTGGTACGCGTAAAGTTCTACAGATATTACCACATGTATTTATCGTAATATTGTTTTATATAAATTGATTTTTTCGCACCACCCGCGTGAGATTATGAACTAATATTTATGTTTTCTCCTGACAGGATAAACAATTTTTCATAATGCCTGGTCCTGGTCTGGGACAAAAAGAACGGGGCGAAACGAGAATTTGTTAAAAATTCGCAGAGGGGCAGAAAATCTCTCTTTTCCTACTTGCGCGATCCCGCAAAATACGCTACAATGGCTACGGTCAATCATGATGAGGGCGTAGCTCAGAGGTAGAGCAAGCGACTTTTAATCGCTGGGCCGAGGGTTCGATCCCCTCCGCCCTCACCACCTACATATTAGGCTGACTAACTGCCCATCTTTATCGCATTGAACGCTGAAGGGGACTCTGCTGTTTCCATAGCCAGGGAGGCAGGGCCAGCCGTTTTCGTTGTATAGGCGCATTCAGGGAAAGCTGACTGTTGTATACTAAACGGAGCGGTGAATCGTAATAGCTATCATAAGCGGAAGCATTTGCACATAAGAACCAGATCGATCACTCAAGGGTCTTTTTTTGATTACCGGCAACGTAAGGGACAATTAGGAGGCGGTGTGTTCTTACACGGTACTGATGTGAGGCATGACACCGATGAGACGTGACAAAACGGATACTAGTCGTTGACGATAGAAATGAACTATTGCATTTGATGCGTCGAGTTCTGGAAGATGAGCAGTACCTGGTTTCTATCTGGCAGGAAGGGAAAGATGCCTTCGCCCGTGTGAAAAGTTTATTGCCGGACCTGCTCATTCTTGATCTGAAGCTGGGCGATATGTCCGGCCAGGAGATTCTCAAGCAGTTAAAAGCTGATACAGTAACTGCTGATATTCCTGTTATTGTCTACACCGCGGCTGTGCTTGAGGCAGAAGAGGTTTCCAGGCTGATAGAAGAAAGCCCCGAGACGTACGAAGGAGTCTATCTGCTGCGCAAGCCCTTTGAACTGGATGTCTTGCTGGATAAGGTCGAAGAATTGCTGGCTAAATCCGGTTAGCGCGGGCATAGTAGACATTGATGGATTGTTATTATATGATGCAATTCTTGACCGGAGGGGCTTCCGGTCATTCGTGTTGTATGTCATATATCTCTTTTATACCATCACCTTGAGGAAAGAGAGGGGAAAGCGATGAAGTTTTTTACAGGTTTATTGCTAGGACTCGGTCTGGGCGTCCTTATCGGGCTGCTTTTCGCCCCACAGACGGGCGAAGCGACACGGGCGCAACTGGCGGAACAGGGTATTTTACTCCGTTCAGGCAACTTTAGTGACGAAATTCGCGCTCGCGCTAACGAGGCAATGATACAGGGGCGCGATTTGTATAACCGCACTAAAGATGAATTGTCTGATCGCTATACCAGGGCAAAATCTGGCGATCTGTAAGATTGACAGACGTGGGTGGAGGGCGACAGCTCGCTGTCGCCCTCCATTTATTGTTCAAACGCTGATCCGTCCACTATCCCTTACTTCCCCCGCGCACCAGCGAGACGAGGCCCACACCGGTCAAAATGATGGTTATCCTGGCGTAACTTGGCTCCCCTGCTCTTGACGCAAGAGGCTCTGCTTGCGTTCTATGCCCCAGCGATAACCGCCGATATCGCCATTGTTGCGCACCACACGATGGCAAGGTACGATCAAAGCAACCGGATTACTGGCACAGGCGTTGGCTACGGCCCGAACCCCTTTGGGATTGCCAATAGCTTGAGCAATTTCGCTATACGAGCGCGTCTCCCCGTATGGAATGGCCTGAAGCGCTGTCCAGACACGCCATTCGAACGCAGTGGCCTGCACGTCAAGCGGCAAATTCAGGTCTGGCTGCTGCCCATCAAGATAACGTACCAGCATCTCTATCCACACGCTCATCTCTCCATCATCGCATTCAATCGTTGCAGCAGGATACTCGCTTATCAATGCAGCTTCAAGGATAGCATCGGCATCGCCCAGGCAGACGGAGCAGATCCCCTTCTCGGTAGCTGCAACCAGTAAGCGACCCAATGCGCTGTTCGTGATACTATAGTGAATTTTCATTCCCTGACCTCCTTTGCGGTAGGTTGTTGGTGTCATTCCTAAACGGGCCCGCTCGTAGAGGCGGCTGCTGGAGCCATAGCCCGCGTCATACATCGCCGTGGTCACCGCTTCCCCTTCTTTCAGCCGCTCCTTGAGCCGTTTCAAGCGGCAGGTTTCGATATACTGGTAAGGGGTAATGCCTGTAATGCGCTTGAATACGCGCTGCAAGTGAAACGGGCTCATACTCATTGCCTCGCTCAGCGTTGTGAGCGAGAGTGCTTCTTCGCAATGCTCTTCGATATAAGCGCAGGCGCGTTGCACCAGCAGAACATGTGGCTCACCGGTAACAGTTTCGCGCGGGCTACAACGTCGGCAGGGGCGGAAACCGGCCTGCTCAGCCGCTTGCGGAAGCGCGAAGAAAGCAACCTGCTCTCTGCGTGGTTTTCTGGATGGGCAGGAAGGATTGCAATAGATGCCGGTGGAACGCACGGCGTAAACAAACGTGCCATCGGATCGAGCGTCTCTGCTGAGAACAGCCTGCCAGCATTGTTCTTCGTACATCGTTCCCTCTCCTTGCATATAACAAAAGCTCCACAGTTGCTGCTGTTATCAGCAAACCTGTATTTATTTATGGTACTATGATAAGACCTGATGGCTATAGAAGCTATCCGATTCTTGCGTTCATAATTTCGAAACACATCCGGCTTGCTTTTTATTTAGGAGGAGCTATGTCTGTACCTGCTGACCGCTTGAAATCTGACATTGACGAACTTGTACCTGATCTGGTGGCGACGCGCCGCGATTTCCACGAGCATCCAGAGCTTGCCTTCGAAGAGATACGCACCTCTGGTATCGTAGCCCAGCGGCTGCGCGCTCTTGGACTGGAAGTACAGACAAATGTCGCCACAACGGGAGTGGTAGGTCTGCTGCGCGGTGAAGGGAGCGAGGGCAACGCCAAAACGGTGGCGATTCGCGCTGACATGGACGCGTTACCAATTCATGAGCTCAATGAGATCGAATATCGCTCTCAAGTTGACGGAAAAATGCACGCCTGTGGTCACGATGGGCATACCGCCATTGCGCTGGCTGTTGCCGATATTTTGAGCAAACGCAAAGCGGCCCTTAAAGGCAATATCAAATTTATTTTTCAGCCCGCCGAGGAAAATGTCGGTGGTGCTAAACCGATGGTTGATGAGGGAGCGATGAAGGGGGTCGATCACGTCATTGGCCTGCACCTGATCAGTAACTACGAACTTGGACGCGTCGGGGTGCGTTCCGGCACCGTTTTTGCCAGCGCGGACAGGTTTACGCTCACGATCAGGGGCAAAGGCGGACACGCAGCTATGCCAGAAGGCTCGATTGACCCCATTGTGATCGCCGCCTATATCACGACCGCGTTACAGACATTGATCAGCCGCCAGACTTCGCCGTTCAGCCCGGCGGTCATCACTATCGGCACCATTCATGCGGGTACGGCCTTCAATATCATTCCCGAAACGGCGGTAATGCAGGGAACCATGCGTGCCTTTACTACGGAGCATCGCGACTTCCTGCTACGGCGCATTCAGGAAGTGGCCAACGGCGTCGCGACCGCGATGGGCGGCTCGTGCGAAATAGATGCGACCGGCGGCTGCCCTCCCTGCACTAACGACTCCAGGGTGACGGAACTGGTACGTAAGGCGGCCATTGCGACGGTGGGCGAGAACAAGGTGGACGATGGCGAGGAAGTAATGACCACCGGCAGCGACGATATGGCCTATTTCTTGCAATCGGCTCCCGGCTGCTACTTTATCGTCGGCGCGCACAACCCTGAGAAGGGGGCGAAGTTCCCACACCATCATCCCCGCTTCAATATTGACGAGGATGCGTTACCGGTTGGGGTTGAGATGCTAACGCGTGCAGCACTGGAGATCCTGGGATAAGCGTAAAAGCCACTTTAGAAAACATATACCAGACAAGAAGAAAGAGCCTGACAGGCTCTTTCTTCGACAGGATTATACTTCTTCATCAAGCAGGCACCCTCGTACTGGGCATACGCAACTGAGACAGAGACCAGGCTGCGCATATAATAGTGATTATGCCAAGAATCCAGGCCGACCATGCTTCACCTGAGAGATTAGCAAACCCTAATACCCAGGGGGAGATAAAAACCCAGATGCCCAGGATGATGTTAATCACTTCAGGAACCATAGAGCCGGGTGTGGCTAATGCCCATAAGGCTACCAGAAAGATGACCACGCCTAAGATCCAGGCATTCCAGGAGCTGGTACTATTCCACGAGGTTGCTGTATACCACGGCGAGATGAAGAGGATAATCCCGACGACGACATTGACCCAATCTTGCCAGCGGGTCCAGGGTCGTACTACGCTAACTTCTCTACCTAACATGAGACAATCTCCTTCCTTTTGCTTTTCGACTGACAAAAAGTTTCATGATTCATCATGACCCTTTTGTGCTTGATAAGGATAGCTTACCCCTTAAAAGTTAGAGATTGGTAAGATCAGTAAGGAATGAGGAAGCGCCAGATTGTTATTGTCAATGGATTTGCTATGGGGATAGAGGCATGCCTAAGACGATTCTAATAGCGCGGCCCGTCTCTCACGCAAGTACTGGGCAATCTCCGCCGGATCGTCGCGTTCGAGGGCTTTGCGCTTGAGCTCGGTCAGGACCGAGCTCCACTGCTCTTTAGCGGGCAGGTAACGATTATCGCGCCCGACCAGTTCTTCAAAAATGCGGCGTTCCAGTTCTTGCCAGAGCGCACGGTCGCGTCCATCAATGTCGCCATCGTCGGGGACGTAGTCCTGGTCGCTGGTATGGTTATCGACGCGCACATGTAACGCCCGAAAATGATCGCGCAGCATCTCTTCCATCCGCGCGGTATCCAGCGAACCGGCATCAAAGCTCATTTTGCCATTGAGCTGCACCTGTACAACCGGCTCGGCATCTATGGCTTGATAATGCGCCCCCTCGCGTCGGCAGTAATCTTCGAGGCGGGCATATATGGCATCTGGCTCGTTGAGGCCATCGACGCGCAGGTCGTAGCGCACAAAGGGGCGGCGCTTGCTCTTGACATGCTCGGCATGATGAACGCGTTCGTGCCTGGCGATATCGATAACGCGCTCCGGCTCCTCGGTATCGATCTGGACGTAGTAGTAACC